>Ga0209619_10001047_pt1 | contig 20000 bp, 17 predicted proteins | sample Rifsed16ft3_FD_184011 | JGI IMG/M metagenome (GOLD analysis project Ga0209619, IMG submission 184011) | Soil microbial communities from Rifle, Colorado, USA - sediment 16ft 3 (version 2) | ecosystem: Environmental > Terrestrial > Deep subsurface > Rock core/Sediment | place: Rifle, Colorado... | reverse complement strand
TGCGATGCCGGCCGGCGCGCGCCAGGAAGTGCGAACGGGCGAGTTCCCGAACGTGGTAGTTCACCTTCTGGCGGGGAAGATGCAGCCGCCGGGCGAGACCGGCAGCCGAATCGGGCTCGCGCAGGGCTTCGAGGATGCGCAGGCGCAGGGGATGGAGCAGGGCGGAGGCGCGGGAGGCGTCCTGGACGAGGTCGACTTGCTGGGTGGGCGTCATGGGTTTCCTATATACCACAGACAACTTTAGCTGTCAAGAAAAATAGTATTGTCATTAAAATGCCGCGAGAAGAACCTCGACCCCCTCCCTGCCCCGGACGGCTCACGCCCGGCCCGGCCGCAACGCCGATTGCCTCCTGCGCGGCTTCCCGCTAAGATAAAGAGCCCGCGGTTCAAGGCAGGTCCTTGGGTTCCTGGGAAGACGAATGGCAACAGCACACGCCTGGTATTTTGCATACGGCAGCAACATGAGCCGAGCGCAGATGCGCTCACGTGCCGGCACGGTCCTCTCCGAGCAGCCGGCGCGTCTCGAAAACTACGAGCTTATCTTCAATAAGAAAGCCCGCGGCGGCACCGGCGCGGCCAACATTCGTCCGGCCGCTGGGCGCGTTGTCCACGGCGTTCTGTATCAGATTCCCGAGGCGGCCTTCCGCAGCCTGGACCGCTTCGAAAACGCGCCCGAGCACTACCGGCGGATCGAAGTGAATGTCACTGATTCTGCGGGCAAGAAAGTGCCGGCGCAGGTTTACATCGCCACGCGGGTGGAGACAGGCCTCCGCCCTGCCACGCACTATCTGAAAACCATCCTCGACGGGGCCGGCGAGCACGGCCTGCCCGAGGAGTATATTGGTGTCGTGAAAGCCGCGGCGGGTGCTGCCTGACAAGATTGGTTTCACGGCCCTGTAGTCGAAACTCATACTGCATGAATCGCTCGGCGACGGTCGCTGAGCACGAATGGAGCTCCCATGGCCACCACAGCGGTTCCCAGCACCTCCCGGAAGGGCGGCAGCTTTTTGATCGAATCGTGCCGTCCCGAGGAAGTTTTCACTCCGGCGGACCTGACCGACGACCAGAAGCTGATTGGCCAGACGGCCGACGAGTTTGTGACCAAGGAAGTGGTGCCGCTGGCCGAAGAGCTCGAGCACAAGAAAGAGGGCCTGATGGCGTCACTGATTCGCAAGGCCGGCGAGCTGGGCCTGCTGGGCGGCGGCATCCCCGAAGCCTACGGCGGCTCGGGCCTGGACAAGATTTCGAGCACCGTGCTGGCCGAAAAACTCTCCAGCTACGCTTCGTTTTCGGTGACGCACGGCAGCCACGCTGGCATCGGGACGATCCCCATCGTCTATTTCGGCACGGAAGAACAGAAGAAGAAATACCTGCCCAAGATCGCCACCGGCGAACTGATCTCCTGCTACTGCCTTTCCGAGCCACAGGCCGGCTCCGACGCGCAGAACGCGCTGGCGCGCGCCGTGCTTTCGCCGGACGGCACGCACTGGGTCCTGAATGGCCAGAAGATGTGGATCACCAACGGCGGCTTTGCCGACGTTTTTATCGTGTTCGCGAAAGTGGACGGAGAAAAGTTCTCCTGCTTCATCGTCGAGCGCAGCTACCCGGGCTTCTCGATTGGCGCCGAAGAAAAGAAGATCGGCATCAAGGGCAGCTCGACCGTGCCGATTTTTTTCGAGAACTGCAGGGTGCCCAAAGAAAATCTGTTGTTCGAGATCGGCGGCGGGTTCAAGGTGGCCGTCAATACGCTCAACGTCGGCCGCTTCAACCTGGGGGCCTACTGCCTGGGCGGCGCCAAGAAAATCCTCGACGTCTCAGCGAAGTATGCCCGCGAGCGCACCGCCTTCGGCAAGTCCATCGGGCAGTTTGGCCTGATCCGCGAGAAGCTGGCGGAGATGGCCATTCGCATCTATGCGCTGGAGTCGATGATCTATCGGTCAGCGGGAATGATTGACGCGGCCATGAGTGCTGCTGGCGCGGCGGAGGACAAGACGCAGCAACTGATGAAGGTGCTTGAGGAGTACGCCATCGAAAGCTCGATCAGTAAGGTGTACGGCAGCGAGATGCTCGATTACGTGGTAGACGAAGCCGTGCAGATTTACGGTGGCTATGGCTACCATGAGGACTATGCGGTGGCCCGCGCCTATCGCGACAGCCGCATCAATCGCATTTTCGAGGGCACCAACGAAATCAACCGCCTGCTCATCGTTGATATGTTGATGAAGCGCGCGCTGAAGGGCGTTGTTCCGCTGATCCCTGCGGCGATGAAGCTGATGGATGAAGTTCTGGCCGGCCCGAGCATGGACGACACGCCCGAGGGACCGTTTGCCGATGAAGAGCGCGCCGTGGCCGGGGCCAAGAAGACGCTACTGCTGGCCGCCGGTGCGGCGATGCAGAAGTTCCGCGAAAAGCTGGGCGAGGAACAGGAAATCGTCGCCGGGCTGGCCAACGTCGTGATGGAGGTCTACAGCATGGAGTCGGCCTTGCGCCGCGCGCAGAAAGCGACTGCGAAGCGCGGCGACGCCGGCCTGCAGGCCGATGCGATGCGCGCGCTGGTGTACGATTCGGCCGACCGCCTGGAAAAACAGGCGCGGACGGTGCTGGCCGCCGTTGCCGAGGGCGACATGCTGCGCACGCAGCTCGCGGTGCTCAAGCGCTTCACCAAGCGCGAGCCCGTGGATACGATTGCGCTGCGGCGGCGGGTGGCCGACGCCGTGCAGGCCGCCGACCGCTATCCGTTTGAGGGCCGCTGAGCCGGCGTGCGCCCGGAAAACCTCTCGACCGATTGGATTCGCCCGCTGGCGACACCATATTTGCGCAGCTACCGCGCCGTGGCCGGGCGTCGCGGTGCATTGCGCGGCTACTGGTTTCTCTCCCCTGCGATTGCAGCTCCGGCGAAGCTGGGATTTTTTGTCGGCTACCTCATCGACGGACGCAAGCTTGCCTGCCTGAAGCCCGAGCCGCCGGAGTGTTTGGTGTTTGTCTGCGTCGCGCCGCCCGGCGGGGCGCTCCATCGCCGGCTGGTGGCCCGGCCGGAGAGCCTGCTGCGGAAGACATTCGACTACATCCGCTGGCTCACGCACCGGCCGCCGCGATTTGTCTTCCACGCGGAGGAAATGGCCGTGATGGTGCGGCATCAGTCCATGCGCGGCTGGCCGCGGGAAAAGTACGAGCACTACTCGCGCAATTTCTTTATCGAGACGCTGGCCTGGCTGGTGCGCAGCGGTTTGGTGCGCCGTCTGCTGGAGGAAGTGGCGATGCCGGCCCGGCAGCGAGCGGCGAAGGGCCCTCCATCGCGGAAGAAACTTGGCCCGGCGCGGTTGAGGGATACGCGGCGGCGTTCCAAATCCGGCGTTTCGCGGAGGCCTCGCTCCCGATAGAGTCTCTTGGGGAGGGGCCATTGAAACCTAGCCGATTTCTCACCGTTTCGCTAGCTGTGCTAATTGTTTTCCTTCTCGCCGCAAATATTTACCAGAATCAGGTCATCCGTAAACAGAGCGCCGAATTGCGCCAGTACGTGGAGCGCTGCAAATCATTTCGCTAGTTGAAGGCCGGGTTCCATAAACGGTAAGGAAGTCTCTTTCCGACCCTTGCGCCGTATTCTTGTCCTTTCGTAATCCGTTGTGCAGAAGAGCATTGCGGCCGCTGGCAGGCCGGTTCAATTGGAGGCCGAAGTGCAACTAACCCGGTGTAGCCAGGAGACGACCGTGCTGCCTGCCCGGACCCCGAATTCCGATTTGTCCCGCACCTCGACCTCTGTCTCGAAGGCTGGCCACTCCGCCACAGACCCCCGCGCCGACAAGGCGCGCAAGTGGATGTGGATGTTGCTGGCGGCGATAGCGGCTGTGCAGATTTACTTCGTCCAGGAGCTGCTGGCTGCGCTGCTGCTGTTTACCCTCGGGTTTGCCGTGCTGGGCGCGCTGGCGGTGGCCGTTTTCGGGTTGGAAAAAGCTAGCCGCTGGACCCTGGCCATGTGGCGCCGCGTGCGCGTTGCGGTCCTGGCGCTGGCCGAAGACCTCAGTAGAAAGCTGCACCGCCGTCCACGTTCAGAGCCTGCCCGGTAATCGCGCTGGCCTGGTCGGAGACCAGGAAAAGCGCGGCCGCGGCAATCTCGTCGGCGGTTTGTCCCCGACCCTGCAGGATTCCTTCGAGAAAATCCGTGAGCTGGTCCTGCCGGCTGACATTCAGCCGTTCGGCGAGCAGACGCCCCAGTTCCTTGGACATTTGCGTTTCGGGCACCGGGCCCGGGCAGATGGCGTTGACGCGCACGCCCCGGCGAGCCGCCTCCGCCGCGGTTACGCGCGTCAGCCCCAGCAGCCCGGCCTTGGCGGCGGCGTACGGCGAGCCCCAGGCAAAGGCCGACTTGGCCGAAAGGCTGGAGATGTTGAGGATGACGCCGGAGCCGCGCGCATACATCTCCGGCAGCACCAGTCGCGTCAGCAGAAAGGCGCCGCGCAGGTGCACGGCAATCACCTGGTCCCACTCGGCAGGAGTAATCTCTTCGACCGGCTTCACCGGGCCGTAGTCGCCGGCGTTGTTCACGAGGATATGGACGGTGCTGAACTTCTCCCGCGCCGTCGCCACAATCCGCTGGCAGTCTTCCTCGCGGGAAACGTCGGCTCGCACCGCCGCCCCTTTTCCATCCGCCGCGGTGATTTCAGCAGCAACGCTCTCGATTTCTATGGCCGTGCGCGCGGCCACCAGCACGATGGCTCCTTCGGCGGCAAACCGCCGCGCGATGGCCCGCCCAATTCCTCGGCCCCCGCCGGTCACTACGGCCACCTGTCCCTTTAGCAGCATCGTTCTCCGCCTGCCAACCAATTGAAGTGCAGCAGCATAGCATTGGCCGCGAACCAGCAAAAGACGCGTGGCGGGAAGGCCCCGGCCTTTGGTATCATAGGTTGTTTTGAGGGATAGAGATGACTGACCCACAAAGCCCGTCTTCTGCCGCCAAGATTCTGTTGCGCGTGCGCCCGCGGGGGTTTTGCGCGGGGGTGGTCCGAGCGGTGGATATCGTTGAGCTGGCGCTTGAGGCCTATGGGCCGCCCGTGTACGTCCACCACGAAATCGTGCACAACCGCTACGTGGTGGACCAGCTCCGCAAGCGCGGCGCCATCTTCGTGGAGGCAGTGGATGAGGTGCCCTCCGGTTCGGTTTTGGTCTTCAGCGCCCACGGCGTCCCACCGGCGGTCCGCGACGAGGCCCGTACCCGCAGCCTGCGCGTGATTGACGCCACCTGCCCGCTGGTCACCAAAGTCCACCTCGAAGCGCTCAAGTTTGCCCGCGAAGGCCGGACGATCATCCTGATCGGCCACGTGGACCACCAGGAGATCATCGGTACCTCGGGCGAAGCGCCCGACCGCACGGTGGTGGTGGATAACGTCGAGGACGTGGACCGTCTCCAGGTTCCCGACCCGGACAAGCTCGCGTTTCTCACCCAGACGACGCTGAGCTTCTATGACACTCAGGAAATTGTCGCGCGCCTTCGCCAGCGTTTTCCCACGATCCTCGGCCCGGCCTCGGCCGACATCTGCTACGCCACGCAAAACCGTCAGGAAGCCGTCGAGCAGATGGCCCGCGATGTGGACCTGATCCTGGTGGTTGGGTCAGAGAACAGCTCAAACTCGAACCGGCTGGTCGAAGTCGCCGAGCGCTCCGGCGTTCGCGCGCGGTTGATTGATAACGCCGACGAGGTCCGGCCAGAGTGGCTGGAGGGCGTGCGCCGCGTCGGGCTGACCGCCGGCGCATCGGCCCCGGAGATACTGGTCGAACAGGTGAGCGAGCGCCTGGCCGGCCTGGGCTTCACCGACCAGCGCGACCTGGATTTGATCCGAGAAGACGTGCGCTTCACGCTGCCGCCGGAACTGGCCCAGATCGTTCCGGCCGGCAATCGCGGCTAGGGGGCTCGCGGCACCCGGTTCCCCAGTGCCCGGGCGGGACTCGCGACCTGAAAACGGAGGGCAGCTACTTGGCGGTCAAGATCATCCGTCAGCCGAAGAAGATTGCCCTGATTGGCGCGCCCACCAGCGCCGCGGCGATGTCGCCCGGACATGAGCGCGCACCGGCGGCTCTGCGCGAGGCCGGTCTGGTTGCGCGGCTCCAGGAAGTGGGCTACGAGGTCGCCGACCTGGGCGACTCCCGCACCCAGATCTCCCAACCTGATGACGAGCATCCCCGCGCACGCAACCTTGCCGCAGTGCTGGCCGCGCTCAACGACCTGCGGCCGCGGGTCGAGCAGGCCGTCAAGTCAGGCGCGCTGCCGCTGGTGTTGGGCGGCGATTGCGCCATCGCGCTGGCGACTGTTTCCGGTGTGCGCCGTTACTTCCGCCACGTCAGCCTGGTCTGGATGGATCGCGACGCGGACATGAACATCCCCGCCAACACGCCTTCGGGCTGTGTGGACGGCATGGTGGTCTCCCACATCGTGGGCCGCGGTGCGCCGGAGTTGGTGCGCTTTTGGGGAGAGCCGCCGCTGGTGCGCGAGCCGGATGTGGCGCTCTTTGGGGTGGACCGACTGGATCCTTCCGAAGACGCGATGCTGGTGCGCTCACCGATTCGTCGTTACATGGCCGCGGATGTATTGCGACAAGGAGCCGCGGCGGCGGCCAATGCTGCGCTCGAGCGCGTGCACGTCAGCAGCCACGAGTTTGTCCTGCACCTCGACGTGGACGTGATCTCCGCCGACGATTTCCGCGCCACCAATTACGCCGCGCCGGGCGGACTGCGGCTCGAAGACGTTCGCCAGGCATTGGAAGTGTTTCTGCGGCAGAAAAACCTTGCCGCCGTCGAAGTCACCGTCTACAACCCGGCGCTCGATCCCGATGGCAGCGGCGCGAAGCTGCTGGTCGAACTGCTGGCCTCGGCCTTCGCCAAGCGCCTCGAGGCGCTGGCTGCATCCGAATCCGCCGCTGCGCCGACTGGCGCTACGGCGCCTGTAGAAATTGCCCCAGCGCCGGAGTCAGTTTCATCTGTGGCCGCAGCCGCGGTCAATTCGCCTGTGCCTGCTGCCCCATCTGCGGTTGAACCCGCTGCGGTTGAATCCGCACCGGCCTCTTCCGAAGAACCCGCCGAATCCTCGCAGCCCGAATCGCCTGATTCCCCTTCGGAGCCCGACACCCCTGCCCTTTGAGCGCTTCCTCCGCCGACCTGATTCTTGCGGGCAAGAAAAACAGCTCAGCGCTTGGACGCTTCGAGCAGTTCGGCGAGGTGGTGCTTCCACAGCGGCGCGAGCGTGTGCGAGCCGTGGCCGCGGGTCTGGTCAGTGATGGGGAGAAGGACGAAGCGGCCGTTCTTGACGCGCTTGATTTCGCGCTCGGCGATGGCCAACTCGGGCGGGTTGATGAGGTCGTCGGCGGAGTTGATGAACATCACGTGCGCGGTGATTTTCTCGAGCGCGGGCGCGGGGTTGTAGTTCCGCGAGGCGTCCACTTGATAGAGGAAGTCGTTCGCGTCGGTCGAGCGCAATCGCTGCGCCACCCAGTCGTCCAGGTATTTGTCGGTGGTGTCGCGCGACGGTGCGGACTTCTGCATCTGCAGCGGGCTGCTGCCCATCAGCAGCAGGACGTAGAGCGCGGTGCGCAGGCCGCGCGGCTGCTCGCCGTAGAAGCCGGCGTTCCAGCCCGGGTCGGTGCGGATCGAGTCGAGCACCATCTTGCGCATCATCCGGTTGCGCCCGGCGATTTCGACGGGCAGGCAGGCCAGCGGCATCAGCGCGTCCATGAAGTCGGGGTAGGTCTCGCCCCACACCCACGAGTGCATGCAGCCCATCGACGTGCCCAAGATGAGGCGCAGGTGGTTCACGCCGAGGCCTTCGGTGACCAGGCGGTACTGCGCCGCGACCATGTCGTCGTAGTCGTAGTGCGGGAAGCGCGTGCGCAGGGCGTCGCTGGGCTTCGACGAGCGGCCGTGGCCGATGTTGTCGGGAAGGATGATGTAATGGCGCGTCGCGTCGAGCAGTAGCCCGGGCCCGAAAAGCTCACCGGCGAACTCCTGCCGCAGGAACTGGCGCCCGCTGCCGCCCGTGCCGTGCAGGATGAGCACGGCGTTGGTCACGCGGCCGGCGGCGTCACGCTGCGGCGTGCCGAGTGTCGTGTAGTGCAGGCGCAGCTCCGGAAGCGTCTCGCCCGTGCGAAACTTGAAATCCCGCACGACAAAGTCGCCTTCCTTGGGTGTCAACGCGGGTGGCGTCTGCGCCGCAAGCGGCGCTACCAACGCGAGTGCCGCCACTGCTGCGCCGAGCCACGCCTCGATTTTTCGAGTGAATCCTCCTGCCAATACTGTTTTCGGTCGCATTGCGAGGTCTCTTGTGTGTTTCAGCAAGACAGTTACCAGGAGTTTGTACTTCATGAAGATACCTGTGGGGGCTTGCCCGGCAATCCGGTGACGCGGATCCCGGTGCCGTGCACGCGGTATTTGATATTCAACGTGATCAGGAGCGCCGTGAGCTGCTCGACAATCCGCGCATTCTCCAGGTTACCGCCGTCCAGTGCACGGACTCCGGGAATCTTCTCCGCCAGAGCCGCTGCCGCCTGCCGCGCCGGCTGGTCGTCACTGCACACGATCACATCGCAATCCACCGGAGCCTCGCCGTGAAGGAGCTCGGCCGAAAGGTTTTGAAACGCGGCCACGACCCGCACCCCCGCGGGAACGAGCTCCGCTGCCTGCTCGGCCGCCGACCCTTGCCAGAGCTGAACGACCCGCGTCGCGCGTCCGCCGATACTCGTGGCCAGTGGCACCGTGGTGTCAATCAGGATGGTTCCCGGCCGGAAGGCCGGCTTGAGTTGCTTCAGCAAAGTCGCATGACCGCTCAGCGGAACGGTCAGCACAACCAGGTCCGTTGCGGCGACGGCATCGAGATTCGCGGCGGCGCGCGCACGGTCGGTTCCGCCGGCTTCACGGCTGACTTCCGCCGCCGCCGCCTGCGCTCGTCCCAAATCACGCGAGCCGATGATGACGCTCTCACCCGCGCGAAGCCAGCGCAGCGCCAGACCCTTCCCGGTCGGCCCAGTTCCGCCAACAATCGCAATCGAACGGCTCAAATCGGCCTCGTCGCTCGCTCTGCCGGTTCTGCCGGCATCTCAGCGGGGAATCGCAATTGCGTGTAGACAGTGTTGCGCTCCGCAGGGATGCGACCAAGCTCGCGAATGCGCTGCTGGAACTCTTCCGGACTTAGATACTGGCCGGCGGTTGCGCCGGCCAGACGCGAAATGTTCTCCTCCATCAGCGTCCCGCCGTAATCATTTGCGCCGGCCTGCAGGCAGAGCTGCGACACAGCGCGCCCGAGTTTTACCCAGGAGACCTGGATATTGCGAATGGATCCCGCCAGCAGCACCCGTGCAAGCGCATGAATTGTCAAATGTTCCTCCAGCGTGGGGCCGGCCCGGGCCAGACCCTGGTGGAACAGCAGCGTGTTCTGATGCACAAATCCCAGCGGAACGAACTCGGTGAATCCGCCGGTTTCGCTTTGGATCTGCCGAAACAGCAGGAGCTGGTTCACCCAGTGGACCGGACTCTCCCGATGGCCGTACATCAGCGTGCAGGTCGAGCGAATACCGCAGCGGTGCGCGGTGACGATCACGTCCTTCCACTGTTGCGAGGAGAGCTTACTCCGCGAAAGCACCGCGCGCACATCGTCGTCCAGGATTTCCGCTGCCGTCCCGGGCAGTGTGCCCAGCCCTTCCTGCTTCAGCATCCGAAGATAGTCGGGCAGCGGCATCCCGGTCAGCTCGACGCCGTAGACCATCTCCATCGGCGAAAACGCGTGAGTGTGGATTTCCGGCACGGCCTGTTTCACCGCGCGCAGGATATCCCGGTAAAAGAACGGCGGCAGACCTCTCGGCAATCCCCCCTGGATGCACACTTCGCTTGCGCCGCGCTCCCAAGCCTCCACAGCCTTCCGCGCGACCTGTTCCAACGGGAGGAAGTAAGCATCCGGTTCCTGTGAGCCCCGGCTGAAGGCACAGAACTTGCACCCAATGAAACAAATGTTCGTGAAGTTGATGTTGCGGTTGACGACGTAGGTGACCACGTCGCCTGCCAGCTCACGACGCAGGCGGTTGGCCGCCAGCAGCAGTCCGAGCAAGTCATCGCCGGACGTCTCCGCCAGGCGCAGGCACTGCTGGTAGGTGAGTGTACTGCCGTCCTGCGTCTCGAGCACTTTCTCCAGCGCAGCGCGCACGTCGTCGGACATGCGCCCTGCCACATCACACCAGTCCAACGTCCCAAGACCTTCGAGCCTGGCAGGAAGCGCGTCTTGTAGCAGGAAACCCATCTTAACGAAAGAGGTCACGCCGCGCCGGGCGGACTAGCTCGCGTGCGCTGCCCCCGCCGGCCGTATACGGAAACCCTCGGATGATACACGCCGGCGTGCGGGAAAGCTTGGGGCAGGCCAGCCCCGCCATCGAGGCTAATTCATCGGCTACGGCTTCCAGCGTCACCCGCAGCTTGTACCCGTGCGGGTCGCGCTGCCCGCGAAAGTCGCGGAACACCTTCATGCCCGCGGCGCCGATGGCCGTCTCGCACAAACCCTCGCGCCAGGGCCGTCCGAAGCTATCGGAGATGATCACCGGGATCGCGATTCCCAACCTTCGGCGCAGCGCGCGGTGCAAAGCGGCTGCGGACCGGTCCGGATTCATCGGCAGCAAGACTGCGCTGGCACCACCATCCACATTGGACAGATCCACACCGCTGTTCGCACAAACCAGTCCGTGGCGGGTCTCGGTGATGAGTATTCCCCGGCGCTTGCGCACAATGCGCCGGCTCTCCGCCAGGGCCAGCTCGACGACGCGAGGATCATGACCATACCGGCTCGCCCAGCGCCGGGCCGCGGCCGAAGGCCTTACGCCGGCGAGCGGCACAATCCGCCCTTCGGACTTCGATACGATCTTGTGCGTGACCACCAAAATGTCGCCGCGGAGCAACCGGCGGCGCTGCTTCTGCAAAGCGCCGAGAATCTGGTCGGCAAGCGAATCGCCCGGCCGAATCTCACCGAGGTCATGGATCGGGATGGCCTGCAGGGCCTGCATTCCTCACCGGCCATGCGCAACGGCAAAGCGCTCGCTCAAACTCCAGCCGCGCAGCACCCTCTGCGTGCGTGTCCTGTCCGGCCGCTCCAGCACAGCCGCAAGGTCCGCGGGCCGGTCAATATCGAGTCCGATGCCCGCCAGCCGAAGCACCACGCAGGGCTTGCCGGTTGCTTGCGCCACCGAGCGGTGCGGCAAGAAGCTGTCGTCGCCGAAGCGCAGCGGGAAGAGAGCGGCCGGCCGGCGAAGCGCTGCGTTCGTTCCGCGGCCATCGCCCGCGGGGACGAGGACACTGCCCACGGCTGGGGCGGCCGCGAGAATCGCCGCCAGTTCCTCAGCCTCCATCAGCGGGATGTCCGCCGGCAGCACGAGCGTCCAGGCGGTTCCGTTGACCTCACAGAAACGCGTCGCCATTTCAATCGCCTTTGTCTCGCCGCCGTCCACCTCATCCCGGATCACATCAAAGCCGAACCCGCGCGCCGTCTCAATGGCCCAGGGATCGCCCGTCACGACGGCCACCGGAGGACGCGCGGGCCACGCCGCCAGCGTGTTCAATACATCCTCGAGCATCGCCGCGGCCAGTGCCGCGCGCTGCCCGGCATCGAGCACACCCGCCAGGCGCTGTTTGGCTTTGCGGAGATTCTTAAATGGAACAAGGATCATGCCCGGCCCCATGGATCAGGTGGATGCGCCCGCCGCTCGTCGCTCACTGGCAGCGTGGAGAGAGGCCGAAGCGAGTGCGATCTTTTCGGCTGTCGTGGTCATCAGAGTTTGCGCGCAAAGCGTGCGAATGCCAAGACGCTCGACCTCTCCCGCAGCCGCCGCGTCGCGTTCGTCCACCACCAGCACATCGAGAAAGTCTCGGTAAGCCCCGGCCACTCCTTCGATCGAGGCGGGCAGTCCCTGCGCTTGCATCAGAACGGCGGCGGGACCAGACACCGCCGCGCCCGCAATGATCGGCGTGACCGCCACGATGGACGCGTGAGTCTCCTGGAGCGCCTCGCGGACGCCGGGCACGGCCAGGATGGGGCCGATGCTGGTCACCGGGTTGCTCGGAGCAATCAGGACGGCTCTGGCCCCGAGAATGGCTTCCACAACACCCGGGGCCGGGGCGGCCTCGGCAGCTCCATCGAAACGGACCGACTGCACCGGAACCTGGTATCGCTCGCGCACGAAGTATTCCTGAAAGGCCAGAACCCCGCCGGAAGTCACGATGCGCGTCTCGACGCGATCATTCGTCATCGGCAAGATACACGCCCCGACTCCAAGTGCTCGAGCGATTTTCGCCGTGGCCTCGGTCAGGCTCATGCCGTTGGTAAGAAGTTGGGTGCGAAACAGGTGAGTGGCAAGGTCGCGGTCGCCCAACTGGAACCAGGAAGGAGCGGCGAAACGGCGCATCGCCTCGAGACAATGGAACGTGTCGCCGTCGATGCCCCAGCCGCGCTCGCGGCTCAACATTCCGGCCAGCGCATAGGTAACGGAATCCAGGTCCGGCGAGACGTGCAAGCCCCACCACTCCAAGTCATCACCCGTATTTACAATCGCGGTCAGCTCGCCCGGCGACACGACTTGCTGAAGCCCCTGGATGAACTTGGCCCCGCCGGTGCCCCCGGTGAGCACGGTAATCATGCCGCCCTCCGGGCGTAACCCTCTTCATCGGCCGCTGCGAGAACCCTCTCGGCGAGAAAGCCGGCGCGATTCTTGAACGCCGGCAGAAACTGCGGGTAGATCGGCAAGCGCTGCTTCAGTCGGAACCCCGCACAGGCCGTGCGCCGCTCGAGCTCGGCAAGATGGGGCCAGGGCGCTTCGGGATTGATAAAGTCCGGTGTAAGCGGTGAAATCCCGCCCCAATCATTGATTCCTGCGGAGAGCAGCGCCTCGTAATCCGGAGCGGAAAGATTGGGCGGGGCCTGAAGGTTCATCTCCCGAAGGAGCAGGCGTGCCACAGCAATCGTGCGCAACATCTCACCGCGCGATGGCTCCGCGTGATGGCGCATCGGGATGGTGGGCTTGGCACGGAAGTTCTGGATGATGACTTCCTGAATGTGTCCATACCGACGATGCAGCTCGCGAATGGCGAGCAACGCATCCACACGGTCCTCCAGCGTGTCGCCAATCCCGATTAGCAGGCCGGTGGTGAACGGAGTGCCTTCCTCTCCGGCAGCCTGGAGCGTCGCGATCCGCCGGGACGGAATCTTGTCCGGCGCACGGTCGTGCGCGGCACCGGGCCGGAGCAACGCCGTGCTGGTTGTCTCCAGCATCAGCCCCAGGCTGGGACAATACGTTGCAAGGCGCTTTACCCAGACGCGGCTCAGCACCCCGGGATTGGCGTGAGGCAGCAGTCGCGTCTTCCGCAACACAAGCTCGCACATGGCCTCGAGGTAGTGGAGGGTGGACTTGTATCCCAATCGTTTTAACCACGCGCGCATCTCGGGAAAGGCCAGCTCCGGCTTGTCTCCCAGGCTAAAGAGTGCTTCCGTGCATCCTAGTCTTTCACCCGCCGACGCCACCGCAAGTACTTCCTCCGGTGTCATGGTGTGCGCACCGGGGTCGCCGGGGTCCCGCCGGAACGTGCAATACCCACAATAGTCCCGGCAAAGATTCGTGAGCGGCAGAAAAACCTTTCGCGAATAGGTGACGACGCCAGACTTAAACTGCGTGCGAACCTTCGCCGCAGCTTCGAGCAACGGCGGCAACTCGAAATCAGTGGCACGGATCAGGCGGTAAGCCAGAGAACGTGAGAGCGGTAAGCCGTCGCAGACTTCAGCCAGGATGGAAGCGACCGGCTTCTCTCTTGGAGCCGCGCTGCACTGGGGCGCGGCGCCGGCCGGCGGGTCATCGGCGGGGTACGACGGATTGACCGGTTTGGACAGAGCGCTCACCGAATGCCAGGGTTCTGCTTGCGCTGCGGATGGGAGAGCCGTGGCATCCCTACGATCGCCCCTAGAAGCCGATAGCGGTTCTCACCGGCCGGTACTCTTCCTGGCCCGGGTAGAATCGCCACGGAACCGGGGTCAGGCACTCGCCCTCTTTCTTGCCCACCCGATACATATCCTGGGTGTAGAGGCACGCCCGACCTTCCTGATCCACCACCTGGGGATGAAAGGAGAAGACCATGTTCTCGCGCAACTCGGTCTGGTTCTTGGCGCCGATCGCGGGATGCTCAATCATGGTCACACCGATCGAATGACCCGAGAGGTGACCCAGGGCAAAGCCATGCCTGGCGAACGTCTCCGCGGCGGCGCGGTGGACGGTGCTCGCCAGTTCTCCTGCCCGCATGCATCGGCGCGCAGCCTCCAATGCTTCGGGGTACACATCCTTCATGGCAGCCGTGCGGGGACTAAGGGGCCCACGGATCAGAGGACGTGAGAACTCCACCCAGTATCCCTCCGGACCTGCAATCTCCAGCGAGTACAGCAGCAAGTCGTTTGCGTGGACGACGCGGTTGCCCGGCACCTTGAAGTGAGCCTCGGCCTCGCCCTGGGCCCCGGAGAGCACGATGTTCATCATGCGCGAGCCGGCGCCACGGGCGAAGAAGCGTTCGACGGCGGGCGCCATGATCTGGGCCTCGGTCAGGCCGGGCTCGTAAGCCTTGAGCAACGCCGCGAAGCCGTCGAGGATGATGTCCGTGCTTTCGGCGATGTGAAGCATCTCCTCCTGGCTTTTTACGGCGCGGGCCATGTCGAAGTGGAAGTCAAACGGAACCAACTCAAAGGAACCTTGCGCCAGCTCTCGGTAGTCTCGGACGGTCATGATGTAGTCGAGGCCGTACACCGCCAGGCGCTTCCACCGTTTCTCATCCGCGCGCTGGCGCAGCCATTTGCCGGGCACGTCTGCCCAGACATGGTCCTGGACCCAGGGCTTGCTCTTATCCCCGATCCAGCGGGCCTCCACGGGAAAGAGCAGAGTCGGCTCAGCGTCGAGTGGCAACAGCACGTACACATACCGATGAACGATTTCAAACCCGGAGACGTAACGGACCGCGCCCTCAAACCCGGTGTACTGATTCCCACATACGATCAGCGCATCTACAGACTCCGCCTGCATCCGGGCGCGCAGATTCTGGTATCTTCGTTCGACTTCGGCCTGGCTGATCATGCAGGTGTCGCGGGAGCCCCTGAGGCGGACTGTCGAGCGCCGCGCTCACTCTTACCCGCAGGGCGGAACAAAGTCAAGCACCATGCGAAGAAGCTCGAAAGCGCGGCGACGCCAGAACCGCAGCAAACGGCAGGCGGATCGCCGGGTGATTCCGATTATCCTGGCGGCGGGAAGGGCAGAACGCCTGGGCTTTCCGCAGGCTCTGGCACGATTCGGGGATCTCAGCGCATTGAGCATTGCCGTCAACAACTGCGCCGGCCTGGGCAAGCCGGTTGTTGTCCTGGGTCATGCGGTGAGGCGCATCCTCCCAGCAGTGCCCCGCGGGGTGAAGGTGGTGGTCCATCGAGGATGGAGGGCGGGCCAGATGAGTTCGTTGCGGGTCGGGCTCCGGATGGTGCCGAAGCGCGGCTCCTTTCTGCTGTACCCCGTGGATTATCCGCTGCTGACGGGGAGGCTGATCCGGCAACTCGTCTCGGCGTTCCAGCGACGTCCAGCAGGTCACGCCATCGTGGTCCCCGTGTATCGCGGACGGAAAGGTCACCCGGTGCTCTTCTCCCCGGCAATCCGCAGTGAGTTGGTTCATGCCCACTCCGCGCGCGAGGTGGTGGAGAAGGATCTCGGCCGCGTCAAAGCGGTACAGGTGAGCACTCCGGCGATCTGGCAGGACTTCGATACGCCGGCCGCCTATCAGCGATGCCAACGGGCCTATCTGCGAAAGAGAAACACTTCCCGTGAGTAAGAAAAAGGCCGGGCACGATTCGGTGGATTCTCGAAAGCTGTGATAAACACTTGACATAGGACTCTGCTTGCGATTGAATCCGCACAGTGGGCGTGTCCGTCAAACTGTTTCACGCTGAAGACCGCAAACAGAGGGAGAGATCTGCCATGACCCGTCTCAACACAGTTGTGTGCCTGCTTTTGTTACTGTTTATGCTTGGTATTTTGAGCGCTTCACCCGCAGGCGCCCAGACCGTTACGGCCACAGTGGAAGGCCGGATTACCGACACGTCTGGCGGAGCGGTGCCCGGGGCGACAGTCACAGCGGCAAACGCCGCAACTGGCTTTTCTCGCTCGGACACAACCAAAGACGACGGCTCGTTCCGAATCGCCCTGTTGCCGGTGGGGGAATACACGCTTACCGTGGAGAAGGCGGGGTTTGCCAAGCAGGCCAAGAAGATCACGCTCCAGATCGATCAGATTGCCACACTCGATTTCACCATCGCGCCCGGCGAAGTCACCGAGCGGCTGGTGGTTCAGGAAGAGGTGGGCATCCTGGAGCCCACGCGCTCTGCCGTGAGCACCGTCATTACACCGGCGCAGATTGCCAACCTGCCAGTAAACGGGCGGCAATTCATCGATTTCGTCTTGCTCGCGCCGGGTGTGTCAATTGGGGACACTACTTCGGGCAGCACGGACGTGATCGTCGAACCGGTGACCAAGATTTCTTTTGCCAGCCAGAACATCCATTACAACTTTGTGGCCATCGACGGCGCCGACAACATGTCCACCGCGTCCGGCATTCAAAAGACGACCCCTTCCCAGGATGCGGTGCAGGAGTTCCGCGTGATCAACGCGGAATACACGACGGTGTTTGGGCGCTCGGCGGCCGGTGTGGTGAACATCATCACCAAAAGCGGCACCAACGAGTACCATGGTTCGATCTACAGCTACTTTCGCAATGATGCTCTCGATGCCCGCAGCATTTTGCACGTTCCCGGACGGGACACGCTCGAGCAATATCAGTTCGGCGGAACCCTGGGCGGGCCGATCATCAAAGATAAGACGTTTTTCTTCGCGAATTACGAAGGGCAGCGGCGCACCGAATCTCCGTTCTACAACTCGGTCATTCTGAGCAATCTGAGTCGTCCCGGCCCCAACAACGACATAAACGACTTCAAGGCCAACTTCGGTTTGCCCCCGGAAAACCTGGACGTTCTCCGCGATTCCCATGGTGACAACCTGCTGGCCAAGATCGACCACCAGATCAATCCGAAGCACAATCTTTCCACGCGCTACTTTTTTAATGACGCTCGGTATACAAACGTGTCCCCCTTGAACGACGGCTTTGACCTGCCGTCGACGTTCAAAGACAACTTTTTCCTGGACCAGTCCCTGGTGGGCAACCTGACCTCGGCTTTCACTTCTTCCCTGGTCAATGAGCTGCGCCTCCAATACGCCCGCCGCTCTTTTGATTTCCCCGCGCGAACCACCCAACCTCACCTGGAGGTGGCCAACACGTTCACTGTGGGAGTGAACCGCGGGAACCCGGAGTTTTACAAAGAGAGCCGGTTTGAACTGGTGGACAACGTGACGCTGCTGCGCGGACGGCACGTGCTCAGCTTTGGGGGCAATTTCAACTTCGTGCGCACCACGGAATCGTTCCCCCTCTTCTACCCCTTCGAGGCCACTTTTGCCTGCTTGTTTGCGGCGCAGTGCCCGTTCAGCATGGAGCGCGGGGAACCTTTTGTGATCTTCTTCCAGCGCAACGATGCCGCGAGCAACTTCACCGAGCCCACGATTGACCGGGCTATCTACCAGGGAACCCGCATCTCCAGCGCCGTCCGCAACCAGGCCAAGGGCGTATTCGACCACACCTACAACGGCTTTTTCATTCAGGACAAAATCCGCGTGACGAACCGCCTGACCATCAATGCGGGACTGCGCTACGAGTGGGAAACCTGGCCGGAGCGCTACGTGGATTCCGACTTGAATAACCTCGACCCGCGTATAGGTTTTGCCTACAACATTGGCGGGCCGTGGAATGTGGTTTTGCGCGGCGGCATCGGCATGTACCACGGCACGATTCCCTCGCCGCTGCTCTCCTGCCAGGAAGCCTCGTGCGGCGGCACGCTGGGCAAGTACCCGGGACGCGCAAACAAGCAGGACGACCTCGATGCCAGGGTACGGCTCTTCGCCTTTGCCAGCGCACCGTTCATCACCAACCTGGGGCTGACCAACCTGCTGGGCCGGCCGAACCTGCTCAACCCCGCCCCGACAACTGGCCGCTATCCCGATGCAGTAGCGTCTTCCTTCCTGGAATGCCCGGGCGGGTTCTTGTCCGGCTGTGGCTTCTTCGGCGATGCGACGATTGTGCGGTTTGCGAAGGATCACCAGGCGCCGCTCTCCTACCAGGGAGGCCTGAGCTTGGAGTTTGAGCCGCTGCCGTCGTTCAACGTCTCTCTCTCCTATCTGCGCGTGCGTGGGCTGCGGCTGGGCAGCTTTTACAACATCAACCAGCCCGACCCATCCGGGCAGGTCACGGTGCACGATTCCCAGGGCCGCACGGGCACGAAGAACACCTACTTCTGCCCGGTGGCGATTTGCGGACCCGGCATCCCGGGAACCCGCGATCCGCGCTGGGCAGTGTTTTTCGAAGCGGACTCGCTGTGGGATTCGTCTTACAACGGCTTTTTCTTGACGGTGAACAAGCGCCTGCGGAAGTATTACGCGTTTAACCTGAGCTACACGGTCTCGGACGGCATTGACAACGGCCCGAACCCCAGCTTCGTCCTCATCCCGCAGGACAGCAAGAATTTCCGGGCGGAACGGGCGAAGTCTGCCGACTTTGCGCGGCACCGGTTCACCGGCAACGCCCAGTTCCAGACGCCCCACACGCTGAATCCACTCGCTCGCGACTTCCTGTTCAGCTTCATTGTTACTTTGGAATCCCCTCATTTCTTCACCAAGTTTGCCGGATTAGACGCCAATGGCGACGTCTTTGGCGTGAACGACCGCGTAGGCATTGAGCCGCGCAACACGTTTAAGGGAGACTCGCTAAAGGCAGTGGATTTCCGCGTGGCGCGAAGCTTTCCGATCCGGGAAAAAATGAAGCTAGAACTCATCGCGGAAGCGTTCAATCTGTTCAATACGCTCAACGTTCGCTTCTTCAACACCACCTATGGCGCGGCGGACTTCTGCCCCGTCGGCGGCGCGGCCGCCTGCGGCCCGGGCCCCTTCTTCCAGGAAGGTTCCCCCAATTCGGCGTACGGAACCCCGCGGGCGGTCATGAACCCGCGACAAATCCAATTCGCCGTGCGGTTCACCTTCTGAGGGATCGACGAAGGAAATCCACGGGGCCCCAGACGCGGGCCGAGCACTGCCCGGTCGGCAGCGTTTCATCTCAAACGCAACGGTTGAATTCTGAGAAGGCTAGGCAGCCCGGCCCCTGGCCCAGGCCGCAGCGGGAGGAGAAGCCGCGATGAGGTTCGGAATCTACGCCGAGATGCAGACGCCGCCGGGCAAGTCGCATGCGGAACTCACCTGGGAAATCTTCGCGCAGATCGAGCACGCCGACCGCATGGGTTTCGACGTGTACTCGATCATTGACCATCATTGTTTCCAGAAGTTTTCCATCTCGGCGAACCCGCTGGCCATGTTTACCGCCGCGGCGCAGCGGACACGGCGCATCCGCTTCCGGACGGCCTTGCATACGTTGCCGCTGGAAAACCCGGTGCGACTGGCGGGTATGATCGCGGAAGCGGACATCCTCACCGAAGGGCGGCTGGAGTGTGGTTTGGGCCGCGGCCACGCCTGGCTGTTCGGGCCGCACAACGTTCCGCTGGAGGAAAGCCGGCCGCGCTACGACGAAGCCGTCGAGATCCTGGTCCGGGCCTGGACGCAAGAGAAGTTCTCATTCGAAGGAACGTTCTACAAGCTCCAGGATGTCAGCGTGGTGCCCAAGCCAGTCCAGAAGCCACACCCGCGGCTGTTCACCGGTGGCACCAGCGACATCACCTACCAGATGGCGGGCGAGCGCGGCTGGGGAATCTTCGTGCCGCCGCTGCTGCCCTGGAGCGTGCTCGAAGGGCCGCTGACCATCTACAAGAAAGCCTGCGCGGCCAGCGGGCACAAGCCCGACATCGTTTATATCCGGCCGGTCTA
>Ga0209619_10001041_pt1 | contig 20062 bp, 20 predicted proteins | sample Rifsed16ft3_FD_184011 | JGI IMG/M metagenome (GOLD analysis project Ga0209619, IMG submission 184011) | Soil microbial communities from Rifle, Colorado, USA - sediment 16ft 3 (version 2) | ecosystem: Environmental > Terrestrial > Deep subsurface > Rock core/Sediment | place: Rifle, Colorado... | reverse complement strand
CGTACTCGCTCCGCGTAGGGATGTAGCTCACGGACACCTTGTAAATGACGAGCCCTCCCGCGCGGGCCGTGTAGCTCATGTCGAGCGGGGTGGACGAGAAAGTGCCCCCGAGGTCCAGGGCGGCCGCGAGGGTGCTGTTGAAGAACGTGTACCACGCGCGACCGTATGCGGACGTGTGGTCGATCCGGATGGTGACCATCGCCGTCACGACCACGGTCCCGGGTCCAGGAACGGTCATCGTCACCTCGGCCCCCTGATAGTACGCGCAGGGCTGACTGAGTGGCCAGCCGGACAACGCGCCACGTGAAGCCAGGATTGTTCCGCCCCCGGGCGTGCCCGGGAACCCTTGAGGCCCCTGTGCCCCTCGACAGTCAAGCATGTCCACGGTCAAGTCCCCATTGAGGTCCTCGGCCGCCACGTCCCCGATCCCGTTACCGTTCAGATCCCAGCAGTCAATCCCGTCCGCCCCGTTGATTCCACCGGGACCTTGGAGTCCTGCGCAGTCTGCGCGATTGACGGAGCCGTCCCTGTTCGCATCTTCCGTCCCGATGTCCGGCGTTCCGTTGCCGTTGAGATCCCAAGAGTCGACGCCGTTTGTCCCAGCGGCCCCGTCCCCACCGTCCATCCCGTCCGCCCCGGCGTTCCCAGCAGGCCCGGGAATCACGAGGTTGACGACCAAGGCGGCGGCCGCCAGAATGACCGCCATCACACCCAACGCCCTCGTTGACATTCCGCCAGCTTCCGCTGGCGCTCTCTCCCCGCTTCCCTCCATGAGCTGCATGAACCGGTGAAAACCCAGGCAAACAAATACGTTTCGGTTGGGAGAACATCGTGCACTGCGAGCGACGCCGTGTCTGGTCGACCATCTCGAGAGATTCATCGCGCGACGAAGAGGCTCCACCACGGCACCTGATTGTCCGTGGTGTCTCGAACACTCCGAAAGGATCCTTGCGGTGCGAACCCTGAGGCCCCGTCTCGCCTCGGACCCGCGAAACGCTCTCGAGGCCAACCTATCACTGGATACGGTCGTCCTACCGACCGTCAACTCCCAACGCCATAGAAAGAACCGCCAACACGACCATTGGGAGGACGTGCATCAGGAAATCATCGTCGACGTGCTTCAGATTCGGTCTCTCGGCGGCTAATGCCACAATCGCCGCCAGCGGTGCGAACACGGCAATCACCTCAGGACTCCACGGAGACGTGCTATAAAGCGCGGTGGGCACGACGAGGAGCGACAGGAACGCCGCCAGCGCGACGTACGCGACGAACGGAACCCAGGGATCTCCCCGCTTTTTCCGCATGTGCGCGCACAGCGGGTCGATCCATGCCATCCCCCAAAACGTGACAATGACGATCTCCCCCGGAAAGAACAGTAGTCCCACGGCGAGGCCTAACGAGCCCCACGCGTAGGCGCTCAGGCGGCCCGATTCATATCCTCGGAGGCCCAAGAACTGGCGGCCCGTGATCAACCGGCCCGCCTCGATCAACAGGGCCCCGCACAGGAAGAACAGGAGGACGAGCTCCTTCCGCACGCCGATCCACGCGTCCGGCGGCATCCAGTACCAGACGAGCCAGACGGGGCTCGCGAGGTGGAACGTCCTCCGGACGAGCGTGGACCGGTCCAATCAGTCACCGAAGGCGGCGCGCGCCCACTTTCGGTCGATGCCCCGATATAGGATAAGCGTTCCGAGGCCGAGCGCCCCGAGGGTGAGGGCGATGCCAGCGATCGCGAACACGGGCGCCGCGTCGATCGTGAACGAGAGGACCGCCAGCCCGACGTCCGGGAGCATGGACATCGCGCTGAACGCGAAGAGGACGCCGGGGTCGAAGAGGAAGGAGTTCGTCCTAAGGCCGGTGAGGTACGCGGTCATCACGACGCTGTACAGGCCGGTGACGAACATCACCGGGAGCGCGATCCACAGCAGGCGCGCGTCCCCGTTCATCAGGGAGATCGCGACCACGAACGCGGCGCTGATCCCCATCGTCAGGAGGAGGTACGCGAGGAGCTTCACGCGAATCACGTGCGGGACCGTGAGCGGCAGCGTGGCCATGTAGTCCGCGTTGTCCACGTTGTTCAGCCAGTTGTACAGCGAGACCCCGAAGAAGCCGACCATGGCGGCGTAGAAGACCGTGTTGAACCCGATCGGGAGTTCGAGGCCATACCGGACGAACCAAACCGTGAAGGCGAGGAAGACGAGCGGAGTCACGAAGGAGAAGAACATCTTCACCGGCGTTCCGCTCCGCTTCAGGTCCAGGAGCTCCTTCGCGAGGAGCGTCCGGTACGTGCGGAAGCGCGCGAGCCTCCGCTCGATGCCCGGGAGCTCGTCGCCCGCGTATGCGTTCTTCGGTTCGTACTGGTCGCTCACCAGCGCCACCGCCCCCGCGACGAACACGAGGATGAGGGCGATCCCTGCGGCGGCGTTCGCGAGGGCGTCCGCGCCGAGCGGCGCGACGGGCGGCACGCTGAGCTGCACCGCCAATCCCGGGAGGAGCGCGTTCGCGGGGATCACGCGCGCGACCGCGTACGCGGCGAACAGGCCCGCGACGACTCCGGCGGCGGCGACGAACGCGGGGACGCTGCGCACGTACAGCGTGGACATGAAGAAGCTCAGGGACATCCCCGCCAAAAACGAGATCATCGCCGCGCCGAACAGGAGGAGGATGCTCGTCGCCCGGAAGTGGGAGAACGGGATCGAGAGGAACAGCCCCGCGGTCATCGGTAGCAGGATCAAGAGAAGGTAGAAGATCGCGTCCCGCGCGTACATCCCGAGGAACGTGCGCTTGAAGGACATCGGGAGGAGGGACGGCTGCGTCACGAGGTAGTTCCGGTACCCCGTAGCCCGCTCCTGGTACTGGCGTCCGAGGAAGCCGAACGCGCCGACGCTGAGCCCGTACAGGAAGATCGCGACGTGGAGCACGAGGAGGAGGTCGGGCAGGGGCGTCACGGTCAGGTACTTCGGCGCGGCGGCGCCCGTCGCGAAGCTGAGGAGGAGGACGAACGTCGGGAACGCGAGGAACATCCGGCGGCTCGTGTACGACGCGTGCATCCGGTACTCCTCCTTGAGCATGAGGCGGAGGAGGAGCGTCACCCGGCGCCCCCGACGAGCTTGAGGAACGCGGCCTCGAGGTCCGGCTCCGGACCGCGGACCTCGGCGAGGCGCCCGTTCGCGATCAGCTGGCCCTCGTGGAGGATGCCGACCTGGTCGCACAGCTTCTCCGCGATCTCGAGCAGGTGGGAGCACATGAACACCGTGCCGCCGCCGTCCGTGTACTCCTCGAGGTAGTCCTTCACCTTCCGCTGGTAGATCGGGTCGAGGTTGATGAACGGCTCGTCGAGGAGGAGGAGCTTCGGCTCGTGGAGGAACGCCGCCGCCAGCATGAGCTTCTGCCGCGTCCCCTTGCTCAGGTCCTTGCAAATCGTGCGGCGCATGTCCTCGAGGTCGAAGAACGTGAGCCAGCGCGCGATCCGCGCCTCCGCGTCCGGCACCTTCCGCACGCGCGAGACGAAGTACAGGTATTCGTACGACGTGAGGTACGAGGGCGGAGACTCCACCTCCGGGACGATGCCGACCGCCGCCTTCACCGCCATGGGGTCCGCGACGACGTCGATGCCGAGCACGCGCGCCCCTCCGCCCGTCGGCGCGAGCTGCCCCGTGAGGATCTTCAGGAGCGTCGTCTTCCCCGCCCCGTTCGGCCCGAAGAGCCCGAAGAACTCGCCCGTCTCCACCGCCAGGCTCACGTCGCGGAGCGCGGGCTTCGAGCCGTAGAGCTTCGTGAGGTCGACGACCTCGACCGCCGCCACGGCCGTCCGATGCCGCGCGTTCATATTTGAGGTTGCGCGTCCCGTTCTCGCTGTCCATCTCGTGTCACGGCAATCGGGTCCTTCCGATCGGACGACGCCGCCAAACTCAAGAGTCACCTCCGCGTAGCGGGCGCAATGGCGGGTCTCCGTCGCGTACGCCTTTTCTCCCGCGACCTCCCCACGATGCGCGAGTTCTACGAGAAGGTCATCGGATTGCCGCTCGTGGCGGCAGGCCCGCGCACCGTCCAGCTCCGCGCGGGTAACGTCGAGATCCTCCTGGAGGCGGACCCTCCGTTCGCGAGCGAGGAGCACCGGGACTTCCTCAACCAGCTGAAGGGGAACATGCGCGGCATGGGCTCCGCGCTCCACTTCGACGTCGACGACGTGGACGCGCGGTTCCGGGAGCTCACCGCCAAGGGCGTCGCGGCGGTGGACCCGGAGCGGAACCGCCGCCTGGAGGCACCCGTCTCGCGGAACGGACGGCGGGAGTTCGCGATCGAGGATCCGGAGGGATACTGGTTGTACTTCGGGCAGCCGGAGGTCGCCGCGCGACCGGCGGCGCAGACGATCCTGTTCGTGTGCGAGGGGAACCGGGCGCGCAGCCAGATGGCGGAGGGCTTCTTCAACGCGTGGGCCCCCGCGGGTTGGCGGGCGGTGAGCGCCGGGACCCGGCCGAAGGAGGCCGTCCACCCGGAGGCGGTGGACCTGATGCGCGAGGCCGGCATCGACATCTCCCGCCAAACCCCGAAGCCCCTGGACATGGATGTCGCGCGGACCGCCCGGCGCGTCGTCGCCATGTGCGCGATCGATTCGTGCCCCGTCGACGTCGCCACGAAGATGGAGCGATGGGACGTGCCGGACCCGGCGGACGTGCCGCGCGAACGTTGGCCGGAGATCCGCGAGACGATCGCGCAACATGTGAAGGGCCTGATCCGCGAGCTGGAGTTGGTCGAAGGACTCACCCCGTGAGAAGGGTTAAGCCGACGGTGCCGTTCGCTGCCGGTCCGTGCGCCCCATCATCGTCACGCACTGCGGCGTGGGATCCACGCGTGAGGTGCAGGATGCCGCCGAGCGGTCCGGAGAGGCGGGCCTGCGCGTCCTCCGTCGCGGGGGCACCGCGCTGGGCGCCGTGATCGAGGCCGTGGCGGTGCTGGAGGACGACCCGCGGACGAACGCGGGGACCGGGTCTCGGATGCGGATCGACGGCTCCATCCAGATGGACGCGGCGGTGATGGACTCCCGCCGGCGGATCGGCGCTGTCGCAGCGATCGCGGAGGTAAAGAACCCGATCCGGGTCGCCCGCGCGGTGATGGGCACGCCGCACATCCTCCTCGCGGGGCACTGGGCGACGGAATTCGCTCGGACCCGTGGATTCCCTCGATACGATCCCGCCACGGATCAAGCGCGGAAGAACCGGGAGGAAACGCTGGCGGCGCTGGCGGCGAACAAGGTGCCCCGCTGGGCGAGGGCGTGGCGGTCGTACCGCGACGCGGACACCGTGGGCGCCGTCGCGCGGGATCAGCGCGGCCGATTCGCGGCGGCAAACTCCACGGGCGGGGTCTCCCTCATGCTCCCCGGGCGCGTGGGCGACTCCGCCATCGTCGGCGCGGGGCTGTTCGCAGGGCCGGATGGAGCCGTCGTTGCAACGGGTGTCGGAGAAGAGATCGTTCGCGTCGTCCTGTGCAAGTTCGTGTATGACCGCCTCGGACGCGGAGCAAGGAGCGCGTGCGACGCGGGATTGCGGCTGTTCCCGAGGTCCGTCCCCATCGGACTCGTCGCGATTGGAACGGACGGCGAGGCCGAGGCAGACAACCGGCGGATGGCGTGGTGGGCGAACGCACCGGCGCGGCGGTGGTGACCGATGCGATTCCGCGCGATTCACTCCTCCTAGGCTTCCCGGGAGACGTCGGGCCATCCGGGCCATCCCGAGTAACTCTTATAGGCAAGTCCATGGATTCGTCGCGGCACTTTGCGAGGAGAGGGGACGAACATGGCGGGAATCGGGCGAATCGTGATTGGTGTAGTCCTCCTTGGTTTCGGCGTCTGGGCTGCGTTCATTGGGACGACCTCGATCGAGACTCGGTTCGGCTCCGAGGGGTACGGGCTGTACGAGGTACGGACGACTTGGCCGCTGCCCGGGATCCCCATCATGATCGCCGGAGTGATCGGAATCATCCTCGGCGTGGTCGAAATCGCGCGATCCGTCGGGCCTACCCGGACTCCGCAGCTGGTCCCCTACGGCCCGCCGCCCTCGTTCCCCGGGTTCGGCCAGCCGCTCCCGTCGACCCCAATTCCGCCGTTCGGCCCAGCGCCGACCTCGCTCCCGCCGTTTAGCCAACCGCCTCTTGAGCGGCGATGTCCGAACTGTGGCGTGCTCGTACCCTCGGACTCGAAATTCTGTATCAGTTGCGGTCGCCAGATCGGGCAATGAGGGAACATGATGACAACTTGCCCGACCTGTGGGGTGGACAGCCCGTATGGAAGCCGGTTCTGCAAGGGATGTGGTCGCGAGTTCCCTCCTACCCCCATCCTCGCATCCGATCATGTGACGCCAGGCCCGGCTCGAGGGGAACTGGCGTGCAAAGTGTGTATGCGGACTCCCCTGCCCCAGGAATTCACCTTCTGCGTGTCGTGTGGAGACCCAATGTGCCTTCAGTGTGCGGTGGGTTCGAAGGTGGCGATGACCTACTCCTACTCGCAGAACTACGTCGTCGTCGATCGAGAGGTGTCCATCCAGATCAACTTCCCGCGCTGTGGCTCGTGTCCGAGAATGGAGGAAGCGCTCGTCGCGTCCATCCGCGATCGGCTCCGACCTCGCCACCCGATGAGATACCGCATTGCGAACGTTCGGAATGGGAAGTACGCCTCCGAGGACGCGTACATCGGCTTCCTGCAGGGTCAGTTGGCGATGTGCTCGCAACCCGAGAACATGCTCGGCTGCCCTCGATGCAGTCGGGCGTCCGACGCCAATGAGTATCACAAGCTCCTTAAGCGGATGGAGGCGGGCGAGTTCCTCACGGGTAGCCTGATCATGGGGCCGTTCGGGGAGGGTGGGAAACCGCTCCCGGATTTGGTTGTCTGTCCGTGCGGATACGCAGGCGTGTTCGTGAGCGGTTGGGGCCTTCGGCGATTCGTGGAGCGGTTTGGCCGAGACCTGCTGGTGGGGACCGTGTGGCAATACTTTAGTGCAAGTTTCGCCGGGCCCCTTCCCTCGGCGAGCCCGCTCGCGAGCCCGGCGATGTCCGCACCGACTCCGTATCCGACTCCGTACACGACTCCGTATCCGACTCCGTACACGACTCCGTATCCGACTCCGTACACGACCCCGGCTCCTTATGGCACCCCGCCGCATACGGCGTATCCCGGGACCCCATACCCGCCTCCCGCGGCCTCCCCGGTTGCCACTCCCGTAGTCACCGGCTTTCCGACGACGCCGCCAGCCGCGCCCGTGCCTTCGCGCATTGTGTACCCGATTCCATCGGCACCGCCTCCGGTTACCATCCCACGGGCCTGTCCTCGCTGCGGGATCCTGAACTCGAGTGACCTCCGATTCTGCACCAACTGCGGAATGCCACTCCGATGAGTAGCGCTAGACTCTTCTCCGCCTTCGTGGATTCCTCGTCCAGTAGGAAGTAATCACCCTCCCATCTCGATGGGTCTTGGGCAGAATCCCAGAGGACGGGATGATCGAGAGAAGGGATGGGAATCGACGGACTCGCAGGTTTTGTGGATCCGCCCGGCCGATCGGCGAGAACTTCACAGTCTCGATCCGATAACTTCACGGTCTCGATGTCTCCGAAGCTTTATGAGAGGATGCCCAATGCGGGCCCCACACGGTGACCGTCCATGGCACGGAAGTCTGTATTAGCGAGCAAGGTCGAGACCGAGGTCAAGCTCCTCCAGAGGCACGTGACGATGTTGAGGGCGATCGTCCAGAACCAGCCGATTGGGATCATCCGGTTGAGCGAGATGCTGAACTACCCGCAGCACAAAGTCCGCTACTCGATGCGCATCCTCGAGCAGGAGGGGCTGATCAAGCCCTCGCCGGACGGCGCGGTGACGACGGAACGGCTCGACGGGTTCCTCGTGTACCTGAAGGAGATGCTCGACGACGTCGCGTCCACCGTGCAGGACGTGCGGAAGACAATCGCCTGAGGCGCGCACGAATAGGTATTTGAGCCCCGTCCCTCTACATCGCGGCCGAGCCGTCGTAGCTCAGTCTGGTAGAGCCCCCGGCTGTTAACCGGGTGGTCTCCGGTTCAAATCCGGACGACGGCGTCCCCATATGGAGTGAGAGGACTCTAAAGGACGAGCAATTAGGTCAAGGTGGCGACGGTGGCTGCCCCTTCATGGGTGCGGCGACCCGCCATCCCTTTACCTTTCCGGGGTGGTTCCAGACGGGCCCATGTTCGGGGAAGAACTGACTGGAATTCGGGCCATAGAGGTAGCGAGCTCGGCTGGCTCGTCGGCCTCTTCCCGCGCCCCGAATCCCGTTTCGCTGCCGATGCGCCGGTAGTGGGGACGATCCGTATCGACCCCCAGGGGGTCAGAATAAGCACGGAACATTCAATACCAAAGAGACGTTGGCGTGGGGCAGGAAGGAGGAGACCAGATGACCAACTTGGAAAAAATTGAAGGCATTGGCCCGATATATGCGAGCAAACTCAGGCAGGCCGGAGTTGCGACCACGGAATCGCTGCTCCAGAAGGGAGCGACACCCGAGGGTCGGCAGAGCCTCGCCGCAACGACCGGGATCAGTCGGGGGTTCATCCTTGAGTGGGTCAACCTTGCCGACCTGTTCCGGATCGACGGGGTCGAGGAGGAGTATTCCGACCTCCTGGAGGAAGCGGGCGTCGACACGGTTGTCGAACTCGCAGACCGGAATCCGGCCAACTTGTACGAAAGGCTGGCGATCGTGAACGAAGCGAACAACCTAGTGAACAGGCTCCCGGGCGAAACCGACGTTACGAAGTGGATTAACCAGGCAAAGACCCTCCCGCGCAAGGTCCACTACTGACCGGACTAGGTTCCTCGCGGATACCTCGACAGGGCAGGGGACAGGCTCGGCTTCGAATCCGCGTCTCTCGCGCCGCGACGAATAGCGCCAGACGCACGCCAACAACTCCAGCAGATAGTACCCCCCCGATGCCCGGGTGGTACCTCGACGAGGACCCGAAGCTGACGCTACGGAAGTGCGTCGTCGACCGCGACGACCCTGCATCCAGCAAGGCTGTCCAAAAGTGAAAGGCGCCCCGCCCTCCGTGGGCGGGCTTGTAGGTGAACGAGGGACGCCGGACCAAACGCGCATCCCGAGTACGCTCATGCCGAAATGGGGACATCTCCTATGGTTAGAACGAATCCGGACGACGGCGTTCCAATCAGTTGGTCGGTGCAGATTTCGGCGATATCGGTCGGACGCAGACCGACTCCGCTTCGACCCGTGCCGCGGGGCGCTCGAGCGCTCGCTCCATCTACGGGAGGCGTCGACCGCGCAGATGCGGGCATAGTAGGCTTCCGTCGTTCGCGTTAGACCGCCGCGGAGCGCTCCGCTCACGGCCTTGATGGATGTGCCCGCATCCTTCGCAATCTGGGCGAAGGTCGTTCGCATGCGTGGGGCGAAAGAGGAGGCGTCGAGCTCCCTGGTTCGTGTCGGTCCCGCGGCCATTGCGGATGCGGCGGTGTCCGCAGCGGGTATGGCATCTGGCTGTCAGGAATCGGTGCCTGCAGCATCGGCGCGGGCTGGGGAGCGAAAGGAGAGCAAGCCGCCGAAGAGCAGGACCACCACGCTCACGACCGCCGAGTACCATCCCCATGCTGCACCCCACCCCACAACGTGGACCACGTAACCGTTCCCTCGAAATAGCGCGCGGTCCAGGTCGTCGCCCCCCAGAACCCGGAAAACGAAGCCGCTGTGTCACCTGTCATCCCGGGCTTGATGAAGTAGCGAATGGCGCCCTCAGGGAAGCACGGAACGACGGGGAGAGCAGCGAGAAGGACGAGCAGGGGCGCCAAGATTCCAAACGCCCGCGCGAGCCTCCCGAAGCGGGGGCGGGCGCCGGGAATCGCCGCTACGGCGAGCATGAGAATCCCTAGGATCACGCCGATGAGCTCCAAGGCGAACGCCGTCAGGAACACGCCACGCAAGGAGTCTTGGACGGAATAGTCCGTTGTGATCGTAGTCACGGTCGCCCCTTGCGTCGTCGTCCGGGAGACGCCAAAGAGGCCGAGGTTCCAATCGTCCTCACTGACGACGAGTGATGGGTCATCCGCATGCTACCCAGGAACCACCAAGGGCCGAAAAATGAACTGACCGCAAACGTCAATCCAACGATCCCTTGATTGGCCCGCATTTCTATGGAGTGGCACACATCCGGACGACGGTGTGCATCGGCTTCCCGCCTGCGGGGCGCAACGGGTCCGGCCGTGTGGGCGCCACGGAGTCGTGACCGCGCTCCGTCGATGCGGAAGCGCTGACCGCGACCTTGTTCCGGACAGTCAGACCTGCGGACTACTTGCAACCCACCGTGACAATCGGATCTGTGCCCTCAATGGGAACCCCGTCGTAGGTCTGGCCGCTGAGGCTTGCCGACGCGTCCCCGCATTGGATTCCCGTCTCCTGGGTCTGGAAGCGGAACAACAGATCCACGTCTCCGTCCCCATCCACATCCTCCGTCTGCGCAGACCTCTCAGGAGCCGCCCCGCCTGGGCCGAAGTGTACCGCAAGGGGGTCCACGTCCGTCGCGTCGAACTCGTCGTCGGTGAGGATCGCGACCGGGATGACCCCCCTGCTCCTTGGATTGACGGCGTTCGGGTCGCTTCGAGGTTTGACGTCGATGTCCACGAGTTTGACGACCGTCCAGGAGAAACTCGCGGGCGTCGAATCCGTGTTTCCTGCCTCGTCGCTCGCCCGGACCCGGAACACATGGCCACCGACCGCGAGGCCGAGATAACTCTGGGGGCTACTGCAAGCTGAGAAGGGCGCGTCTTCGAGGCTGCACTCAAAGCCCAGTCCGGCAGGGGGTGTGAAGTCGTCCATGCCCGTGAACGAGAGAGTAATCGAGGTCGATGGAGTCGATCCCCCATTCGCCACCGGATCGCCTTCGCCGTCGAAGGCAGAGTCGACCGTGGTGTCCGGCGGGAGATCTGGTTGCCAGCTGGCCGACACGGAGAAGTCATCGACGTTCCACCACCAGTCGTCGAACATCATCATCCGGAACTGGATCTGTATGGGCTTGCCTGCCGCCCAAGAGGTGATGTCGATCGTCTCCACTTTCTTGGTTATGTACGCGGGGTTGTTCCACGCCAGGTGCATGAGTTCGACCGAGGTTGCGAAGCCGTTGTCGCTGCCTTCCACCCACCCCTCAGAGTAGCCAAATGGATAGTTTGCTTGCCAATCGTGGCGGAAGGAGAGAAGGACCTCGAACCGGTGCCCGACCAACTCCATCGAGGTCAGGTCGATGACCGGACTTCGCAAGCTCTGATGCGTGCTGACACAATCGAGGCTCGTGTACGGGTCGCGGTAGAAGTACCACATGAGGGCCGCATTGCTTCCTAGGAACCCACTATATCCGCTTTGCCACGCGCTGCCCGAGGCTTCGGTCCAGCCGGCGGGCCAGCTCCCCGACGTCGGGAAGTTCGTCGAATAGATGATGGATCCGCCGTGCGCTTGGGCATCCCGAGGGACGATGGCTACCGATACGAAGCTCACGAGCGCGACAAGGACCACAACCGTCACGATCACTTGGTCTTTCATGGTTGCACCATCCTCACCAGCTCTCTTTGTCGAACCGGGACACGTGGGGCGACCTCTACTTCTTGACAATTACGACGACGTCCTCGCCGAGGATCGGTGTGCCTTGGAAGGCCAGCAGCAGGTTCCCCGTGAGCTGCAGCACGAGGACGTCCCCATCGTCGACGGGACCGAGCGCCGCCACGATTGCCTGCGTGTCGAACTTCAGCGTGAGGTCCGCGTACCCGTCCGGGCCCGCATCCGTGCAGTCGTCCGCACTGTCCTTGCCCAGGTACGGCACGTACGGCGTCGCCACGTCCTCCCTGGCCCACCGCAGTGCCGACACGCCCTCGAGCTTGACCGACGCGGGGTCGACCCAGGACACGTCGAAACTCGCGGTACCCAGGATCGCGACGGGCAGGACGCCCTTGTTCCCCACGTTCAACGGGTTCGGACAAGACTGGGGCTTGATGTCGACGGGGACCACGGTGCCGGGCCGGATCGCAACGCCCACGATGTAGGGGATGTGCGCCAGGATCGTCTTGGAACCGGAGGGAAGGATCTTGACGAGCCCGCCCCACTGCCCGACGCCGAACCCAAGGAGGTGCTCGGCCACATACAGGTTGTCCAGGGAATCGAACTCCATGAAGATCGGGGAGCTCAGACCCGTGGCAAAGATGTCGATGAAAGCGCCGGATGAGGTGTATCGACGGATCGTACCGGGCGGGTTCACGATCGACACGTAGATTCGGCCGAGGCTGTCCTGCTTCACGTCGCCGACGATTCCCAGGCCCGTGATGAAGTTCGTCGGGGGGTTGTTCGCGGCCAGGTCCGCGGGACTCGAACGGACGATCCTGCCGCCGGCGGAATCCGAGGACAGGAGGTGACCCGCGAACGGTCCGGACGTCAGGATGGTCGTTCCTTCTCCCCAGAAACTGAAGTATGGCACCACTTGCGTGGCACTTGCCGTGGTCCCGCCCGCGATCTTCCAGACCCCGGAGGCCGGGCACGGGAAGTCCCTCGTGTTGAAGTAGATGTTCCCCGCGGCGTCGACGCTACCTCCCTCCGGACCGCAGATGTTGGTCCCCACATCTGGAAGGATCGCATTCGTCAAGGTATTGACGCGTTTGACCCCGGTGGTGATGCCGCCCCAGTACGACATCCCGTTGTAGTCGATGACCCCATCTTCGATCATGTAGCCCAGGGACGCGACCGGGCTCGTGACTCCGCTCACGGAGTCCACTTTGTAGACGGCCCCCGTCGTGAAGCTGCTGACGAACACGTCGAAAGAGGCCTGCGCTGCCGCGGGCGTCGCAAGCAGGAAGAGGAACGGACTCGCCAGCAACGCCGCCAACGCGAGCGTGCTCCCCCTCCGTCCGGTCGGGGCCTTCCTTCTGCTCGTCCGCTCACCCGAGTTCTTCTCACCGTGCATAGGTCCCCCTCGATGAGACGTATCGCCAGGACGTGGGTTCAGGCTTATGGAACCCGGGACCTAGAACCAGGAGCCTAGACCGTTCCTTCTCGCACCCTCCTCCCGGTCCGAACCCTCCCGGACGATGCGATCGCCGCCGACCTGAGGACACCCAATCCCTGCGGGGAGGCCCCGCGCCTGTCGAGCCGGCAACGACGCGCTCGCAGGGTCGGACTCCGAAAACCAGGTTCACGCCCGAACATAGATATTCCATATCGCACCCATCTCCCTTAGGATCTCGGCGACACGGTCACGCTCACCCCGCCTAGCTCGTTACCAGAGGGATCGCGTCCGTTATCGCCGCCGAAAACCGTGTGAGAGGGCTTTTGTCCCGACGGAGCAACGGGCGTGCGCCGCCATGTCGGACCGACTCCGAAAGCTCGTCGAGGTCGGCGTGCTCCGCGCTGAGGAGGCCGGCGGCCTCGAGGTCTTCCCGGGGGACTTCGTCCGTCTGAAGTTCGCCCTCCCGAACGGCCAGCTGGAGATCCTCGACGGCGACTGGCTGTCCATCGAGTCGCTCGCGGAGGACGGCGCCCGCACGGAGTGGGTCATCGTGCGCGTCCAGGGGAAGCTCCTGTGGAAGCCGCTCACGTACCTCGTGCAGGTCGAGATCCTGAAGGCGAACGAGGAGGCCAGACGGAAGCTGGCGGACGACCGGCGGAAAGCGGAATTCGAACGCTACCACGGATAAAAGGGGGAGGGCGGAGTCACTCCTCCGCCCGGATGCTCGGGAAGGTCTCCGTGCGCCGCACGCCCTCGACCTTCTGCAGCTCCTCCATCACCGCCTCCTGGAGCTCGCTGGGATTCTCCGCCGAGAGCTGGACGATCAGCCCGTACTCGCCCGCGGTCGTGTAGTACCGGTTCACCGCGCTGATCCGCTTCAGCTCTCCCTTCGCCGCCTCGATGTCATCGGTCTTCACGAGGGCCCACGCGTTCCACGGCTGCTCCGGCTTCCCCTCGCGCCTCCACTGCTCGAACGTCGGATAGACGACGGTCCCCTCGCAGAACTCCTGCGCCTCGAGGTTCTCCGAGTACTTCCGCAGCGTCTCGAAGTCCTTGAATGTGCCCGTCAGCACCAGGTCGTGGGGTCCCAACAGGGGCTCCACCCTCTCCACGGCCTTGTTGCGCCGGATCTCCCGCATCGCCCGGTCCACATTCCCTGCTTTCACGCGCACAAACACCACGCTCGGTCCCGATAGCGTCGTCGCCATCCCTGTCGCCTCCTCCCTACGGCATCCCAACCGTAGGCGAACCCCATCGGACTCCATCCTAGGAAAGTATCTCTCGCACGACAGGGCCGCAGTATATACCGCACACGGGACGATCGCGATGATGCGATGCTCGGCTCCCGAGGGCGGGGCGCCTCACCAACTTGCGCCTCCGGCGGACCTCGCCGAGCGCGATCCCCTCGAACACCCTGCGGCAGACGCTCACTCGAGGACGTGGATGTTCCGCTTCGCGCCCATCTCCTTGAGGATCTTCGGCCACACGGTGACGCTCACCTCTCCGAGGTGGGCCTTCCGCAGCAGGAGCATCTGAGTGCGCGATTGCCCGATGCCGCTCCCGATGCTCAACGGAATCTCGCCACGCAGGATCGCCTGATGGTACGGCAGCCGCAGGTTGTCAAGTTGGCCCGCCATCTCGAGCTGCTTCCGCAACGTCTTGGCGGTGACCCGGACCCCGCCGGACATGAGCTCGTGGCGGCGCCGCGTCACGGGGTTCCACACGAGGATGTCCCCGTTGAGGCCGTGCATCCGCCGCCCGTCCTCGGACCGTGTCTCCGTGATCCAGTCGTCGTAGTCCGCCGCACGCATCTCGTGCGGGAACCCGTCCTTGAGCGGCCACCCGATACCGATGATGAACACGGCCGGGTACCGCTGCACGAGGAGGGTCTCCCGCTGCTTGCGCGGGAGGTCCGGGTACATGTCGAGGATGTCCTCCGCGTGCAGGAACCGAAGCTCGTTCGGCAGGAGCGGATGCTTTCCCGTTCGCAGGGCGGGGAACCGCCGCCTCGCAAGGGACTCCGCGCCCTTGATCACCTTCCAGATCGTCCGCACCGTGTCCTTCAGGTAGTCGAGGGTCCGGTCCCTCTCCCGGATCGCGCGCTCCCAGTCCCACTGGTCCACGTACGCGCTGTGGTCGTGGTCGAGGAAGTAGTCCTTCCGCACCGCGCGCATGTCCGTGCAGATCCCCTCGCCCGGCTTGCACCCGAACTGGCGCAACGCCATGCGCTTCCACTTCGTCGCCGCCTGAACGACCTGCGCGTCCACCGGGTGCTTGTCGCGATCGTTCGAGATGTGGAACTGGATCGGCGTCCGGGAACCGTCGCGGTCCAGCATGTCGTTGACGCCACTCTCCACATCGACGATGAGCGGCACCTGCACCATCATGAGGTTCAGCGCCTTGCACAGGTTCCGCTCGATGTACGCCTTCACGTCGAAGATCGCCCGCTGCGTCTCCCTCGCGTCCAGGAGCGGCTCGTAGTCCTCCGGCAGGGCCTTCACCAGCTCCGCGTAGTCGCCGATGCCGGGCCCCGCCAAGTCCGCGCGTTTCGCCATCATGGTCCCGCCTCGGCGGGCGACAGGGCGACCCCGCCAAGAGCCTTTCTCCTTACTGTACGGACGGTCCGTTCGGACGGTCCGTTCCTACCCGAGGGGGCTCCGGCGTCTCTCAGCGCGCCTCTCCCCGGCGAAGTTCCGCGAGGTACCGGTCGACGGGGTTGACGAGGATGTATATTGCGGGGAGGATGAGGTAGACGAGGAGGGAGAGGAACGTGTTCACGAATGCGAGCCCGATGGCCAGTGGAACGACGGCGGGCCCGCCCAGGAACCACAGGCGGACCTTCTTCACGAGGACGGGGTCAAGGTCGTGGGCCAAGAGCCCGCGGTCGCCGGTCAGGTACCACCAGATGACGTAGCCCAGCAACGCAAGGAGACCCAGCAGGATCCCATAGAAGGCGATCGCAACGACCTCGTTCGGGTACGCGCCCAGCAGGGAGGCCGCGAAGGGGGTGAGCGTGACGCCCATGAAGAAGAGGATGTTCAGCCAGACGAGCGTGCGGTCCACGCGGGCGACGAAGTGGAAGACCTGGTGGTGGGCGAACCAGTAGATGCCGAGGACGACGAAACTGATGACGTACGTCGCGACCCGGGGCCACAACGCCGCCAAGTCCCCTGCGAGTCCGCCGGCGCCGACGATCTCGGGTACGCGGAGGTCGAGGACGAGGATCGTCATGACGATCGCGAACACTCCGTCCGCGAGGGTCTCCAGGCGATTCGACGGCATTCCCCGGGCGTCCTTCGTCGCGGTCACGTCGCCCTCACCGGCGCCTCCCGGAGCGGGGCCGGGGTCTTAGCCCTGACGGCGGTCGGGCGGATCCTCGGATGGCTTCAAAGGCACGAGACGGTATCCGGCGGTGTCCATGACACGGACGAGAGAACCGGGCAACATCCGGCACTGGGAGACGATCGCCGACGCGTGGGCGCAGTTCGTCCGCACGGGCTCCGACGTGTATCGGGAATACATAAACAGTCCCGCGATGCTCCGGGCCCTCGGGAGCGTTCGCGGGCTCGAGGTGCTCGACCTTGGTTGCGGGGAGGGGTATCACAGTCGCATCCTCGCCCGGCGCGGCGCGCGGGTCACCGCCGTTGACGCGACCGCCGGAATGATCGCGCGGGCGCAGGAGGAAGAGCGACACAGGCCTCTCGGCATCCGCTACCGGATCGCGGACGCGGCGCATCTGCAAGGAATCCGCTCGCGGACCTTCGATGTGGTCGCTTGCTTCATGGCCCTCATGGACATCGAGGACTATCGGGGCGCGATCCGGGAGGCGGCCCGCGTGCTCCGGCCCGGCGGGCGGTTCGTGTTCTCCGTCCCTCATCCTTGCTTCGATACCGTCTTCCGTCACGGGAGGATGGTGTCGGGCTGGGTCCACGCGCGCAATCGCTCGCCCGGGAGGGACGCCTTGTACTTCCGCGTTGACGATTACTTTCGAACCGGACTGTTCGCGTTCCGGTGGTCGCTCCGCGGGACGACCTCGAGCTTCCGGAACGTGGGATGGCACCTGACCCTCAGCGACTACGTGAACGCCTTGGCGGACGCGGGGTTCCTCCTGCGTCGGCTCGACGAGCCGCGACCGACCGCCCGCGGTGCCAAGGCGTTCCCGGGGCTCGCGAAGGTGAACCGCGTCCCCCAATCGATCGTCGTGGAGGCCGTGCTCCCACTGGCAAGGCGGAGGGAACGGGCCGCCCGTGTGGCCCGCTGATTTCGATGTCCTGAGATCGGGTGCCCGCTCCAGCGGGACGTCATCAATCCCGCGGGATCGCGGGCATCGATCGCACGGCGGGAACCGGCGACGCAAGCAACCAGAAGACCGCCAGGCTTCCCCCCACGAACGTTACCGCGATCGTCTCGCGCAGCCCGATCGCGCTCCCGAGGACGCCTCCGACGATCGCCCCAATCGGGAGCGTCCCCCACACGAGGAAGCGCATCGTCGCGTTCATCCGCCCCTGGAGTCGGTCCGGCGTGATCGCCTGGCGGAGGCTCACCTGGTTCACGTTGTACACGAGCGCGGCCAAGAGCGTGAGGAACATGCCCGCGATGATCAGGGGAACCGCGTACGGTTGGGCGGCGAGCACGATCATACCGGGTCCGATGCCGAACAGCGCCGCCCCGAGGACGATCGCGTTCCCCACCCCGATGCGCTTCGCGATCCGGGCCGCGACGACGGCCCCGAGCAACGCGCCGACGCTCGCGATCGCGAAGATCAGTCCCAGCACCGCGCCGATCTCGGCGGGCGTTTCGTAGCCGAGGTCCACCGCCAGGAAGAGGATGAAGACCGTGCCCCCGGCGCTCGCGAAGAGGTTCGCCGTGGCGGTACAACCGGCGATCCCGCGGAGCCGTGGGTCCCCGAGGACGACGGCGACGCCCTCCCGCACGTCCGCGACCATCGACGCGCGACGCTTCTCGGGCGGGACCTCCTTCTTCCGGATCGCCAGGAGGAACGCGCCGGAGACGAAGAAGGTGAGGGCGTCGATGATCATCGCCGCCGCCGCGGACAGGAGCGAGACGATCGCCCCCCCGATGCCCGGTCCCGCCACCTGCGACGCCGCGCGCGTCGTCTCGAGCTTCGCGTTCGCGTCGACGAGCTGGTCTCGCTCCACGAGGGACGGAAGGTACGCCTGATACGCGACGTCGAAGAACACGGTGAGCGTGCCCGTGAGGAACGACGCCACGTACAGGTGGACGAACCCGAGGAGGCCCGCGAGGAACAGGACCGCGATCGCCGCCACGATGACGCCGCGCCCCACGTCGCCCGCGATCAGGATCGGCCTCCTCGCCCACCGGTCGACCCACACGCCGACCATGAGGCCGAACAGGAGGAACGGCGCCGTCCCGAGCGCGTTCAGGATCCCGAACTCGATCGCGGTCGCCCCGAGCTGGACGGCCACGACGGGGAGTGCGATGCCCGTGAACGCGCTGCCGAACACGGAGATCGTCTCGCCCGTCCAGAGCTTGAGGAAGTCCCGGTGCCGCCACAGGGTCGAGGGTCTCTCCGACTCCCCGGCCATCACATCCGGAATAGCCACGGAGTATAAACCCGGGACGCCCGCAACGTCTAAGGGAGCGTAGGCGTTTCGCGCCGCCGTGGCGGAACCCCTCGTCCTCTCGCTCCTTGATGCGGGGGACCCGTCGCCGGAACCGACGCGACTCCGGGAGTTCCTCGAGAGGCTCGTGGCCTCCGCCGCGGAGCGGCGGGGCCTCGTCGTCGGCGAGGCGGAGCCGGGGCGCTACGTGCTCGTGATGCCCGCGCTCCCGCCGGAGGAGATGAAGGCGCAGATCGATGCGGCGCTCGACCTCGTGCTCAATCGGCTCGGCCGGCGGTGGCCCTCACCTCATGTCACGGACTTCGGGCTCCGGGAACTGTACGAAAGGGGGAGGGATCGATGGCTCGACGGCCTCGGCCTCGAGGTCCTCGTGGCGGAGGGGAAGGTCGGCGTGGTCACGGTCTTCTGCCACGAGTGGCTCTACGGGATCGCCACGCAGGTCGCGGCGGAGGCGGGACTGCGCGTGGACACGAACTTCGAGGAGTACGCGCGGACCGGGAAGGTGCGCGTGGCGGGGAGGACGTCCTTCCAGCTCGACGTGTTCGCGAACGCGACGGAGATGGCGGGGAGCTTCCTCTCCGTCGACCACCTGATCGCGAAGCTCCTCGTGCTCGGGGAACTGAGCCGGGACGACCGGTTGGCGGCGCGGGTGTCCGGGAAGGCGTGCCCCTCGTGCGGCGCGCTCGCGGCCGAAGCGGCGAAGACGTGCGCCTCCTGCCAGGCACCGCTCGAGCCTTGACCGTACAGAACTCGCGGTCACCTCGGGCGGAAGAACGGGATCACGTGGAAGAGCAGGAGGACCAGCGTGACGCCCATCACGAAGGAAACGACGCCGGGGACGAGCCCGCCGAGAGCAACCAAGAGGAACGACCCCGCGAGAAAGACGACGCTGAGGCCCGAGGTCACGGCGGTGTAGGCGAACGAGAGCTGGCGGCGGCGCCGGTCGTCCGACGCGGTGCGGACCCGGACCGCCTTCGGCTCCTTGGCGGCGTACGGGACCGTGACACGGATCACGCGCGCGCGATGGATCGGCGGCGGCGTCTGCCACACGGCGGGCGGCGACCGCGCGCGCTTCGCGTCGTACTCCTGGCGGAGGAGCGGGCTCGACAACGTCTCGTAGGCCTCCTTGACCTCGAGAAAGTTCTCGTGCGCCTCCCGGGAGCGGTTCACGTCCGGGTGCAGCTTCTTCGCGAGCCGGAGATACGCGCGCTTGATGGCGGCCGGTGAGGCGTCGACACGGACTCCCAGGACCTTGTACGGATCGGGGCGCGCCACGTGGGCCACTCTCCGCACCGCAGGATAAGGTTTGTCCCGGTGTTATCGCCACGTTCATAACGCGAGTGCCCGTTCCGCGGTCGGGCCCGTAGCTTAGTCCGGTGGAGCGTCTGGCTCATAACCAGATGGTCGTCGGTTCAAATCCGGCCGGGCCCATCGTGCCGCTTCCCGCGGGG
>Ga0209619_10001040_pt1 | contig 20067 bp, 17 predicted proteins | sample Rifsed16ft3_FD_184011 | JGI IMG/M metagenome (GOLD analysis project Ga0209619, IMG submission 184011) | Soil microbial communities from Rifle, Colorado, USA - sediment 16ft 3 (version 2) | ecosystem: Environmental > Terrestrial > Deep subsurface > Rock core/Sediment | place: Rifle, Colorado... | reverse complement strand
TACCGCCTGGGATAAAAGGGCCTGTGCTGTCTCGATGAGAGAAATTCTATCTCTCACATCATCGGGAAATATCACTTGTGCCATCGCAGAACCCCTCGTAGCGTACGCTCTTGCCGTGCGTTAGTCCGTTCTCTCGACATGGTAGCCAACCGAAAGCATCAGGCCGTGTTGATTCTAACGTGGATCGCCTCCGCTTTCACCTTCGGATTTTCTTTGTCGTCGCGCATGCACTACCTTGATCACTGGCATGCGCCCTGAGGTCGGGATTGCGCACCAGGTGGGGGTTGGGCCACGGTGTTAGTTCATGCTCCGGACGACGCGGTTAACGAGCGTCTGATGCGGTATGCGCTGCGGCGTCCACTAGTTGAGATTGGCGACGGGCGTCGGACCTGTTCAAGGCTGCCTGTTTGTCCTAGGATAACGGTTTTGTTTACTCCGGGGAATATTGGAGCACTGTGATGATCTGTTGTGCCGATTTCGATCAAGCCCTCGACCTCGAAATTGTTGTGAAAACGGAAAAGCATCTTCTCCACGATGGCCGCATCTTGAACGACGTGGACAGCGAGTATTTCGTTCGCGCCTCTTACGGTAGCGACCGGTTCAACTACTTGGCAATCAACTATTGCCCCTTCTGCGGGCGGGTGCTCAGCCGCGGACTGTGGAATGCCGAAAAAAAGAAATAACCCACCGTCGGATGAATGGATTTATAGATTTGGGGCAGTTGCATCATGAAAGACAAAGCCCTCCGCATCCCCCGCGACCGGGTTCGGGCCGGGATCGCAAGGTGTCTAAGCAAGGCAGAAGTCCTGCTCGAAGACGCGAAGGTACTGCTGGGAAGCTCAGAATGAAATCGCGCATGCCGGGCTAGAAGCCCGACAACCCTAGACAGCGATGATTTTGCCTAAAGTGGTGAAATCAAAGTCGGGCTCGCGGGCGAGCAAGCGGAGCCAAATCTTGATGGCGTCGTCTGTGCGACCGGTGTGGAAGAGCGCCAGGGCAAAGTTGTGAAACAGGCAGGGCTCTTCGCGGTACATCAGCGCCTCTTCATAGTGCGGCACCGCCTGAGGAAAATTCAAAAACTTCAATGCCTGATGGCCCTGCTGGCAAAGCATTGCCCAGCGGCCAAGCGATTCCGGAACTTCCGTCTCGAACGGCACATCGCGCAACTGGCGCATCAGCTCGCGCACGCAGAAAGTCAATTCTTCGCGAGCGGGCGATTCGGGAAAGATGGCGATGGACTCGAGCAATTCTTTGAGCGCCAGCGCCGCATAGCTCGCCGGTGGTTGCTTGTCCTTGAGCAAGCGCAGCGCATCGCGGAAATGCTGGCGGCTTTCCATGAGCGACATCGCTCGCACCAGAAACTCTTCCGCCTTTTGGTGTGAGGGATCGAGCTCGAGCGTGCGCCGATAACAGCTTGCCGCCCGGTCAATGTCGCCGGAGCTGCCGACGGCCGAACCAAGCAGGTAATGCGCTTGGGCATTATCCGGCTCGACCGCCACCGCCTGCTCGAGCGTCTTCACCGCTTGCGGCAGATGGCCGGTTTCGAGATAGCAGACCCCAAGCTTCAAGAGCGCATCGGGAAAATCGGGGTGCTCTTTGGCGATGGCTTCGAGGTGCTCGAGGGCCTCAAGGAACTCAGCGCGGTCGAGCGCAGCCTGCGCTTCCGTCATGGCGTCTTGGAGTTGGTCAGCGTTCATCGTCGCTTTGGGGACTATCTGGCTTTCAAAGCATCTGAAAAGGTATCCCCGCCGAGCCCGGTGGCACCCGCCACCGGGTTCCATTTTCCTCCCCCAGGCAGGTGCCTGGGGGCTCGGCGCCCATAAGTTCACGTTGTCGAAAACAATTTCATCAAGTCCTCGCGGCTGGCGGGCGGGCGCTCGAGCAACGCCAGGTTTTCCGCCAGGTGGTCCGGGCTGGTCATGCCGACGAGCGCGGTGGCGATACCCGGGGTGGAGCGGACAAATTGGAGAGCGCGCTGGGCGTCCGTTTCGAGCCCGCCGAGCGCTGCGCCCACAAAATGGGGCAAGTTGCGCGTCACCTGACCCTGCATGATGGACGCGCTTGCCATAATCGTCACGTCGAGTGCCCGCGCGGCGTCGAGGATGGTGCGCGACTTCCCTGCCAAAGGCTGATTGGCCACGAGAAAGGCCTCCGGCATGGCGAGGTTGTAAGGAAGCTGCACCACGCGGAAATGATGCGCTTGGCCGGCGACGCTGCGGGCCACGTCGGCAATTTCTTCAAGCGAGAGATAATCGTGACTGCGCTCCGGCCGGCGGTAGCCGTCCCAGGTGGCGGTACCGTACATCCGTATCTTGCCCTGGGCGACGGCTTCTTCCAGAGCGGCGAACGCCGCCCGCAGCCGTGCGAGAAATTTTTCGCGCCCGATGAGGGGCAACTGCGTCTCCGGGTTGTGGACGTAGTAGATGTCAAGGCAGTCGAGGCCGAGGTTCCGCCGGCTCCGCTCGAGCTGATCCAGGAGATAGCGAGGGGCCATGCAATGCATCCCGCCGGCAATTTCCTCAACCGGCAGAATTCCGGGACGGATATAGTGCTGCTCGAAGTAGGCGGCGGGGTCAGCCGGCAACTCGCCGTCGGGTGTCAAGAAACCGCCTTTGGTCGCCACGATCACCTCTTCACGGGAATAGCCGGCCGCAAAAAGTTCTTTGAGCGCGGCGCCGATCGAGCGCTCGCTTCGCTGGAAGCGATAATTGATGGCGCTGTCCACGACGTTGATGCCGCCTGCCACCGAACGGCAAACCGCTTTCCGGTAAGCCTCATCCGTGCTTGCGTCCGGCTCGCCGAGGTAGGTGCCTAGCCCAAGCGAGCTCATCCACAAACTTTGCTCCTGCCGGAAATGGCCCCGGGCCACGCTGCCCTCGAATCGCGCGGCGTACTTCCTGGTGCCAGCCGGTGTTGCATATCCTGGCTGCATGGAACTCCCCAAATTCAAGCGAAGGTGGAAAAGACACTATACCAGACTCTCAGACCACTTATACTCGACGGTGACGGTTGGGAGCGTTACGAGAGGCGGCCAGCCCATTCGTGCGAGATCTCCAAGTGATAGGGCGGGGCGGGAAAGAAAGGGGTTGGTGGTGCAAGAAATTGTGGGCTAGATAGAAGTCGCACCAATTGGGCAAATTGGGATCAAAAGCTACTCTTTTGAGCGAAAACCCCCGAGCTTCGTCCCTTGCTTGCACCAGCAACCTTGGATGACGTTCTCTGGTCGTTGCTTCAGAGAACGTGCCGGTTAAGGTGCTGGCGTCGCGGCAAGCGCCGCGTCGCCCTGGATCAGCCCCGCTCCAACCGGGTCACAGGCGAAGCTGCCGCACATCGTGTCCCAACTAGGGTTGAAGAAGCCCCCGACGAGGAAGGGCTCCAAGACGCCTACCCGGCTGTCGTTGGCAGCCATGGGAAGCGCAGTGGCCTTCAGGATATTTTCGACATCGGCCTGGGTCAGGTTCGGGTTCTTCTCGATCATGAGTGCCGCCACTCCAGCGGTCAGCGGCGATGAGAAGCTGGTTCCAGCCCAGAAGAAGAACCCAGAAGTTCCCATGGCTCCCCCCGGTGCTACCGTCCAAATGCCGGGGGCCAACACGTCCAATTCCTGCGGGTCCACACCAAAGGGAATGCTACGGGCAGGGATGGCCCGGCTGCTGAAGCCCGCCACATAGGACTGCAACTCCTCGGAGGTGCCGGAACCATCAGGGTCGTTGTCCACATCGCGTGTCCACCAGAAGGCTCGGTTCGGAGCGGCAGGCGTGCCCGGAAGGAACTGCTTAGTCCAGCCGACAGCGCCCACGGAGATGACTTCAGGAAACGCTCCCGGCCAGCTCATCCCGCGCTCACCTCCGTTGCCAGCGGAAACGACGATAATCAGGCCATTGGCGATGGCGTCCTGAATTGCTACCCGCTCCAGGAAAGTGGGTGAGCCGCCGCCGATGCTGATATTGACCGCGAGGGGGCCGACCACGCCGTTGACCTTCAACTCAGTCGCGTAAGCGATGGCGCCAATGATGCGCGAGCTCCAGGTGAAAGCTGCCCCGTTGGGGAATACTTTCAACGGGATGATCTTCGCGCCAGGAGCCACGCCGTCAACGACAAGTGGCGTCCCGAGTACGGTTCTTTTGAAACCGATAATGTGCGACGCGACGGCGATCCCGTGGCTGTTGGTGTCGCGTTCCCACAGATTCGTGGGATTCGAGATATTGAATTCATCGGGCGGCACAAAGTTCTCAGCCACTGCGCCGCCGCCCATGAAGGCCCTGGCGAGATCGGTCCGGACACGGCTTGGGATCAAGAAGTCGCGCCAGTTCTTGATCAAGCCGGTGTCGATCACGGCAACGTGCACACCCGCGCCAGTCTGAGCGATCTCGCGCGGGTCTGGATTCCCGATGCCGGCAAGCCCTGTACCTGACTCCTCGACATCGACGACATCAATGATGTCGCGGTCCCAACTGCCCACATCGGTGAGGTATCGGGGCTGATCGTTCTCCACTGACTTCACGAACGGAAGCCCTTCGATGGCCAGGCGGGCATTGATGCCAGACGGGGTGACGACTATGGTGTTGTAGCGGTAGATCACCCCGTGGACGGTGCCATAGTTGCGTAGCTCGGCCACCATGGCATCGGTCACCCGGCGATTCGCGACCACAATCAATCGGCCCCTTTGCTGGGCCGGTCCTTGGTTATCTTCGGTCAAGATCGGCTGGAAGCCCGCCACCTCGTCGGTTGCGCGCGACGGTAACTGGCCGAGCATGACCTGCGCAAACACGACGATGGTAACGAAGACGACCGCCAGTCCAAATCCCACTCGAGAAAGAACCCATTTGCTCATGATTCGCCCCCCTCTCTACTCATAGGGACATTCTTGATTATGGACTTGCCTGCGGGACAACAACGATACATCACTTGGACGACCGCAACCAGTCCTTTTCGCCGTTCAAGCCCTGCCAGCGGTCGAGCTTTCACATAGCAGTCGGTGTTGCATATCCTGGCTGCATAGGACTCCTAGGACTTGTGGAAACGTGGAATCCACACTATACAACAGAATAACGGACCGCAGGCAATCCCCCGCAAGTTGAAAGATTACCCGGGCCAAGGAGCGATCCCGCTTCCGCTTGACAATGAGAAGAACTGCAGTATGCTATGGAATACCTCGACACTCCGCAGTGGAATCCTGGGGGCACTATGTGCCCAAGTCAACTTATGCCTAGGGAGGCAACCAAGATGATTTTCTCACTCAAGCGATGCGGTAATTTTCTCCTGTTCAGCTTGCTCGTCGTTTGTGTTGCTGTGGCAAGCCAGGCGGCGGCTGCCGAAAACGATGCAGAGGCCGCGGCCGAGCCATCGCTCGAGATGCCTGCGTTGTGGTTCGTGGAGTTGCAAAGCGCACCGGTGGCGGAAGCCAGCGCCAACGATGAAGCAAAGTACCGGGCTAAGCTCCAGCAAGAAAAGCAGGCCTTTCGCGCTGCCGCCGCTGCTGCCGGAATCCAGTTCAAGGAGCGGTATGCCTACGATGTGTTGTGGAACGGGTTATCGGTGGAGATCGCGCCGCGCGACCTTTTGGCTCTCTCGCGGGTTCCCGGCGTGGCTACTGTCTATCCAGTCGAAACCGTAGCGATTCCTGACCCGCCGGTAGCCATGGATCCGGGCGAGAGCGCACCGGAACTCTTAACGGCCATCAAGATGACCGGGGCTGATGACGCTCACGCTGCGGGCATCACCGGAACAGGCGTCAACGTGGCGGTGATGGATACCGGCATTGATTATAACCATCCCGATTTGGGCGGTGGCTTTGGGCCCGGCTTCCGCGTCGCGGGAGGCTTTGACTTTGTGGGCGATGCTTTCAATTCCTCTGGCACAACCCCTGGAGAACTCACTCCAGTGCCGGACCCTGACCCAATGGATTGCAATGGCCACGGAACTCACGTTTCCGGCATCGTAGGGGCCAACGGCACAGTGAAGGGCGTGGCTCCGAACGTCATTTTCCGGGTGTACAAGGTTTTTGGCTGCACGGGAACTACCACGGCTGACATTATGCTGGCCGCGATGGAGCGCGCGCTGGCTGATGGCAACCAGATACTCAACATGAGCATTGGTGCGGCATTCCAGTGGCCGCAATATCCCACCGCGCGCGGCGGCGATAACCTTGTGAACCGCGGAGTGGTGGTGGTGGCATCGGCCGGCAACAGCGGTGCCAATGGGCTCTACTCGATGAGCGCTCCTGGGGTGGGCAAGAAAGTAATCGGCGTGGGTTCGGTGGACAACACCCACCTGAACGCGCTCGCGTTCCGGCTCGCCACGGGCGAACTGGTTGGCTATATCCAAATGAGCAACGCCAATCCGCCTGCGCTCTCCGGCACAGAAGCAATTGTCAACGCTGGCCGGGCCTGCAATGTCGATCTGCCTCTCCCACCCGCTGTGGCAGGCAAGGTAGCACTGATTACCCGTGGACTCTGCACCTTCCGGGAGAAAGCACTCAACGCTCGAGCGGCTGGAGCCACCGCGGCATTGATCTACAATAATGCGCCCGGTATTTTCCAAGGCACGGTGGGAACGCCGCCGTTGGCTTTTCCCGTCGCCAGCCTGTCCCAAGCAGATGGTCTTTTGATTCTGGGCAAGTTACCCACAACGATAACTTGGACGAACCAATTGGTTAGTCTTCCCAATGCCAGCGGCGGACTTTCGTCCAGTTTCACCTCGTACGGGGTCAGCCCCGACCTGGTGCTGAAGCCGGACATCACCGCGCCAGGCGGCTTGATCTTTTCTACGATCCCGCTCGCTCAGGGTACCTACGGACTGAATAGCGGCACCTCGATGTCATCGCCGCATGTGGCTGGCACGGTCGCGCTCCTGCTCGAAGCGCATCCAAATACACCCAGCCAGGTAGTTCGCGACATCCTGCAGAACAGCGGCGTGCCTCGGCTCTGGTGGGGCAATCCCGGGCTCGGGTTGTTCGACAACACCCACCGCCAGGGGGCGGGCCTGGTGGAGATCGACGCAGCCATCAACGCCACCACCAAGGTGACCCCTGGCAAACATTCGCTCGGCGAAACGGAAGGGCTTCCGGTGACGCGCACCTTGCACTTGGAGAACAACGGCATTGGCGGGGTCACCTACGATCTCTCCCACCAGCCGGCGCAGGCAACAGGGCCGAACACCTTCTCGGTCGCCTTCTTCAACGCGCCCGCGACGGTGGCCTTTAGCAGTCCGAGTGTCTTCGTGTCGGCGGGGGGGACGGCCAACGTGAACATGACCTTCACCGAACCGGCCGGGCTGGCCAACCGGGGTCTGTTTGGCGGGTTCATCGTTCTGACTCCGCAGGGCGGCGGCCGGGCGCTGCGTGTGCCATACTCGGGCTTCAAGGGTGATTACCAGTCAATTCTCGTCCTGAATCCGGCGGCCTCCAGCTTCGGTAATCCGCTCCTGCGTCCATCGCCAATGTTTGGGGCAAGCGGGCCGATCACCATCAACCTGACGAACGCCTCGACGGCCGATGACCTGGCGTTCATATTGGTCCACCTCGACCACCAAGTGCGGCGCGTGCGCTTGGAGATTTTCGATGCTAGCACCGGACGGGCTTTTGGTCGTGTGGGTGAATTCAATTATGTCGGACGTAACAGCTTGGCAACCAGTTTCTTCCTGTTCACCTGGAGCGCAACCGACCGCTTTGGCGCGCCGGTGCCCAGCGGCACCTACGTCATCAAATTGTCGGTTCAGAAGGCGCTGGGGGATGATGGCAATCCAGCCCATTGGGAAACTTGGACGTCGCCCGTTGTGACAGTGATTCGTTAGCGGGCAGGCAACTTTGGTCATAACTCTGGGTGCCCTGGCCTGTGCGTCGGCCAGGGCACTTTTCTTATGGGACGGCCTAGCGCCCCGCAGGATGGCCACGCCCCTAATTTCCGCGGGAGTGGGGCGCCGCGGTTTCTGACGGGGCTGGCCGCTAACCAGTTGATGTTGCTTACAAAATCGCGGGCCAATGCTGGCCGGACAGTACTATTCACAGAAAGCATCCTGTGTGCTAGCCTGGCTTGGCTTCAGCGAGTACTCCCAGCCAGAATCCAACCCAGCCCAAAAGTGACGGAACCATGAACCATGTGAAGCAGCGTCGCTATCCCCGCGTTCGTTTCCCGGAGGGATTGCTTTTGGCTTGGCGATCTTGCGGCCGCCAGGAGGTTTCTCGGGCCACCGTATTGAGCGCGGGCGGGATGTTTGTTCCCACCCGCCAACCGGCACCGGTGGGCAGCATCGCGCAGATCATCCTCAAATTGCCCAAAGACGATGTGCGCATGCTGGCCGCGGTGCGCAACGTTCCCGACGGGCATGGGATGGGAATGGAAATTATTTCGATGCAGCCGGTAGCCCGAGGCCGCCTCAAGAAGTTCGTGGAGGCGCAGCGGGAAATGTTGCCCACCCTGAGCACTCTGGCAAGGAACCAGGGTTCGCCCTGAAGGGCTAGTCGCGAAAGCTCGGGAATGGGCTGCGAGACAAGGCAGCGGAAAGCTTCCCGACCAAGGCCGCAGGATCAATTGGCTTGCATGCCGGCTGCGGCCACGCCGGCTTCCGAGAGAACCTGACGGCCTTCCGGCGAATCGGCCGCCAGGCCCTTGAACTGCATCGGCGCCTCATCCACGCCGAAGTTGATCCGGTACCGCTCTTCGACTCGCTCGAAATCTTGACGTGTCAAATCGGCTTTGTCCGGCGCGGCGGCAAATTCCGCCAGTTGCTCCTCGTTGTAAATATTGGGAACCACCGACGCCACCAGCGGCTCGCCCAAGATGAACTTGATGGCTGCCTGGCCGAGGGTCATGCCGCGCCCCTCATGGAGAAACTTCAGGGTATCAATCTTTTTCAAGCCATTGGTCAGCCAACTCTGGGGCCGATGGCTCCGATGATCGGTTTCTGAAAACTTGGTGTCGGCGGTGTACTTGCCTTCCAGCATGCCGGAACTGTGCGGGACACGAATGAGGAACGAGGTGCCGACCGGGCGGCCGGCGGCAATGAGTTGCCGGCCCGGGTTCTGCTCGAGCAGGTTATAGATCATGTGCATGACACCGATGTTTCGCTCGCGGATGGCGGCCACGCCCTCCACCAGCCAGCCAATCGCCGGCCCCAGGGCCACCCCTCCGGCGCGAATTTTTCCTTCGCGTTTCAGCTCGTCGAGCGCCGCAAAAAGCTCGTCGTTGCGGATATCCGCCAGGCGGGGGTTGTGCGCGAGATAGACATCAATGTAGTCGGTCGCGAGTCGTTCGAGCGATTGCTCGCAAGCGAATTTGATGAATTTCCTGGAGAAGTCGTGGGGCAACTCCTGCTGGCCGCGGCGCTCGCCCGGCTGGGAATAGAAATCGTAGCCAAACTTGTCCACAATGGCGATTTTTTGGCGGACGTCGCGGAGGGCCGCGGCAACCAGGGTTTCGCCGCGCCCGTTGGCGTAGGCGTCGGCCGTGTCGAACAAGGTCACTCCGAGGGAGTAGGCGCGCCGCAGGAGCTGAACCGCCGCCTCGTCGGTGAATTCACCCCACCATCCGGTGGAAACCGTCCAAACCCCAAAGCCTACCTCGGATACAGCGACATCCGTCCCCGGAATCTTGCGATAGCGCATGGCCTCTGCCTCGTGCGTGCTGAATTGCCCGAATGCGGGCTTGCCCACCATCAAGCTAGGCGGGCTTGCCTTGACCGGAAGGGGAGATTTTAGCACAGGGCGAGCCATCCCTTCCGGGTGAAACCCTCCGGGAGAACCCAGCCGGGAGCACGGTGCCACCCAGCCGGAGGTCATGGGTCACAGTTGGATAGCGTGCCCCGATCCCCAGGGGCCACACCAACTACCTTCTTGAAAGGTGAGCGGACGTTTGACCTGACCCCCGAAAGCTCGTCCAACCAAAATGTAGCTCCTCCGGCTATACTACCGCTGGAAAGCGAAGTACGGCGGGCTGGAAGTGAACGAGGCGCGGCGGCTGCGGCATCTCGAAGAGGAGAACTGGCGGTTGAAGCAGATGGTGGCCAATCTGACGCTGGACAATTAGGCGTTCAAGGCGGTGCTGGGAAAAAAGTTCTGACGCCCGCGGCTCGGCGCGCCACGGTCGAAGAGGTGCGCGAGAAGTTCCCATTGAGCGAGCGGCGGGCCTCTGGGGTGGTAGGAGTCAGGTGATCGAGCATACGCTATCGCCGGCGCCGGAGCGGATTTCTTCCCGGCCAGCGGCGTTCTGAACGGCCTTGAAACCTCAGTAGGGATCGTAATCTATTTGAAGTAGTGCCTACCCGGGGGCGACGCCAACATTAAGGTCGTTTGCTTAGGCTTCGCAGGGAAGCCGAGAGCAGAATGTACTTGACCTCAGTTACCGGTTCTGATGGCGGCGATGGGGAGGGTCTGAGATGAAAATGGCAAGCGTTCTTCTCACTTGGATTGGACTTCTTGGAATCTCGGCCGCGCAGGCGCAAGAGCCGAAGCAAGAAGTCGCTTTGTCTGGAGCTCCGGAGGAGCGCACCCTGTTCCCCAAGAACTTCGCCCGCGGCTTTATTGATTTTTCGTTGGCGCCCCCCCACAACGAACCCGATCTGGGCCGCTGCGCCGGGCCGTTCGGCCCGCAGGGAGGAGCCAGCGCGCCTTGCACCGCCTTCGCTCGTTATGTCTGGAGCGGCTATCTAGAACTCCAGCCCGTGGGGCGGGGCCCCCTGCGTCACGTCTTTCTGTTCCTTGAACCGAAGTTTTTCTTCGGGAACAACGTCCCGCAGTACAAATACACCGCGTCGTCCGCGCCGATTGCATTTGAACGAGCCATCGGGGTTGGCCTGAAGTTGCCGAAGAACTTCGAACTCCGGGTCACGCAACACCGGGTGGAATGGCTGGGGCGCTTCGGCCAAGATTTGGGATCCGCCGACCTGAACACGGACGGCCCCTATGGCCTCTATGCCACGGTCGGAGTGCGCTGGTATTTCGGCGGTTGGGGTGGCAGCCGTGGGGGAGCGTGGTAGGGAGCAAAGCGCTTTGGATCATCAGATGACTGCCCCAAAATGGTGCATCCCGGAAGCGTCGGCCCGCATCGAATAAAGCAGATACCATAGACTTGACCGAGGCTCCGTCCCGAAGCGTCGGGATGGAGGAACACAGGGTCCGGCGGCGCTCCCGGGGCAACCTACCCAAACGGAAACCTAGCCCCCGCCGCTGGGCCCTTTCTTTTGCCCGCCCGTTGCTTGCCTCTGCCCTTGCTCCTGGCTAAAACATCGTGCATCCATGCGCCATGCAGGTGGATGTGCTGTTTGAGTTAGACGAGCCCCGATTCTATCGGGGTGAGCGCGAGGCCCGGTTCTCCCCCCAGCCGGGCGGCCAACTCCCGCTTCCGCCTCTCACTCATGCACAAAAACTTCGCCAGGGGGATACGATGTGAGTAGGCTATTCCACGGTCCGGTAAGACTAGTGCCCCCGGCCGTTTTGTGCTATTTTGGCATCTCCCCTCCAAATTCGGCACGGAACTCAAAGCCAGGGAGGTAGCCGTGAGGACCATCCGAAATATCTTGGAGAACCGCGAGATCTTCTCTCTTTCACCAACCATGAGCGCTGAGGAAGCGGCCCGCTACATGGCTGAACGCAACGTTGGCGCAGCCATCGTCCTGGAGCGGGGGCAACTGGTGGGTCTGCTTTCCGAACGCGACATCCTGACCAAAGTGGCGGCCACGGGTCGCGACCCGAAGAAAACCCGGGTCAGCGAAATCATGGCGGAAAATCTGGTCATGGTGGAGGCTGATCGAACCTACGAAGATTGCCTGGCGCTCATGAAGCGGAACGGGATTCGCCACCTCCCGGTCGTGGACAGCGGCAGGCTGCTGGGCCTGGTTTCCCTCCGCGATCTCCTCCAGGTGGACGTGAGCGAAAAGGAAGACGAGATCAAGATGATGCGCGCCTACATCCACGGCGTCCCGCCCGGCAGCCAATAGTCCGCCAATGCGCGCCGGAAGCAATATTGCCCTCAAAGAATGGGCCAGCGTGGTCGCGGCGCTCGCCCGCGGCCAACAGATCTTCCTCCTGCGCAAGGGAGGGATTGCCGAAGAAAGCGGCGAGTTTCACGTCCAGCATCGCGAGTTCTTCCTTTATCCCACCTACGAGCACCAGCACCAGAACCTGCTCCAGCCCGAGTATTGCACCAGTTTGCGCGAGATTTTGGACACCAGCTCGCCCACAGCCGAGTTGGCGGTGGCGTGCTACGGGATCGTCCAGGAATTTCTTGTGGCCGACAGCGAGGAGCGCTTCCTCGAGTTGCGCGAGCACTACATCTGGAACCAGTCGTACATCAAGATGCGCTTCCACTACAAACCCCACCTTCCCCTCTATGTGATCTTTCTTCGCGCCTACCGACTCCCCCAGCCATGGAAGGTTCCGATTCTCCCGCGTTACGCTGGCTGCAAATCCTGGGTCGAGTTGGATCAGGAGCTGTCCACGGCCGGCGCCACCCCGGTGCTGGCCGACGACGACTTCCTGCAGCGGAAGGAAGCGTTGAAAAAGTTTCTTGCCGGAAAAGAGTAGTTGCCTGCCTTGCGGTTGCTCGCCGACGGAACCGATCTAAGGGTGCGCTGCCGCGGTATCGGAGAAGGAACAGCCGACGCGAAACTCCTTCTCGCCGCTCGGCACCCGGTAGATGCGCCGCAGAAAGACCCGCGCCTCGGGCAGGATGGGGACGTGCAACTCGGCGTGGAACCTCTCGGGGAGCTCGATGCCGTCAGTCACCGACAGGGCCAGCCCGCCACGACTCAGATCCAGGACGGCCAGCTTGACCTCGGGGGCGGGAGGAAGAAGCAAAGCGAAGGAGGAGGATTGGCCGAGGGAGATGCGCTCATGGCGCCGTTGTTCTTTGGCCCCTTCAGCGGGCTCTTCCGGCGCCATCATCTCGGGGGGAATGCCCACGCCCGTGCGGACGGCCTCCTTGAGTTGATAGAGGCGCGTGTCGGCCTGCTGGAGCAGCGCCTCCTCGGTCTGGCCTACTTCGGGAAAGGTAGCGATCCCAAAGTCCAAAGAAACCGGAAGATCCAGGCCGAAGGGGCGCGCGGCAGCTTCGAAGTTGGAACGGACGCGTCGAGCCAGGATATTGGCCTGCTCCAAATCCGCCTCCGGCAGCAACAAAGCAAACTCATCCCCGCCGATGCGAAAGGCAGAGTCAGAACTACGTACGGATTTCAGCAACGTGCCGGCGGCGGCCTTGAGAACCTTGTCGCCCATCATGTGGCCATAGCGATCGTTGACCTCTTTGAACCGGTGCAGATCAAGCAACACAAGCGAGAGTTGGGCGCTGTAACGCTTGGCGCGGTTCAATTCCTTGGAGAAATTTTCGCCAAAAAGCCGGCGGTTGTACAGGCCCGTCAAATCATCGGTAGCGGCGTTGATCTGAAGCCGTTTGAGATCTTCCCACTCCACCAGGATCGGCTTGCGGATGAGATTGGCGCGAGTAAGAACGTCGAGCACCACCATACGCAGCGATACCGGGGCTTTGAGCTCTTCCACCAGTGCGCGCCGCCGCTCGACAGTTTCATCCCAGAATTTCTGGCACTGCTGCTCAGAGAGTTCAATATGAACCAGCGCCTTGAAAAAGCGGTGCAGGAAAGGAGCAGCAACATCCGGCGCCGACCCGGCGAGCGTCTCGATCAAGAGTTCGACCAGAGGGGCTTCCGGATAAACTTCACTCCAAGGATATTCAGTTCCCTTTTCAGGCATAATGGCCTAGCAGCCTGCTGAATCAGCCGGAGATGGCGAGTGGCGGGTGGATCGGGATGGAACTCAGTGATTGGTTTGTTCCCGCTCGCCTTGCGGGAGGCCAGTTCAAACCGCCGTCCCGGAGCTTCTTGACTGCCAGCGCGCTTTTTTGTGCACCCTGCTAGGAGATCCCGACGGGCGCTTCACACACCCCCGCCTCTCGTTGCAAGCAAAAGCCATTCCAAGCGGCCAGCGAGATAACTTCAATGGGATGCTAGAGAAGGGCAAGAGGCGTGTCAATCGAAAGAGGCGGGTGAGAAAGGAGCGGGATAAGAGAGGCAAACTATTGCGCAAGCATCTCCTGGCGTACTGAAAGTTCCATATCCTCAAGCGATCGGAGGAATTGCACAGCAAGGAGATGGAATCCTTCGAGCATTCCTGAGCGCTTTACGCGGGCGCGCAGGGTGGGGTTCCCTTCGCTTCCCGGCCACTGCGGCCCAGACGGCACGGGCACCGTCACGTAGAGAAGCGCCTCCAGGGGCACGGGGTGAGAGGAAACAATCAGTGCCCCGATGGAACTAATGTTGAAGGTCTTCTGCAATTCCATGAACTCCTGTCCGTAGGCATCAGTACCCCGAATAAAGACAGGAATCTGTAAGCGAAGCCGCGAGGCGGCGCGCCGCTCATGCTCAAACGCTCCCATAGCCCTCTCCAACCAACCGGGCAAGGGATACTAATGCTCCTAGTACCACCAACCCAACACATAACGGTTTGCAATCACTTGGCCAGTAAGGGCCCGCTGCCGCAGGTCAAGCCTACGTCACGCCAATTCAATGAGATCGGGGAATTGCTCCCCGTCCAAGAAATCACTTCCGGGTACTATAGTGTTGAAGATTTCTGCGTACTAAGGGAACCTGTGTAGCTTTTTGCCTTCAAGCCGCAGAGAATTTCTTGACAAAGGGAAGAACGATACCTATAGTGCTTGCCACAGCCTAGGTTTCTCCGCAGTTCTTACATCCCTGACTTCTGTGGGCGGGATAGGGCAAGTGTCTTTCGCCGCAACGATGATGAGCAGTAGCGTCCAAACCAGCGAAGCGAATGCCCTTCTAAGCGTATTGGGAGAATTTTGGAATTGCCCGGTAATGATCTTGGATTTGGAAGGCAAGGTACTGGCCTATGACCAGACAGCAGCCGATTTCCTGCCTAAGCCGGCTGAGCAAACGACGGGGCGGTGCCTGCTCGGGGAGGGCTTCGGGTTTGACTCGCGTGCCAGCCAGCAGTACCTGGCAGAAGCGCAGGCAACCGGCCACTGCCAACTCCCGTTATTCGGGACGCCGTCGGGCGATATCAGGGTCGAGTTGCGGTCGTCACCGCGAGCCGGCTTCATCCTGGCGCTTTTCCAGAAGTCTCGGCCGGCAGAAGAGGCGGAGGATCCGCAAGTGGTGCGGGCCCGGCTTCGCGAGGCGTTGCAGGAACGCGATATTGCCTACCGGAATCTGCTCTCTGCTTACTTGCGTTTGCAGGAACTGGACCGCCAACGGACGGTCTTCCTCGGCTCCGCCGCCCATGAACTCAAGACCCCTCTTTCGGTGGTCAAAGGCTATCTTGACCTCTTGCTCAGCAGCTCGTTGGGTCCCCTCACCAAGCAGCAAACGCAGATTCTTTCTGAGTCCAAGGAAAGTTGCGAGCGCTTGATCCGCCTGGTCTCAATGTTCCTGAACTACTCGGCGCTACAGAGTGGCCGGCTGGCGCTTAATCTTCAGACCAATGACCTGGAAGATTGCATGGCCGAGCTGGTGGCTCGCTGGCAGACGGCCTTTGCCCGCCAGCAAGTTCACCTGGAAACTCGCAGCACGGACGCCCTTCCTCTGTTTCCCTTTGATTGGCAGAAAGTGCAGCAGGTGGTAGGCAACCTGCTTGACAATGCCCTCCGCCACGGCCCGAGCGGGGGCAAAGTCGTGCTCGCGCTGGAACCGTACTTTTGGGAACGACGCGTTGGGGTAGTGGCGAGGCATCAGGAACGGCGGCAACGAGTTTCCGAGCAGACAAACTCGGCTCACATCTCGGTGAGCGATGTCGGGCAGGGAATCGCCGCTGAATACCACCAAGAAATCTTTGAGGAGTTCGTCAAACTTCACACCGCCAGTGCGATGGGCATGGGACTGGGATTGGCGATTGCCAAGCGTCTGGTGCAGGCCCATCGCGGCAAAATCTGGGTGGAAAGTGAGCCCGGGCGGGGCTGCCGGTTTTCCGTGCTCCTGCCTTTCCGCGCCGAGTAGATCACTGGGGGAGAAGCAGAATCAAGGAGAGATTCATGGCGACCAAGGGAACGGTGCTGGTAGTGGACGATGAACCCAGCATTCGGCGCTATCTTCAGACTTTGCTCGAGGTGGAAGGCTATTCGGTCCTTGCCGCGGCCAGCGGGCGGGAGGCGTTGGAAATCGCTCAAGGAGAGCAGCGGCCTGACCTCGTCATTCTGGACGTGCTCATGCCCGAAATGGACGGGCTGGAGACCCTCCGCAGCTTGATGCAGGTGGACGGCAGCCTGAGGGTGGTGATGCTTTCCTGCTCGGGCGAGGTGGCCACCGTCGTCGAAGCCATCAAGTTGGGAGCCCAGGACTATCTCACCAAACCGTTTGAGAAGAGCGAGCTGGACGCCGCCCTCCTCAAATGCAAGAAACGCTCCGAGCTCGAGAGTGAGAAGGAACGGCTGGAAGAATATTGTGAGCAGATTACCAAGGATCTTTCCTTCATCGCCTCCAGCGCGCAGATGATTCGAATCCGCGAGCAGGTTCTCCAGATTGCTCCGGTGGACGTGCCCGTTTTTCTCTATGGTGAAAGCGGCGTGGGCAAGGAAGTGATCGCCCGCATGATCCATCTGCGCTCGTCGCGCGCCAACCAACCCTTCATCAAGGTCAATTGTGCGGCCCTGCCTTCGGAGTTGCTGGAGAGCGAGCTGTTTGGGTATGAACCGGGCGCTTTCACGGGCGCCACCCGCTCCAAACCCGGCAAGTTCGAACTGGCCAACCACGGCACCATCTTGCTCGATGAAATTGCCGAGATGAGCACTCACTTGCAGGCGAAGCTCTTGCACGTCTTGCAGGACCAGCAGTATTCCCGTCTGGGGGGGCGGTCGCTGGTGACTCTGGACGTTCGCGTCATCGCCGCGACGAACACCGATGTTCACGAAGCGATACGTTCCGGCCGTTTCCGGGAAGACCTCTACTATCGGCTTAACGTCTTTACTGTCCATGTTCCGCCGCTGCGCGAGCGCACCCGGGAGATTCCGATCTTGCTGACCCATTTTGTTACCAAGTACAGCAAAAAACTCCAGAAGCATGCGCCGCCTATCTCCGGCCAACTTATTGAAGCCACCATCAATTACAACTGGCCGGGAAACCTGCGCGAACTGGAAAACTTTGCCAAGCGCTACGTCATCCTCGAGGACAGCGAGGCCATGATTCGGGAATTGACCGTGCTGCGCGCTCGGGAAGAGGCTGCCGAACCAGCACCCACGGACGCCAACTCCGTCCGTCCGCCACAAGGGTTGAAGTCGCTGGTGCGCAGCTTGAAAGATCAGGCCGAGATGCAGGCCATCGCTCAAGCTCTGGATCAAACCAATTGGAATCGGAAGGAAGCAGCCAGGCTTCTTTATATTAGCTACAAAGCTTTGCTATACAAAATCCGTCAATTCAACCTCGACCCGGGGCGAACGCCTCGTTCGCGCGGCCCCCGCCCCTCGGTCGAAAAGCTGGCCGAATAGCCGAGCAGTAGTATTACGGTGAGGACTGCCGCGGAGGTTGACTCCCCGGCAAGGTTTTGCAGCTTTTGGTCAGCTTGGGGGGTGGGTCGAGACCCATCGGGGAAGGAACTGCTTCCAGACTTGGCGGGCGTCCCTCTTGCTTCTTCCCTTCTGTTTCCCTGTCATCAAGTTGCAAACAGTGGCTTGCCGCTCGGCCGTTGCTTTTGCCCACCTTCCTTTGGCAAGATAAGTGCAACCCTGTATGCCGATTAGGTGTGTGTCCAGGGCCCTGACGAATCTAGTTCTGGGAGGCATGGCATGAACGAGCGGCGCAACACTCGGCGCTACGAGCTGGCATTTCCGATCAGGCTCCGCCTCGGCCAGGGAGCCCCGCTGCAACCTCGGGAAGGTGTGACACGAGATGTCAGCGCCCGTGGATTGTTCTTCGTGGTGGATGCCGACCTGGCGGTGGGCAGCAATCTTGAATTTATCCTTACCTTGCCGACCAGTGTGACCCAGTCCACCGACGTGCAGGTCCGTGCCAGGGGCAAAGTGGTTCGCATCGAGCGACCCCGGCTGGAAACGGAAGAGGTGAGGGTCGGAGTCGCCGCCGTGATTGAAAGCTACGACATTATTCGCGCCGAGGGATAGTGCCGTCCCAGCCGCGACCAGTCGGAGTGTTTTTTTTCCTCTGCACCGCGGCGGTTTTTCTGCGTTGCTTGACCGGCCGACAGCCTGAATCTTTCCTACCCATCCTGCATCCATAGAAGTGAGGCGATGGGGAGGGAAAAGTGCTCGTCGGAGTACTCATCGGAGCGGTAGGGTTGTTGTTCGTGGTCAGCCTGCTGGATCAGAGCGAGTTCCGCGCCTGAGGCGGGAAGTTCGATTGCCGCGCTTGGCCTTTCTCTCGCCCAGCCGTTCCTAGGGCAACCTGTTCACCTCCGAACAAGATTTCGACATCTCTTCTTGCTGCCCATGGGTTTACGACGCAATCCGGCAGGTCGGAGCCTTCCTTCGTTCGGAAGACTGAAGGGTAGGTTTTCTGTGTTTCCGGTGGCGTGTCGCTATAACGCGAGAAGGTAATGGCAGCGCCGAGAGAAAGTGTTTGCGTTGAGAGCGACAATTTGTCTTCGAATCATGTGCCCAGTCAGAATAACAGACAAATTTTCCGAAGAGGCAGCCCACCAGGAGCACCCGGGTATCCTTGCAATCTATTGAAAAGCCAAGGACTAATTCAGCCTCGGCCGGACCGACCTTTGGCAGCCTTTGTGCTCGACTCATGGCGGAGAAGGAAGCACTGGTTTACGATTACTGGTTGATCTGGACCAGAAGGACTTCTCCAGGGGCCGTTGTGGACGAAAAGGGCGCGGCGACACAACGGCCCTTAATTATTTGCTGTTGATGCGGCGCGCCGAACTTAACGCTCGTCCCAAGCGCGGAAGCCCGTGGGCTGAGCGACGCGATATCGTTCCAGTCGGTGAATTCAGACGTTCCACCCCTCTGCTTGCTTCCGCTTTCGTTCCTTGGCTATTCGTATCTCTCTCGCGTGCGGAAATCAGAAGCCAGCTTGTGAAGAACCGCCTCCGGGTTGCCAGAGATGGGCAGGGTTGAGCCGACTTTCTCGAGAATCCGGCGGCAGATATCGGTGGCCATGCGCAAGCGTAGATCCGGTTCAAGCTGTTCGCGGCGATCAAAAAAGGTTTCAATGAGCCGGTATTCGTCCATCGTCATGGCGGCGGCGTTGTACTGCCAACTGGCCAGCTCCGGCACCGCGGCCGCGGTCGGCTCAGCCGCCAAGTGCTGGGCTGGTTCTTCTCGTACTACCACCGTCCCAGCCACGTAATCGCCCAGCCGCTTGAGCTGCTTGCTCAGGATGACGGAAACGATCCCGACCCCGTAGAGGAAGGGAAGTTGATCCAGCAACCGCATCAGGTTACGCGCCACTGCGTCGAGAGGGCTGATGGGCCGACCATCGTCTTTGATGACGCGGAGCCTCAAGATGCGTTTTCCGGGAGATTGTCCCTGCCAGAGCGCTTCAAAGAAGGCGAAATAACCGAAGTTCAGCAGGAAATAGAAAAGAATTACAATAGCGAGTAACCACGTGCCCGGGGAGCCGGGGCGGAACCGGGAGAGCGCGGCAGCGGCCAGCAGCATAGTTCCGAGCACGATGGCCGCTGATGCCTGAATCAGCGTATCAATAACCAGCGCCAGCAGCCGGCTGCCTATTCCGGCAAGGGCGTATTCGAGGGTGACCTGCTCCGGCGTCTGGATCACGATTTTTTCCGTAATCGTCATACCCGCCCCGGGGTTGGGCTAAATGATAACCGAGCGCTGGCTGGAAGAACACAAGCCGCATTGGGACCGCCTGGAGGAGTTGACGCGGCGCGTTCAGGCGAAGGGCTTGCGGTCTTTGAACTATCGCGAATTGAGCGAACTCGGCCTGCTCTATCACCAGGTGGCAGCCGATCTTGCCTACCTGCGAGAGGATTGGGCGGCGGAGCGCCAGGCAGCCTATCTCAATCAGTTGCTTGGCCGTGCTCATAGCTGTCTCTACACGGTGCGCCGATCGCGTCCGCGAGAAATCCTGAACTTCTATCGCTACACCTTTCCACAGGTGTTTCGCACCACGCTTGGCTATACCGCC
>Ga0209619_10001036_pt1 | contig 20085 bp, 6 predicted proteins | sample Rifsed16ft3_FD_184011 | JGI IMG/M metagenome (GOLD analysis project Ga0209619, IMG submission 184011) | Soil microbial communities from Rifle, Colorado, USA - sediment 16ft 3 (version 2) | ecosystem: Environmental > Terrestrial > Deep subsurface > Rock core/Sediment | place: Rifle, Colorado... | reverse complement strand
GGCGCCGGGACGTTCAGCACCGTGTTTTGCAACAGGCTGTAGGCGTCGTCCACCGCCTGCGGGATCTCGTCGAGATTGACTGCCGCGCTGGCGGAAGATGCCAGGTAGCGCTCATCTTCCAGGCTGACGATCTGACCATTCAAAGGCACGTCTCCGACAAAGTAAACCGTCATCCCGTAGATTCCGGCTGGCAGGGCGGCGGTATCCAGCGACGCGCGTCCGCTGTAATCCGTGATGAGCGGGTAAGTGAACACCCCGGCAGGGCTTTCCAGAACAAAGAAGAGCGTCTTTTCCGGCAGGCGGCGCACGCCAGAGGACAATACGGCAGTCACCAGACTGGACGCGCCCGGACGGCTGGTGACAGTAGTCGGGGTGAGCGTTATCTGGGTGCCAGCTTTGGAAATATCTACCAGCGCCGAAGCACTGGCACTCAGGTAGGTGGATGAGCCGGCAAAGGAGGCGGTAGCCAGGTTTTGCCCGGGTAGACCGAGCAGGGCAATTGTCAGGGTTACACTGCCGTCCGCGCCGGTGAGACCCACCCGGGTTTGATTGCCAACACGCAGGGATACCGGTTGGCCGGACAACGGCTGCCCGGCACTGGTGAGAGTGGCGCTGAGGTCAACCGGGCTGCCATACACGCCGCTGGTCGGAGCGCTCATCGTCAGTTGAGTGGCCTGGGTCGGTCCGCCAACCAGATTCGGGACAAAATAGCGCCCGATGTTGGTGGACAGACTGACGAGCCCCACGCCATTGACAGCTTGCACGATATAGCGGATGTCGGTGGGGGCGGTGGCGCTCAAAGGCAGCGACGCGGTCCAGCGGGTGCTTTCGGCAGCGTCTTGAACCAGGTCGAGCGATTGCCACTGCCCGTAGAACGGGCCGTTGACTGCGGTGTAGGTCACCCACACCGATTGAATCCCGACGGAGGGGTTGGCTAACACAGTAGCGTTAAAGTCCACCTGACCGGGAGTGCCTACCGCAACCACATTCAGGATCGAGGGAGCAGCTGCCAGGGCAGGGGTGGAATTGCCGGCGTAGGTCTGGATATTGTTGTTGTAGAACAGACGGAAATCCATGCGGTCAAATTGACGCAAGGTGCCGGTGGTCAAACTGGCGGGATCCGATAGGAACTGGGCAGGAATCGCCTGCAGCTGCGTGGATCCGGTCACATTATTTGTCAACTGGCTGAAGTAGTTGGCACTCCAGGGTTGCACCGGGAAGTACACGTTGCTGGCGAAAGGCGGGTGAATGCCGCGGATCTCGGTGGTCGAGGCTCCGGTGAGCGGCAGGATGTTTTCACGGTCGGTGTAAAGGCCGCCGCGGAAGCCAACGCCGCGTAAAACGGTGCCCGTCAGGGACACATTACGGCGCTCCAGCGGCAGAACCGGCTCTGCCGGATTGGTGAGCTGACCCGAGCCGCCAGAAAGATAGGTTGCCACGACAGAATCGCTCTGCGAAACCGAATCAAGCACAACGGTGTGGGTAGCGAGGGCTGGTAGAACGCTCAAATCAGCGCTGGACAAACCCAATGCGGCGCCCGGGTCGCTGACCGCCGGGGTGGAGGAGGTTACTGCCGGGGTTGAGCCCGGCTCTGTCAGTCTTTGACCCGCCATATTGACGCTCAGCATTGGCAGGCCAAACAAGCTGGCTTCCAGCAGCGCTTTTAGATGGATAGGCCGCAGGGAGGTTGTATCCGCCAGGTAAATCTGCTTGGCGCGCATCAAAGCCACGCCCACTGGCACCGCACCCTGACCGGTGCGCAGCTGACGGCTGAATTCATAATACAGCCGCTCGCTGTATTCGATAAAGTCGGTGTCACCGTACTGGTAACCGGTACCGGCGATCAGCGTAGCGCCTTTTTGAGCGAAGGCCGAAGCCCAGTCCGGCTGCGGAGTGACGTTGGGCACGGCGTGCTCATTCACCAGGTTGTAGCCGGTATGGCAGCCTGGGCTGAATACGATGGCATTGGTGAAGTCGGTCAGCGAGGCAACCAACTCGGCCGTGGTCAGGCGGGTGGTGTAATCCGCTGCCAGGGCGCTGCTGGCGCTAAAATGACCGGCCAAAAAGACCAGGTCATGGCGCGAGCTGAGCAGGGCTTCGCTCAACTGGCTGGCGGTCCAGGCGCTGGCAGCTGTGGGAGGGTCGCCGCGCGGTTGAATCAGCGTGTCGGCGGTGACCCCAGAGCCGGCTTCCAACTGCGCCAGCACCGCTTCGGCGCCGTCGGTCAAGAAATCGTAACCGGTCACCAGAAGCGAACTCGGGGCGGGCAAGACGCCGTCCGCGGTGCCAAGGTAGGCATCCACCACCACTTTGGCTTCGGCGGCGGTCTCTACCAGCCGCCCGACTGCCAGGTCAAGCAGCGGCAAATCATCGCCTTTGACGGATATACTGAGGGCTGCGCCGTAGTCATCCTGGCTGAGGAAATAGCCGGACTTCAGGCTTGCCTGTGAGGGCGAGTTTTCCAGAACGGGCGGGACAAAATTCTTTTCATTGCCGAGCATGGCGCCATCGGCATGGCGGAAGAAGGGAATCACATTATCTCCGCCGACCAACACAACATACTGCAGGTCATTACCGCTGCGGTAGCGGGTGATGATTTCTTTGATGGTGTCTGCCAGGATATTCTGGGCTGCCGGGCAGGCCGGGTTGGCGTCTGCCTGGGCGTAGGCGGCTGTCACACGGGCATCATCCGCCACGTTGACCAGCATACCGTTGACCTCGGGTCGTCCCGCCAGTTGTGTCAGCTGCTGCAGCAGCGCAGCTTTTTCCTCGCTGCTGCCAGCCATGCGGCTCAAATTGGTCAAGATAATGGTCTGGAAATCACCAGCCAGCGGGTTGAGGGTGGCAGCGGTGGTGAGAGGCGCCACATTTACGCAGATATTGCTGGTGAGAGAAACGGCCAAATGGAATGGCGTGGTCAGGTTGAAGTTGCCATTGCGTCCGCGCACGCGCAGGTAGAAGTCGCCGGTCTGATCCCAGGTGTTGACGCGGATTCCTTCGCTGGTAGTACCCTCAAAGGCTGATACCGCCAATAAACTTCGGCTTTGCGCACCGCTAAAAGCGTCCGGGCTGAAAGCATCGGGCGAGAAAGCGTCCGGGCTAAAGGCGTCCGGGGAGAAAGCATCCGGGCTAAAAGCGTCTGGACTGAAAGCATCCGGGCTGAAGGCGTCCGGGCTGAAGGCATCCGGGCTAAAAGCGTCCGGGCTAAAAGCGTCCGGGCTAAAAGCGTCGGGACTGAAAGCATCCGGGCTGAAGGCATCCGGGCTGAAGGCATCCGGGCTGAAAGCATCTGGGCTAAAAGCGTCCGGGCTGAAGGCGTCCGGACTGAAAGCGTCCGGGGCGAATTCGGCACCCAGGCGCAGCAAATCGCCGGGGGTAGTCAGGGTTTGGAAGGCCTGGCTGATATCCTTGTACAGCGTCAGATCGTAATTGTCGGGCAGATTCGTCAACGTGACGATGACCCGGCTTTCCGGATTTACATTGAATTTGTACCAGCGGGATTGGCCTTTGAGGTCCAGGAAATGGCTGGCGCTGGCAGGAGTGCCGGTGAATAGGTCCGGGGTCAGGGAGAGGGCATCTGTCCAGTTGTCGTTACCCGGGCTGGCAGTGACACACGGTGAAAATTCGGAGGTGCTGCCGTCGGGTGCGGTGGCAGTGGCGGTGACGAAGCTATTGGATGTCAGGGTGACTGCCATCGTTTGTGAGAACAGCGCGTTGCCGCTCGCATCCGTGGTCAGATCGAAACCGCCGAGCAGGGTCTGCCCCTCGCCATAATTGGTAGCATCGCAGACCGCATTGGAGAATAATTCGATGCGGTACACCAGGTTGGGTTGGGAATTGATGCGTCCGTCAAAGGTTGCACTGGCTGTGCCCGGTACCACCTGGTTGACCACCGGGAAATTCTGCAGCTGGTTGGCACCCGTGTCAACATCACCTACGTCATTTACTGTGACTCCGCCGCCGGCCAGGTCGATGCCCAGACCGCCGTTGTCAAAAATCTGGTTGCCGAGGAATTTATTACCCTGGCCAGACAGCACCACAATGCCGCTGCCGCCAAATTCGGTGATTGCGAGACCTTTGACCTGGCTGTTGGAGGCTGCCAGAGTCAGGCCGTTGACAGTGCTGCCAGCCTGGCTGCCATCCAAAACGATTAGCGGTGAACCGGAGAATCCGGGTTGGGTGGTACCTGCAATGACCAGCGGGTCGCTGATGGTTGGCAGTGCCGTGGTTAACCCCAGAACGAACGGAGCAGTTCCGGGTAAATTGAAGTGGATGCGGTCGGCTGCAGCGCCGTTGGGAGCGCCGTTGGCGGCAATCACCGCTTCGCGCAGGGTGCAATTTAGGAAATCGCAGCGTCCATCATTGGCATCGCCGCCGGCATTGACCAAATATGGACTGCGCTGCAGCGGGCTTTGCTCCTCAACTGCACCGATGTCACAGCCTGCACCTATCGGGCGCGGCAACCCGCGTTGATCAGTAGACGGGCAGCCGGAAGTATCACCGGCGTCGACGGCCGGACTCAACGGCAAGAGGGCATGAGTAAAGGTTGTCCCACCGTTGTTGGCCAGCGGCCCCAGCAGCGCATCCACGCCGAACAGGTCGCCGGCTGCTGCACCACTAAGGGTACAGCCGGCTGCATTTTGAACCAGGTTATGGCCAGCCGAATTGATCGTTCCAGCGCATTCCAGCGAAGTTGGGGCAGCATGCAGCACCAGGTTGCCCGCCAGAATGGTATTTTTAGTCGATGCGCTGCCCGTGTTGTGGAAAATGCCGCCGCCCACACCGGCTTCATCGGCATTCTGATCGGCCGCGTTAAGCGACACAGTGACATTCAGTAGAGTCAGTTCACCCGTGTTCCACAGGCCGCCGCCAGAACTGCCGGCGCTATTGCCGCTGATGGTGGCATTGGTAAGCGTCAGTGTGCCGCCGTTGTTGAAGATTCCGCCGCCATTGTTGACCGCCGCGTTGCCGGATACGGTAGATTGGGTCAGCGTCAGTGTGCCGGGCGATGTCACATAAACGCCGCCGCCATCCGAACCGGCAGCAGCGCCAGTGACGGCGCTGTTTTGAATGGTTAATTGGCCGTTTGAATGGATCGCTCCACCTGCATCCCGCGACTTGCCGCCGACCAGGGTAACGCCGGTAAGCGTAAGTTTTGCCGTGAACACCTGGAAGATGCGGTCGGTGAGGGCAGTGCCATCGATGACTACTTTATCTGCGCCTGCGCCTTGAATGATCACATTGGCGGTGACATCCAGGTCGCCGGTGGCAGAGGAGTTTTCACTGCCATTGTCAGTACGTGTCAGGACATAAGTTCCGGCTGCCAGCAGGATGGTGTCATCGCGGTTGCCGGCGGCACATTCTCCCTTCCCGGCGTTGGCGGCTTTGTCTTTGTTGGCGGAGATGATCGCCTCGCGCAGCGAACATTTGCCATCCGTGTTGAAAACATCCTGGGTGGTAGTAACTGTGATGGTCGCGGCTGCCTGCACGGTGGTCACCGGCAAGGCAGAGACGAATAAAGCCACAATGAACGCCGTGATGACGGCGATATGCAGCAGGGGGGTGAGAGCCAAACGCATACGATTAATAGACATGGCCTATCCAATCCCAATATTCAGTTTGAAAACAAATAATATTTGTCCCGCTTGTGGGTTATATTATGATCCTTTATACCAAAATTGTCAACAAATGCAATAGCAGGACATATTGGGTGTAGAAGCATTGATTTCCTTAAATATGGCACGCTAAAAGGGATAAATCGTCCGCTGTGGGACAGAATCACTAAGGCGTGCCTTTTGGCACGCCTTAGTTAATTGCTACCAGCGCTTATTATATATTGTTCTTATTCCACAATTACCCAGTCGCTGCTGCTGCGGCCAAAGACCTCGGGCGAGTACATCTCCTCGGCTTTGGCGGGCGGTACGATGAATGTGCCAGGCGTGGTGGCGCGGGCAAAATAGGTATATTGGTAAACGCCGTCCCACAGCAGGGTGGTGAAGGCTTCGGCGCGGTCATCGCGCAGGTTTTGGTGTTCGTACCAGGTACCCCACCACCACCAGCCGTATCGGAGGGTGGTCGGATCATCCTGCGGCACATCCTGCGACACCGCCAGGGCTGGATTGATGATTTCCAATCCGGCTGGCAGCGGGTCGACCAGCGCCACATGGTAGCGACGGTTGTCGGATACCAACGTAATAGAAATCTTCACCCGCGCGCCAGCCTTGATGTGCCAGTTGCCTTCATTATCTTGCGAAACATCTGCCGGGTCATCCACCGCTTCGTAGCGGCGCTGCACCACAAAACCCATATCCAGCGGATCCAGGTTCAAGTCGGTAGGCGCGTAGCGCAGCCCCAGACGGTAATACAGCCGCCCGTCGCCTTCCTTGCTGATGATAAGGTTCTCCGTGCCGCCGGCGGAGCCAGTCTCGGACAGCACGTAGGTCATGGGGATGAGGGTCTCGTGCCGTTCGGTGGTACGCCCGTGGAACTCATTGGCGCCGGCATACGTGTCACCCAGCCAAAGGCGGGCAACGAAGTCCGGCGTTTGGGATTCAAAGGTGTTGAAGTATGTGTCCAACGCCAGCAGTACAAAGACGTTCTCCTGGGTGTTCTCCCAGCGCCCTTTGACCCGGTGCGCCAACAGTCCGTTGACCACTTTGACGACCAGGTCGCTGTCAGGATCATCCTCCATCAACGCAGCCAGCAGGATGGCGTCAGTGCGGCGGTCGGAGCTGAGCAGCAGGTAAGTCTGATCATCGTAGGCGGTGGTGAAGTTGGCCGCCCCGGCGGTCTCCACAATGTGATTGCCCACAAACAGGCGAATTTCTTCCAGCTGGCTATCGTTGTCAATCACAGGCCACAGCCAGCCAATGGCTTCCATGCTCAGGTTATCGATGCCAGCCTCGTTCAGCAGCCGGGAGCCCTTGGCAGCTTCGCGGTCGCCGGCCAGGCTGCGCACGTTGAGGGCATAAGCGCTCAACGTCCAGCGCGTTCCCTGACTGTACCATTGTGGGTAATGCGATTCGATATCGCGCAGGTAATTCAAGGCGCTATTCAGCATTTCGGCCGGCACCGTGAAGCCTTTTTGACTGGCCATGGTCAAGGCATGCGCCACATGGACGGTGTTGAACGGGCTGGAGCTAAAGCCGCGCCGCCAATAGGGGAAGCCGCCGTCGGAGTTTTGCAGCCCCTGCAAGGATTGGATATCCCGGGTGACGGCGGACTCCAACTCGGCTGGTGCGGGCAGACCGTCCGCTTCAAAGGCCGTCAGCACATCGCGCAGGGCTGCCACCGCCAATATGCGCGAAGCCAGATGCTCTGCGCCTTCGAACGGGTATGAGGTCAGGTAGAGCACCGCATCGGTTAGCGCCTGCAGCGCGGTGGACGAGGTATTGATCTCCAGACCGCCGTACTGCGGGAAAACGCCGCTTGGATATAGCACTGGTTGGGCTAATGCTCCCTCATCGATTACACCGTAGGTAGCAAAGGCCTCGGTGGTGGCAGGCGTGTACACGGGCAGCTCTACCACCGCCGCATCGGCAAAGGTGCCGGAAATGGCCGCGATCTGGATGCGGGCGGTGCCTGCCATTTGAGTGCTGGCCGGAAAACGCACTTCAATGCGGTCATTGGCCGGGACAGTCACGCGCAGACCAGGGTTTTCCAATTCAAGATTGGTGGCGCGCGCCACCACTTCCACTTGCAAGTCCGTATCGGTCTGGTTTTGCAGCACCACTGGCAACTCGAATTGGTCGCCAAAGTTCAGGAAGCGCGGCGCGGACGGCCTCACCATCAGCGGCAGGCGGGCGGTGACGTTGGACTCTCCCACGCCAAAGCGCCGACCGCTGTCATCCACGGCTACCACCATGATGCGGTAACGGGTGAGGTTGTCTGGCACGCGAATAAACACGCGCGCTTCGCCATTATCACCTGTGCGGACGGTCGGGGCAAATACAGCCAATGGATTGAAGTCGCTGCGCACCGTGATTTCTGGCTGCTGAGCCTGTTCGTCCGATTTGGCCATGTCGGCTGCCGGCGCCATGGCGGCTAATTCCTGCATGGCGTTTTCGGTCGGCATGGGTGAGCCGCCGGTAGCCAGGCCCTCCCGCGTGTTCAGCAGGTTGAGCGGGTTGGCCAGGACGATACTGCTGCGGCCATAAATGCTGCCAACGCCGGACGGTCGATCACTGTAGAAGATGCTGATCGGGTCTGTCATCTGGTAGTTCGTCAATGCCAGGATGGCCTCATCCACTACCACCACAGCCAGTTCGGCGTCCGCTACCGGAGCGCCATCGGCATCCGCCAGAGTAACCCGCAACGTGGTCTCGCCGCCCGGTTCCATCTGTGCGGCATCCGGCTTGACGTCCAGCGACAGGCTGCGCTGCAGCGGCGGGATTTTCAGATTTAACTGTGCCGTGGCAAAGGCTGGACGCGGCGGCACCCCTTTCAGCGGCTCGCCGGCGTCATCCGTCCGCGGCGCTGAACCGACCAGGTCCACCTGGATGTTCAGGTTGGGGATGTGCTCGGCTAAAATCGGGATTTTAAGGGTGGTCGATCCGTTTTCGATCACAAAACGCGAGGTGTACAGGAACCCGCTGCGGCTGACGGTCAACAGACCTTCTGCCGGGCTAAAGGGCGATTGCACCAAAATTTCAGCTGTTTCGCCGGGTTGGTAGGTCTCTTTGTCCGGCACCAGGGTGACTTCTTCCTGTTCCACCTGGCGCGCCGGCGGGCGCTGACCGCCGCTGACCCAGCGGGTGAAGCGGGTTTGATTCTTACGTCCCAGTTCGTCGGTGACTACCGCGGTAATGCGGTAGCTGCCGCCAATGGCGGTATCAAAGCTGCAAGTGCCGGGTTCGAGCGCCGAGGTTTGGCGGCACACCTGCGGGTCGACTTCCACTTCACCCCAGGCGCCGTCCACCAATTTCCATTCCAGCCGCGCCGCGGTGATCTCTACTACTCGCTGCGCCACCGGGTTGCCATCCAAATCGGTGACGATGTATTCCACCTTGAGCGGGGTGCCTTTTTCCACAAAGTAGCGATCGCTGCGCAGACCAATGTACAGGTCAGCCGGGTGCACCAGCAGCGTGGTTTCGCTGGCCCAGGCCTGTCGGTTGACGTCCATCACTGTGGCTTGGGCCGTCACGCTCATAGGCCGCGGATTGATGTCCGGCTCGCCCTCGGGGCTGAAATCCAGCCGCAAGAAATGGGTGCCGGTTGCATCGGTTTGGCCGGTGAAGGTCTCAACTTTAGTTTCACCATCCGGGAAGGGGAAATCCATGCGGTAAAAATCCCAAAACCAGGGGCGCCATTCGCCAAAGACAAAATCCGGCCAGTTGGGCGGAGCATATTGACCGGGCGTAGTGCGCACTTCCCAGGCTACATCAGCATTCGGCAGCGCGCCGCCGGCATAATAGCTGGCATTTACAGCCACCAGCGCCTCGCCGCCGGCAAAATACGGCCCGCTGCTCTCGTTGCGCGCTTTGACCTCGAATTCCGGCCGGCGGAACTCTTGAATTTGGAAAGCATGCCCGTAGGAAGCGCCGTCCAGCCCACTCAGGCTGCCCTGAGCGTTCAAATTCAAATAAGCCTGGCCAAGGTTGACCGGCTGTGGAATGGTCAGGGCAAAATCGAAGCCGCCCAGGGCATTCACGTCCGCCTGACCGCTGCCAATGCTATTGCCCTGCGCATCCGTCAGCATGTAGGTCACCTGCGAGACTCCGCTGCCTACCATACTGACATCGCCAGTCTGGCGGCTGCCGATCTGGCGCAGCCAGCCTTTAATATGCACTTCTTCGCCCGGGCGGTACATTTTGCGATCGTCAAAGACGTACCAGCGCAATGAATCGCGGGGGGATTCGGAAACCCAGCCAGAATCACTCCAGGGATACGGCGATTGCGGCAGCAGCGCGCTATCTGCACCAAGCGTTGCCGTCAGAGACATAGCCCCGGACGGGATGGCAAAGTGCACCGTGCCGTCGGCACCGGTTGTGACCGGACTGCCGCTGGGATTGGGCTGTATGCTGACGCCTTCCAAAGGCGTGCCGTCGCGAAGGTCATTGGCCCACACCACCATGTCGGAATAATCGGTGTAAGCGTCCACCCCAATGCGGGTGACCTGCACCCAGGTGTGAATGGTCTGGGAATAGCGCTGCCATTTGTCGTTTTCGTTCTCGAACATACCCGCGGGCGGCTGCACCACCACAATAAAGTGGCCAAAACCATCCTTCAGGTACGGCGCCAGCTCAATGTTGACCTCCGACAGCGTGTCATCCGGCAGATTGAGCGTCATCAACTGGTCGAATACTTTCTCGCCGGGCAATCGCAGGTTCAGGTCAGTGCGCTGCCAATCGCGCATGTAGGCGGTAAAGGCCGCCCAATCGCCGGGCTGAACCGAATAAACGCTCACGTCAATTTTGGCGTAATTGATGGCATAAACTGAGAAAACCGGCGCTTTGACGGCCGGGTCAAGCGTGACAAACATCTGGTCGGTGGCGAACAGGCGCGGTTCCGCCTTACCGACCTTGAAGACCAGGTCGATATCCTTGCCAAGCGTTTGACCGAACAAATCCTTCAATCCGCCCGCCAGGGTCACCGTATAGGTGGTCTGCCCGCGGGTCTCGCCGCTGATATTGATGGTATCGCCGTAAATATTGACCACCATGCCAGGTATCTCTGGCGTCACGCGCAGCATTTGCTGAGTGAAGGTTTCGCTATCCAATGGATTGTTGAAGCGGATGTAAAACGGCGCCAGCGGCGTGCACTGGTTGTCTACCCAGTAGCAGCCGTGCTCCAATACCTTGAGCGGCGCGTATGTGGAAAAACTGAAGGATTGCGCCCCAGTGGTGACCAGCGGACCTTCGGCTGAGGGTGTTCCCGGCCCAATGGTGACCGAAATGGTAGTGTCGGCTGGGAAGGGTTCCACAGCGCGGAAGGCCAGCCAACGGCTTTCCTGTGTAGCTTCCACGTACGGCTTGAGCGCCTCGTCGGCCGCGATCTCTTCAGCTGTAGCCAGGCGCAATTCCCTCTGTTGGTTGCCCGCGTACAGTTGAATGGTGGCGAGCACCGCGGCCGGGTCGATACGCTGATCGAAGCCGATAAAAATGAGGGGTTCCAACGGCTGCGGCACGTTCTGCGGGAACATGCTAATGGCTTTGGCGGGCGGCGTGCTGAAAGACCAGCTGACCGTCTCTGCCAGAGTCCCGCCAGCTACCGATTTGGTTCCTGCCGGGATGGTGACGGTGTAGGCTGTGGCTTTGGGCAGCCGGTCAATCAGGTCTGAGGCATATTCAAAAGTGAGTGTTTTGGTGCCCAGCCAGCGCCAGGTGCCTGGCAGCGGCGGATCGATTTGAACCGGCACCGCCTGAGCAGACAGATCAGCCAGGGTACCCAGCGGCACCATGGCCTGATTGAAGGTGACCGAGATGAATGGCGCTAAAGGGATTTCCCCCTCCGGCGCAAAACGCAGCACCTGCAGCGGTTCAACAGATGCCACTTCTGGTGTGGGCACGGCGTCGAAGAAGGGGAACTGCTCTTTAATGGTGATGCCCGGCCGAGGCGGTGGCAGCAGTTCCACTGGGAATTTGAATTCAGTCTGGTCGGAGAGAGAAGCCGGCAGCACGGGCAAGCGTTCAAAAATCCTCGCGATTTCCTCATCTGTCAGCGGCTCACCTTCAACCACCGGCAGCGGTACGGGCGTCGCCTGCTGCGCCTGCCCGGCACTCAAGCCAATTTTCAGGTCGTAATCCTTGCCGGAGGCAGAATCGCCGGCTGGTCCATTTTCCGAGTTAATAACATACGGCATGGGCGTGGACTCTCCTTTGCCAGGCAGTCTGGGGGCGGCGGCCCGGGAGATTACAAAAATACCTGCGGCGAGAACGACGATTAATGCCAATAGGCGTTTAAAGCTGAACAACGGTGTACGGTCAGCGGTCATGGGCGAGTCCCTCCGCGGTATAGACGCTGCAGCGGGGTGAGGGGTTCCTTAGTATCAGGAAGTGTTTGTACATCAAGCTAATTATAAGCAAAAGGTTGCACTATATTTCACAATTAGGTATATACTGATATGGACATGATGAAAATGTGTATCAATACCGAAAAATGTTGTGAATGCGGATCTTGCGCCCACTTCTGCCAGCAGCACGGAATCGATTTTGACTATAGTGCCCGGGTATACAAAATCGACCAGCAACGCTGCATCGATTGCAGAACCTGCAAAGACTACTGCCCGATCGATGGTGCGCTGTTCGAAGTTAATGTAGTACACCCATTGGCAGTTTTTTAGGGAAGAATGGGTTCGGTTATGATCCTTTCTCTGGGGGAGAAGGGATGGATATTTGTATTTCTGCGGGTAATGACCTCAATCTACAAGGCATATCAAATGGGAGGGTGATTCCCACCATAGGGTTATTGGATTCTGACCCATAGCAGGATTTGATACCCTGACGGTGTGCGGCCGATGGCAATAAGGGGGCTGAACAGGAATGGGTATTGACAATTATCAATCTTTCTCTATAATAAAATACATAGTTCATTCACTAAACGAAGTAAACCCCCTATGACCCCCATCTTACGCGGCAACCGAGACCTGATCCGAAGCATTAACCGCTCCATCTTGCTGAATGCTGTTAAAACACAGGGTGAAATTTCGCGGGCTGCCCTGGCTCATATGACCGGTCTCAGCCCGGCCACCGTAACAGCCATCACAGGCCGGCTCATTCAAGAAGGCTTAGTTTTCGAAAAGGCCACAGGGGATTCCACCGGCGGCCGCCCGCCGATCATGCTGGCGCTCAATCCGCGCGGCGGATTTGTTATCGGGATCAAGCTCATGGAGGGACATGCGGTCGGTGCGTTAACCGACCTGAATGCGAATATCCTGGCGAAAGATTCGATCGCCCTGGCGGATAAGCAAATCGAGACCAGCGTGGAAATACTTAATACCTTGACGAACCGACTGGTTCAAAAGGCTGGCATCAAGAAAAAGCAATTATTAGGCGTTGGAATCGGTCTGGCAGGCGTAGTCGACTTTACGCACGGGTTGGTGCGGCAGAACCCATATTTTAGCTGGCGAAATATTCAGTTGGGTGATCTGCTGGAGACTCGCCTGCGGGTACCTGTTTTTATTGATAATGACGTCAATACGCTTACCCTGAGTGAAAAATGGATAGATCGCGGGCGCACGGAGGATAATTTTATTGTTATCACCGTAGGACGCGGTATTGGCATGGGGATTGTAATTAATGGGCAGATTTATCGCGGCAAAGCCGGTGGGGCAGGCGAGTTGGGTCACATTGTGGTGGATGCCAACGGGCCGCTGTGTGATTGTGGGCGGCACGGCTGCCTTGAAAGCCTGATCAGCGACCGCGCCCTGATTGCGCAAGCCCGTCAAATCATCAGCCCGGAAATCAGCGGATTGGATGAGCTGATTGAGTTCGCAAACACCGGGCAGGCAGATGCTGTAGCCATCCTGGCGAGTGCGGGCAGGCTGCTGGGGACCCAAATTGCCAACCTGGTGAACGTATTCGATCCAAAATTGATCATTATCAGCGGCGAAGGCACGCGTATGGGCGAAGTGTTCTTCGCAGCTGTTCGCAACGCCATCCGAGACTGCGTTATGACTGGCCTGGCAGAAGATACTGAAATCCGGGTAAATTCCTGGGGTGATGACATCTGGGCTTTAGGCGCCGCCAGCCTGGTGATTGCTGAAATATTCAAGTCACCCATTCAGAAGGAGGAACGAAAAGAACCGATTGGTAGGTAATTTTTTTAACGTAAGTTTGTTTATTCAACGCACAAAGTATTACGTTCCTGCACATCGCAGGAATCCCCACCCAATCCAAACAATCCAGAGGAGTGAATGATGAAAGCGCGACGTACTTATTTAATGCTGTCTCTGCTCATCGTGATGAGCCTGTTACTGGGTGCTTGCGCCCAGGCAACTCCGGCTATCGCCCCGGCTGCAGACGAACCTGCCCCGCAAGCTCAACCCGAAGCCACGGCTGCGCCTGCGGCGGAGCAAACTACGATCAAGGTCATGTCCTTTTTCGCTTATGACAATCCGGAAGTTGAAGAAGCGGTTGTGAAAGCTTTTGAAGATAAGAATCCGGATATTAAAGTGGAGTTCGAGTCTGTCCCGATGAGCGATATTTTCCTCAAATACAAGACCCTAATCGCGGGCGATGTTGCTCCTGATGTGATGGCGATGAATTTCGATAACGCTTATGTCTTTGGTGCCATGGGCGCGCTTGAGCCATTGGATGAGTGGATCGGCAAGGGTGGTTACGACACAAGCACTGTCTTCCAGAGCACCCTCGACATGTTCAAGGTAGAAGGCGTTCAGTACTCTTTGCCTGCCACTTTCTCGGATGTGGTTTTGTTCTTCAACAAAGATCTGTTTGATGCCGCCGACCTTGAATATCCGCAGCGGGATTGGACCCAAGAGGACCTGGTAGCTGCCGCGCAGGCTTTGACTTCTGACACCGATGGCGATGGAAAAATTGATCAATGGGGTTACACGTTCCCCTGGTGGCCGGTGGTTCTCGAGATGTACGATGCTTCCATTTGGAGCGAAGATGGTACCACCTGCACTTTGAATTCCCCGGAAGGTGTTAAAGCCATCCAAAGTATTGTGGATGCCCGTTACGAGGGCAAATTCTCCCCGACCGCTGATCAGTTAGCCGAGCAAGGTGACTGGGATATGTTCATTGCCGGAAAACTGGCCATGTTCCCCACTGGGCCATGGGCAGTTCAACCATTCAATGACAAGATCACCGGTTTCACATATGATATCGCTCATATGCCGGCTGGCGACAAACAGGCGACGCATGTTTACGCAAATGCGTATGCCATGGCGGCTGCATCCAAAAATAAAGAAGCTGCCTGGAAATTTCTAGCCTTTGCTACCGGTCCTGAAGGAACCAAGATCCGCCAGGATGGAAAGTATGAAATTTCGCCGGTAAAAGAAATAGCAGAGAAGTATTACCTGGCAGCACTGGCTGGCGCAAATCCGGAAAGTGCGATTGTGTTCATGGAAGTTCAAGACTACGCGGTAGCCCAGCCAGTTCATGCAAATTGGCAGCAAATCCATGATTCTATATATCCGGAATTGGATCTGGCACTAACACAGGCGAAACCTGTACAACAGGCATTGGACGACGCTTGCGTGGCTGTCAACGCAGCACTAAACCAATAACAATCCGAAGGTTTTTAAAAGGGATGAGAATTACAATAATTCTCATCCCTTTGCCTTAGAGGTAATTCATGGCAGTAGAAACTTTTCCACAGACAAAAAAGAAGATTTCCTTTGCCAAAAGGCAGCGTATCCAGGAAGCGCTTTGGGGCTACCTTTTAATCACACCGAACTTTTTAATCATTTTAGTTTTTACATTTATTCCCGTGTTTTTTGCCCTTTATATGAGCATGACCGATTGGAATATTTTAAGCGATCCGAACTTTATTGGTTTGGAAAATTACGAAAAAATAATTTCTGACCCGCTAGCCAGGCAAACATTCATAAATACACTATATTTTACGGCGGTAAGCGTTCCCATCAATGTGTTCCTAACTTTACTGCTCGCAGTTTTACTTAATCAGAAAATCAAGGGAATCACCTTTTTTCGAACGGCGTATTACTTACCCGTTATTTCAGCTTCGGTGGCTGTAAGTTTGATGTTCATGTGGATTTTGGCAAATAACGGGTTGATGAATCAGATTCTGGGTGGGTTGGGAATCGAGCCCATTCGTTGGTTGACTGACCCGAAAATAGCCTTAAATTCTGTCATCGGTGTAACGATCTGGAAAGGTCTGGGCTTGAACATGATTATATTTCTGGCTGCTTTACAGGATATTCCTAAGGAGCTCCTGGAGGCAGCAGCTATCGATGGCGCCAATTCAGTACAAAAATTTTTCAGGATCACAATCCCGTTGTTGTCACCTGTGATATTTTTCGTCACCATTACCGGAGTAATTGGATCTTTTCAAGCTTTTGATTTGGTATACAACATGACGGAAGGTGGCCCCGGCCACTCCACCACACTCATTGGCTTCTACATTTGGCGCCAGGCTTTCGATTATTTACACATGGGTTATGGGGCTGCTCTGGCATTTATTGTTTTTGCGGCAATTCTGGCCTTGACGATCCTTCAATGGTTTCTACGCAAATACTGGGTTTACTCTGGGGAATAATCATGGATAACCGGAACAATTCCACCACTCCTGATTCTGTGTTGGCGAAAAGCGTCCAGGTGATCGCAGTCACCATACTGTTGTTTGGCGCGATCACGATGATTATTCCTTTCCTTTGGAGTGTAATCACCTCGCTCAAGAGCGCAGAGAATATCTTTTCTCACTCCGCATTCTGGATCCAATTTCCACCAGATTTTTCGGCATATAAGCAAATTTGGAACCGAATCCCGTTGTTATTGTATGCCGGGAATACCTTAAAAGTGGCGTTGATCGTTTCGTTTGGTCAATTAATGACGTCTTCCCTGGCAGGTTATGCTTTTGCAAGGTTGAGATTTCCAGGAAGAAATCAATTGTTCTTCATCTACATTGCGACCATGATGATACCGGGAATGGTCTTATTGATCCCCAATTTCATTGTCATGACCAAATTGGACGCCATTAATACCCATTGGGCACTGATTCTTTCTGCGATCGGCAGTGCCTTTGGAACATTCTTGATGCGGCAATTCTTCCTCTCATTTCCGCCAGAGTTGGAGGATGCTGCCAAACTGGATGGCTGCAATCCAATCATGTTCTACTGGCACATTTTATTGCCGAATTCCAAACCGATTTTGACCACGTTGGGTTTGATGGCTTTCCAGGGAATCTGGAATGATTTTCAATGGCCGTTGATCGTGTTGAATGATGAATCCAAGAGAACATTGCAACTCGGCCTTTCTTACCTGATGAGTGAATACTACACGGATTGGACACTCCTTATGGCTGGCGCTATTATCACTTTGCTGCCCATCATTGTGCTCTTCTTTGCCGTGCAAAAATATTTTGTGCAAAGTTTTAAATTTACCGGCCTCAAAGGATGAATGATCTGTGATCAACCTATATCGTCAAAGTATTCAAATTATTAAAGATGGACAATCAGACACTGGGGCGTTTATAGCCAGTCCAATGTTTCCCACCTACCAGTACTGCTGGCTGCGCGACGGCAGTTTCATCGCACATGCCATGGATAAGGCTGGTGAATTTGCCAGTTCAGAATCTTTTTTTAGGTGGGTGGGACGTGTAATTCAAAAATACAGGGCTAAGTTGGAAGCCATTCGAAGAAAACTCGAAACGGGTCAATCTATCGGCAAGGATGACGTTTTACATACCCGCTACACGCTGGATGGCGACGAAGTCACAGCGGATAACACCTGGGGAAATTTCCAGATTGATGGTTATGGCACCTGGTTATGGGCATTGTCCGAGCATGTGCGTCTGAGCGGCAATACTGATTTACTAAGAGAATTGTCTGTGCCAATCCAGATCACTTTACGGTACCTGGAATTGGTCTGGCAGCTTCCCAACTACGATTGCTGGGAAGAACATCCTGAATACCTTCATCCATACTCGCTTGCGACTGCTTTTTCTGGTTTTAATTCGATCGCAACTTTGATTGGAGCTGGAAAAATGGACGCCGGTCCTGTGCCGGTGGAAAAAATTGCCGGGCAGATAAAAGAATTTATCCTGAATTATGGCGTACATGATGGTCATGTCGTTAAACATATTTGGCCGTCGGCAGCACCTCAATCTCCCCAACCCATTGTTGAGAGTGGAGTGGATTCCAGCCTGATCGGTCTGGCGGTTCCGTACCAGGTTTTACAACCTGAGCACCTATTAATGGAAGCGACGATAAAGGTCATCGAAGCTGGTTTGCATCGACCGGAGGGTGGAGTATATCGTTACAAAGCGGATGTCTACTACGGCGGCGGCGAATGGCTGTTGTTAACCGCCTGGTTAGGTTGGTATTACGCACAATCCGGACAACTGGAACAGGCTGAATCGTTGCTCGGCTGGATCAATTCACAGGCGGATTTGGATGGACAGCTCGCCGAACAAGTATCGGATCACACCCTGTCGCCGGAACATTTAGGACCCTGGTTGAAGAAGTGGGGTCCGGTTGCTAATCCGTTGCTATGGTCACATGCTATGTATATCATTCTGGTTAACGCAATTGAGGAGCGCCGCGCACAATGACAAAACCGGACGAATCATCAGGTATCACGATATTGCATCAGCCCTACGGCGAGCAGCATCCCTATATACCTCTGGCGACTGAAAGATCGCCGCGAGATCCTTCCGCCGGCGACCTGGTAACTCTGGGCGTTGAAACCGGTCACAACCCTTCTGCTGATTCAGTGTGGTGCATCTGGCAAATCGAGGGCGAACCCGGGGAAAACAGAACTGAAGCAGTCAAAATTGCGAGCAGCGACTCCGCGGATCAGTGGCAGGTGCATTTGCCTGCATTTAATAGTAATGAAATTGTCCACTACTATTTTTTCGCGAGTAGTGCAGCACAGCAAGTTAAAACCGACAAATTTTCTTTCTCCGTGTTAACCTGGGTAAATGTTAATGCTATCGTTGCAGTGGAAGAAACCGGGCAACGGCTGGCTGTCAGGTTAGGTACTAACCAGGCCAACATTTATGTTAATCTCGAAGTCGAGCCTGATTCCAGCGGCACAATTAGCCTTTATCTATCTGCAGATACCGAATCCGGCTCCTTGCCTTCCAGCCTGGAAGTGAAAGAGTCATATTCCATGGAAAATGGAGACGTGCTTTTTTCCATATCCGGCAATCCGCTTTTATTGGAATTCATTCGCAGATCCGACGGGCTAAAGCTGAGGTCTTCCAATCTTATCAAAGTGTTGGTTCGCGGTGACGGAACTATTTTGCAATACCAGCTTGGATTCGAGAGTCCTGCTGATGAAGCCTTCTACGGTTTTGGTGAGCGATTCAATGCGCTTGATCAGCGCGGAAACCAACTGGACAATTATGTTTATGGTCAGTACACCAGTCAGGGCAAGCGCTCTTACATCCCGATCCCGTTTTTTATCTCTTCGCGGGGGTATGGCTTTTGGCTAAAGACGGATAGCCAGGCGGGGTTCGATCTGGCTGCTGCTCAGGACGACAGTTGGAGCGTAACCGGTCTTGGAGAAGACCAATCTGCGAGTTTGGAATTAAAATTTCTTTTGCAACAAAACCCCAAAGCAATTATCCGAGCTTTTACAGACATCACTGGAAAGCCTAAACTTCCACCATCCTGGGTATTTGGTCCATGGATGAGCAGCAATGACTGGAACAGCCAGGCAGAGATCATTCGCCAGGTGAGCCTTACGCACCAGTATCAGATTCCAGCCAGTGTGCTGGTGATCGAAGCCTGGAGCGATGAAATCAATTTCTATATCTGGAACGACGCCCAATACCAGCAAAAGCCATCGTCCCAGGCCTACACACTGACTGATTTTACGTTTCCTGCCAGCGGGCGTTGGCCTGATCCCAAAGCCATGGTCGAACAGATTCACCAAGACGATATCCGACTGGTGTTGTGGCAAATTCCAGTCATCAAGCATGGCGAACCGCGGGAAAAATTAGATGATCGACTGAATAAAGCCGATCAGGAATATGCCATCCAACAAGAATATGTGGTGCGTAAAGCCGACGGCAGTCCGCACCGCGTAGAACCGCACATGCCTTGGTTTGCCGGGAGCCTGGTTTTAGATTTTACCAACCCGCAAGCTGCCGCGTGGTGGTGCAAAAAACGCGAGTATCTGGTAACCGAAATTGGCGTGGATGGCTTCAAGACGGATGGAGGCGAGCACATTTGGGATGTTGAAACCCGGTTTTTCAATCGCAAGCGTGGCAATACCGGAATTAATCCCTACCCGCTTGCTTACGAAGCTGCCTACCAACGGTTTCTGGAATCCCACCGCGGCGAGGACCATGTGCTGTTCAGCCGGGCAGGTTATACTGGCAGTCAGACGGTACCAAGTCATTGGGCTGGCGATGAGAGTTCCACCTGGGACGCTTATCGCGCATCCATTCGTGCGATGCTCAATGTTGGACTTTGCGGGGTGCCGTTTATAGGCTGGG
>Ga0209619_10001034_pt1 | contig 20100 bp, 20 predicted proteins | sample Rifsed16ft3_FD_184011 | JGI IMG/M metagenome (GOLD analysis project Ga0209619, IMG submission 184011) | Soil microbial communities from Rifle, Colorado, USA - sediment 16ft 3 (version 2) | ecosystem: Environmental > Terrestrial > Deep subsurface > Rock core/Sediment | place: Rifle, Colorado... | reverse complement strand
TCGGCCGCACCCTGACGGAGGCGCTCCAGCAGGCGGCCAGCCTCACAGGCAGGCATGGGTCGGCCGCGGGGGCGATGGCCGAGCTGCTCGACCGGGTCGGACTCCCCCAGGCCTACGCTCCCCGCAAACCCGCCGCGCTCTCGGGGGGCGAGCGCCAACGGGTGGCCATCGCCCGGGCACTGGCCGTACAGCCCAAGCTCCTCGTCTGCGACGAGCCCGTATCGTCGCTGGACGTGTCCGTGCAGGCACAGATACTGAACCTGTTCCGGGGCCTGCAGTCGGAACTGCAGATCGGCTACCTGTTCATCACGCATGATCTCGCCGTCGTCCGTCAGGTCGCGGATCGGATCTACGTGCTGTTCCAGGGAGAGGTCGTCGAAGAGGGATCGGCCCACGAGATCCTGTCGCAGCCGAAGCACTGGTACACGAGGCAGTTGATGGACTCCGTCCCCGGCGCGGGGGGCCGGGCGGTCTAGCGCGGGCAGGAGGCGCGATGGCGTTCGCACACTCGGTCAGAGCGGTCGACGCGCATGCTTGCGGCGAACCCGGTCGGGTGATCGTCTCGGGAGTACCCGACGTCCCCGGCGCCACGATGTTCGACAAGATGGTCTACGTCCGGGACCATCACGACGATCTCCGCAAGCGCATGTTGCGCGAGCCGCGCGGGTACCCGGCCGCCAACTGCAACCTGCTGCTCCCGCCGACGCTCCCCGAGGCCGACGCCGGCTTCGTGATCATGGAGCAGACCGAGTATCCGCCGATGTCCGGCACGAACACGATCTGCGTGACCACCGTCCTGATCGAGACCGGCATCGTGGGGGCGACGGAGCCGGTCACGGAGCTTGCCCTCGAGACGCCCGCGGGCCTCATCCGCGTCACGGCGGACGTCGTAGACGGGAAGGTCACCCGTGTGACGTTCCGCAACGTCCCGGCCTTCGCCGTTCACCTGGACGCGACGGTGGACGTGCCCGAGCTCGGGCGGCTCACCGTGGACGTCGCCTGGGGCGGCATGTTCTACGTCATCGCGGACGCGAGGCAGGTCGGGGTGCGTGTAAGACCTGAGGAAGGGCGCAGCATCGCCCGCATCGGAGAGATGATCAAGGCCGCGGCCCGCGAACAGCTCCCCGTCGCGCATCCCGAGAACCCGGCGATCCAGGGCATCACGATCTCCCAGCTGTGGGAGCCCGCTCGCGATCTGGAGACCGGCAGGAAGAACGCCGTCGTCGTCTCGACCGGAACGCTCGACTGGAGCCGCCCCGAGACTTGGACGGGCGCGATCGACCGCTCCCCTTGCGGGACCGGGACGTGTGCCGCCATGGCGGTCCTGCACGCGAAGGGTGAACTCGGCATGGACGCGGATTTCGTGCACGAGGGGATCCTCGGCACCCGGTTCGTCGGCCGGCTGGTCGAGGAGACGACCGTAGGTGACCTTCCGGCGGTAATACCCACCCTCAGCGGTCAGGCCTGGATCACCGGGTCCGCCGAGTACCTGCTCGACGAGACCGACCCCTTCCCAGAAGGGTTCACGCTCGGAGACATCTGGGCCTGAGGAACGGCGCGCGCTGCTCGAGATACCCAACACCGCCTCTTCCAGCACGCGCTCGAGGTGGGGCCCCGGCGAGAGGGTACCGAGCTCGGTCATCCGCAGGACCCGCTCGTGCGAGGTCCCGGCCAGACGAGCCAGCTCTCCGGGCGGATGGCCCGCGGTGCAGGACGGTACGCGGCTCGATCTGTCGAAAGCGAGCTGGGTCGTTCGTCGTGTGGGTGTCGGACGATCACGGCCCCAGGGGGCCGGGAAGGAGGAGGACATGGCGGACTTCGTGCTGCTCTACACCGGCGGCAAGATGCCGGAGACCGAGGAGGAGCAGGCCCAGGTCATGAAGGCCTGGGAGGGCTGGTACGGGACGATCGGCGCCGGCCTGAAGGACGGCGGGAACCCCTTCGGACCCTCGGCCAAGACGGTGGGCGCGGACGGGTCCATCAAGGACGGCGCGCCGGGCCCGCAGCACACCGGCTATACGATCGTCTCCTCTGCCTCGCTCGAGACGGCGACCGACATCGCGAAGGGCTCGCCCGTCTTGGAGGGCGGCGGCTCCGTAACGGTGTACGAGGTCATCGAGGCGATGTAGGCACCGCCCCCGACCATCGGGACCGATGAGGCCGGGCCGAGAGGTCCGGCCTCTTCGACGAGGTGGAGGGCCGAGGTGTAACGCCGACGCCGCATAGGGAGACCTGACCGACATCGAACCGATCTCCGAAGAAGTGGCCGAGCGCGCCGGCACGTCCCAGCCCACCATCGCCGCGTACGAAGCGGGCCACAAGGTCCCTAACGTCTCCACGCTCGAGCGGGTGCTCCGCGCGACGGGGACGACCCTGACCACCAGCCGATCGCCGGGGACGACCCGGCGCAGCGGCCGGGCGAGCTCGGCGTGGGTGAGACCGGCCGCCGCCCGCGCCTCCTTGATCAGCCGCGCCGAGAGCGTCATGGCCCGGGCGGTATATCCCATCGGATATCGCCACCTGGCTGGGACGCCCTGCAGCGCTGCTCGCCTCTCGAGCGTTCAAGGCGCACGATGGAAACGACCCTGCGAACCGTGCCCGCGGAACGGGCCGAGGAGGCCGACGTGGGCGAGACGGCGCCGAGCTTCGAGGAGTTCTACGAGGCCACCTTCCGACGCCTGTTCACGGCGCTCTGCCTGGTGACCGGGAACCGCCACGAGGCCGAGGAGATCGCCCAGGACTCGTTCCTCCGCGTCTTCGAGCGCTGGGACCGCGTCGGCAGGCTCGAGGACCCGACCGGATACCTGTTCCGGGTCTCGATGAACGTGTTCCGCAGCCGGTACCGGCGAGCCTCGCTCGGCCTTCGGCGCGACCTCCTCCTCGCGCCCGCGGCGACCGACGACCTGGCCGACATCGAGACCAAGGACGAGGTCGTCCGACTGCTCCGCGGGCTCGACCCCAAGCAGCGGGCCGCGGTCCTGCTCACTTCGATCTTGGACTACTCGGCCGAGGAGGCCGGCCGGATGCTCGGGATCCGCGCCTCCTCGGTCCGCTCCCTCACCACGCGCGCACGCGCCCGGATGAAGCATGAGGTGGTCGATCCCGCATGAGCGATGACCGGTTCGACGTGTTGGAGCGGCTCGCGCCGCTGTTCGAGGCGCCCGAGACCCCGTTCGAGGGGTTCGTGCGCCGACGCGATCGCAAGCGCCGGAACCAGCGCATCGCGGCCGGCGTCGTCGGGCTGGCGGTCTTCGTGGCGTCGGTCTGGATCGTGACGACCGGCGGGCCGTTCGACCGCGCCCTCACCCCGGCCGCCACCGACCCGACGGGACCGACGGGACAGACGGGTCCCCCCCACCCGATCGGCGCGGGCCTGCTGGGCCTGCCCCCCGAGGGGGCGACGCCGAGCAGCCCCGAGCACGGCGAGCTCGTCCTCAGCATCGGGTTCGGGCACACCGATGGAGACTTCGGGAGGTTCTCCCTCGATCTGTACGCCGACGGACGGGTGATCTGGCAGCGGCTCGGTTACCCCCCCGGGGGCGAGTACAGGGGCTCCACCGGGCTGATCGAGCAACGCCTCACGCCCGAGGGTGTCGACCTCGTCATCGCCGAGGCCCTCTCGACCGGGCTCTTCGACCACAACCGCGAGTTCGTCGACGGCATCGGGGGCCTTCACTACGGCGGAATCGAGGTCCGTGAGGGCGACCAGGTGGTCCACCTCACCTGGGGCGACGCGGGCTTCGACAAGGGCGCCGACTCGGTCGCGACGACCCCGACGCCGGACCAGGTGCGCGCGCTCGAGCGGCTCGACGCGCGGCTCGAGGACCTGGCTTCGTGGCTCCCTGCCACTGCCTGGGAGGACCCGGAGTTCCGGAGGTACGTGCCCTCCAGGTACTCGGTCTGCTACCTGGTGGAGGGTGAGACGTTCGGACGGTCCCGCATCTTGGAGCTGCTCCCGGCACCGGCCGCGAACCTGCTCCGCGCCCTGGACGCGACGCGGGGGGAGGTGGTCAACCTGCTTGGCCCGTTCTCCTTCTGGTGCTCCGTCGTGACCACCGAAGAGGCCCGCGGCCTCGTCGGGATCCTCGAGGACGCCGGGGCCGACACGCTGGACGAGGGCGGGCCCGTCTACGCCTTCCCACCGGGGCGGGGTGAGCAGGTCCACATCGACTTCAGGGCGGTCCTTCCTCACGAGTAGCTCGCGGAGGCCAGACCACGTATCCGCGGAAGGAAGGCTCGACACTGCGGGTTCTTCGGCGACGGGTCGTGTAGGCGTTCCGCGGCCCTAGACGGTTATCCATCGCATATGAGTGGATCGGCTCACCCGGGTCCGCGGCCGGACCTGGCCGGCATCGTCGTCGTCGACGCCGCGACCCTAGAGGTCTCGCTCGTCGCCGAAGGTCGCGGGGCGAGCTGGCTCAACGATCACACCCTGCTCGTCGAGGTCTGACTGGCGATCCCGCGTTCCTGGGTTCGGCAGCAACGTTCCGTGCTCCCCGTGGATCCATCTTCCAGATGGACGGATCGCTAGGACTCGTGGCTGAATCTTCGCGGGAGGGACACGTCGTGGCCGAGCCACTCAGCTTCGAGGCCTTCTTCGAGGCTGAGGCGCGGACGCTGTTCCGGCGTCTGTGCGCAGTGACGGGGAACTCGGCCGAGGCCGAGGAGATCATGCAGGACGCGTTCCTGGCCCTGTGGGAGCGCTGGGACCGCATCGAAACGATCCAGGATCCGACGGCGTACCTGTACCGCACCGCGATGAACGTCTTCCGCAAGCGGAGCCGTCGGGCAACCCTCGCGCTTCGACGTGTGCTCTCTCCCGCGGCAGAGCCGACACCGTTCGCCGAGATCGACATGCAACAGGACGTCGTGGCCGCGCTCGCCGAGCTCACGTCCAGGCAACGAGCGGCACTCGTGCTGACCGACGTCATGGACTACTCGAGCGAGGAGGCCGGGCGGGCGCTCGGCGTGAGCGCGGGCACCGTGCGGGGACTGGCCTCTCGCGCGCGGGCAACCCTTCGTCGACAGGTGGGTGAGCAGACATGAACGAGCACCGGGATCTCCTCGAGAACGTCGGCGAGCGCTTCGCCTTCCCCGACCAAGCCTTCGAGCGCCTCGCGCGCCGGCGCGACCGTAAGCGTCGGAACCAGCGCATCGCGGCTGGGGTCGTCGGGATCACGGTCTTCGTGGCGGCGGTCTGGATCGTGACGACCGGTGGACCGTTCGACCGCGCCCTGACGCCAGGAGCCAGCGTCCCCGCCACCACCCCACCATCGGTGACCGATCCAGCGCCCGACGTTACCCCGCGACCCGGCGCGGTGGGGTTCATCGGCCTGGCTCCCGTTGGAGCCACGCCGAGCGCGCCCGAGCACGGGGAGCTCGTCCTCAGCCTCTACGGCAGGAGCACCACCGACGGAGGGCGCTTCCGGGCCTGGGTGTACGCCGACGGGCGGATCATCTGGGACATGGAAGGCGACTTCCCCTACGGCGCGAACGCGAGCACGACCGGCCTCCTCGAGCAGCACCTCACGCCCGAGGGCGTCGAGCGCATACGGTCCGAAATCGTCTCGACCGGACTGTTCGCCCACGACCTCACCCTCCTCAGCGGGCGAGTACGCGAGGACGCTTCCGGGATCCAGCAGCCGGTCGGCATCATCTGGGGCACGATCCAGGTACGCGGCGGCGACCGGCTCGTCAGTGTCACCTGGTCCAACCCCGAGATGTACCCCCAGGATCCCGGCATCGTCGCGACACCGGAACAGTCGACCGCTCTCGAGCGGCTGGATGCCCTGCTCACGCACCCCGAGTCGTGGCTGCCGGCGAGCGCGTGGGAGGACGAGGAGATCACAGCGTACGTGCCTTCCCGGTACGCGGTCTGCTACTCCGCGACGGATCGAGCGCTCGGAGCGTCGCGCATGGTGAGCCTGCTCCCGCCGACGGCCCAGAACCTGCTCGGCGACCGGGACCGGACCCGGTACGGCGCTTCGGACACGGGCATCTACTGCTCCGTCGTGACGACCGGAGAGGCTCGGGGGCTCGCCGAGACCTACGACGCCGCGGGGCTCCGACTCGACGATCGCTCGATCAACAGCAGGTTGGGGTACCTCGTCGAGTCTCCGGACCTCCCGCACGGGGAGGTCTCGATCTACTTCGAGCCCTATCTCCCGGATGACCAGTTCCTGCTCTGCTCCCCCTGCGGGTGAATCGGGATGCGGATCAGGTGCGGGGCAGCTCAACGGCAGGTCCTGCTCGTATCGATCCTCGCGTTCGTGGCTGCGGCCTGCAGTCCCTCATCGGCTCCGGCGACCGCTCCGAGCGAGAGCACTGCGGACACGGGACCCGACACCCAACGCAGCTACGCGCTCGGGGAGTTCCCCCCGTTCCCCGATGGGGCCCTCCCAGGATCGACCGCGGAAGCGCTCCAGGCGGCCCTCGATGCGGCCGTCGAGGACGGCACGTTCATCGGCGTCACCGCCGCGGTGATCGTCGCCGACCGCGGGAGCTGGGCTGGGGCCGCGGGATCCACGGATGGCGTTGCCTTGACCCCGGACTCGGCGACCCCGACGCACAGCTCGGGCAAGACCGTCGTCGCCGCCGAGGTGCTCCGCCTGGCCGAAGAAGGCCTCCTGGACCTCGACGATCCGGCATCAGAGTACCTCCCGCCGGAACTGCGCTTCTACGACGCGAACGGGGCCACGATCCGGCAGGTGCTGGGGATGCGCAGCGGGATCCCGGACCTGAAGGAGTTCACGCCCGATGGAGGGGCCTACCCGGCCGAGCGGGCGTCATCCGTCGTCGACGTGTTCCGGAAGCTGCCCGAACCTGAGCAGCACCCCCCGACCCCGGCCGGGTACGCGAGCACGAACTACGTCCTGCTCGGGGCGATCATCGAGCACGTGAGCGGCAAGCCTCTGGCCGAGGTCCTTCGCTCGGACGTCCTCGACGATCCCGCGCTCGACGGGCTCGTCTACATGGTGGAAGACGCACTGGCCGGCGACGGGTACGGCGTGGAGTCGACGCCGGCGTCGTTGGCCCGATGGGGGTACGAGCTGTACGGGGGTTCCGTGCTCTCCGACGCATCCCTCCGCGAGATGACCGACTTCGGCGGCGAGTGGTACGGGCTGGGTGTCATGGATCTCTCCGGCGAGTACGCCACCCTCGCCGTCGGCCACGAGGGATCGAGCTCGGCCGCGAGCTGCTGCTCCTTGATCCGACTCGTGGCGCTGCCGGAGGAAGGCGTCGTGATCTCGGTCCAGGCCAGCACGGGATCGACGGACGACCCGTACGGCACCTACAACCACGATCTGGTCCGCCTGACGCAGGTCCTGAGGGAAGCGGCTCTGGGATGAACGCTCGGCCCATCAGGCATGGTGAGCCTGCTCCCGGCGACGGCCCGGGACCTCCTCGGCGGCCGGGACCGGACCCGGTACGGCGCGTCGGACGCGGGCATCTACTGCTCCGACGTGACGACCAATGAGGCTCGCACACTCGCCGAGACCTTCGACGCCGCAGGGATCGCACTCGAGGATCGCTCGCTCTACAGCAGGTTGGGGAACCCCGTGGAGTCTCCGGACCTCCCGCACGGCGAGGTCTCGATCTACTTCGAGCCGTACCTCCCACACGACGAGTTCCTGCTCTGCTCGCCGTGCGGGTGAGTCGAGCGCGCGTCCGCGAAGACGAACGAAGGCGAACCGCGAGGACCACCTGATCCTGCGTCCGCCGGGACCGCCGCTCCGAGCGAGCGCCCTTCCTCTGCCGGCCGCTTGCGAGTAAGAAGAACCGAACACGGAGCCCTCCCTGCGCGTTCATGGAGCGTGATGATCGAGCCAGCGAGCCTGAGCGCCGTGCCCGAGGTCGGCGAGGTCTGGGCGTTCGAGGAGTTCTTCCTCGCCGAGCACAAGCGGCTCTTCCAGGCGCTCTACCTCCTGACCGGCGACCGGTACGAGGCGGACGACCTGGCCCAGGAGGCGCTCCTGCGTGCGTACGAGCGGTGGGACCGGGTCGGCGCGATGGACTCGCCCGCCGGGTACGTGTACCGCACGGCGCTGAACCTGCATCGGAGCCGCCTCCGCACGCTCGTGGTCCGGGCCCGCCGGGTCTTCGCCGACGTTCCGGCCGAGGATCTCAGCACATCCGTGGCGGCGAGCCATGACGTCCGAAGGGCGCTCGCACAGCTTCCCCGCGGCCAACGCGAGGCGCTGATCCTCGTCGAGTGGCTGGGACTCGCCTCCGAGGAGGCCGGCCGGGTGCTCGGCATCGACGCGGCGTCGGTGAGGGGACGCCTCCACCGGGGGCGGGCGTCGCTACGCGACCAGCTAGGAGACCGAGATGAGTGACCTGAGAAGCACCCTTGAGCGAGGCGTCGGAAGTGCCACCCCCCCGCCCGATGGGTTCGAGCGCATGCTGCGCCGCCGCGACCGCAAGCAGCGGAACCAGCGCATCACGGCCGGCACGGTCGGGATCGCGGTATTCGTTGCCGCGGTCTGGATCGTCACGACCGGTGGACCGGTCGATCGCGCACTGACGCCGGGGGGCGGAGGGACCGCGACCGGTCCCACGGTCACGGAACCGACGATCGCGCCCGAAGCTGCAGGCATCGTCGGCCTGCCGGCCCCGGGAGCCGCACCGAGCACGCCGGAGCACGGACGGCTCGTCCTCTACCTCGAGGGCAACGTGAGCGGCCCACCGACCGCGCTCTGGGTGTACGCCGACGGGCGCCTGATCTGGGGCGATGTCTTCGGCTACCTCCCCGAGGGTTCGCCGACCGAGGGGGCCACCGGCTTCGTCGAGCAGCACCTCACGCCCGCAGGGGTCGAGTTCCTGCGGACCCAGGTCATCTCGACCGGGCTCTTCGAGGACGACCTCGCGCTCTTGCGCGGCCCTGGTGATCCTCCCTTCCTCACCATCCGGGTGCGCAACGGCGACCGACTCGTGTGGCTGACGTGGGCCGTGGAAGAGAACTACCGCGTCCCGAAGGACGCGCCGCCGGCGACGCCGGAGCAGGCGAGCACCCTGGAAGGGATCCATGCGCTCCTGACCGATCCGACGTCTTGGCCGGCGAGCGCGTGGGAGGACCAGGATCTCGAGACCTTCGTGCCATCCAGGTACCAGGTGTCGCTTCGGGACTTCCCCACTCAAGGGCCGGGGCCGGAGGTGTCCGTCGGAGCGCGCGAGTTGGCGCTGCTGCCGACACCGGCGGTGGACATCCTCCGCCTCGGCACGAAGCTGGACCCGGCGTTCTACGAGCTGACGACCGACGATGCCCGTGCGCTGGCCGAGGCCCTCATCCAGGCAGGTCTCGATCCGGTGGCGATGCCCATGGGGGAGGCCGTCGTGCGGTTCGAGCTCGAGGATCCCTATGAGCCCGGGAACTCGCTCCACGTCTTCTTCGGGCCCGTCCTGCCTCATGGCGAGGCGGTCTTCCTGGGACCCGGGTGACCGCACGCCCGCAGTGGAGGTGAGGAGGTGACGGAGATTCGCCCAGCATCCGAGGGCGTCCCAGCGGAACGAACCGGCTCGCGAAGATCCGTGGACCCTGAAGTCCAAGACGACGTGATCAGATCCGGTCGCGGGACTCGAGCGATGGGTCCGAGGACCGACCCGATCGACCAGCGCGGCAGGTCATGACCCCCAAGACCTGCCTCCGTTGTGACTGGCATGGCGAGACGAAGGAACCGACGTGCCCTAACTGCGGGGTTCTGGTCTACGTCCTCAGCCCTTCCGACTCGGGAGAGGCGGGGAAGCCAGCGGGAAGCAGTCCTGAGGAGCGAAGCCACCAAGAGGCGAGCACCGCAAGCACGCAACCGGGAGACAGCCCGTCACCGCGGTCAGGTCCACCCCCCTTCCCGACGGATACGCTCGAACCGTCCACCCGGTCCGCGCGTTCCGTCGTGAAGCGCTCCTGGTGGCCGGCACAGCCGTTCGCCGGAACGAACACCTCTGCCAAGCTCGCGATGGCGGCGGCGGCCGTGGTGGTCGTCGCGATGGTCCTCAACAACCTGCTGTCCGCCAGCAGTGGGATAGCGGGGAGCGGCCCCGCAGTCGCAGTCTCACCCTCACCCTCAGCGACGCCGCAACCCAGTCCCTCGACAACGCCTGCGGGCGTCGGTCCCGACCTCGATTGTCCTTTCATCGGCAGGTGCGCGCTGACCGTGGGGGGCGTTCCGTTCTCGTTCAGGGTGAGGACGGATGGCTGGGAACGGTTCGGCAGCATCTCGATCAACAAGTCCACGGTGGGCTCACAAGGCGCAGAGGCCATCATCTTCTGGACGGCCTTCCCGGGCGGAGACATCGCCGACCCATGCGACAACCTGCTCCATCCGCTCGGCGGTCTTGGTCCATCGGCCGCCGATCTCGCGGCCGCCGTGGCGAAGGCGCCCGGGACCGAGCTCGTCGCGGGGCCTTCGGACGTCACCCTGGGCGGGTACCCCGCCAAGCACGTGGTGCTCACCGTTCGCAAGGACCTGCGTTGCGACCCTGGGTTCTTCTTCACGTGGGAAGACGTGGATGGAGGGGCGCTCTGGCCGTACACGGTCGCAGGCGTCACGATCAACGTATGGACCCTCGATGTGGACGGGACACGCCTGTTCATCGAGGCCGAGACGAGCAGGCAAGCGAGCCCCGAGCTCGAGCGGGAGGTCCAGCAGATCGTCAGGTCGATCCGCCTCGGCCCACCGACGGCGGACTACCTCCTCGACCTCGACACGGGCACGAGGAGGCCCCTGCCCAAGAACATCGATGGGAGCCAGCATGCCGCCTCGCCCGACGGCTCGAGGATCGCCTACGTCGCGCCGGACGAGGACGGAACCGGTCAGATCTTCGTTGCCGACCTCGACGGCTCACGGGTCCGGCAGGTGACGCATGACCCGGTGGGGGCGGGCTCGCCAGCCTGGTCGCCGGATGGGACGAGGATCGCCTACGGGAGGTCCGTCGGCGAGAACCTCGCTCACCTCTTCGTCCTCGACCTCGCCACGGGCCGGTCCACGCAGATCGATGACGGGACCCGCGACCAGCAGGCCATCAGCGGCGCGCTCCAGTTCACAACGGACGGCTCGTCAATCGTCTACACCGGCGTCAGCGATCGGGGCCTGGAGCTCCGAACCATGCCGGTCGACGGAGGGGAGAGCACGCTCCTGATCGGCGGACGCACCGATGGCGCCGGGGGCCTGGCCAACGCGTTCAACGGTTCGCTGTCGCCCGACGGTACGCTCGTGACCTTCCTCGGCGACGAGGGCGGCCCGGGGCCGATGCGGTACGTGGCCAACGCCGACGGCACAGATAGGCGAGTCATCCCAGGATGGGCCTCGAATCCCGCGGGAGCCTGGTCGCCCGACGGGAGCCGGATCGTGTGCTTCGCTCCTCTTCCAGGCAGCGCCATCAGCGTCGTAGACGTCGCGACCGGAGATCGCTCGTTCGTCGCCGAGGGCAGTGGCGCGATCTGGCTCGACGATCACACGCTGCTCGTAGAGGTCTGACGACGGATCCCGGGAGGCAAGGTGCGATACCGCCTCTGCGAACGGCGGTGTCTGCGCGTTCATGATGTCGATGGATGAGCAGGCCGCCCTGATGACCGGGTCGCTGGAACACCTCCAGGTCCCGCTGGACTTCGAGGAGTTCTTCGAGACCGAACGTGAGCGGCTGTTCCGGGCACTCCTGCTCGTCACGCACGACTCGGCGGAGGCGGAGGATCTCATGCAGGAGGCGTTCGTCCGCATCTGGGAGCGTTGGGATCGCGTCGCTCAGGTCGAGGACCCCGTCGGCTACCTCTTCAAGACGGCGATGAACCTGCACCGCTCGGCGCTCCGGCGCGCGCTTACCGCGGCAAAGAGGTCGCTGCGGCCTCCGGCCGGGCGAGATCCGTTCGACGAGGTGGCCGACCGCGACGAGGCGGTCCGGTCGCTGGCCCTGCTCACCCCCCGGCAGCGTGCCGCCGTCGTCGTGACCGAGCTCCTCGGGTACAGCTCCGAGGAGGCGGGCGCGATCCTCGGGGTCCGGCCGGGCACGGTCCGCACGCTTACCTCGCAGGCACGAGCGACGCTGCTCGCATGGAAGGAACCAGACGATGACTGACCTCAACTCACTGCTCGAGCGCGCCGATCGCGCCGTTTCCGGCGTGCCACTGCCCATCGGCGGGGTGGAGCGGCTGCGCAGCCTGCGCGATCGCAAGCGCCGGAACCAGCGCATCGCGGCGGGCGTCGTCGGGATCTCGGTCTTCGTGGCATCGGTCTGGATCGTGACGACCGGCGGGCCGTCCGACCGCAGCGGGACGCCGGGCTCGAGCGGACCGGTGGTCGCTCCCGACGGTCCCGGCAAGGTCGGCCTGGTCGGTCTCGCTCCCGAGGGAGCGACGCCGAGCTCGCCGAGCAGGGGTGAGCTCGTCCTCAGCGCCTTCTTCGCGCACTCGGGGGGGGACCCAGGGAGGTTCCATTTCAACGTCTACGCGGACGGGCGGCTGATCTGGCAGCGGTTGGGCGGGGGGACGGGCGAGTACGCGATCGACTACACGACCGGTTGGGTCGAGCAGCGCCTCACGCCCGAAGGCGTCGAGCTGCTGCGGTCCGAGGCCCTCTCGACGGGGCTGTTCGACCAGGATGTCCACCTGGTGGGTGGGTACATCCAATACCCCGGCGAGGTCTGGGTCCGGAACGGTGACCGGCTCGTCCGCGTGACGTGGAGCGTCATCGGCCCGGACAACGCCGCCACGGAGACGGCGGCGACCCCGGAGCAGGTGAACGCGCTCAAGCAGCTGGACGCGCGGCTTGCGGATCCGGCGTCGTGGCTCCCGGCGACCGCGTGGGAAGACGAGCAGATGCGGCCGTTCGTACCCTCCAGGTACTCACTCTGCCTGGAGTCGCCGCAGCTCGTTGAACTCGCGCGAGTGTTGGCCTCGCTCCCGCAGCGAGCCCAGGACCTGCTCGACGGGTGGGACCTCACGTACCGCGAGAGCACGTACTCCGAGGGGCGGTATTGGTGCTCCGCCGTGACGACCGAACGGGCTCGCGCGCTCGCTCAGATCCTCGACGACGCAGGCTTCCAGCACCGCGAAAACATCTTCGAGGTGCGGTACGAGCTCGGGCAGCGAGACCCCGACGCGACGGAGGTCTCGCTCTCGTTCGCGCTGCTCCTCCCGGACGAGACGTGATCCAGCTGCCTACACGGTTAGGCCTCCAGCCCGCCCTGGTGGAGCATGAACGTGCACGAGTCGCGAAGGAGGGATGACATGCAGAGACCGACGGATCGACCCGATCGGAGGCTCCTGGTCGGGGTGGCGGCTGTGGTGCTGCTCCTGAGCGGGGCCTGCGACCGCGGCCAGGACGCTCCGACGACGGACCAGCCGCCAGTGGCGACCGGAGCTTCGGAGGACCCGGCGCACGCGGCGGCGGCCAAGGAGGTGGCCACGGGGTTCGTCGAGGCCTTCGGGGCATTCGACGCGGACGGGGCGATCGCCTACCTGGCCGACGACGCCGACCTCTCGGGGTTGGATCAAGGGAGGGGAACCCAGGGTCTACGATGGCTGCTCTCCCTCCTCGAAGCCCAGGGCTACGAGCAGATGCTCGACTCCTGTGATGTGACGGGCGATGTCTTGGTTCGTTGCGCGTTCGACTTCCACGGCATCAGGTCCGATGAGATCGGACTTGGTCCGTACAGCGGCAGCTTCTTCGATCTCACCGTCCGTGACGGGGAGGTCGTACGAGCGTCGGTGTACTGGGAGACCGCGGAGTTCTCGCCGCAGATGTGGGAGCCCTTCGCCGCGTGGGTGTCCGAAACGTACCCCGAGGACGGCGCGGTGATGTACCAGAGCGGCTACACCAACTGGCGGCTCACCGAGGAGTCGATCCGCCTTTGGGAGCGGCACAGCCGGGAGTACGTGCAGGAGATGAGTGGGTGAACCGAGGAGGCCGAGGATGGCCCCTCCTTCCGCACGAGACGTGACCCGCGCGTAGAGCACGACTGGCGCCCCGGGTGTCCATGGCGCACCACGGACGCTCAGACCCGTCGCGCGCCCGCCGCAGATCCCGATGGAGGTCGGGTGGAGGAGCCGCAGGCGTTCGAGACCCCTCGTCGTGCAGACGCGGGCACGGGTGCTCGGCGCGTGGTGCCTGGTGACCGCCGGCCGCCAGCGGGCCGACGGCCGGGCCTACACGGTTCGGCCTCCAGCCCGCCCTGGTGGGGCATGAAGGTGCACGAGGCGCGGGTGGCCGAACCGCGCGACGGCGTCGAGCGCGTGTGGCGAGAGGACGGCCCCCGGCTCTGGCGCTCGCTCGTCGCGTTCGGCGGCGATCCTGAGCTCGCGAGCGACGCGATGGCCGAGGCGTTCGCGCAGGCGCTCGGACGAGGCTCGGCTATCGAGTCACCCGACCGCTGGGTCTGGCGGGCGGCGTTGCCGGCGAGCTGAAGGAGCGCCGGCGGCCCGCGCTCGGCATCGATCCCGAACCGACCGTCCACCTTCCCGAGCCGGTCGTGGACCTCGTACGCGCGCTCCGCACCCTCAGCCCGAACCAACGCGCGGCCGCGGTCCTGTGCCTGTACGCCGACCTTCCCGCGCGTGAGGTGGCACGGATCCTCGGGTGCAGCCAGGCGACCGTGCGCGTCCACCTCTCGCAAGCCCGACGGCGCCTGCGGGCGCAGCTGGAGGACACCGATGACTGACCTTCGCGAACGCTTCGGCGCGCTCGACGCGCTCGAGGTCCCCGACGTGATGGCCCGAGCCCGGAAGATCGGGCCCAAGCCCCCCCAGCCCGAACCGCCTCCGCGGTCGCAGCGGATCGGGGTGCTCGTGCTGGTCGCCGTGATCGCGATCGCCGCGATCGTGCTCGGTGCGCGGGCGCTCCGCGAGCCGGTGGCCACGCCGGCCACCACCGGACCGGACATCCCAGACGATGCCGATCGGGTGGGCTTCATCGGCCTCCCCCCGGAAGGAGCGACGCCGAGCGCTCCGGAGCGGGGAGAGCTCGTCCTTAGCTTCGTGGGCAGGAGCATCGCCGCCGGGCAGATCTACAAGGTCCACCTATACGCCGATGGGCGGTTGATCACGTGGGCCGAGTCCGACCCCCCCGAGGGTGCGAACCCGGGCTCGTTCCTCGAGCAACGCCTCACGCCCGAGGGCGTCGAGCTCGTTCGGTCCGAGATCGTGTCGACCGGACTGTTCGGCCGCGACCTCGCCCTCGTCAACGACCACAGCCGCTGGTGGTTCTGGGGAACGATCGCGGTGCGCGAGGGCGACCGGCTCGTGAGCGTCGAGTGGACCACCCCCTACTACGGCGAGGACCTCCCCGGCCGGGCGGAAGCGACACCAGCCCAGGCGAACGCGCTCGAGCGGATCGATGCGCAGCTCGCCGATCCTTCGGCGTGGCTGCCGACCAGCGCGTGGGAAGACCGGGAGATCAGGGCGTACGTGCCGTCCCGGTACGAGGTCTGTTTCGGGCCGTGGCCCAACGCGAGCGTCGGACCGGCCGACGAGCCGTCTCGTATCTTGACCGTGCTCCCGGCACCGGCCGCGGACCTGCTCCGGGCCCAGGACTGGACACCGGAGGGGGTGAGCGGCTCGGATCAGTCCTGCTCCGACCTGACGACCGACGAGGCCCGCTCGTTCGTAGAGGCTCTCAGCGACGCCGGGATCGCACCGGACCCGCGTCCGGACTGGAGGCTGGAGTACCGCCTCGCCGAGGTCGAGATCGGGGGGGTGGCCATCTGGTTCGAGCCGTACCTCCCGCACGGCGAGGTGACCTGCTCGGCGTGCGGGTGATTGATCCCGATCGGAGGTTCAGGGGCGCGAAGTGCGCCAGTGGCGCAGACGCTCCAGGAGATCCGGTACGTCCGTCGACAGGGTCTGCCACAAGGCGTCGTAGTCGACCCGGTGGTAGATGTGGTCGACGAGGATCCTGATGTCCCGGATGTCGTCCCAGGCGACCTCGGGCACGGCACCCTTAACGTCGTCGGGCAGGCGGTTCGCGGCGTCTGCGATCCGGCCGATCACCGCCTCGCCCGCCAGCCGAAGCAACCGGTCCTCGTCCCACGCCGCCCGACCCCGGCGGACGAGCTCAGCGGCGGCTCCGGCGGCGTCCTCGATGTCGTCGAGGACGGCCTCGACCGGTCGTTCCCGCTCGGGGCTCAGAGCGGCACAGCCGCGCCGAGGATCGTGTCCTCGTCTCGCTCGAGCAGCCCGCCCGTCGTCACGACGTCCACGTCCACGCCGAGGAGATCGCTCAGCTCACGTCGGAGCCGGACCTGGTCGAGCAGCGAGCGGCCGGCGTCCATGTCGACGAGGAGATCGACGTCCGAGGTCACGGTCTCCTCGCCGCGGGCCACCGAGCCGAACACCCGGACGTTGCGCGCGTAGTGCCGAGCCGCGAGCTCGACGATCTCGTCGCGCCGCTCCTCGAGGAGTCGACGGAGCCGGCCACTGGCACGGGAGACCTCAGACCGGCTGGCCGTCAGCGTCGTCCCGGTCGCACCGAGCACCCGCTCGAGCGTCGAAACGTTCGGGACCTTGTCCCCGGCCTCGTACGCGGCGATCGTCGGCTGGGACGTGCCGGCCCGCCGGGCGAGCTCGGCCTGCGTGAGGCCCGCCGCCGAGCGCGCCTCCCTTATCAGTCGCGCCGCGAGGGTCATGACCTGGGAGTATATCCCATCAGATATCACCCGGAGTGGATCCGCGGGATCAGGCGACCACCGCGCCGACTCACGCCAGGCGAGCTAGGCCTGTGTGAGGCCCGCCGCCCGCCAGCCTTTCGGCGAGTATATCCTATCGGATATACTCGGTTTCGTGGCTTACTCCTGGTTCGCCGTCGGTTCTGGACGGCGATCGGGTCAGCTCGGTTGATTGGCGCCACCTGAAGACGGTCGGCGCGATGCGCGAGGAGTTCCACGCGCGGATGCTCGAACCCGAGTCGTGGCTCCCAGCGTCCGCATGGGCCGAAGCGGCGTTCGATGCATGCGTCCCGTCGCGCTACTTCGTGGGTGGGAGGTACACCCGGTCGCTCTGCCACGCCCTGCCGATGAGGTGCTTCGGTCCCGTGGATGCCAGCTCGTCTCGGCCGAGGAGGCCCGCACGATCGTCGCCGCCTTCGAGCTAGCCGGCCTGGCAGCGTCGGGCGACGCGGCCGCCGACCCCACCTCGATCGTGTACGTGTATGAGCCCAACCGCGGGAGGGCCTGGCTCTCCGTCCGGCCCGCGCTCGCCCACGAGAAGGACTGCTGAGGGATGGGGACACCTACGGGGCGCTGGGAAAGGCCACGGGGCAGCGGTCGATGTGCAGGTACTGGCGACACTCCTCGTCGGTGAGCGATCTCGTGACGTTCTCGCGGGCTATCTCGAGCAGGTCGACGATGTCGAGCGCCCAGATCCGGACGACCCCGTCGCCCGCGGTCGCGAGCATCGAGCCGTCGGGACTGAAGGCCACCTTGCCGACCGTGTCGTGCCCGCGAAGGACGAGCACCTCTTCGCCCGTTCTCGTGTCGAACACCCGCACGGTCCCATCGGGATCCCCCTCGGCGAGCCGAGCGCCGTCAGCGCTGAACGCGATGGACTTGGGCTCGAGCTGAGTCGATCGCAGGGTCATGAGGAGCCGTCCGCTCCGCACGTCCCAGATCGTGGTGTCGACCGTCCCGACCGCGAGCCGGCGCCCGTCGGCATCGAACCGCATGTCTCCGTAGTCCGACGCCGCGATCGGCAGCTCGGAGACGACCTCATCGAGCGTCCAGTCCCAGACCTTCACATGCTCCCCCGACGCCTCGTCCCGTGCTTGGACAGCCACGAGGCCACCGGGCCCGGATCGAACAGCGCCCCAGAACTCGAAACCGTCAGGCTCGAGGAGGCCGACCCGACGTCCGGACATGTCGACGATCAGGATGCCGTCGGGATCGGTCACGGCGGCGGAACGGCTATCCGGGCTCCAAGCCAACAAGCTCCCCCTATGGCTCCCGAAGAGTTCGGCGTCCGTTTCGACGTCCCGGAAGGTAAGCGTTGGGCCATCATCGATGGCAACGGTTCTCCCGTCCGGGGTGAAGGCGTAGCCCGAGGAGGGTTGCGGCGGCTGGAACCACACGATCGCCTCTCCGCTCTCGAGGTCGAGGATGCTTAGAGTGCCGTCGCGATCGTTGGTCGCCACGTGACGCCGGTCCGGAAGGAAGCCGACGATGTTGTCCGCGCCGACGATGTTCGTGACCTCCGCGGCGCCTCCCGGGCTGACGTCCCAGACGTCCATCACCCTGTCGTCCGAGCGGGTCATCACATGGGATCCGTCCGGCGAGAACGCGACGCCGGTGATCGCTCCGGCCTGCGCCGAGAGGGTCTGGACCTCCGAAGCGCCCTCATCGCTGATCTCCCAGATCCTCGCCGTCCCATCCTCGCTTCCGATCAGGAGGCGGGACGAGTCCGGGCTCCAGTCGATCAAGAACGAGGCCGCGCCGTTCCCGCGGAGCGGGAACTCGACCCGTCCGTCCGCGTCCAGCACCTGCACGGTGTCATCGAACCCGCCCATCGCGATGTGCCGTCCGTCGGGGCTCCACGCGACCGTGATCGACGCGCCGACCCGTTCGGTCCGATGGACCACACCGGTCTCCACGTCGATCAGGCGATGGTCTTCACCCAGGTAGCCACTGACGGCGACGACCCCCTTGCCGTCCGGGCTGATCGCAACATCGTTCGTATACGCAGGTGCCGGATACGTCAGGACCCTGTTCGCTTCCAGGTCCACCACGCGCACCTCGACATCCCACCCCCAGCCGAACGCCGCGGCGACGCGGGACCCGTCCGCGCTGAAGGACGGGCCACGGGCCTTGCCGATGCCCGAGACGGTCCTGATCACGTCGCCGCTGGACAGGTCCCAGACCTTGAGCAGGCCGTCCACGGCGGTCGTCGCGAGCAACGAGCCGTCGGGGCTGAACTCGGCCCCCGTGAGCTTGCTGTCATGCCCGGGGAGCGAGCGCACGATCTCCCCCTTCTCCTCGTCCCTGAGGTCGATGATCCCGACCGGGCGCGGGCCCTCGGAGGCGAAGATCCCGTCCATCACGACCAGCCCTCCCGGCCCCCAGTCGATCGCGCCGAGGTCCTGGCCGAACAGTTCCTCCTCTCCGGACCCCGCGATCGACGTGACGATGCGCGACGACGTCACGGCGCGATGGAGCGCCTCCTCGGCCTCGCGTAGGACGGTTCCGTCGACGGAGCGGGTCAGCTCGACGGCCTCGATGGCCAGCAGGATGCTCAGCTGCTGATCGTTCTCGATGTTCGCCACCGCCGCCGCCGCGAGCTCCCGCGCGCTCGCCACCCGAGCCTCTGCCTCCGCACGTTCGCTCTGGCGGGTAGCGACGACCGTGAGACCTGCGGCGACCAGCGCGGCGACGGCGAAGATCGCCACGGCGGTCCGGAGCCGGCGGATCGCACGCCGTTCGAGCTGAGCTTCACGCTCGGCGCGTTCGGCCTCGGCGGCACGCTCTGCCTCCGCGAACTCGAGGCTCCGCTCGAGGTAGTCGCGCTCGGCCTGCGCGAGCGCGAGGTTCGTGGTGGAGGCCCACGTGGACAGCTGCTCCAGGCGCGAGCCGCGCAGCAGGAAGCTCGGATCGCGGCCTGCCGCCTCCCACTCAGCGGCGGCCGCGGCAAGACGCCGCTCGGTCCTCAGGTCGTCGCGTGCGGCCTCGATCCAGGTGCGGAGCCGGTTCCACTCCCGCAGCAGCGCCTCGTGGGCGACCTCGACCGTGGGCTCGCGCGTTTCGGGGTCCCGGTCCAGCGAGAGCAGGCGGTGGCGGGCGAACGCCTCGATCACGCCCTCGAGCGCGCGACCGTCCACGCCCATCCGGTCGAGGTCGGAGCGGCTCACGCGACGCCGGGTGTCCTCGGTCCCCTCGCCGAGCGCGACCAGCCGCAGGAACAGCTGCTGGGCCACCTGCTCCCCCACGGGGTTCAGCGCCTCGAACAGCTGCTCGGCCCGCCGGGCGAGGGCCCCGGAGACCCCGCCGATCTTCCGGTACGCCTGTACCGACAAGAGGCCGTCGCTCCGGTGCTCGAACAGTTCGGTGAGCGCGTACTGCATCAGCGGGAGTGCTCCGGGCTGCTCGGCCACGTCGGCCACGATCTGGGCCACGAGCGCCGGCTCCACGCCC
>Ga0209619_10001033_pt1 | contig 20102 bp, 27 predicted proteins | sample Rifsed16ft3_FD_184011 | JGI IMG/M metagenome (GOLD analysis project Ga0209619, IMG submission 184011) | Soil microbial communities from Rifle, Colorado, USA - sediment 16ft 3 (version 2) | ecosystem: Environmental > Terrestrial > Deep subsurface > Rock core/Sediment | place: Rifle, Colorado... | reverse complement strand
AAAGAACAGCGAGATAAAACCTACGAATGGTTTTATTCTGATGTCATACCCGCTATGGATGTCACTATCGGGAAAATGGTTTTAATCGGCAATATGCTTCATAGCGATAGTTTAATGAGCAGAGTTAAGACAAAAATCCAAGAACAGCATAATGGCGTTCTAAAAGAATATCCTTTGCTTGATGAAAATAGTTTATCTATTTGGGAAGATTTTTATACTCCCGATAAAATTGCCGAATTAAAAAAGGATAGGTTTTGGCAAAGAGAGTATTTATTAAAGCCAATGGTCGGGGAGGGACAATTAGTAAAGAAACTATTTTATTATTCTTCTGTCCCGAAAGATACCTTGAGAAGAATTGCCATAGGGGTTGATTTAGCGATTAGCAAGAAAGACGAAGCGGATTATTCCGCTATAAATGTTTTGGCACAGGACGGGAATAAGAAAATGTATAATCTTAAAAATATCTATGGTCGGTGGAATTTTAATGAAACTCTTTCAAATATCTATACGGTTTATCAAACCTATACCAAGGTTTATCCTCACCTTGCCGTATTATTGGGTTTTGAAGATGTGGCGTATCAGCGAGCGGCTATTGAGGAGTTTTATCGCAGATATTCTATACAACCTATCTCAATCAAACAGACCAAAGATAAGAGGGCGAGAATTGAAACCACCCTGCCTTATATTGAAAATGAGCAGGTATTATTTGGCAGGGAGGGTATGGAGGATTTGGAAATACAATTACTCAATTTCGGCACCGAGAGGTATGATGATTGTGTAGATGCCTTTGAGATTTCTATGCGTATTTTATTGGAACATTCTATACCTATGATACGCTCGCTTTAATTTTGTGATATACTAAAAACGAAAGGGGGGAATAAACACTATGAAAATAAAAGACATTTTCAATTTTATACGAGGCAAGCAATTAAATACTCAATTTTCAATAATTTTACCCACTTCTCGGTGGTCGCTTGGCGCTTCCGTAAAAGAAAGGAAGAACCTGACCGAATACCGAAATTGGGTTTTTGCTTGTGTTCAAGCGCGTTCAGAAGCGGTAGGTGATATTGATTTGAAGTTGATGAAAGGAGATGGCGAAACCGAAGAAAACGAATTGTTGGATTTACTTTTTAAGGTCAATCCGACAATGACTATGAAAGATTTATTTGTAGGCACGCAAGCATTTCTTGATTTAGATGGTAATGCTTTCTGGTTTTTGGCGAGAGATAAAAATGGTGAGGGTGATATAAAAGAGATTTGGCTTTTACGACCCGATAATGTTCAGATAATCCAAAGCAAAGAAAATCCCTTATTGGTATCGGGATATGTTTATAATCAGCAGGGTCAAAAAATTCCTTTTAAGGCAAATGAGATATTACATTTCAAAAATTTTAATCCTCTTGGCAACCACCCATTTCCACATAGAGGTATGAGTGTGGTTGAAGCCGCTGAATGGGCTATACAAACCGATAATGAGGCGAGGGTTTGGAATTATAGTTTTTTCAAAAACTCCGCACGACCAGATGGAATGCTTATTAAAGATAGCCCCGCTGAAATGAGCGATGAAGAATATAAAAGATTACGAGCGCAATTTGAGCAGGAATATCAAACCTCCCTAAATGCTCATAAACCTCTTATCCTTTCTGGCGGATTAAAATGGCAAGATTTAGCGAGGTCACAAAAGGATATGGATTTCTTGGCACAAAGAACTTTTGGCAGAGATGAAATTTTAGCTTTATTTAGAACTCCAAAATCGGTTATAGGTATTGTGGAAGATGTAAACCGCTCTAATGCCGAAGCGAGTAATTTCGTTTTCGCGGATAGGACAATTAAACCGCTAATGCAAAGGATTGTAGATACCTTAAATGAGTTTCTTGTCCCAGAATTTGGTGATGATTTATGGCTTCATTTTACCTCCCCTGTCCCAGAAGATAGGACACAGGTTATAGCAGAATACACCGCAGGCATAGATAAATGGTTTTCCAGAAATGAGATAAGGCAAAAGGAGGGATTGCCTCCTACTCAAGAGGGCAATAAATTCTTTGGCACTTTAGCGCAAATCCCAATAGACGAAACCACCGAACCTATTAAACAAAGTCCCAAACCGAGAATAAAGAAGAAAAAGAAAGAAAGTGAAATTGATAAAATCATAAATGATTTTGTTGCTGAAAAAATGAAGAAAGATGAAACCAAACCAGCGAGGGAATTAACCGAGTTGGCAGTAAAAAATTATATTCAAATTTGGAAAGCATTTTTTGATGTTGAACCAAAACCTTTCGCCAAAGATTTAGATAATTTTCTGGTTGACCAAGAAAAAGAGGTTTTGAAAAATATAAAAGAGGAAACCAAAGCATTAGAACCTGCCGAGTATTCTATTAAGGCACCGGAAGATTTTATTTATAATCGCAGGACTGCGGTAGCGACTGGTATTCGTTTAATTACACCTCGGATAAGAAGTTGGCTTAAAACGGCAGGTGAGCAGGCGTTTCTCATTACTGGTGCCACAGGAACTTATGACCCGACTACCCCAGAGGGATTGGAATTTCTTACCGAAAGAGCCGCTTTATTTTCCCGAACTTTTGATGAAACTACCGCAGATAAATTACTCAAAGAAATTGAGATTGGTTTAGATGAAAAAGAAACTCCCGAACAATTATCGGAAAGGGTTAGCACTTTTTATGAGGCGGAAAGGGATTATCGCTCTGACCGAGCCGCCCGCACCGAAGCGTCTGCTTCTGCCAATTTCGCTGGCGTGGATGCCTATAAACAGGCGGGGGTGACCAAAAAGAGGTGGTTGGTGGTTGACCCAGAAGATGATGATTGCCTTTCTTTAGATGGTGATGTGGTGGATATTGATGCCGAATTTAGGGCGGTAAGCGGTGAAACATTTGACCAACCCCCTGTCCACCCGAATTGTGTTTGCACTACCCTCCCTGTTTTTGAGTAGATTAGGGTAAATTTGCATAGATTTGAACCAATTATGTATAGATTATGGATAATGAAAAGGAAATTGAATTAAGAAAGGCATTAAAAGCGGAATTATTGCCTCCGCTTCTTGGACTTAGAAATGAATTAAAAAAGGTTGGTGAAACTCTGACGGAAATAAAAAATCAGCAGCCGCCAGATTTAATAAAAGCCGAAATAATTAACCCCACCGAGCCACTCAAAGAAGTGGCTATCTCTAATTTCCCCGAAACCTCCAAAGTGGAAGTTCTTAATCCCACTAAAGAAGTGGAGGTTAAAGGGATAGGGGGGTTCTTTGACAAAATTTTTGAGGGGTTCTCTGCCCTCTCCGATGGCATAACTTCCCTATCCCTTACCATCGGAAAATGGTGTGGTGAAATTAAAAATCAGATTTTCAAAGTTGAAGTTCAGAATTTTCCTGAAACGCATTTCCCGACAAAAATAGATACCAAAATTACTAATCCCGAAGATTTTAAGCAGGAATTTCCTACCTCTATGCGGATTAGCAATTCCGAACCGAGTGAGGCAATACCTGTTATTTTGGCAACGAAGGATAGGAAAAGATTTTATCAAGCATTGGAAGCGGTAGTGGCGATTGGTGATGATATTAACCTACACGCTGTTACGAAAAAACTGGATACGATAATTACGACTTTGGAGAATTTGGATATTACGATAAACGCTGGTGATATTCAAATTGGCGCGGTTGAAATAAAAGATGGCGATAGTGATACGAGAATGGATGTGGAAGCCGACCCTGTGGCTACCACTAAAAACTCTGCTTTTGTTCAAGCCCCATCTTTGCTTGCGGAACTTCAAGCGATAAAAGGATTTGTTGATGGGTTGGAAGGATTTACTGATGGTATTGAGGGAGCATTGGCAACGCTCAATGCAAAAGATTTTGCGACTGAAACCACTTTATTGGCGACAAAAACAGAATTGATTGCGATTAAGGGATTTGTTGATGATATTGAAACCAAACTACAAACACTCATACAGGATAATATAGATACAATTAGTAATGCGGGAACAGCGTCAAGCAAAGTTGTAAATGTTCAAGGTCAAACAGGTGGAATACCTATACCAATTTCGGGAACGATATCTCAAGCCGCAATTTCTCCTGCCCACAGTTTATATCGCCAAGCACTTTTTGCTCCTCTTGTCGTAAGCACTTGGCGTAATTTTATTAGATTTATTGTGCCGACTGGAAAGAAAATGTTGATACACAATTTCAGTTCTTTGTCGTCTGCGGCTGGGACAAGGTCAAGATTGGCAGTCCGAGAAGATTTGGCGACATATAATTTCGGCACGAACACTTTTGTAAAACTTTTCAATGCGGAAACGGACAGATTTTTCAGCAACATTGATGTTATAGTTACTACCGCTTTGGTAAATACGGCAACTTTTAATATCAATATAACTTATACCAATCAAAACGGAATTACGGGGAGGGTCGGCACAATTTCAATCGCTTCACCGCTTGGAGTTGATAAGCGGAGAGCAGTAATGATTTTTCAAGGAGATGATTATGGTGTTTTGGAAATTACTAATATAACCGAAACAAATGCCACCGTTACAGGACAAGTTACGATACAAGGATTTGAAGTTTTAATGGAAGAAGTTGAACAGATAGCAAACAAAAAACACATTAGATTTTTCGCTTCAAACCAATCACAAGGTATAGTTATTGATAGTGGAAAGAAAGTTGATATTGATATTTTTTCCACTTCTCTAACGAACTATACCCGAAATGTTGATATAACTTATAGTTTGATATAATAAAAATATGGCACTACCACTTACAACCAATTCACAAATATCAACTTCAAACACAAGGATAAGAATTGTTGATGTTGATATTGGCGGAGTGCCGATTACGGGATTTACTATTTCGTCAAAAACAGGAGACGGCATCTGGGAGATTTATATTGACAAAGATATTTCTACGCTTGACGACCCCTCTCAACCGAGTTTGGCGGCGGCAACGACAGGCGGAAACATACCACGAAGTCAAAAGATTTATGTTCGCTTAACTGCGATTGACGCAAACGGATTGGAAAGTCCGCCAAGTTTGGGTAATAAGTTTGTAACAACTGGGGCAACTACCGACACAAACAAGGTTACAGTTTCGTGGTCGGCAATTACGGGGGCAGTAAGTTACAATGTCTATGCTGGCACGAAACCAAACAGCGAAACTTTGGTGGCGAATGTTGTCGGAACATCTTTGATATTGACCGACTTGCCTGCTGACGCTCCCGCTTCAATCCCGTCTGCCCCCGATATTATTATGTATGGCAAGAAAGGCGGGACAGAGCCGATGTTTTTGGAAAACATTTACATCAATTATAGATTGATTGTTTATTGTCAGGTAACTTCGGCAAGCGAGGTGGGTTTCTCACTCCTTGTCGGATAATTTTATGCCATATTTATACAAAACCAATTTAGAAAAAAACCCGAATGGATTGCAAGCAGACATTGATGCAAAGAATACTGATAAGACAGATTTTGAAACTAACGGAAAACCAACCGCAACAAAAATTGATGAAATTGTTATTGCTCAAACTACTTTCGTTACTGAACTATCCTATACCAATTTCAAGGCAAAGATTGTCGCATCTATCGGCTGGGTTGATGTTAAATATACAGATGACAGAATAAAATATGTGCTTAATCTTTTAACTGATAATCCTTTATGAAATGGCAATATAAAATTGTAAAAGTTGCTGTTGGCACAACTCTGGCACAGATTGAAAATGCTTTGAATAATCAGGGGGCTTTGGGTTGGGAATTGATTGGGGTTGTTTTGCAGGGAACGGATTATGTTGTGTATTTGAAACGGCTCATTGCGTCTTGATTTATGCTATACTAAAAATAGGGGGAATATTGTATAATAAAAATATGAAACAATACCTAAAAGGCATAGTAAAAATTAAGGAAGATAACAAATTTGATGTTATCGCTTCTACTGCCGATGTAGATAGGGACGGGGAGATTATTGACCCGAAAGGTTGGGATTTAGAGAATTTTTTGAAAAACCCTGTTATTTTATGGGCTCACCAATATCACGAGTTGCCTATTGGCATTGCTGAAAATACCAAAATAGGTAAATTGCCTAATAGCGAAATGGAGGGATTGCTTATTTCTGGGCGTTTCGCAGATGAAAAAGCAAATCCTAAAGCGGAACAAGTCCGCAGATTATATGCCGATGGTATTTTGAAAACCGTATCAGTTGGCTTTATTCCGAAAGAAAGAAATGGAATGACCATTACTAAAGCCGAACTTTTAGAATTATCTTTTGTGCCTGTTCCCGCTAATCCGCAGGCACTAGCCCTTGCTATGGCGAAAGGATTAGATGTATCGGTGATACCGAAAAACATTTGCGACCCAGATAGTCCTGATTATGACCCCGACAAATGCAAAGAAACCAAACCCGCTATATGTGAGCCAGATAATCCTGAATATAATCCGCAGGCGTGTGGTGCTATATTCTGCGACCCCGACAAGCCGACTTATAATCAGGAATTTTGTGATTTGATGAAAGACGGAAAAATAAAATACTTTCAAAAACAAGAAGGCACTTTTATCCAAACTATAATTCTTTCTAAAAAGATATTTCCAACCCTTACTGACGCAAAGAAATGGGCGGAAGACCACGATTTTAGGACAGACAAAGTTGATGAAACGGAAGCTAATTGGCGTTTTCGGCAAGAGGATGTTTCCAAATGTGAGGAGGGTTCTTTACGCACCATAGAATTAACCGATGGCGTATCTGCGGTGATATGCCGACCAGAAAAATGCGTGAAATGCGTAGAAACGAAAGCAGGACGGATTTTATCCGCAAAGAACCGAGATTTAATCTCTGGTTCTATCTCAACTATGAAACAAAGTATTGCCGTATTGGATGAGTTGCTTAATGCAACTGAACCACCTGAAAAGGGCGGTAATACCCCTGCTGGGGGTCAGCAGAAAAAAAGGTCGGAGGGTAATGGTGGTAAATTAGAAATTTCTTTGGAAACTCTAAAGGAATTAAGGAGCCATCAAAGGGAAGCCGATAGACAAAATGAGCTTTCTAATGCGGTTCTAAATCGCATTCTCAAAAGGCAATAAATAGATTTTTCTTATTATGGACAACTTAAAGTTGACCAAAGAAGAACTATCAAACCTCCTTACCAATATTGCAGGCACAGCGATTGACGCAAAGGTTAAGGAACTTGGCTTGGATAAAATTGACCGAAGGTTCGGCAATTTTCCTGCCCATTTAATCGGGAAATCGCAAGAAGACCTTGAGAAAATGGACAAAAAAGCCAAAGTCGTTGAGTTCGTAAAAGCACTTTTCCGCAAGGATAATGCTACTCTTGCGAGCTTCAAAGCGATGAATGAAGGCACAGCTTCGGCTGGTGGCTTCATTGTTCCTGAAGAATGGGCTGCCGAGGTAAATCGTATCGTAGAGGATTTTGGTCTCGTGCCAAAACTCTCTCGTAGATATCCTATGAGATACGACACCTTGCGTGTCCCTCGCCTTGCTTCAGCGGTGACCGTATCGTATCCAGGTGAAGGTGCGGCTGGAACTCCCTCTCAACCTGTATTTGAAGAAGTTGCGTTGCTTAGTAAAACCCTCGTGGGTCTTACTGCTATGACCAATGAACTTTTGGCAGATGCGAATGTTGATGTGGTTGACCTCCTAACCGAACTTTTTGCGGAAGCGATAGCGGGCGAAGCGGATAAGCAAGGTCTTACTGGTTCTGGCTCTCCATTTACTGGCATTCTCAATGCCTCTGGCACGAATGTCGTAATTGCGCCGACTGGTGATGACACCTTTGCCGAAGCCGCCTCTCCAGATAACCTCCGTGACTTAATCTCACAGGTTAAGCCGTGGGCGTTACAAGGGTCTGCTTTCATAATGCACCGAACTGTATGGGCTATTGTTCAGAAGAAAAAGGCATCTACGGGTGGGGATTACTTTATTTCTGCGGCTAACCCTATTCTTACAGGTATCGCAGGACAAGGTTTTCCGTCTGCTGTTGCAGGCACCCTCTGGGGATATCCTGTGTATCTTTCAGATAAAATGCCTTCCGCTACTGCTGTTTCAACCAAGTTCATTATTTTCGGTAATTTGAAGCACCTTTACTGGGGTGTCCGTGACGATATGGCGATAAATATCTCGGAACACGCGACTGTCGGTTCAGACAATTTGTTTGAAAAGAATATGTCAGCGGTTCGGGTTACTACTCGCCACGCAATCGCGGTTGGCTTGCCAGGAGCATTTGCGGTTCTTCAGACCTCCGCTACTTAGTAGTTTGTAAGGTCGTTATCTGCGGTGGAGGGGGTGGTAACCCCCATAAACCCCTCCACCTAACAGATAAAATCATTATTAAAAGATTAAATTATTTCTATGTCTTATAAAGTAAAAAACAATGTTTTCTTAGATGGTCGGCAATATACAGCAGGTGAAGAAATTTCTGAAAAGGAAGCAGAAGCTATGGGTATGGATAATTGCGAGGAATTTGAGGGTAAAAAAAAAGACGAACAGGAGGAAAACGAGGACGACCAAGAGGACGACCAAGAATAAAGAGAAAAAATAAATAATTTTTATGGCGACTATTGCTTACGCTTTAACAACCAAAGAAAAGGTTAAGGAATTTTTGGGTATTACTGGCACGACCAATGATGCCCTTATTGATAGTTTAATAAATTACATTACCGATTTTATTGAAAGTTATGTGGGAGGTCGTCGTTTCAAAGAAACTCAATATACAGATGAAGAATATGATTTGCCGAATGGCAAAATAGTTTTTATAAGACAATTTCCTCTGACGGAATTAACCTCTGCCCAATATCTAACTGGTTCTATTGCCTCGCCAGTATGGGTTTCTTTTACCGCCAACGATTTTCAAACATATCTTAAAGAGGGATATGTCAAGTTTTTTTCATCTTTTGCTTCAATTCTCGCTGAAAGTGAAAGGGCATTACGATTTACATACAAGGCGGGATATAAAATTGATTTCGCAAACGAATTATCCGCTACTCACACCTTACCTTTTGATATTGCTATGGTTGCTACACAGTTGGTATCAAGAATGTTTAATTTAAGGACGGCAGAGGGAATAAAATCAGAAAGCACCGAGGGACAATCCATTACCTATGACCGAGATACTGATGTTTCACAACAACTTACTATTGAGCAAAAAGCGACTTTAGAAAAATATAAAAAACATAAATTGACGATATGAGGACTTTTACGAGCCAAAAAGTAATTTCCGCAATTAAGAGGCAGACCTATGTAGGAAATAAAAGCACCTTTGCCTCCGTAGGTTCAAGCACAGGATATTTAAGACCTCTTTCAGAAGAACAAGCATCTCTAAATGCGGTTCAATTCGGAAGAGGTTTTTTACTTATTGTGGAAACTGATGTGGATATCCGAGAGGGTGATAAAATCACTATCGCCAATGTAGAACATACGGTTCAGGGAGTTGCCAATCACGATAGAGGCGGGGCGACTAAATATAAAAGGTGTTTAATTACCTTGCCCGAAAAGCAAACTTAAATGACAGTAAAAATTGAAATTAAAAATCTGGATAAGATTACGAAAATGGCGGATAAATATCCTGCTATTTCGCAAAGGCATATTGATAAAGCAATAGTGCGGTCAATAGGAGAAATTGATATCCAAACCAAACCTTTTACTCCAGTAAAGACAGGACGATTAAGAAGTTCTATGCTTCCACATTTTTCACCATTTCAGGGAATTTATGGCTCTAAATTGCCTTACGCTTTAGAAGTCCACGATAGATATTCGCCCGGAACTCCGTATCGCCACCCCTCCCTAAATAAAAAAGCCATAGCGGGTTTCTTATTTGAGGGGGCAAGAAAATCAGAAAAAGTTATCAATAAAGAATTTCAGGAGGCATTAGATAATATCGCTGAAGATTTGGTAAAATAAATTTATGGCATACGATTTAGATTTAATCCGAACCGCATTAAAAACACTTCTCGCTACCATAACCGAGATTGCTTTTGTTTATGACCGAAGAAACCCAAACATAGAGGGTTTTCCTGCGGTGATTTTTGATATTACGAATAATGAAAATATAATGCTCACCAATACTCAAAACCAGCGAACCATAACTTATACGCTTTATATAATCGCTGAAATTGGAACGGCAGGGGCAACCCAAGCAAATTCTATTCTTGATGTGGCAACCAAAAAAGTGGTTGAGATTTTAGAGGATAAAGATAATATCACTTTAAGCGGAAATGCGGATTGGATTATGCCTGTGGTTGGGGCAAGGGAGGAAGTTTCCTCGCCAAATGGGTCACAGATTTGGCAACAACTTGATTTACAGGTTAGAGTTGTTTCTTCCATTTTGTAATTGGTGCTATAATAAAAATATGATTAAAGGCGCTAAAGACAAACAAATAAAAGAGGGTGTGGATAAAGAAGTTGAAAATGAGTATTTTTATCCATCTTTAGGGATTACTATTAAAGCATCCTCGCAGGAAGAAGCGGATAAAAAAGCCGCTTCCTTGTCAGAGGATAATAGTGTAAAATAAAAATATGACAAAATTTATAGGAAGATTACTCAATATCGGTATAGGAAAAGAAAGCGTTAGGGGAACGCCAGTTGCCGCCTCTTTCTGGTTGCCGAAAATGGAACTTACCCAAGATGATAAAATTGAGCAGGTGATAAATGGTTCATCTGTGGGAGTTATTGCTGACGCAGAGGGGGCAGATATTGTTCGTAAATTTTCAGAGGGCGAAATTACTGGGCGTATTGATAATACCGCTTTTGGTTTGTGGCTTTTATCCGCTCTCGGTTCGGAAGCCGCACCTGTTTTAGTAGGCGGTGAAACTATTGTCTATGACCATACTTTTAATGTTTTAGAAACTGCACAGCATCCCTCGCTTACGGTTTCAGTAGAAGAACCAAACGCGACTGCCGCTTCAGGGCTTCGTTTTGCTCTCGTTATGGTTGATAGTTTGGAATTGGCAGTTGAGATTAACGAATACGCTCAATATACGGTTGGCTTTAGAGGAAATAAAAACGCTACCGCAACCAATACTCCGTCTTATTCCACCACCGAGCGTATTTTCTTACCACAGCACGGCTCTTTCAAATTCGCCACTAACCTCGCAGGTTTAGATGCCGCCCCTGCTATTTCAATAAAAAGATTTAATTTGAGTGTCGCCAAAAACCTTGAAGATGATATGGTGCTTGGCTCGGTAAATGCTGCAGATAGATTGAATAAGCAATTTTCCATAGAGGGAACAGTTGAGTTGATGTATGAAGACCGAAGCCATATTGATACGACCCTGCTTGGCGATTTGGCAAAAGCAATTCGTATTCGCCTTACCAATACTGATGTAACCCTCGGTGTAGCTTCTAATCCTCGCCTTACGATTGACTTGGCAAAAGCAAAATTATCGGAAATTTCACGAACTCAACCGAATGATGATTTGGTTCTTCAAACGATTTCTTTCAAAGCGTTTTATTCCCTTGCGGATGCTAAAATGGTCACCGCAGTATTAAGAAACCTCCAATCAACCTCTTACTAAACTTTTTATGGGAGATAGAGAGATAAATTGTGTAGATTGTAAAAATGATTTTATACTCACCGAGAGTGAACAAAGTTTTTTTATAGATAAAAATTTATCCGTGCCTAAAAGATGTAAAGATTGCCGTAATATAAAGCGGAAACAGAAAGAACAAAGAGAAAATAATAATTATGGATAGAGAAACTATTAAGATAATAACTCCGATAGAAAAGCACGAAGTTGTCTTGCTTTCATATTTAATCGGGAAAGAGAAAAGGAAACTTGCCTCTGTATTCCTACAAGGCGGACTTTCTTTTGATATGAAGACCCAGAATATGAAAGGTTTAAGCGGTAGTTTGGTGGAGGAGGCACAGAATTTAGCGTGGAGGACAATTATTATATCCATAGATGGAAAAAAAGAGGGTGAAGATGATTTTTCCATAGTTGAGGCGGTTCTCAATATGCGTTCCGAGGATTATTCTTTTGTGGTAAAAAAAGTTGATGATATTACGAAAGATAAAGATTTTGAGGAAGACCTAAAAAAAAATTAGAATACGAATACAGCACTTTCTTATCCAAAAGCCATTCGTCTTTATCTGACGAGTGGCTTATGGTTTTTATTTGCGATAAAATGCGGTGGACTTATGATGAATATATGAGCCAGCCACAATTCTTCTTAAAAATGCTATTATTAAAGTGGGGATTGGATGCCGAACATTTAGATACAAAAACAAAAAAATATGGCAAAAACTGATTTAGAAATAATCATAAAAGCCAGAGATGAGGCAAGTGCTACCTTAAAGAATATACAGAGCCAAGCGACCTCTCTTGGTAAAAATTTTACTATTGCGGGCGGTCTTATTACTGGCGCTTTGGGATTGGCGGTAAAGGCGGCGGCTGACGCAGAACAGCAAGTAGCGAGGACAAATGCCATTACCAAAACTTTATCTTCGGTTGCCGCAGATGCAGGAATAGATTTAGAAGAATTGGCGGGGTGGTTTGAGGATGTAGGAGATAAAGCGGTTAAATTGGGATTTGATAATGAGCAGGTTTCGCTCTCTATGGCACAACTCACCAAGTCAACTGGTGATGTTATGGTTGGACAAAGGGCGGTTGGACTTGCTATGGATTTTGCCAGAGCGAAAAGTATTGACCTTGAAAGCGCGACCAAACTTATAAATTTGGCATTACAAGGTTCTCCTAAAATTTTAACCTCGTATGGTATCGCTTTAGATGATACCGCTACTAAAACAGATGTCTTAAATGCTTTAACCACCGCTTTTGGCGGGACTGCGGCTGATACAGCGAATACTTTGGCGGTTCAGACCGAAGTATTAAACCAAACTTTCGGCAATTTAGTGGAACAAATAGGCGGAGTATTCCTGCCTTTAATCACCCAAGCTATACAGCAAATTACGCCTTTTATAGAAAAAATAATTGAATGGACAAATGCTCACCCAGAATTAACCAAAAACATTTTATTAGCGGTGGGTGCGGTTGGAGTATTACTCGCTACCTTGGGTCCCATTTTACTCATAATCGGTTCTATATCCTCTGGTATGCTAATTGCGGGCGTGGTCATAGCCGCTTTATCTTTGATAGTTTTCAAATTGATACAAAATTGGGAAGAAATAAAAATCGCTTTAGAACCTGTCCTATTCCAATTAAAAGAAATGGTGGCGGTTGTGGGAGATTTTCTTAAACCTGCGATAGATTTTCTAATTGTTACGCTAATGCTTTTGTGGGAACAATTAAAATTCCTCTGGGACTTATTATCGCCAATTCTAATTCCAGTTCTGAAATGGCTCGCTATATTTTTTGGCGCAACCTTGGTGGGTGTTATTGCGATAGCCATAGGAGCGATAGCCGCAATAGCTTTAGTCATCGCTGGTTTTATAGAGGGCTTAAAATCACTCATAGATGTTTTAGGGAATGTAATTATCTGGTTTCAGGAAAAAATACCAGCGGCCTTAACCACGCTTGGCAATTTCTGGATTTCTATTTGGGATAAAATAAAACAAAAAACGCAGGAAGTGGTTGATTTTATTGAAAGCAAAGTTAGAGCTGCTATTGATGCTTTTGATAGGGCTCAATCCATACTTTCTGCACCAATTCGGGGGGCAGGAAATATAATCAAATCAACCGCTAATCTTATCGGCAGGGTATTAAATGTTGATGACGCGATTATAACTCCACAGGGTCAGGTGATTAAAACCGACCCAAGAGATTTCTTACTCGCCACCAGAAACCCAGCAGGAATGGGAGGCGGTATCAGTATTACCATTACTGGAAATACTTTTATGAGTGATGAGCGGGCGGCTACTCGCATAGGCGATATGATACTCAATAAATTAAAATTGGGGACAAGGGTATCCCTATAAAGGTCTTACGTTTCCATTCGCCACCGATTAAATCCAATTAAATCCAAATGATTATATTAAAGGTCAATAGCGTTGATAAAAGCGATAAGATTGACTGGCAGAGTATCAGCAAGGAAGAAGTATTGACCAGAGAGCCAGATAGTTTAAGTTTCCGCTTGCGGAATTATCCCACTCAAACTTATCGTCCTATTATCGGTGATGATGTCACTTTATTTGAAGATGCCACGAAAATCTTTGGCGGAGTTATTGTTGAAACGAATGAGGTCATAGATGGCGATTTGAAGTATTTTGAGGTGAAATGTAAAGATTATACCCATACTCTCGGAAAAGAATTGGTTGCCAAAACCTATACCGCTATGACCGCAAATGCCATTATTGCGGATATTGTATCTTTATTTACTGATGGCACTTTTACCACCGTAAATGTAAATGCCCCGACCACAGTTCAAAAAATCGCTTTTAATTATTTATCCGTTCCACAAGCATTACAGAAATTAGCCGAAACTTTGGGGAATTATGATTGGTATGTGGATTATGATAAAGATATTCATTTCTTCCAACCAACTGCCATATCCGCCCCCTTTAATTTAACCGATACCTCCCAAAATTATATTTGGAACACTTTGGAAATTGAAAGCCACCTCCACCAATTACGAAACCATATCATTATCCGAGGCGGTGATGTGGAGGGGGACGCTGTAAGCAATACGCAGGTCGCAGATGGAACGCAGAGAGCATTTTTCGTAGGTTATTCTCTTAATAATTTCACCGCAGAGAAAGCATTGGCGGCTACGCCCACCACTTTTGTTTTTCTAACGGTCGGGCGTGATGGCGTGGATAATCCACTTAATTTTGATGCCCTCTATAATCCGAACGATGGATTATTGATTTTCCGAGATAATAATAAACCTGCCGTAAATGATAGGGTTCGCACAAATGGTATTCCTATCTTTCCCCTTATTGCTGAAAAAGTTGATGTGACCTCGCAAGGAACTTTTGGAGATTTCCAATACCTTATCGTAGATAAATCTATTCGCAGTCGTTTAGCGGCTTCGCAAAGAGCGGACGCGGAATTGATTAAATATGCGCAACCAATCCATACCGCAGTTTTTATCACCCACAATTCTGGACTTCGCACAGGGCAAACCATAAATGTCAGTTCTACTAAAAGAAGTTTGAATAGGAATTACAAAATTGAGCGTATAAATACTTCTTTAAGAACGCCAAGCGCCTTAAAACACCAGATAAATTGTATCGCCATAGGAGAGAGCGTAAGTATGGTGGATATTCTAAATAAATTGCTTATTAAAAATGTTTCCGACCAGATAGAAATAGGACAGAATGAGGTTGTGGATAGGTTATTTTCCGCCTCGGAAACAATCACTTTTCAAGAAGTTTTTGTGGTTTCCACCTCCCATAATCCACAAAGCGAAACCATTACTTTAACCGAAACCCCCATAATTCAACCGCTTAATTACGCTACGATTTTCGTCTATGGTCCCTATATTCCAACTATTGCTTTTAATGGTGCGGATAAAAAAAGAGTATTCTTAATGACAGGTTCGCCTTTAGGATAATAAAACGCTATAATAAAATTATGAAAAATCTCATACGAAATATCCTATTAAAAATCGGAGGTCAGAATATGCGTTTTTCTGAAACTTGGACTTTTACCTTGACCGATATAAACACTGGGAAGAAGCGAATTTATCACTATAAAAACCTTATTCCTACGGTTGGCAGACAAGCCATAGCCGAACATCTAACCGACCCCACCCCCACTTTTTCCTCTTTATTCGTCAATTTCACCGCACTTGGAACGGGTGTAACCGCACCCGCTAATGGCAATACGCAATTACAGACCGAAACCTTTAGAAAGAATACCGCCTCTGCCACATTCGCTTTTAATGTCGCTTTTATAACCGCTTTCTATACCGCCCCCGAAATAACAGGCACTTTTAAGGAGGCGGGTTTATTTATGAATGCCACTATCACCGCCAATAGCGGAACTTTATTTAGCAGGGTTGCCATAGATATTACAAAATCGGCAACCGAAACTTTGACTATTGATTACACAGTAACTATCGTTTAATCCTATGGCTATAAGAAATGATTATATCGCTGGCGAGCAGGTTCTTGCCGCAGATGTAAATGATTGGGTTTCTGCGATTATTGAAAATCAGCATAATATCTTTGAATTGGCTTTGCAGGATTATTTTCAATCGTTGGTAACGCCAATCAACGGATTATTTTTTGATGGATTTTCTGATACGGCAAAAACAGATACTTTCAGCGCAAACATAACCGCACCCGCATCGTCAGGGCAACCAAATGTAACAGTATCAAGCGTAACTGGATTATCTGTTGGCAAGGAGGTTGATATTTTGGATGTAAGCAATGGAAATTTTGAAACAAAAATTATTTCGGCAATTGTTTCTTTGACAATTACTTTCACTACAAATCTTGCAAACTCATATACTACGGCAGGATTTGTGAAAAGAACGAGCGCAATAATAGAAACCACAGACAAAAGATTGAGTATGGGATTTAATCCCGCTTCAACCGCTTCGCTTGATTTAGAACAGGGTAATAATCAATTCGCCTTTATAGAAGACGCTTCTCAAGTAGGATTGGATTTCGCGGGAAATTTATCTTTTGCGATGTGGATAAAACTGGAAAGCACACAAGCAGTTTTTGATTTTATGGTAAAATCGCAAGGCGGGGCAGGTAACAAAGCATTTATTTGGGAGTATCAGACTGCAACTCCTCGTTTTGGTTTTACAACTTCAAGTGATGGTGATAATTTCAATCCATCCCTGTTTGTCAATAACACGCTTGTTTTCGGGCGGTGGTATCATATTGCGGTTACAAAAAGCGGAACTTCGGTAAAATTTTATGTTGATGGCATGCAGATTGGCACAACTCAAACGCTTTCATCCGCAACCATTTTCAATGCTGGCTCAAGATTTTATATTGGCGCGGATAATAATAATGCAACCTTTGACGGCTTGATACAAGACGCAAGGGCGTGGAGTAGGACATTGACCGACGCGGAGATATTGAGTTTACGCAATAACTCAAACGCTTTTTCAAATGGCGCAAATCTACAAGGTTGGTGGAAATTTAATAATGTTTATACCGATAGTTCGGGAAACGGGAATACGCTTACGCCAGTAAATAGCCCAGTATTCTCAACCGAAATTCCACCTACTTCGGCAGGCAATAAAGCTAACTATCGGTCAATAAAAACCGCCTTTCAACAAAGTATGGAAACGGTTTATCTTTGGGTTGTAAGAAACTTCTCGGCACGATTTAATTTGGCGGCGGGCATTTCTGTTGGTGCGACTACATTAACAATTACTGGCGATGAAACTACAAAATTCAAAAGCGGCGATACGATTGATATTTATACCTCCACAAATCTTTTGCGGGAACGGAAAACATTGACGATAAATAGCACCTTTGCGGGCGGACTTACTACGCTTACATTTTCGGCAACGGTAAATGCTTATACAACCACTTCCTTTGTAGAAAGAGTTGATGTTTTACCCGAAGTTTCACTTGTAGATAGCGGTGGAAATGAAAGTTTTGTTTCATTAACATATCAAAAATCCATTGTGGATTTTACGAATTTAGAGGTGGAAGACGAATACAAGCTAATAGCCACTCCGCAGGAAGATTTTATTGCGAAACTAAAATTATCAAGAACAACCGTAGATGTTTCGGGACGATTTGTTTATGCCAAACGCCTCGGTTGCGATTTAACTACATAAAATATGTTTCCAATAACTCACAAATCAGGAGCAAAAGAATTTATCGCTTCGGAAGAAGAAAAGGAATTGCACGATAAATTAAAAATCCTGAAAAATAAAAAGCCCAAAAAGACCAGCGATTTAACCAAGACAGAATTGGAAGATTTAGTATTCTTAATGGCGAAAATCTTAAAAATACTTTAATGTTGGAATTTCTTGATAAATATAATAGGAAAAAAGAGGTTCGCAGGTTGGAAAACATTAAGGGTGATTTTTTAAGGGAATATAAAGACCTCTGTATAAAATATCGCTGTCAATTAGTGCCTCGCTTATTGCCTCTATCTTCTGACCAAGTAAAGGTGATACAGCAATTAGATGTCTATAATCCTGAAGCCATAGAAAAGGCAAGGGAATTATTGGCACAAAAACAAAATGGTCAAGAAAATCCACAACAACAATGACTTTGACCTCGCCCTTGAAGTTGGAGAAATTAAAGGGCTTATTCGTGGTATATGCGAGCGGCTTGATAAACAAAATGGCGCGGTGGCGGATATCGTCCATAAAGTTCAAAGGCACGAGATATTTTTCGGCAAGATAGGAATAATAGTAACAGTTGTAGGTGTCTTTATTACCACCGCCACCACTCTGGCGGTTTCTTGGATTAAAGAAAAAATCCTATGAGCGAATATAATGACACTTTAGAAGAAGAAGATGATGAGGAAGATTTTGATTATGATGAGGAAGATGATGAAAATATCATAATACCCGATGATGATAATTTTGATGATGATAAAAATTATTAAATATGATTAAGCATACAATTCCAACCAGTAATTATTCCGTAGGCAGGTCGGGTTATAAGCCCGAAGCTTTTGTTATTCATATTCAACAAGGAACACAGATTGGCACTATTTCGCATTTCAAAGACCCAACTACGCAAGTTTCTTCTCATATCGCTGTTTCAAAGGTGGGGGGTGTGGATAAGTTTGTGGAAGAAGTGGATATCGCTTATCACGCAGGGCGTTGGAATATGCCTATATGGGCGGGTATGAAGAAGAATATCTGGGGGGGTTACATAAATGCCAATTATTATACTATCGGAATTGAGTGTGAGGGTTTTCGTGGTGATATTTGGACGGAAGCGCAAATGATAGCTTTAGTGGAATATGTTAAAATGAAAGCAGGTGAGTATGGAATACCTCTAAACCGCAGGAATATAATCAGCCATAATGAAATTACTGCCGATAAGGAAGATATGAGGTCGTGGTGCGATGAAATAGTAAAAAGAGTTAATCAGGCAACCGCACCCATTTCTACTCCCAAACAGGAAATAGTCGCCCTGTTAGAAAAAACCCTAAAAATCGCCAAAGAAAATCTATGAAATTCTATCTGAAAAGCAAAACGGTCTGGTTCAATATCATAATGACCTTTACCGAAGTTGCCTTATTCTTACAAGATATTTTACCGCCAGAGTATATGATTTATGCTTTTATAGTTCAGGGCGTAGGAAATATCATTTTAAGAATTTGGTTCACTAATACTGGATTGACATTAACCAGAAATAATGGCGATATGTAGGGTTTTCTAACCCTATGTGGAAAATTCTACTTTCCACTTCCCTACTCTTATTCCTCCTTTCTACCCCCCGCCAAATGCGAGAAATTGACCTACCTGTGGCGGAAAGTCCCAAAGTGGAGGTAAGTATTACCTTGCCCCCCGAACTCAAGCGTATATGCGCCTGCGAAAGCGTGGGCGACCCTCTGGCAGAACCTCGGCATTACAATTCCGATGGTTTAATTCTAAGGGGTATTATAAACCCCCAAGATATAGGTCAATGTCAAATATCCGAGATATATTGGCTTGATGTGGCAAATAAATTAGGATATAATATATATACCCAAAATGGAAACGCCATAATGGCTATATATATTTATGAAAATTACGGCGCAAAACCTTGGCAATGGTCGCTGCCTTGCCACGGAGTGCAATAGAAAACTTACGAATAAACAAAGATATAGAAATCAAAAGTTTTGTAGCCATTTTTGTTATAGTAAAAATAAAATAGGAGAAAAACATAGTTGGGGTATAAAAATTGGGAATGCATTACGAGGAAAACCTAAAACAGCGAAACATAATCTTAATGTTTCTATCGCGTTAACTGGTAGAAAAAGACCCGAAATATCGGGCGAAAAACACCATTTTTGGAAAGGTGAAAATGCGTCTTATGGTTCAATCCACGATTGGATTAGTAGATATGCGGGTCCACTCAAAAAATGTAATAAATGCGGTGTAAATAAAAAGAATATCCGTTATCAGTGGTCAAATGTTTCTGGTTTATATAAACGAGATTTATCCGATTATGAGCGCCTTTGTATTAAGTGTCATAGAATAAAAGACCGAAATAAACCGAGAGCATCTTTAATTTTTAATAAAAAGAGGGGTTGTTTAAGAGAACGCACACTGGGAGTGATA
>Ga0209619_10001027_pt1 | contig 20176 bp, 19 predicted proteins | sample Rifsed16ft3_FD_184011 | JGI IMG/M metagenome (GOLD analysis project Ga0209619, IMG submission 184011) | Soil microbial communities from Rifle, Colorado, USA - sediment 16ft 3 (version 2) | ecosystem: Environmental > Terrestrial > Deep subsurface > Rock core/Sediment | place: Rifle, Colorado... | reverse complement strand
TCGGTGAAGACCATCTATTCCGTAATGTAGACAAAGCGATAGGGAAGATTCATGAGCCGGCTCACAGGAATTCCCAGGAAAAAGAATGTCCTTTGCTAACGGTCTGTTTCAAACAGACAACCCATTGATGGACAACATGCCCGACGATCAAATTGATCAAGACAAGGCCCTTTCGGCTCGGCCCAGTTTTAGTATTCGACTTCGCATTATCCTGGCTTTCCTGCTTATTTTTTGCTTCACCGTTGGTATCACCATCGGATCGATTATTTTTATCTCCCGACTCAATACGAAATTCGAGTTTTTTACTTATGCGGAAAACTTCGCTTCCAAAGTTCAGGAAGCACGCCGTTACGAGAAGAACTTTTTCCTTTACGGTTCCAAAAGCGATATTTACGACGCCTTGGGCTCTATTCATTCTGCCTCCATTCTGCTTGCTGGCGGCCCGGACGAGATCCGTTCCATCGTGAAACAAACCGAATTCAACCTATTGACCAACCTCAGGATTTACGAACAGTTGCTAAACCAACTGGCGACGAAATTCAGTGCCCCCGGACTTCAGAAGAATCCCACGGATGCGGAACTGGAAACCCTGTTGGGGTTGCATGGACATCGGATCCTTTCTCTCGCCTCGGACCTGGTCAATCGGGAGCGTCAGAAGGTAATCACCGCGATTCGGACGTATACGTTTACGGCGATCTTCTTGATGGGCATTAATTTTTTAGTAATGATTTGGGTGGCCACTGAATTGACGCGTCAGATATTGCAGCCCTTAGGGCGGGCGGTTAAATATACCCAGCGATTTGCCGCCGGCGATTACACCCCCATCACGCCCCAACGCAAATACCGCGACGAATTCACCGATCTGGCCATCGCCATAAATCGTATGATGAATGAAGTGAAAGAAAAGCAGGAGCAATTGATCCAGTCAAGAAAAATGGCCGCAGTGGGGACCTTGACATCGGGTATTGCACACGAATTGAACAACCCCCTGAATAACATCAGCCTGACTACCGAAGCCCTTATCGACGGGAAGGGAGATTATTCGGAAGAACAGAAGCTTAGAATGCTGCAAGAAATCTTTACGCAGGTCGAGCGGGCCAGTGGCACTGTCAGGAACCTGCTCGATTTTACCCGCACCGAGTACCGGCTGGAACCGATCAATATCCAGGGGCTGATCCAGGCAAGTCTCAAGCTGGTCAACAACGAGTTGCAGATCAATAACATTGAGGTCGAAACCGATTTCGCGCCTGATTTGGCTAAGGTGCGCGGGAACATTCACGATTTGCAGCAGGTATTTCTCAACCTTTTCCTGAACAGCATTCAAGCGATGCCCAACGGTGGCAAATTGAGCATCAGCGTTAGGTCCGATGACGCCAAATACTTAAGAGCCGATGTCAAAGACACCGGTTGCGGTATCCCGAAAGAGAATTTGGATCGAATTTTTGAGCCTTTTTTCACCACAAAAGAAGTCGGAAAAGGGACGGGATTGGGTTTATCCGTCATTTATGGAGTTATTGAAAAAATTGGCGGTCATATCAAAGTGGACAGTGAATTGGGACAGTGGACAAGATTTTCTATTTATTTACCGGTTGAATGAGAATGCAGGGGATTGCTACGACGACGCCCTGTGTGAGAGCTTCTTAGCGATCCTGGAGTGCGAGTTGCTTGACCGGCTGCGGTTCAAGACGCAAGCCGAAGCGCGTATGTCGATCTTCGGGTTCCTGGAAAGGTGGTACAATCTGTCATGGAATACGAAAGGAAACATGCCGTCAACGCTTGAAACTCAAGCGGCCAACAGTCTACGGAACCGGGGTAACTCCACTTTTTGTTTGGGAGGGTAGATGACCGTGGGTAAGAACATTGAGGTCTTGGTGCTCGATGATGAAGCCATTGTCTGCGAGAGACTTAAGGAGTTTCTGGACGGCAAAGGCTTAACGGTGGAGACATTTACCGAAAGCGCAAGGGCCGTTGCCCGCATGCGTGAGAAAAAGTTCGATGTCGTCGTGACCGACATGAAAATGCCTGGCCCCACCGGTATGGATGTATTGAAATTCATCAAAGATGAGCGACCGTCCACGCAGGTGATCGTCATCACGGCCTATGGAGCTATCGAAAATTTCAGGGAAACCGAGGCGCTGGGCGCCTACGATTACGTGACCAAGCCTTTTCAGATCGCCGATATTTACAACCTGATCGTCAAGGCCGCTAAACGCGCTAAAAAGCAACAGACGTAATTTCATGATGAACAAGACAATTGAAATTTGCGTCGTGGATGATGAGCCGATCGTTTGCAATCGGCTCAAACCGATGCTGGAAAAAAGCGGTTGTCGGGTGGAGATTTTTACCGATAGCAAAGCCTCTCTGGAAAGGCTTTCCGAAAAGAAATTCGATATCCTGATCACCGACCTGAAAATGAAACCCCCGGACGGGATAGAACTGCTCCACTTCACAAGGAACACCTACCCGGAAACGAGAGTGATCTTCATCACCGGGTTCGCTACCACTGATACGGCCCGAGATGCCCTGAAGGGCGGCGCGGTTGACTTCATCGCCAAACCTTTCCACATGAGCCAGCTGCGTGATCTTGTCCTCAAGATCTCCGCTGATATTCAACAGGGGTAACAATAAAGGAGGATGGTATGGGTTGTATTACCATTTCTCGAGGATCGTATAGTTTCGGCAAAGAAATCGCCGAAAAGGTGGCGGACAGGTTAGGGTACGAATGTGTGGAGAGGGATGCCCTGCTCGATGCCTCGGAAACTTTCAATATTCCGGAGATAAAACTTCTTGAGGCGATCCGTGATGCCCCCTCCGTCCTGGGACGCTTCACCTACGGAAAGGAGAGATATATTTCCTATATCCAGGCCGCCCTGCTGAACAAAATGAAGAAGGACAATATCGTTTATCATGGCCTGGCCGGTCACTTCTTCCTGAAAAATATCTCCCATGTTCTCAAAGTTCGAATCATCGCCGACCTTGAGGATCGCATCGCCTACAAGATGAAACTTGAGGGCAACCTTTCCCGCGAGGAGACCCAACGACTCATCAAGAAAATCGACGAAGAGCGCATCAAGTGGAGCCAGCACCTTTATGGCATCGATTCCCGGGATCCGAGCCTGTACGATTTAGTGATTCATATTAAACCCATTACCGTGGAAGATGCCGTGGACATCATTTGCAATACGGCCCGCCTGAAGCATTTTCAAACCACCCCGGAATCGCAGCAGGCCATGAACGATCTGGTTACGGCCGCATCTGTGAAAGCGGCTTTGGTATCGTTCGTTCCCGACGTTGACGTATCTTGCTCCCAGGGCAAAGTCCAATTGTCATTACATGTCAGTAAATACAGCAAAGACAGCATGACCGGCGAAATAGAAAAAATCACCAAGTCCATTAAAGGGGTTGAAAAAATCGAGATCCGCGCTCATCCAACCTGGGATTTTGAATGAATAACGATAATAATGATTTGATTCAATAAGTTGGTAAAAACTTCGTCGAGAACCACCGACAAAGGCCGGGGCACCTCTTGTGGTGGCCATCACCTCGTCCCCGGCCAAAACCTCGGGCCGGTCCCGCACGGCCTTGTTCGTGGTGATGATGGTGCTCCCCCCCTGGTACCGGTAGCTCACCAGCCGGAAGAACGGACTCGCCTCCTGCTTCGGACGCCGGGCGGCGCTGCACGTGGACAACGGCGTGGGCGTCGGATTTCGGTTGCCTCCGTTGCCGGCGTGAGTATACTGTATACCGCCGGTGAAATGCCGTCGTAAGCGGCATCCGTTCGGGTCATGGCAGATGAAAATCCGGGAGGTGCAAAGTGACGCAGGAAGCCGCTGCGACAAACCAGGTTGTCATGGGGATGCCATTTTGGATCGCGACAGCCCTTTTTCTCCTGGCATACGGTCTGATCGTAACCGAGAAGATCCATAAGACCATCGTGGCGATCTTTGGTGCGGCACTTATGATTGTGCTGAAGATCGTTACCCAGGAAGACGCTTTTCATTCACTGGAGTTAGGGATCGACTGGAACGTCATCTTCCTGCTGGTAAGCATGATGATCATCATCAACATCATGAAGCCTACCGGTGTGTTCGAGTATATCGCAATAAAAAGCGCCAAAGTGGCAAAGGGAGAACCGTTCAAGATTATGGCGATATTCTCGGTTGTAACGGCAGTCGTATCCGCATTGTTAGACAACGTGACCACAGTACTTCTGATTTCTCCTGTTACGTTTCTCATCTGTCAGGCCCTTGAGCTTGATGCGGTGCCTTTTCTCATAACAGTAGCCCTGGCATCGAATATCGGAGGCACGGCTACGCTTATCGGCGATCCGCCGAACATCATGATTGCCTCAAAGGCCCAATTGGAATTCATGGATTTTATTTACCACCTTGGACCGGTAGTCATCGTCGTACTCATCGCATATATAATTTCAATAAAGTTCATATTCGGCAAGAAGATGCATGTAAAAGAGGAGTTAAGGCAAAAGGTGATGGCCATGAACGAAAACGATTCGATTAACGACCCTGTCCTGTTGAAGAAATCCCTCGTCGTCCTTGCCATCACCATAGGAGGATTCGTAGTACACGGGATGCTCCATTTTTCGCCTGCAACCATCGCCCTCTTTGGTGCCGGGCTTCTGCTCCTGGTCTCCGGAACCAAAGAGCCCCACCACATCCTTGCCGAGGCGGAATGGGCCACGCTCTTTTTCTTTATGGGACTGTTTATCATCATCGGAGGCGTTGTAAAGGTAGGGCTTATAAAGTGGATGTCCATTAAAGTCCTTGAGATCACACAAGGGAACCTTCTTGGCACCAGCATGGTCGTCATGTGGTTTTCAGCGTTTGCATCAGCATTTATCGATAACATCCCTTATGTTGCCACCATGAACCCGTTGATTATCGATATGGCGAAACAGCTCTGGCCAAACCTTTCAGGCATACAACTTTTGCACCATCCCGACCTGATGCCTATGTGGTGGTCGCTCGCACTGGGCGCATGTCTCGGTGGAAACGGGACGGCTATCGGTGCATCCGCGAATGTCATCGTCGTCGGCATAGCGGAGAAGATGGGAAGTCCGATCTCCTTCAAAAAGTTCATGCTTTATGGAATGCCGCTGATGATCGAATCGGTAGTTATCTGTACGGCATATGTGTGGTTGAGGTACTATGTGCTGAAGATATAGTCTTTCGCGAAGATCCCCCCGGCCAGGGACGTCAATGATTGAAGTTCCGGGAGGCCGGAGAGGGGCTCTGGCACAGAACGACCTGTTCCAGATCGTGGAGGATCTTCTCCCTGTACTGGTGAAACGAACCGCGGTTGGCCATGACCATGTCCAACTGCCGGGTGTGGATGATGAGATACCCGAGGATCCGAAGCCTCTCCCGCATGAATCCCTCTTCGCGCCCTTCCTGGCGTGCGAATGTCGCATCCTCCTTCACCTCCGCACGGAAACCGAATCGCTGGAGGATATCCGCCACCAAGGCCGCCCGGGCCATCCGCCGGGGGTAATCCGCGGCGCCGCCCTTGAAGAGGAAGCTCACGTAGTTCTCCGCGGCCCGCTCGGTCACCAGCGCCTCGATGCTGGAGAAGTGAAAACCGAGTCGGGAGTTCAGGCTGCAGTAGTTGCGGGAGATCATAAAGTAGTTGCGGTCGGCGTACGGAGACCGCATGGAGGGATCCAACCCGGGGTCGACCGTGGACTGCACCATCACCGACAGGAAACCCTTGCGGTCGACGGATGGCGGCCCCTCCCAGGGGACCGCGACGATTCCGTCCCAGATGGCCAGCATCGGAATGGAAGAGATGTTCTCCAGACGAACGTGTTTGCCCTGCACCTCTTCGTTGAAGCCATCGTCCAGGTTGAGGATCCACCATTGCATGGGAACGTCACAGACCAGTTGTTTGCTCGATCGCTCGGGAAAACGATGGGCCTTTCCGAAACGGAACATCTCCTGGACCGATTTCTCGTGGGCGAAGCGGGTGATGTCGTGGAACGTCTCGCACTTTCCCGGTTGGAAACGGGGGCTGTCCGGGTCGATGAGATGGAGGGGGGCCACATGGGCCATGACGTTCCGAAGGGTATCGTGCACCGGACTTCCCGCCATGAGGTTCCGGGGGGGCGACCCCTGCGCCAGCAAATCCTCCACACGCCCCCGGTAGACCCGGAGGCCGTCCGCATCCACGGTGACCAGTTCGTTCTCCTGCAACACCCGGGTGGCGTCGGAGATCCCGAAAAGGGCCGGCACGCCGAATTCCCGGGCCACGTTGGCCAGGTGTCCGGTGACGCTGCCCTGCTCCGTGACCACCCCCACCGCACGGCTCAACAGGGCGGCCCACCGGGGAAGGGATTGGGAGGCCACCAGTACGGCGCCCTCGGGGAACCGGAGCATGTCCGCCTCCTTGTCCACCCGGAACACCCGGCCGCACCCGACCCCCGGGCTGGCCGTGCTGCCCCCGGCAAGGAGCGGCGCCTCCCGCACGGCGCCCGTCTCCTCCCGCGCCGGATCCGCCCGGTCGCCCTGCCGTTGCTGCAGGGGGCGGCACTGGAGCAGGTGCACCCGTCCCTCGCGGGAGATGGCCCACTCGATGTCCTGGGGGGCGCCATAGTGCGTTTCCAGACGGACGGCGATGTCCGCCAACTGGAGAACCTGCTCGTCCGTGAGGGACGGTGCGCTCGATCTCTCCCCGGTGATATCCAGACGGCACAACCCCTCCCGGGGATCGCAGACGAACTCCCGTTCCTTGATCCGGATGTCCCGTCGGGAGATGGATGGGGGCGGGTCCCGGGCCACCACGAAGAGGTCCGGGGTGACGCTCCCGTCCACCACGGACTTGGGAAGTCCCCACACGGCGTTGATATGAACGGACAGGTCACGGATTTGGAGGGGATTCCGGGAGTACATCACGCCGCTCGACACTGCGGGGACCATGACCATGCAGCCCACGCACATGGCGATGTCCTCGTCGCGGATGCCCCGGTTCAATCGGTACGCCATTGCGGGAACGCTGTACTTGCTGGCGATGATCTCCTTGTACGCCTCCAGAATCGTCTCCTTGCCCACGTTGAGGATCGAGCGATACTGGCCGGCGAAGGAGGTACCGGTCGCATCCTCAACCAGCGCGCTGCTTCTCAGGGAGACGGTGACGCCGGCTCCGGCCTCCCGTTCCAGTCCCTCGTGCGCCTCGCGGATGGCCGCTTCCAGATCCGGCGGGAATCCGGAGAGGATGATCAGCTGCTGGATACCGGAACTCAGGCGGTACAGGTCCGCCATCTCCTCCGTCTCGGACGACTGCAAACGGCGGTCGATCTCGGCCTGCAGCTCGCTGTGCGCCATGAATCGCTGATACGCGAGGGAGGAGACCACGAAGCCATCGGGAACCGAAAGACCGATGCGGTTCTTGATCTCTCCCAGGTTGGCCATCTTGCCGCCCACCTGGTCCGCCATCGTCTTATCCACCTCCCCAAGGGAGTAGACCAGCCGATCGGCCGGCGGGAGGTCCCGTTGGGTCAACTCCCGGTGGATGCGATCCTGGATTTCCTGAAACCGGGAGTACAGTTCCAGGTATTGCTTGGGCGCCAGTTCGTCCAGGCTCTTGATGATCCGAAAAACGTTCACGGAGATGGCGGTGGCATTGGCCCGCACGAAGGACATGCCGAATGGCCGGCTCCCCCGAAGGGTCTCTTCCATCTCGGACATGATCTCCAGCGCCTTGTTGTTGGCGCTCAGGAGGAGCTTGAAGTTGTGGTAGCGGGCTCGAAACGCGGCCCGAAGGGCCTCGGGGTCGGAGGAGAGCTCCCCCTCCGCGCCGGCCCCGGGGAGAAACCGCTTCAGGAACTTGGCGATGCTGGCCATGGAATGAGCAACCAAAGACCCCTCGGAAGCAGGGAATCACACTTCTTTCTTCACCCCCGCCTTCATCTGCAACCCCGCCCCCTCGCACAGAAAGAGGACGGCGTACCCCCACCAGAGGGTGTAGGCCACGTAGAAGACGAGGGAAAAGACGAGCATGCCCACGACCGCCGAGACCTTCCGGACTTCGATCCGGTAGAAGTTGTACCCCACTTCCAGACCCCGTTTGGAAGCATTGGACAACCAGGCGGCCTCCTTGAACTTCTTCTGCCGCTTCAGGTCCTTTTCCATCTCCTTGAAGGCGGCCCACCAGGTGAACAGGACCTCTTTCTCGGGCACACCGTACTTGTCGGCCACCTGTTTCCCGCGATTGAAGAACATGGCGTCCGCGTCCTGGAGGGCCGCCCGGCTGATCCGGCCCAGGTCCCCGGCGACCCGCAACGACTCCCCTTCGCTGACCAGCGCGCCGGAAGCCTTGAGCAGCGTGACCGCCGCTGCGGCTATGGCCTTGTCCGGCAGCTTGGCCGACACGTCGATGGTCTTTCCGTTGTAGGACTCGCTGTCCTTCATGAGGCCCGGGATGAAGTACGTGGACCCCTTCGCAATGGAGTTGAAGAAGTTATCCGCCGCCTCGAAGGCGTTTTTCCCGCCGAAGATGGGGATGAACATCACCGCCAGGATGACGATGAAAACGATGGCCATGATCGTCCCGACAGCCAGCATTTTTTTCCCGTGAGCCGCCATGGGACTATCCCTCCCCTCTCAGGACTTTCAGGTTCGTGACGAACTTGCTGATCACCCAGATCGCGAAGACGCCGACCACCAGGAAGAAGATCCCGTTGCCCACCGCGGACAGCGTTTGCACGGTACCCCTGGAGATATCCAGGATCTCCATCTCGCGAAGTTGTTTGGGCAGGGCGAACAGCCGGTTCACGAACCCCGCCAGCACGGCCATGGCGTAAAAACCGCGGATGTAGATTCCCTTGACCACCTTGGTCGTCAGCGCCCCCAGCTGGATCCCGATGAGGGAACCGATCAGCATCCCCATGGCCAGGGTGTAAAAGATGAACCCGTAGATCACATACTGGCTGATGGCGGCGAAGCCCGCGGTGAAGATGATCTGGAGGACGTCCGTTCCCACCGTGGTGAAGGAGGAGACCCCCAGGATGTACACGAACATGGGAAAGGTCAGGAAGCCCCCGCCCACGCCCATGATGGCCGCCACGAAGCCCACGACGAGACCGCAAAGGGCCACGAAGAGGGCCGGGATCTTCTTTCCCCCGGGGACCAGATCCTCGTCAAAGGTGATGAGGGGGGGGATCTTGGACGCCTGCAGCCGGGCCGGCAGACCGGCCTTGTCCGACGCGGCCTCGGCCCCGTGGGGGCTCTCCCCGTGGTGGGCGCCCACCTGGTTTCCCACCTTCCTCAACTTGAGGAAATCCAACAGGGAGTATATGCCCAGGAATCCCAGGAGCACCACGTACACGACGCTGATGAAGGTGTCGCTCAGCACGGGGTTGGTCTCGTACACCGCCCGGTTGACCAATCCGCCCCCCATGGCCCCCCCGATGGATCCCGCCAGGAAGGCGATGGCCAGGCTCACCGACACGTTCCCCAGCTTCTTGTGCACCACCGTCCCCATGATGGCCTTGGCGAAGATGTGAAAAAGGTCGGTCCCCACGGCCAGGATTCCCTTCACCCCGGCGCTCATGAGGGCCGGGGTGATGATGAAGCCCCCGCCCGCCCCGATGGCGCCGGTGATGAGGCCCGCGCACAGGCCGATGATGGTGGACACCAGGAAGGTGGTGGGAGTGTAAAACGACGGGGTGTACGCCTCCTTCCCGCCCAGCATCGCGGGGAGATCCGCGGCGAAGGCCACGGAGATGAGCACTGCCGCCCCCCCCAGGAGACCCAGGAGCCACATTCGCCGTTTGTCCTTCAGGATGTTGCTGGAGATCTCCACTTCCCATCTGGCGTGAGCTACCGAAGCCATGACCAACATCCGGTAAAGCGTTTTCCATTTCCTCATTGTTCCGTCGCTCCCTCTTCCGTCCTGGCATGCTCGCAGATGCGTGTTCGCGACGACAACGTTCCCGCCCGCGCCCTCCGTTTCCGTCAGTACACTTTTCCGCTTTTCTCCTCGCGCCGGATCCTGCCCTCCTGGAGCGACTTCTTCTTGTGCGCATCCTGCACCTTGTACAGCAGATCGTCGATGTCCACGGGCTTCATGAGGTAGTCGAAGGCGCCCAGTTCCATCCCCTCGATGGCCACCTCCAGGTTGGCGTGGCCCGTGAGCATGATCACCTCCACCAGAGGACACTTCCGCTTGATCTCCCGCAGGGTCTGGATCCCGCTCATGCCCGCCATTTTCACGTCCAGGACCACCACGTCAACCGGGTGGGCGACGAGGAACTCCAGGGCCGCCTCCCCGCTGTGCGAGCACGAGACCTGCAGGTTTCTCTTGCGAAGCCGTTTCTCCAGGGCTTCCAGGAACTCCACCTCGTCATCCACCAGAAGGACCCGAATCTCCTCCACCTTCCCCACCTCAGCGCCGGCAGGCAGCCCGGATCTTCTTCACCAGTTCCTCCAGATCGCAAGGCTTCGTGAGATAGTCGAAGGCCCCCATTTCCAATCCCTCGCGGGCGGCCGTCTCGGTGCCGTGACCGGTGAGCATGATCACCGGCAAGTCGGGGACCATCTTCTTGAAAACCCTCAGGACCTCGATCCCGTCCATGTCCTCCATCTTGAGGTCCAGGATGGCCACGTCGAAGTCCTGCTTGCGAAGCCGTTGGATTCCCTCGGCGCCGCTTAAGGCCGTCATGACCTCCATGTTCCGCCGGGCCATCCGCTTGGACAGAACTTTGACGTACCCCTCCTCGTCATCCACGAGAAGAAGCCGGATGCGTGCGCTGGGTTCCTTCACCCCACTCAACCTCTTCCGCGGCCGATGATCTCCTTCAGGCGGGCTTCCAGGATCTTCTGTTCATGCGCGCCCTTTTTCAGCTTGGCCTCCTCCACCTTGGCCATGAGCACCTCCACCTCGCACGGCTTCATCAGGTAGTCGAAGGCGCCCAGTTTCATCCCCTCGATGGCGGTCTCCACGGTGGCATGACCCGTCAGCATGACCACCTCCACCAGGGGGTGCGCCCGCTTGATCTCCCGAAGGGTCTCGATCCCGTCCATTCCCGGCATCTTGACGTCCAGGACCACCACATCGACGTTCTTCTGTGTTTTTAGCTTCTCCAACGCCTCCGCCCCGCTGAACGCCGACAGGATGGCGAGGTTCCTCTTGGTCAGCCGTTTGGTCATGGTCTCCACGAAGGGAACCTCATCGTCCACCAACATGACGACGGCCATTGCCATGGGCAACTCTCCTTTCCCGACCGTTCTCCACCCTTGCGGGTCACCACTTCAGGAACGTGAGGTCGCTTTTTTCCCGTCGATCTTGGGTATGGGAACCCGGATATGGAACACCGCTCCCATCCCCACGGCGCTGTTCACGCTGATCTCCCCCCCGATTTTGTGTATGATACCATAGCAGATGGACAGGCCCAAACCGGTCCCCTTCCCCACGGCCTTGGTGGTGAAGAACGGGTCGAAGATTCTCGCCAGGTTCGACTGGGGGATTCCGGGGCCCGTGTCCCCCACGTCCAGGACCACGATCGCACCATCCACCCGGGTAGTGATGTCGATATTCCCCCCGCTTTTCTCCATGGCGTCCACGGCATTGTTGATCAGGTTGAGCAGCACCTGCTGCATCTCCGAGGGGGACGCGTGGATGGTGGGCAGATCCGGCATCAGATTCATGCTGATGTGGATATTGCTGTATTTGGCCCGCTGCTCGCAGAGGGCGACGATCTCCTCCACGAGGTCGTTCAATTGGACCATCACGACCTTGGGATCGGTCTTGCGGGCGAAGCTCAGTAGCTTGTGGGTGATCTCCTTGCACCGTTTCCCCTGGGTCTTGATCTGTTTCACGGCCCTCTTGAACTCATCGATATGGGCGCCCTCTTCGAACTCCTCTTCCTGCAGGAGGTCCTCGATCCAGCCTGCCTCCTCCACCATGATGGCCATCGGGTTGTTGATCTCATGGGCGATGCCGGCGGCCAGTTCCCCCACGGAGGCCAGTTTCCCGGCCTCGATGACCTGCTCGTTCAACATCTCCTTCTCCCGGTCCGCCCGGGCGATGCGCTGGACCATCCGTCTGGACAGGAGGACGGACGTTCCCGCGATCCCAAGGCCCCCCAGCAGGAGGATGACGAAGGCCCACCGCCGGGCCCGGTAAAGGTCCACAAAGGCATCGTTCTTGGCCTGCATGAACACCAGGATCCACTGGCCGTTCTTGAGGGGGGTCATGAGGTAGAGGAATGTTCGGCCGGTGGGGTCGTCATTCTCGAAGACCGCGACTCGCTCCTCCACGGTTTTCCTGGACAGGAAGCCGGTCAGCAGTTCTCGGGAAAACGCGGCCTCAAACCGGGGGCGGGTCTGAAAATCCCCGTTGTGGTTCACGATGAAGGCCGAGCCGGTCTTGCCCAGTTGCGTGGCCTCCACCAGGGAGTTGAAGGCCACAAAGTCGATGGTGGCCCTGAGAAGCCATCTCGCACCCACGGGCCTCACCGTGATGATGAAGTGGGGCAGCCCACGAAGGCCCAGGAACACGTCGCTGATGTGAAACGGGCTCCGGATGGCCCTTTTGAACCACTCGGCGTCGGCGTAGTTGGCCCTCTTCAACTCGAAGGGTCCGGCATACGCCACCTGGACGCCGTGTTCGTCCACCAAACCCAGATCCACGAAAACACCTCCGTACTCCTCGCGGAACAAGGAGAGGGCCTCTTTCAGAAACGCCTCGCTGCTCAGCCTCTTCAGGGAGTGGACTCTCACCAGCATCGCAACGTTGGCGAGGCGTTCGTTCAGGAAGCTGTCAATGTTCTGCTTGTGCTTGCGGACGATCTCCTGAAGGTGGTCCATGACTTTTTCCTGGTACGAGGTGTGAAACTGAACCCCGATGAGGCTGCTGATGAGAATGAGGGGACTCAGCGAGACCACGATCACGGTCAGGATCATGTTCCTGGTCAGTGACCGGTAGTAGCCGCCGTTGGCCAGCCGGTTTTTCGTCGAAACCTCGGGAGCCACAAACCCTCCCCTGGAGCAAATCTCGCACCGGAGCCGTTGGGTCCGCCCCTTCCGGGACGTCCCCGATTCCGCAAACCGGTCACACCCTGCCGCAACGCGTACAAAACGAGTGCGGGAAGAATAGCAGAGATCGAAGGCGGTTTCCAGCCCAAAGGGTCCAGCCCAAAGGGGCCGCAGGTCTTGAACCGTGCGGTCCTGTAGCCGTAATTCGCTTTATCGGTTTTTTATTTTTTGATACTGTAAACTACCTTTCGATCGTCGTGGAGTCGAGGGCGTCTCCGGAAAGAACAAGGAGTAAAGTCATGGCAGTAATTGTCATTTTCAGCGGGTCTTATTGCAGGGCGGAAGAGGTTGCAAAAATGGTGGCCCAGAGGCTGGGCTACGGGTGCATCGGCGAAGAGCTTCTCGAGGAAGCAGCGAATCTTTACAAAGTTCCCCGGGAGAGGCTCAAACGTGCCATGCATGGCCCCCCTTCGGTATTCAGCAAATTTACCCATGAAAAAGTCCGGAATGTTGCCTACATCAGAGCGGCCCTTTCCCGGTATGTTAAGGAAAACAACATTGTTTATCATGGGTTTGCCGGCCATCTTTTACCGAGGGATATTACCCACATCTTAAGGGTCTGTCTTGTGGCCAGTCAAGAGTACAGGGCTGCCCTACCCATGAGGAGCGAGGGGATATCGGCAAAGGAGGCCCAGCGGATCATTACGAGAGACGACAATGAATGCCGTGAGTGGACCAAATATCTCTTCGATCTTGGTCCCTGGGATATGAGTCTTTACGATATCAAGATTCCCATGCACGAAGGCTCCGTGCAAAAAGCCGCAGGAATGATTTGCGACAACGTTGCCAAGGAGGCCCTGAAGACGACACCGGGATCCCAGCAGGCGGCGGATGACTTTGTGCTGGCGGCCCGGGTCAACGTCGTCCTTGCCGAGGAGGGTCATGAAGTTGATGTATCTTGTGATCATGGTAATCTCACCGTGGTAATAAATAAATATGTCTTGAGATTGGAGCACCTGGAAAAGGAACTCCGGAGAATCGCCGGTGCCGTCGCCGGAGTGAAAAGCGTCCATACCCGCGTGGGACCCAAGTGGGAGGCCCCTGCCATCTATCCTCCCAAATTCAACTTCGAGCTGCCTTCCCGGATCCTTCTCGTAGACGACGAGAAGGAGTTTGTCCAGACCCTGTCCGAGCGATTACAGACCAGGAAGATGGAGGCCGCCGTGGCCTATGATGGCGAGGAGGCATTGTCGTTGGTGAAGAGCGAGGAACCCGAGGTCATGGTTCTCGATTTGAAGATGCCGGGCATTGATGGGATAGAAGTCCTCCGCCGGATGAAGAGAGAACATCCCGATGTAGAGGTTATTATCCTGACCGGCCATGGATCCGAAAGGGAGGAGGCATTGGCCAGAGAGCTTGGTGCCTTTGCCTATTTGGAAAAACCGGTGGATATTGATGTCCTGTCCCAGACGATGAAAGAGGCATATCGGAAACTGAACCTGGCAAGGGCCGCCAAGGCGGACCCAAAAAATGTTCCGGAGTAGGGCGGGATAAGGGGTTTGAGATTTCTTCGCAGGATGATCCCTGATTATTGGGCTGAGGAAGGCAGCTCGGGGAAAGGGCTGTTCCGTTATCGCCGGTTGTGGAAGTATACGGTTTCTCTTACCGCTTTAGTCTCTCTGGCTCCCCTGGTGATCATGACCGTCGTGAATTACTATCTGGATCAAAAGGTGCTCAGGGTGGAGATGATCCACCCCATCTCCCAGCACACTTCCAATACCAAGCGGTCTCTGGAATTTTTCATTGAAGAGCGGCTCTCTGCCCTGAATCTCATCATCCATGAGAAAACCTTCGAGGATCTTGTCAACCAGAAAAGGCTGATTTCCACCTTCGGGAATATGAAGAATTCCTTTGGGGGGTTTGTTGATCTCGGCCTTATTGATGAGGAGGGATATCAGCGTTCCTACGTAGGGCCGTACGATCTGAAGGGAAAGGACTACAAGGATCAGAGCTGGTTTCACGAGGTCAGCCTGAGGGGACTCCATGTGAGCAACGTTTTCATGGGATACCGGAATTTTCCCCACTTTGTGATTGCCGTCAAAAATGAAAAAGCCGGAGAGGGCTTCTATGTGCTTCGGGCCACCATCGATGCGGAGACCCCGATTCAAAAGATCATTTCTCCTCTGGATTTACGACCTTCAACCGATGTCTTTGTCATCAATCGAGAGGGGGTCCTTCAGACCTCCTCCCGATTCCATGGCAAGATCCTGGAAAAAAGCAGCGTGCCGGTGCCTCCCTATTCGTCGCGGTCAGAGGTCCTGGAAGGACATACGAGGGAAGGACAATCCTATCTCTTGGGGTATGCCTACATAGAACAGACTCCCTTCATCCTGATGATCGTTGCCCAACGTGACGCCCTCATGAAGAACTGGATGTCCGTGCGCCGTGATCTGATCTGGTTCCTGGTCGGCAGCGTGGTTCTCATTCTCCTGGTGATCTTCTGGGGTTCCATCTACATGGTAAGCCGTGTCCGGGAGGCGGATCTGAAGCGCGACGCTCTCCTTCATAATGTGGAATATACAAACAAGATGGCCTCCATCGGCCGACTGGCCGCGGGGGTGGCCCACGAGATCAACAATCCGCTCGCCATCATCAACGAGAAGGCCGGCCTGGTGAAGGACCTTGCCTTGCGGACGGAAGATTTTCCCCAGAAAGAGAAGATCATGAAGAACGTTGACTCTCTCCTTGCCAATGTGGAGCGATGCAGCACCATTACCCACCGCCTCCTGGGTTTTGCCAAGCGGATGGATGTGTCTCTGGAGACGATCAACCTCGAGCTGATCATCAGGGAGGTGCTCGGCTTCCTCGAAAAGGAGGCAAGCTACCGGAACATCTCGATTCATTATCATATCCCCGAAGGTTTCCCCTCCATTCAGAGCGATCGTGGCCAGCTTCAGCAGGTATTTTTGAATATCATCAACAATGCCTTTGCCGCCATGAAAGAGGGAGGGAAAATAGACATCTCCATGAGAGAAGAGAAGGATTTGGATGCGGTTGCCGTTACCATCAAAGACAACGGTCACGGCATTTCCAAGGAAGACCTCCCGCGCATCTTTGAGCCCTTCTTTACCACCAAGAAAGAGGGGGGAGTCGGACTGGGTCTTTCCATCACTTACGGTATCGTGGAAAAACTCGGAGGCCGCATCAGCGTTGAGAGTACGGTGGGTCAGGGGACCGAGTTCACCGTAATTCTACCCGCCAAAAAGACCAGGTTTTAGGAGTACGATATGGCGCTGTTACGGGTTTTGCTGATTGACGATGAGGAGGAGTTGGTCTTGACCCTGGTAGAGCGGCTGATGCTCCGTGGTATCGAGGTTGAAGGGGTAACCAGTGGAGCCGATGCCATCGGTCGTGTCCAGGAGAAAAAATTCGATGTGGCGGTTCTGGATATGAAAATGCCGGGTATAGGGGGGTTGGAGGTCATGAGGAGGATCAGGGAAGAACAGCCGGGAATAAAATTTCTCCTCATGACCGGCCGGGGATCTCTCGAAGAGGGAGAGGAGGGAATGCAGGAGGGAGCCTTTGCCTATCTCTTAAAGCCCATCAACATCGAGGATCTGATGAAGAAAATGATGGAGGCGGTGGGTGTCTGAAGAGAAACGTTTACGGGAAAAGGGCCTGGCATTCTTCGGGAGTATTACGGCAAGTTTTTCTCACGAGATCAACAATATCATGGCCATTATCGCTGAGCTTTCCGGTCTCATGGAGGATCTCCTCCGGGTTGCGGACCTGGGACATCCGCCGCAGCTCGAGAGGTTCAGGAGGATATCCGAGAGGATCGGCACGCAGGTTAAACGGGGGGAGGAGATGATCAAACGCCTCAACCGTTTTGCCCATACGATGGATGAACCGGTGAAGACCATTGACATGACGCACCTTCTTGTGGATTTGATCGCTCTCTCGGAGCGTCCCCGCACCCGGAGAAGGGCCCGCCTGGAAACCCGATTTCCCGAAGAGACCATTTTATTGGTGAGCAATCCCTTCCTCCTTCAGCAGGCTGTCTTCTCCTGTATGGAACTGGTTTTGGACGCCTCCCATGATAACCAGCTTCTCAGATTGATTCTCGAAAATCAGGATGGGGGAGCGAGGATTACCGTTGCCGGTGAAGACCCCATTGTCAAGACAGACGAAGCTGCCCTGTCTTTCCTCCCGGTTTTAATGGAAGAGCTGGGCGGAAAGGTAGAGGTTATCTCCACCGATAACGGCGGGCTTTCCCTGGTACTCTCTATTCCGTATTCCCTACCGGAGGATTCGAAGAAACCTATCGATAATCGTCGCAAGCCGGATGTCGCAAGTGGTAAGTCGACCGCATGACGGAGGAACCCAAAGTGAGGAGGTGTTTTTATGGCGGATAAGATTAAACTATTGGTGGTTGATGACGAAAAACAGTTTCTGGAAACCATTTCCACGCGCCTCAGCATGAGAGATTTCGATGTTACCCCGGCGAATAGCGGGGAGGAGGCGATCGAGGCCGCTCGGAAGCAGGAATTTGAAATTGCCCTTGTTGATCTTAATATGCCCGGGATAGGGGGTGAAAAGGTCCTCGAGATTCTGAAGGGGGAACACAAATTCATGGAAGTGGTTATCCTGACCGGGTATGGGGGAATTGATTCCGCCATCCGGTGCACGAAGGCCGGTGTCTACGGTTATCTGGAGAAACCATGCGAACTCGGAACGTTGCTGAAAGTGTTGCGGGAGGCCTATCAGAGACGCGTCCAGAACAAACTCAAGTTCAAGCATGAAAAGCTAAAAGAGATCGTCTCTGAGGCCGTACCCGGCTCACCTCTCGAAATATTGCGGAAACTGAAGGAAATGGATAAGGAACTGAAGTGAAACACCCTTGAATTGACCTATGCATGGAAGAATGAAAATCCCGCTACCCCCTGAAAAGCAAGCACTCAGATTGAGGAGGATGGATATGGAAAAGAAGCATGTGAAGGACATCATGATTCCCCTGAAAGACTATGCCGTGGTTTCCCAGGATACGACGATCGAGGAGGCGCTGAAGATCACGGAAGAGAGTTACAAGAGGCTCCCGCCGGAAAAGTACAAGCATCAGGGGATACTGGTCAAAAATGAAGAGGGGAATATCGTGGGAAAACTCACCCAGGCCGATATCTTGAGAGGTCTCGTACAGGATTACAAGATCTCGGACATGACCTTCCTGGGACGATGCAAGGCCCTGAAAGACAAAGGAGTGCATGAATTTATGACCACCACTGCCCTGTCCGTGGACGTAAACCAGGAATTGGTCCATGCGATCCACATCCTGCAAACCAGTGGCCATAGAGGGCTTCTGGTTACCGGAGAGGGAAAGAAACCGATCGGGATGCTGAGACTGACCGACATCTACCAGCTTGTGAAAGAAACCATTCTGGAGGACTGATACAAAATGGAAGAGAAGCATTTGATGGATATCATGATTCCCCTGAAAGACTACGCCGTGGTTTCCCAGGATGCGACGATCCGGGAGGCGCTGAAGATCATGAAAGAGAGTTCCGAGAGGCTCTCGCCGGAAAAGGTCCGGCATCTGGGGATACTGGTCAAGGATGAAGAGGGGAATATCGTGGGAAAACTCACCCAGGCCGATATCTTGAGAGGTCTCGTGCCGGATTACAAGGACATCGGCGGTTCACGCCTCTCCCCTAAAATGCGGGCGGAGATGGGCGAAATCATGGATTACATCTCGGACAAGACCTTCCTGGGACGATGCAAAGCCCAGAAAGACAAAAAAGTGCATGATTTCATGACCACCGTGGCCCTGTCCGTGGATGTCAACAAAGGGTTGGGCCATGCCCTCCACATCATGCAAACCACTGGGCATATAGGGCTTCTGGTTACCGGAGAGGGAAGGAAACCGATCGGGATGCTGAGACTGACCGACATCTACCAGCTTGCGGAAGAAGCCATTCTGGAGAACTGATCCAAGGGGAGTTTCAAAATGGCGGCCGAGCATAAAGCAGACAAAATCAAGTTCGACTGGAAGAGGACATTTTTTATCTTATTGGGATTGGGTTTTTTCTTTTTCATCTATTTCTCCCCTCCCTGGAAGGACGCTGTTGATCCATTGGGCAAGACGTTTCCCCTGTCGAAGGAGGGGAAGGCATCCATCGCCCTTTTCATGCTTGCCGGTACCTGGTGGGTCTTTGAGGTAATACCCATCGGTTTGACAAGTATCGCCATCGGCGTCTTTCAGGCGCTCTTTGCGATCCGTTCCGCAAAGGATGCCTTCCGGGACTTCATGGATCCGTCGGTGATGTTCATCTTCGGTTCAATCGTCGTTGGTCTTGCCTTCACAAAGACGGGACTGACGAGACGTCTTGCCTATAAGATGTTGGAAATCGTGGGGGAAAGGACAGGCCTGATCCTATTGGGATCATGCCTTATAACGGGCGGGCTTGCCCTGTTCATGGCTCATACCGCGGCCGCGGCTACTGTATTTCCCATCCTGATGTCCATCTATGCCTTATATGGCGAAGAAGATAAACCGACAAGATTCGGTAAGGCCCTCTTTATAGGTATGGCCTATTCTGCCGGGGCAGGAAGTGTTATCAGCATGTTGGGTTCAGCGAGAGCCCCTGCGGCAGCGGGCATGTTCAAGGAATTCACCGGCGGAGAGATCGGATTCTTCGAGCTTGCCAAATATATGTTTCCCGTAGGCATGATCATGGTCCTTTTCATATGGGCTTTCTTGATGATCTTCTTAAAACCCGAGAAAAAGACCATCGCCGGTCTTAAGGAACAGGTAAAGAGTCTCTCTTCTGAACTTGGTCCCATGAGAAGGGAGGAAAAATTTGTTATCCTGTGCGTGATCGGGGTAGTGATCACCATGTCTCTTCAGTCCTTTGTCCCTGCCTTCAAGGTGCTGGACAGGGCTGCCATCATGCTGGTGTCAACCCTTCTTTTCTTTATATTCGGGGTACTTACGATTGATGAACTCGAGGGGATACCATGGAATATCATCCTGCTCTTCAGCGGCGCCATGAGTATAGGCTTCTGTCTCTGGCAGACGGGGGGAGCGCAGTGGATAGCGATCAAATGGCTTGCCCTCTTTAAGGAGGCACACTGGGCGGTATTTGTGTTAAGTATTGCCTTTTTTGTATTGATCATGACCAATTTCATCATGAATG
>Ga0209619_10001020_pt1 | contig 20226 bp, 16 predicted proteins | sample Rifsed16ft3_FD_184011 | JGI IMG/M metagenome (GOLD analysis project Ga0209619, IMG submission 184011) | Soil microbial communities from Rifle, Colorado, USA - sediment 16ft 3 (version 2) | ecosystem: Environmental > Terrestrial > Deep subsurface > Rock core/Sediment | place: Rifle, Colorado... | reverse complement strand
TGTCTCAATTTCGATTATAGACTACAACGCAGAGTCGCCCCGCCTTCGGCGGGATAAACTCCGGACGCAGACCTGCCTGCCGAAGTGATTCATTCACCATTTCAACATAGCGGAATGCTCGGCACGCAGGCAGGGGTTCGCAGAGGAAACCAGAAATTCAGAGTTTCCTCTGCGTTTCTTTGCGACCTCTGCGTTAAGAACTACATCCAAATTGAGACACTACCGGCACCTAAAACGACTTGTAATTGAGGCTCCTTGCAGGCATATTACAGGACAATTCTCCAGAGAATGCATGCCGAACGTCGCCGTTGTCTTATTTCAGCTGGGAGGGCCCGATTCGATCGACGCCGTGGGGCCTTTCCTCTATAACCTTTTTCGTGATCCGGATATCTTCGATTTCCCGGGAGTCTTTCTTGCGAGAAACCTGTTTGCGCGCCGTGTCTCTTCCAGCAGGGCCAAGCCTGTCGCCGAACATTACAGGGAGATCGGCGGAAAATCACCCATCAATGAACTGACCGAATCACAGGCCAGGGATCTGGAGCGCTCTCTGAGGGCCGACGGGATTTCAGCCAGCGTTTTTGTAGCCATGCGATACTGGAGACCACTGACCGAAGATGCGATCCGTGCTATTCTGGAGAAGACGTTTGACAGGATTGTCCTGCTCCCTCTCTACCCTCATTTTTCACGGGCAACGACATACTCCAGCGTCAATGAATGGAACAGGAAGATCGCCGGAAAAAAGATCTCCGGAATTCCCACGTCGCTCGTCTGCTGCTATCCCGATCATCCTTTGTACATTGAGGCGCTCGTCGAAAACATTCAGGGCACGCTTGGCCGGTTCCAATCCGTTGATCCAAAGGATATCGACCTTGTTTTCAGCGCCCACGGGGTCCCGGTCGATTTTATTGCCAAGGGAGATCCCTACCAACTGCACATTGAGGAAACAGTTCGAACGACGATGGCCCGGGGCGGGTGGATATCTCCTCATCGAGTGTGTTACCAGAGTAAGGTCGGATCATCCAAATGGCTTGAGCCCTCACTCCATGCAACGATGGCCGCGCTGGCAAATGACGGGCGACGGAATCTGCTTGTCATCCCGATAGCCTTTGTGACGGAGCATATCGAGACACTCCATGAAATTAACATCGAAGCAAGGGAGGAGGCATTGCGTTACGGGATCCTGCGGTTTGAGATGATGCCTGCTCTCAATTCGCACCCAAAATTCATCCGATGCCTGGCCGAGCTGGTGAAGGAACAGATTTCTTCCGACCGGGGCACTTTCACCGCTTGTCGTCGTCTGGCTGGAGACGATGCATCGGGGCCAAGACCTGTCTTGTGCCCGTGGTACAATTCCGCCAAGCCGTTGGAATCCAGGAGAGAAAAATCGGCCATCGTCCGCTGAGACGGGGGGAAAAAAGTATGTGCACATTCACCGGAAATCCTTTATATTTGAACGGTCAGAGGTGAAGTTGCAGTCAGGTTGAGGATACTTGATCACAGCCGAAGGAGTCCTTATGGGAAGCAAGGTTCGGAACGTAAGAAGTTGGTGGTTGGTTCTGGGTGCGGTATGCCTGCTTGCCGCATCTGTTCCTGCACAGCAGCAGACAGGGGCGCCTCCCGCTTCGGTCGAACTGATGTCGCCCGAACAGTTTACCGAGACCCTGAAACAGGTCTGGTCGTTCCTCAAGATTGAGATGGAGAAGTATCTCGAAGCGATCAAGTCGAAAGGCGAGTTTGAGACCTCGTCGGAATACGACCGAAGGGCTACGGATTCCCGAAGACTCTACGTCGCGGCGGTGATGAAATATAGTACAGACCAGAAGCTGAATGAGCGCGACTACAACGTTCTCTTCAAAGCGGTTCTGGGTGCCTACGATGCCGACAAGCAGATGTTCCCACTCAATTCTTCGACCATTGTCGACGCTCCGTACAATATTCCCATAGTGCAATGCGTCATCCGGAAGAACAGCTACATTGCCATGGCGGATTCGATACGGAGGGGATACAGGACCTCGAGTGTTTACATCAACCTCCCCAAGAGCAATAAATGGCAGGTGAGCCGCGATCTGGCCCGCTCCGCAAAGGCCGATGAAGACCAGATCTACTTCAGAGTGAAAATGAGGATTAACATCGAGAAGACGGACCTGAAGGATCAGGCGGTCCTCGAATTGGTGCCAAGGCAGCTTGCCCTGATCAACAACAAGACAGGCAAGGTGTACTGGACAGCCCCGATACAGTAAGTATTTCGTCCAGAAATGAACAAGGCCGGCGGAGAGATCCTGCCGGCCTTTTTTGTTGTCGAGAAGAGGGAGGGTTACGGATAGGCTGTGACAATCCTTACTGAGCTCACCTGTTTCCATAGTCTCCACGACTTATCCCGGGGAGGGATGGGCCCGTCGGGAAGCTCAGTGACAACCGTTGTCACGGTCGCTTTCTGGCCGTTGGCAATGCCGTAGGAAATAATCTTCACCTGGCCGGCAGGCATGCCGATAATACTTCGAGAATATCCAATTGTTCCTTCGCTGGTCGTGATCTCCTCGGTACGATCAACCGCAGAACTCGCTGTTTCCGGCAGATCCTCCACCGCTCTGTTCAAGCCCTGGAGGGCCAGACTCTTGACAAGCACCTGAGTGGCATGCGTCGTCGCAATCTCCACGGACCCCTTTTCGGCCCGCTTGATGCCAAAGCCAAAGATTCCTATGATGACCGCGACAGCGCCGACAAAAACGATTTTTGATGATCCCATTGAAACGCTGTTCCTCCTAGGAAATTAGAGATTGGGAGGGAAAAAAGTCTGTTCCCAGTAGCTTGCAGGGTATTTGTTGATGTACGTTCCGTCGGACTTTTTCACCTGAGTCGAGAACGTCCCTTCCTCAAGGGTCAACGTGAGCAAAAAGGACGCAACTTGTGTCTTATCAGTCGTCGGGTTTCCGTCCTGTTTGTAGTACGTGAAAACGCACTTTGTTATTCCGTTGGCGACATTCAGCGGCGTGCCACTCCCGATCTGACGGTAGAGCTTCCGATCGTTCGGATTAGGCGTATTGGCAAGTTCGTCAGTATCGCCATAATAGTACGAGATCGTCTCGATAGAACCATCGGCAGCAAGATCAGCGTCAAACTTGAACTTTGATGAGGTACACTCCTTGACGCCGGTTCCCTTGGCCAAGCCCAGCCCCACGTACTCAAAATCCGAGGTCATGATGTCTCTCAGGATGGAGAGTTCCTGCTGAATGTTGGTATGAGCCATGCTCTCGGAAACCATCGTATTCAACGAAATATTCATTCGGAGCACAATGAGCACAATAGCCGTACGAACGAGAATCGACCCTATGATATCGAACGTTACGCCCATTTAGTAAGTCATCACGGTGCTGAATGTTATCGACGACATATCCAAATAATCCGGGAAATTCGCTTTCACAACAACCCTCTTATAATATGTCTCATAGTATACTTTGACAGTGGGGTTCCATTCCTCGACATAGTATACCTGAACGTCGAGCTGAATTCCGGTGATCAGATCGGTGTTCACCGTCCTCAGGTAGGTGTGATAATCGTCGACATCGTCGAACGATGTATTTGACTTGTAGGGTTTGAGGTCGGGCCATGGGACGACCTTGCTTCGCTCTGTTGAATTGGGGCCCAGAGAGTAGTAATCGGTAAATTCCCACGCGTCCCGCCACCTGTAATCCGTCACGATGGCGTCGAATTTCTTTCCGAAGATCTCAGCGAGCAACGACTCACACTGCATGGCGGCCAAGTCGAGAGCCTCCGCCTTGATCTCCTCTCTCTGGCCTTCAATGAGATATTGCTGAGAGGTCACAACCATGACCGTCAGCGCCACGAGCGTGGCAATACTCAGCATTGTCTGTCCCAGACTCATTTACAACGTCTCCTTCAGTGCCGGAGGTACATCAGATGATCCGCAAATCCCTCTCACCAAGGGGTGATGTCTATTCCTCATCGACCGTGGCCGATCCTACTTCTTCGATGGATGTGATGCCGTCCTTGAGCAGTTCAACGGCCGCCTGCCGGAGTGTTCTCATTCCCTGACGAATGGCCTGGCTTCTGAGCTTCTCCTCATCCACAAGCCCCTCGGCCTCAAGCACGATCTTACGAATTTCTTTCGTGAAATAAAGAGCCTCGTGGATCGCCATTCTGCCCTTGTATCCCTTCGTGCAATCGGAGCATCCGATCGCCCGAAACAAAGTTGCGCTCCTTATCTCCTCCTCCGTCATTCCGAGTTTCCTCATCGCTTCTTTGTCCGGATTGGCGATGGGGCTTTTGCATTTCGGGCAGAGCTTCCTGACGAGGCGCTGTGCCAGGACCATATTGATCGAGTACGCCAGCAGGAACGGTTCGACTCCCATCTTGTAAAGCCGGGAAATGGCGCTTGGTGCGTCATTCGTGTGAAGGGTCGAAAATGTCAAGTGCCCCGTGTTCGCAAGTTTCACGGCAATATTGGCGGTGATCTGGTCACGAATTTCTCCGACCATCACGATATCCGGGTCATGACGAAGTATCGCCCTCAGTGCGCCTTCAAAATCGAGCTTCGGATTCAGTTTAACCTGTCGCGCCCCGTCGATGAAGTATTCGACAGGATCTTCGACCGTGATCACGTTCAGTGAAGGGTCCATGACCGTCCGCAATGCCGCGACGAGTGTGGTGCTCTTGCCGCTTCCGGTCGGTCCCGTGACAATGACAATACCGTACGGCTTTTTGATCGCCTTGATGAAGTTCTGACGGGCGTTGGGCTCAAACCCGAGCTCATCGACCGAGCCACCGATCTTCGGTTCCTGAAGCACCCGAATGACTATCGACTCAAGTTTGCTTCTAAGTTCCTTTCCGACCACGGGTATCACCGAAACACGGAAGCGGACGGTTTTCTTGTCGATCGAAAATTGCGCAAACCCGTCCTGGGCGGTATTGCGCTCAAAACGATCGATATTCATCGCCCGGTCCTTGACCACGGCAGAAACTGCTTCGGCGCGGCTCTCTGTGTGAGTGTACCAGATCGAGAGCCTGCCGTCCACTCTGAAATGAAATTCCGTTGTTCTCTCTCCCCTCGGAACGACATGGATATCGCTTGCACCAACGCGCACGGCATCCATAAAGATATTTTCAACCAGGTCTACCAGACCGCTTCGGTTGATCTCTTCCTCGAGGACTTGTTCATACAACTCGGTATCCTCGTCGAGCACCCCCTCTGATTCACCCCGCAATGCAGATTCTTTGTCCTTGTACGTGGATCGTCCGATATTGACCCGTTTCCACAGGTCTTCGTACTGGTCGAAACTCACGTAGAACAATTCAAACTTCCGGTAAGGAAACGTACGGGCAATAAGATGGACTTCGGACCTGGTCGGATCGGGAGTGATCACAAAAACACGTTCAGGGTTTTCAGGATCCACGACAAAAGGCATCACGAGATGTTCAACGGCCAGTTCACGGATTGAGGCCGGAAGACTGTTGAGTTCCTTGCGAATGAAGGCGAGGACGTTGTCGTCGACGGTAAACTTTGTCGTATCGAGGGACTTGAAAGCATAGAAGTCGGCGACCTCCTGATACACCTTGTTCCTGTCGACGCTGTAATCCTCAACAAGCACCTGGGGAAGCCTGCGGCGGGTCTTCTGGGTCTCCTTGCTCATTGAGTCCAGAGCATTGAGAAGGATATCGGGCGTGATGATCCCCTTCTCGATCAGTACTTCTCCGAATTCTCTTTTTGTTTTCTTCACAGTTGTGCTAGTATGTATCGACGCGGATCGAGGCCGTCTCGGACGAGAGGTACGTCAGGAACACGAGGGCGCCCATGATAATAATGGAAATTGCGACCTCAATAAAGCTCACCAGATTCTTCATTGCGTACTGGTTTTCCATCTGATAATAATCCGCAAGCTGGGTGGCCGTAGCCTTGACGTCGCCTGTTTCTCCCGCCGTGCGGAACCTCGAGACAACCATATCCGGGAAGAAGTTGGTCTGTTCGAGGGCATGAGCCAGTTCGGTTCCATACTTCAGCATCAGCGGAACTGCGACGGACTTCACCTGCTTGTCGAGGTATCGATTGCCCGAGGCCTCACCTGCAAGGCGAATGGCATCGATGTTCTCTCCTGAAGAAGCGTATACGATTCCAAGAACACGGCAAAAAATTTCCACGCTGGTATTTCTCAAAATTCGGCCCATATAGGGGATGCGGATAACGAATCGATGGAACGCCATTCTTCCTGCAGGGGAAAGGATATAGACATAGAATCCAATGGTCGCGAGGAGGCTCAACACCACGATCCACACTATGTTGGCCTGAACAAACGCGCTGAACTGAAGAGTGGCTTCGGTCAACGGGGGCATCTTCGATGTCATGGGCGCCAGCATTTCTGCCATCTGAGGAAGCAGATAGACGACATAGAATGCTATGGCTCCGACGAGTGTCAGCGAAGTAACCGCCGGCAGGATCAAGGAGCTGGCGAGGCCCTTCTTGAAGTCGGCTTGCCTTTCGACAAGCTGTGCGACACTCTGGAAGATCGACGTCATGTTTCCGCTCTTCGATGCAATCCCCAGCATCAGCGCGGTATGCTCACCGATGACTTTTCCCTGCCGGGCAAAAGCATCGCGTGAGTCGACGCCGTTCTTCAGATCCTGAATAATATCTTTGAGAGCAGTCCTGAGGTAGTTGTCCCGCACGTTGTTGGACATGATGCGCAGGACTTCCGTGTACGGCATTTTCTGTTCGAGGAGCTTCGCGCTCGTGCCGACGAACGATACAATCTCTCCCGACGATGCGGCCATCTTGAACTCAAACGCCGGTCGGACATACTTTACCTTGAAACCGAGCCGCTCGAGGGCAGAGGTTACTTCGCTGCGCGAGTAGGCGCTCTGAACACCCGTGATCTCCTTGTTCCCCCGCCGTACGGCGTAATTGTAATTCTTCTTTTTCTTGAGCGACAGGAGGGCAGACCTATTCAACTGGCAAATTGTCTTTGCCTTCTTACGTGCCTGGAGGTAGGAAGGAGCAAATACGAACCGCTGGATGATTTTGCCCGATTGGTCTCTGGCGGTGATGCGGTATTCAGACCCGGTTGGCTGAGCCATTATGAACCCGTCTCGCGAATGTGGCGGAAGTGCGGATGGACAAGGCGGGGGAGGAAATGGAACCGCTTCCCATCAAGCATATCAATGTTACGTCTCGGGATCTGCGCTGCTTGTGACCCGGGGCACATTGGAGATTGCCGACGCCAATCCCCTGACGGTGCACCTATAATTTCGCAAACCTTTGCCTCTTTTTCAACCGTATAAGTGACTTTCTTATGGTTTGGGCGTTTCATTCAGACTCTCAAGTGCCTTTATGTAGTCCTCAAAGAGCGGGCCGAGTTCATTGAGGCCGTTCTCGATGACATAGGGAAGCGATTCTCCGACCGAATGAAGGATCACCACCGCGTTGACGTTGGCATCCTTCCGGGATGCATTCGAGATCCTCTGTGAGATCCCCTTGTTGACAACAGAAACCGACTTGTAAATCTCCGCCAGGTTCTTCAGTTCCCAATCAGGTTCTCCCCCGGCACGCATGATGAAAAACTGCCCGAGGAGGTACGTTGTAACGGCCCGATAAATGGTCTCCCGCGAAGTGGCAAAAGGAAGGTGAAAACGGACCATGGGCCTCAACCGGTCCATCACCGGACAATTGCTGGTCACCATATAAATACCGATGAGCGCGCTGAGCCCCTTCTGCAGGGTCGTGTCTTTGATAAAGGTCCGCTCCTTCGTCTCGACCGTTACTGTCGTCTTTTCGAAAGAGATTGAATCCTGGAACGACTCGACGAGGCTTGCCAGGTTGGCAGCGACAGGACAATACTCAACGGAACTGTCGAGGGGGCAGTTCTCGCACTGATGAAACTTCAGCTTGGTCCATTCCGGCTTTTTCGCCCTTTGGTCGAGGAGCAGTTCGAGGGAATCCCCTTCCAGACGGATTGAAAAATCCTTTTCCAGTCCGTTGTCAAACTTGAATTTATAGAGGAGCGTTATGATTTCAGATTCTCGGTCAGATGCCATATTCATTGCACGGCCGACAGACGGGAGGTCTCTGTTTCGCCAATCCTATTTTTTGGGAAGTGAACATTCAAAGACAACCTGCGATTTTTCCGAATGAACAGAGAGGGAACCGCCCTGTGCCGCCAGAGCGCGTTGGGCGGCATAGAGAAGAAGAGAATCCTCATCGAGTTTTTGAAACTGGCCGCCAACGGAGTCCAGCGGCTTCCGCAGCTGATCCGCCAGCCTCTGTCCTTTTTCTCCGCTTTTGCTCACCGTCAGCTTGATGGTCACTTTATCTCCCGAATCTTTTTCCGCATCGAGGGACAGTGCGGCGCCTTCTGCCGCGATGCCGACAGCCGCGACACCCACCGACCGGAGGGCCTCGCGCATCCTGACTTCCTCGCATACGACCGAGGGCAATTTTCCCTTGAGGTGCGAAACAAACTCGACATCCTTCGACTTCGCGATGGCTGAAATGAACTCAGACACGCCACCCAGCACCTTGTCGAGCGAAACCTCTTTCCCCGCGTCCTTCCTGCCGCCCGGAGTCAGAAACACAGGATCGATGCTCTCGATCCCGGCAGTGACGATAGCCTGTGCCATTTCATTGAGGGACGAAAGAACTGACTGCTGTTCCTTTGTAACCTTTCCAAGTTCACCTTTTGCCAGCATGCCCAGAGCATCTGAGATTTTCACCGCGGCGTCAATGACCTGGTCAAAAACGAACGAGGCATGGTTCTTCTTCAGAGTATCGAGGGCGGCCTCCGAATTCCTGGCCCGGAGAAGCGACCGCATCCGGGTAATCAACTCGGTTGTATCAATCGGTTTAACCAGGTAATCCTTCGCTCCTTTTTTCAGGCAGTCGATCGCCGTCGAAAAATCAGCGAAACCGGTAAGCATGATCACGTCTGTGGTTGGAAACTGCTCGGAAATGATCCCCAGAGCGGTGATCCCGTCCATTCGAGGCATGTTGATGTCGAGCAGCACGACATCGAAGGGGGTCCGCTTCAGCTTCTCAATTGCTTCTTCCCCGTCAACAGCGGCATCGGTTTCAAAGCCGCCCGCGCTGAGACGTGTCTTGATCGTCAGCCGCAGCGTATCTTCATCATCGACTACCAGAACTTTTCCGACCATGAGTAGGATTCCTTGTTATGACTTGTTTATGCAACTGGTAACGTGAATCGAAATGTCGTTGATTTCCCGGGCTCACTTTGGACTCCGATCGTTCCTCCGTGGGCTTCGACAATAAGCTTGCAAATGGCCAGTCCGAGCCCTGTCCCCTTCTGTCGGATCCGCTTCGCCGTTGAAGCCTGCTTGTACCGCTCGAAAATCGTGTTCAATTCCCCCGGGGGAATTCCCATTCCCGTGTCCTTCACGGTAACGCAGACAACCTTTTGTTTCCCATCACGTCCCATGAAATTCACCTCGTCGTCTTCGGCTCTAATCTGGACGTGACCAGAGCCGGCAGTGAACTTGAGCGCGTTGCTCAGCAGATTCATGATCACCTGTCCGACTTTTCCGGCGTCGATCATTGCGGTGGAGAGATCGCCGCGAATGTCGACTTGGAGGGAGACATTCTTCTGCCTGTACTGGAAATCGACCTGTTTCACCACCCGGTCGATAATCTGGGGAATCGACACCGGTGCCTTATGGAGCGTAATCTTCCCGGCTTCGAATTTGGAGATATCGAGAAGGTTATTGATCAGTTGAAGCATTCGTTCGGCCGATTCCTGCGACGCGGTCAGAAGAGTGAAATGGTCGGGTGTGAGTTGCTCCTTCGATTTCTCAAGCTCTCGAATGAATTCAATAACGTCCTTGATTCCCGCAAGGGGGCTGCGCAGGTCATGCACCAACATGGCCATGAAATCCGCCTTTGTACGTTCGAGCTCTGCCTCTATCTGTTTGAGCTTCACCAGGGTCTTGGTGCGAACGATGAGCTCATCCGTGTCGATAGGTTTCGTCAAGTACTCGTCGGCGCCCAGCATGAGCCCGGCTTCGATGCTCCCCGGATCCTTGCGCTGCGCCGTAAGGAAGATCACGGGTATCCTGGCGGTGACCGTATTTGCCTTGAGATGTTTCAGGGTCTCAAATCCGTCCATCTCCGGCATTTGGATATCCAGGAGAATGACATCCGGTTGTTTCTCGGTTGCCATCACCAGACATTCCTTCCCGCTTGTTGCCCGAAGCATGGTGACGGGTTTGCGTTTCAGGGCGAACTCAAGGAGATCAAGATTGTCCTCGGTATCGTCAACGACAAGGATTACTGGATCTTTTTTGGTTTCCTGGTTCATGGTTTCGTTGTCCTAGTATGGTTATGCCGTTGCCAGGACGCGTTTGATCGTACTGGACAAGGCTTCTCTTGAAAACTCGGTCTTGTTCATGACATCTTTGATATAGGAATTGAGCATATCGCGCTCGTTGTTTGTCAGTTCTTTTCCCGACATGATGATCACCGGGATCTTCTTCCAGTCCTCGCTTGCCTGAAGCTGGCGGACAACCTGGAATCCATCCATGCCGGGCATGACAACGTCGAGGAAAATAAGCGCCGGCTTCGCTTTCTTGAGAATCTCCATCGCCTCTTCGCCGCTGTTGGCAACCTCTGATTTGTACCCTTCCCGCTCCAATTGTTGCTTCAGCGCATTTGCGTAATCTTTATTGTCATCCACGACCAGAACAAATTCATCGCCGGTCTTTACGGCAGATTGTACGCGTTTTAGGAACTGCTGTGAATCCACCGGCTTGGGCATGACGTCAATAGCGCCGAGAGACATCGCGAGCGGCTTGTTGTCAATCATTGAGTGAATGATGACGGGAATCTCTTTTGCCTCAGAATCCCGCTTCAGTTCCCGCAGAACCTGCCATCCGTCCTTCTGCGGCATCATGATATCGAGAGTGATCAGAGCCGGCTTGATCTCCTTCGCGAGCTTGAGTCCTTCGTCGCCAGACAGTGCAACGGTGACGCTGTATCCTTCAGGAACGAGGTAGGATCGAAGGATCTGCAGGGCGTCCGGATCATCATCAATGCAGAGGATCTTGGTTCCTGCCTCAGGGCCGACCGTCTGAGCGATCGCCTGCTTCAAGGGAGCGGTTTCCATCTTTCTCATACCGACCGACGTAAGCGGTGCGGGCGCAGGGACTTCCTTCGATTTGTCGGGCATGAATTCGACCGGCACGGTCAGAGTGAACGTGGATCCTTTTCCGAACACGCTTTCGACAGTGAGATCCCCGCCGAGCATCCTCGCGAGGCGACGGGAAATGGGGAGTCCCAGCCCTGTTCCCTTGTACTTCCTCGCATGGCTGCTGTCGATCTGCTGGAATTCCTCAAAGACCAAACGATGGTTCTTTTCCTCGATCCCAATGCCCGAATCTCTCACCGCGAATGCAACGACTCCCGTCTGCACCTGGCGCACCGAAAGGACGATCTCTCCTTTTTCAGTGAACTTGACTGCATTGCTCAGAAGGTTCACAATGATCTGTTTCACCTTCAGAATATCCGTCTTCATCATCGGCAAATCAGGCTGCAATTCCTGTTTGAGGGCAAGTCCTTTCTGCTGGACCAGCATTTCAATTGTCATGACGGTATTGGCGATGATATTGGCAACATCGTCGCTTTCGACACTCACCGTCATCCGGCCCGCCTCGAGCTTCGAGAAATCAAGGATATCGTTAATAAGCTGCAGCAGGTGCTTTCCGTTCTTGAGAACTTTCTCGGTTGCCATACGCTGGTCCGGCGTAAGCGGGTCGCTCGTCGGGCCCAAGAGGACCGAACTGAATCCGATAATGGAATTGAGGGGTGTCCGAAGTTCGTGGGACATACTTGCAAGGAAGTCGGACTTGACCCGGTAGGCCTTTTCGAGCTCAGCATTTTTCTTATTCAACTCCTCGTTCTTCAATGCGATCTCGCGCGAGAGGGCAAGGGCCGCCTCATTGTTTTTCGCGTTGGTCAGAGCAACCCCGATTTGCGGCACGGAGTTATGGATAATCTCCTTCTTAAGCTCGTCAAAGGGCTGCATGGAACCAAGGACGAGCACGCCCAGAAGGCGGTCCTGGAACAGAATGGGAACTGCAAGCGTATTCTTGGGGGCAACTTCCACCAATCCCGTATCGAGATTAAAACCCGCGTCAGGGGGCAGATCGCTGATTTCCAGCGTGCGAAGTTCTTTTGCACATTGGCCGGGAATTCCTTCGCCAAGGGCATATTGATGGTTGCGTCCGTTTTGGCGGAGTGCATAACCCGCGGCGAGCTCGAGGAGGTCGTTCTGTTTGTTCAAAAGATACAGCGCCCCCACGTTGGCCCCGGAATGATGGCAGACGAGATTCAGACTATTGATTTCCACCTCCTGGATCTCAACATGGCTGTTCAAGGCCGTCACCAACTCCGAGTAGGCACTTAATCGCGTGTAGTTGTTCCCCAGCATGACCGACATGCGGTTGAAGTCGCCTGCCAGTTCGCCAAGCTCGTCGGAGCGATGGAGCTTGATCTCCTCGAACTTTCCCTCCATGATCTTCTGAGTTCCCTCTTTCAGGAGGCGGACGGGGTTCGTGATCGATCCTGTCAGCACGAAACCCAGTGCGACTGCGAAAACGACGATGACAATATTGATGATGCCTATGAAATTGGCTGTGGTGCTGCTTAGAATCTTGGCATCCTCGACGCTTTGAGACTGACGTACCGTCACTTGCTGCCGCACCACCCGGAGGATGGTTTTTGCGTTCGAGAGAAGCTGTGCTTCGTTCTCAATACGGCACAGGGCTGTAAAATCTCTCTCGAAACTCGCATTTTTGAGCCGATTCTCGCCAAGGAGTACCTTCTTGTCGCCGGTATTCGACACCCATTGAGCGAAGTCCTCACCGACGATTCTTACCTGGCCTGCCAAGAGCGTATCGGGGAGATTCTCCCGTGCGACAGCAATGACCCTTCCGGCCTCCCGCGCGAGGGAATGATAGAGTGCGAGGGCGGTTTCACTGCCATTGAGGGCATATTCATTCACTGCGTCGGGAGCATCATTGAGGATCACGCTGAGCCGCTGGATGCCGTTCAACGCCGGAATGGCGGCCGACGCTTCCGAGTTGTTGTCCTCGATGCGCGTAAGGAGGTTGAGCGTCAGAATGGTCATCGTCATGAGGATCACCAACAGAATTGCGAAAGTCGCAAAGACCTTCCAGTAGAGTTTTGACTTAAACATATTGTTTCCCTTTGTCGACAACCCGATTCAAGAGATTATACCGTTGCCTGAGCCTTCATGTATTTCTGAACCAGCGCCACAAGTTCTTCCGGGTCCATGGGCTTCGTAAAATGTTCTACGCAACCCATTTCGCGCGTCCTGGCCCAATCTTCCTGCTTTGCCTGTGCGGTGAACGCAATCACCGGGATCTCTTTTGTTTTCTCGTCACCTTTCAGAAGTGAAATGGCGCTCCAGCCATCCATCACCGGCATTTGCATGTCCATCAGGATGAGGCTGGGATTGCATTCTTTGGCGAGCCTCACTGCTTCTTCACCATTCTCCGCGACCACGAGTTTCACATCCAATTTGCTCTTCATGAGAACAAACTGAACAAGATCCCTGTTGTCTTCATCGTCTTCTGCCAGCAAAATCACTTTGCTCATTCCAACTTCCTTTCTTCCATTTCCAATTCTCAAAGCGATGACAGATACTGCCTGAACGCCGCGAGTTTCTCATTCATGACCTGGTTCAGCTTTTCCATTTCGATCGGTTTCTCAACGTATCCTTCTGTCGACCGCAGCTCAGAAGACCTAAGTTGCGTGACATCGCCTGACTGGCACAGCATGATGAAAGGAACGTAGCTGAACTTGGAACTTGCGCGGAGAACATGAAGAAACTTGATGCCGCTCAGCGCGCCTCCTGCAAATTCCATATCACACAGGACGTAGTGCGGATTGATTTTTTCGATCTTCTCGAGAGCGTTTTCGGGGGACACCGCGTTCACCACTGCGTACCCCATCGACTTAAGCCGCTGACCCAGCTCTGCGGCGATCTTCTCCTCGCCCGTAACGAGGAGGATTGTTCCTTTGTACTGATCCGCAACGAGGTCCATCAGGAACTTCGATTCGTACTCCAGATATTCAGCAATAGTCACCTTGTAGACATCGCGCAGCCATTCAAGCGTTCTTGAGGAATTCCGAAGGAGTTTGTGTTTCGCCACCACCTCCTTCACTGCGCGGCTGTACATGTCGAGCTTCACCTCCCTGGTGATTGTCTGTTCGACGTCTTCCGTTATCCCGAGGGACATCGCCATTTCATGCAGGGCTGACACTTCGGAATCTTTCGGTACTCCGTTCACCCACGCCTTCGCGAGGGCCGACCGCAGCTGCTTGATCGCTCCCTTGATTTGCTGCTGGTTCATCTCCTCCCGCACTTTCCTCTCCTGGTCGAGTGCCTTCGTGAGCATTTCGATCTGGCGGCGCATTTCATCGAGCTTGACATCAATATCGCCCTTGGGGGCGGTAGCGGAATGGTGCGAGGAGACCTGTTCCAGCATATCGGCAATTGCCGGCGCCGAAGGGTTTTTTTGCGCTTCGGGTTTGGAGCGTGCCGACAACATCTCCGCAATCAATGGACGAGCCGCGTCAATCAACGACCCCGGCTTCCGGGGGAGAGGCGGTTGCGGTTTTGCTGCCGGCGGTTGCTTGTCCGTCTCCTCGGGCTTCTTCGGTTGCTGCAGGAGCGCCTGTTTTGCCGCCTCAGCTTTTTGCCTTTCTTCCTCCGCCTTCTTTCTTGCCTCCTCCTCAGCCTTCCTCTTATCCCCTTCCGCCTTCTTCCTTCCTTCTTCCTCGGCTTTCTTCTTCTCCACTTCCGCTTTCTTTCTTGCCTCTTCCTCTGCTTTCTTCTTGTGCTCCTCCTCTTTCCTCCTGGCCTCTTCTTCCGCCTTCCTTTGTGACTCTGCTTCCCTTTGCTTTTTCGCCTCTTCCTCTTTCTTCCTCGCCTCCTCTTCCTCCGCCCTTCTTGCCATCTCTTCTCTTTGTCTCTTTACCTCCTCCTCGGCTCTCTTTTCCGCCTCTTCCGCGTCCTTCTTGTGGGCCTCTTTCTTCTTGACCTGTTCTTCAAAATAGGTTATGCGATCAAGGAAGGCATATGCATAGGGATTCGACGGATCGAGCTTCTGCGCTTTGCCCACCTCCGCGCGGGCTTTCACAAAGTCGCCGTCCTTGAGGAACTTGTCCGCAAGCATGAGACACTGACGCGCCTGGTCCTTGTCCTTCTGGGCGACAGGACGAGGTGCAGTACGGGCGGTATTTAAGGCTTTGGGGTTCAAACCGGACAGACTACGCCTTTTGAAAAAAAAATCGGGAGGGTCAAGAGGAGTTTACGCTGACTCAGGTGACATATGGTGCTCGGCATCAGCGCCTTCCTGTTGCGTGAAGATCCGGTCCCCCTCAGTTATGACAACTGGGGGCGTGGAGAGCTCACAAACGGGAGGTCGCGGTCTCTCTCCATCATCAACTCAGATCAAAGGCAGGGGCATTGATTCTCGCCGCTTTGAGCATCCGTTGCACGGATGCGTGCCGAAAAGAGCCGCCTGAATTTACACTGAATCCCAAAATAGCCATGAATGGACAGAAAGTCAAGCAGCCGGTTTGACTTAACCTGTTGAAACTTTTCGATTTAGCCGAATCTCGTAAGGCGATTCTTGGAAAATCTCAGAGTCAGATCCTTTCCCAAGTACTTGAGAACCGGAATGGGTATTGAAATGAGGATTCTTATGCAAGGGCGTTGAAAGCCTGAGGCATCCCGGGGGATGACACATCACTGCTTCACGGGCAATGAAGAAAGCTTGTAGGCAATTCTGATTCCATCCACGATGAAGATGAGCGAATCGGCACCCGAAAATTCTCCCTGGACCGTCTTGTTCCTGAGATCGAACAGGTCGGTGTAGGCGGTCAGAACTGCGCCATCGCGTGTCGGCTCGACCTTTGTAGGAACTGCGTCGGCACCCTTACGAAGCTGCTTCTGTTGCATTGGCAAGAGATTTTCCGGCAGCTGCTGCAACAGGTATTTCCCCTGCTGGGCAGCGATGAGACTCTGCTGAGCCTCCCCCTTCTTGGCAGGCGCGGGGACGGCAGCTTCTTCCCGAGCAACGACACGGCCGCCCTTGTCTCTCGAACGGATGTCAATAAAGGTCCCATCCACCCAGAGCCCTTCTTGAATCCCTGCGTGGTCTGCCTCTTTAGCGTCGGCTGCGCGTACGGGCTGTTCGGGCAATGCCTGCGCCTCTTTTTCCTCCTTCGCCATATCCTCCAACCGCATTTCCGTCTTTGCTCCCTCGGTTGTTATCTTCCCGGCCGGCGTTTCACCGCCGGTGCCTTCCGCCGGTTTCTGTCTTTTCTCGGCAATCCCTGCGCCCTGTTCCGCAGCCGGTGAAGGAGGACCCTGCACCTGTTTCTCTCCGGCCAATTGTTCTTCGGATTGAATCAGATCCGGCTCTCGCCACCAGTTGCCGTAGATTCCCAGTCCGACAATAACAAGCACAATGGCCGCTGCGCTTAAGACATGAGGCCACGGAACGGTACGGGACGGCGTGTGTTCCAGTTTTTCCCTCAGCCGGACCCTCAGTTGATCGCGGCCGTATGCTCTGACCGATCTTACAAAATCCCGTTCCGCTTCCACGGCGTGAAGGCATTGGGGACACGTCCTGAGATGTTCATTCAGAACATTCATATGATCCGGGGAGATCTTTCCCAGAACAAATTGCTCGAGGATCGCCGGATCTTCCGTCCAATGAAGTGAAGTGTTATTCATAATCGATGAGCTTTCGGAGATGAGTCTCCAGGCTCTTTCTGCATTGATATTTCTTTGACTTGGCTGTTTCGGCATTCGCAAGTCCGAGGTCTGCGGCAATTTCCTCCATGGACTTCTCTTCCCAATAGAACATGAGGAGAACCTTTCGGCACAATTCAGAGATATGCGACATTGCCTTGCGCATGGCCTCAACCTGCTCTTCACGGATGAGTCCGTCCAGCAAGGACTCCTCTCCGGCCGGGGGATCGAATTCATCGGCCATGGGAGTTTCCCGCCGCCGGCGTGCAAGACGCCGGGCCCAGAGGTTCTTGATTACGCCCATCAGGAACGTGCTGAGTTTTGACCGGGCCTCGAACGAACCGGCTCTTACTTTTTCCCAGAGGATCACCACCGCCTCTTGAAGAACTTCTTCCGCATCGGTTTCAGTTCCGCTATTCCGTTTGATGTAGGTGACGGCCATCGTTCTTGTCTCTTCAAACAACATGACGAGACCCTCTTCGTTCCCATTCCTGATGAGGTGGAGAATTTTCGATTCTCTGTTGAAGAACTGGATCGAAGGACTCATTTACCTTTCGGAGGTTAATGACATAAACGGGCAAAAGGTGAAGGAACTAGCCTGAAACCAGCTGAATTTACAAAGTTCCCCATCATATATCAATCAAAGGAGGGTATTAGTATGAAACAACTCACTGTTCTGTTTCTTTTGGCCGGACTCGTCGGAGCCGGCGGCTGCCTCAAAGCTCATGAGCAGGGCGGGGACAAGTCGATCGGCTTCTCCGGCAAGGTCAATATCCCTGTTATTTCCCAGCGGGGCGATAAGGTTTTTCTCCAGCTCCTCATTCGGACTCCGAGAACGGAAAGACCCCATCGGAAACCGTTGAACGTGGCGGTAGTCCTCGACCGCAGCGGATCGATGGGTGACGAACGAAAGATCGAGTTCGCCAAATCGGCCCTGACCTCTCTCATTCACCAATTGTCGGACAGAGATATCCTTTCGGTTGTCATTTATGACGACGTTGTCGAAGTGCTCCGCCCGGCGGGAAAGATGCGCGATAAACGCGAGCTCCTCCGTCACCTGGAGAACGTGTATCCAAGGGGTTCAACGAATCTTGGCGGCGGCATGTTAGAGGGATACAGGCAGGTGGAACGGTTTGCGAACAAGGAATACACCAACCGTGTTATTCTACTTTCCGATGGCCTGGCAAACGAGGGAATCACCGATCCGCACAGGCTGAACACGATCGCGCGAAAGAACAAGACCCACGCGATTTCCCTCACGACGATGGGCGTCGGCCTCGATTACAATGAAAACCTCATGGTCGGACTTGCCGAGCACGGAGGCGGGAACTACTACTTCATAGAACATCCCCGGTCCATTGCCCATATTCTGAACAGGGAATTTGAGGCTCTTTCAAGCATTCTTGCCCAAAACGCCACGATCGAGCTCAAACTCGGCAAGGGAGTTCGGCTGATCGACGTCATTGGCTACGAATGGAATCAGGAAGGAGAGCAGTGCAGGATCTCCCTGGGTGATATCCCGTCGGACGTGACAAACGAAATGACGGTCGAGCTTCAGGTTCCGCCCGGTACCGGGACTCTCTCACTGGCCTCGGGGACACTGTCATACGAAAGCGACAAGATCTCCGCAAGCGAGCAGCCTTCCTTTGAGACTACGATTGCCTACACAGACAGGCAGGAAGAAATAGAGGAGAACCGCAATATGGAGATTCAGGCCAAGGCTGATGTCGCGGTCTCGACAAAGCAGGTTGAAGAGGCGATGGAATTGCTCGACGCGGGAAAAGGCGAAGAGGCTGAACGGACCCTTTCTGCCGCAAAGCAGACTCTCCTTTCATCTCCGGCCGCCGCGGCCGCCGGCGCCGGGAGCCACATCAACGACCAGGCAGAGCAGATCGGGTCGTTCCAATCGCTCCTGAAGGACAGCACTGACACGCGTAAAGCCAAGAAATCGATCCAGTATCAGAATTACAAGACACAGAAGAACAAAGAATAGCCGAATCTCATCGATTTCGCGCCGATTGCCCCGCGCAGGGGCAATCGGTTTTTTTTTGCCGCTTGGGATACATCGAGGGGATCAACCCTGCTTCTCACGTACGCCCGGGATGGTGGCCTTTGCCATCAGGCCCGAGGCGCCTGCACTCGAGAGCTGCAGGGAACCGCCGTGGATCTCGGCCAGCCGTCTCGCGACAACGAGCCCCCACCCAAAGTAACGATCGTCGTGAAAGCGTGCACGAAGGATGGAAAAGGAATAAATATCTTCTATCAGTGCCGACGTCATGCCCCGGCCAAAGTCCGTCACGATCAGCGTGAACGTTCCGTCCGCAAACCCTCCCGAGACCTGAACCTTCTGCCCTTTGCTCGAGAATTTGAAGGCATTGTCGACCAATTCATGCACGATCTTTGTAAGATACTCCGCGGAACATGATACAGTACCGGGGGCAATGACAATCACCAGATCTTCGGACCGTTCGTAGTGATTGGCAATCTCAGCCGCAACAGATTCGATCGTCGTTCCGGGATCTTTTGTAGAATAGAGCCGCAGGCGCTCGATCTTTTCCTGATCTGAGGAGAGAATTTCGATCTGCGCAAGAACGGAGAAATTCTCGGTCAACTTGAGCGCGCTCTGGGCCGCCTTTTGAATTGCCCGGCCAAGCTCAACGATTTCATTCCGCTTCAGCTCAACGTGTTCCCTACTCAACGATTTCGCGAAACCAAGGATTCCGGCCATTGGCGTCCGTAGGTCCGCGGGCACTCCAATCGTGAGCGATGCGCGTGGGTCTGTCGTCCCCTTTCCATATTTCTTTCTCGTCTCTTCAAGATTTCGGAACCGAATTGCGACAGCTTCCAGGAGCACGGGCACCGCGAAGGGTTTTGTCAAATAGTCATCGGCCCCGAGTTCAAGGGCATGAACCAGTCCCTCCTTGTCGGGTTTACCGGTCATGAGAATGATAGGGATACCTGTGGTTCGCGGGTCCTGGCGGATGCTGACAACGGCCTCGTATCCGTCAACACTGTCCATCAGGACGTCGGAGAGAATCAGATCGGGAATCCTGGATCTTGCGAGTTCAATTCCATCGACCGCGTTTTCGGCCTGGATCACTGCATAACCTTCGGCTTCCAACGCAAACGCAATAGCTTCTCTGAATGCAGCTTCGTTTTCAATGATGAGAATCTTCTTCAACGGTCCTCCGGTGGGGCGATGAAGGAATTTAATAATCCTTTTTGGAAAAACAAGCGACGTCTGGAGGTCATTTTGCGAGGAGGCGCAAATACGGGCGAAAACAAAAAATCCCGACCTTTCGATCGGGATTCTTCGCGGGCTGACAAGCGATGCCGCTATTTTTTCTTTCGTATGATAATATCCCCGTTGAAATTCTTGAATAGGAATTCTGCTCCGCCACCGTTGATGGCGCCGCGCATTCCTTTT
>Ga0209619_10001018_pt1 | contig 20239 bp, 19 predicted proteins | sample Rifsed16ft3_FD_184011 | JGI IMG/M metagenome (GOLD analysis project Ga0209619, IMG submission 184011) | Soil microbial communities from Rifle, Colorado, USA - sediment 16ft 3 (version 2) | ecosystem: Environmental > Terrestrial > Deep subsurface > Rock core/Sediment | place: Rifle, Colorado... | reverse complement strand
CGCCTCCGAGCCGCCGGAAACGAACCGGACCCGAGCCATCTCGGCCGCCACCACCTCGAGCAGGCGCGCGGCCAGGCGCTCCTGCGGTTCGCTCGTGAAGTGGTGGTTGTAGAAGTAGCCGATTCGCTCGGCCTGCTCTGCGGCCGCCGTCACCACCTCGCGCACCCCGTACCCGAGGCACGTGACCATAGCGCCGCCGGAGCAGGCATCCAGGATGCGCACGCCGTCGGTGGTCGTGAGCCAGACGCCCTCGCCCCGCTCGATGTTCGGGTAAGACAGGTCGAGGAGACGAGTGAACACGCTCGTTTCGTCCGACCGAACCGTTCCCGGCATCTCGGCCCCTCTCATTCGCTTCCGATCAGGAGACCGCCGGCTCGGCCGTGCCGCCGGCGGGGATCCCGGTCGCTCCCTGCGGGGGCAGCCGCGCGACGTCTGACAGGAATCGCTCGAACATCTGCCAGGCCATCCTCCGGCTCGCGTCGATGCGCCGTCTGGTTTCCTCCAGGAGCTCGTCCGGCGGGACGCCCTCGGCCTCGAGCTCGTGGGGGTAGGAGCGCACCCAGTCGTCCATGATCTCCTGGGTCACCTCCGGGTGGAACTGCAGGCCGAGGCTCCTGCCTGCGAAGAAGGCCTGCGGGGCGGCGTCGGTCTCCGCCACAAGGGTCGCGCCCGGTGGGAGCGTGAACGTATCGAAGTGCCACTGGAACCACGGTCCCCCAGGAACGAGCTCCGGGTCGTTGCTTCGGACCGGGTGCCACCCGATCTCCGCCTCTTTGGACCGGAACACCTCTCCGCCGAGCACGCGGGCCAGCATCTGACCGCCGAAGCACAGCCCGAGTATCGGGACGTCCGCGTCGATCGCTCGTCGCATGAGGTCGACCTCGCGCGGCACGAACCGTTTGCTGTCGTCGAACGCCGCGAACTCCGATCCGAGCGATACGACGAGGTCATACAGTGCGGGGTCGACGTCGTGATCCTCGACATCGATCCGGAGCACGTCCACGGTCGCCTCGTGCCGACGCAGCCACTCGGCCACCAGGCCCGGCGGAGTGGGTTGCTCGTGCTGGAGGATCAGCGCACGGAGGGACACGGGTGCCTGCTCTTCGGTCGAGCTCATCACGGACCTCCGGTGGGTGATGGGTACAGCGAACCGGTTTCGGATAGTTCCGTCTCCACCTCTTCCGCGACCTGGCGGACGGTGTCCTCGAACCGCGAGACCATCTCCGCAAGCTCTTCGTCGCTCGCGGTGAAGGCGGGCGCGAAAAGGGTCTGGTCGCCCGCGTAGCCGTCGCGCGTCGGCTGGGTGGACAGCGTGATGAGGCCTCGCTCGAAAGCGACCCGGTCGATCCTAGCGGCCACACGGAGCTCCGGCGGGAGGAACGATTCGCCGTCACGGGGGTCGACGAACGACACGCCGAGCAGGAAGCCGTGGCCCCTCACCTCGCGGACGAGCGGGATGCCCGACAGCGCGCGCGAGAGCTCGTCCCGCAGGCTCTCCCCTCGGTCCCGGACCCTCTGGACCAGCTTCTCCGACCGCAGGGCATCGAGGACCGCCAGGCCCACGGAGCAGGCGAGCGGAGCACCGTCCCACGTGTGCCCCAAGGTGAAGCGCCTCGAGCCGCCCGCGATCGCCTCGTAGACTTGCTCCCTGACGAGCAGAGCCCCGATCGCTGCATAACCCGCCCCGAGCCCTTTCGCCGTCGCGATCACGTCCGGCGCGCAGGCGGTCCCGGCCCCCGCGAACCAGCGCCCGGTGCGACCCACCCCGGTGACCACTTCGTCGAAGCAAACCAGGAAGCCGTGGCGCTCACGACGCTCGGCCAAACCCTCCCAAAACCTCCGGGGTGGTGTGTACGCGGGCAGCGCGGCCGCGCTGATGGGTTCGCAGAAGAACGCCGAAACGCTCTCGGGGCCGGCCTCCTCGAGCGCGCTGTCCAGGGCCTCCAGCGCCGCCTCGCCGGTCGGGTCGAAGGGCCAGCTGCTCGGCGGGACGTGCAGGTGGCGCGGCATGTAGGGTCCGAACGGACCCTGGAGACCCGGGCGACCGGTCAGCGCGAGCGTCTCCATCGTCGGGCCGTGGTAGGCCTGCGCGGGTGAGATCACCTGCCAGCGGCGCGGCTCACCGAGTTCCACGTGATATGCCCGGGCGAGCTGGATCGCCATCTCGTTCGCGTCGGAGCCGCTAACCGTGAAGCGGACGCGGGTGAACCCCTCTGGTGCCACCTCGATCAGCTCACGGGCGAGCCGCTCCTGAGCCGGGGTGGTGAGTCGTTCGTTGTGCACGTGGGTCAGCGACTCGGCCTGGGCTCGGGCGGCGGCGATGATGTCCCGGCGACCGTGGCCGAGGGTCGAGGCCATCGAGCCTCCGCTCATCGCGTCGAGGTACCGGCGACCGGCTGCGTCCTCGAGCCAGACACCGTGGCCGCGAGCGATGACCGGCATCGGTCGAGCGAGCTCGAGGGGTAGCACGTGTGATCGGTTGCTCTCGACAAGAGCTCGGGCCATCCCGCCCTCCTTCATACGACTCGAGCGCGTATGAAAGCAGCGTACGGGCCTAGCTGTTCCCGGACCACGAGGCCGTGCCACGTGCATCGGGGCTCAGTGTGTGCACATGGCACAGTTGACCCCCCGGTACGTGCCATCGACACGGTCGGGGCGCCGGACCAAGCGTCGGCCACTAGACTCGACGTGTGTCATCCGGGCCCCTGATCGCCGTTCCCACCTATCACCTGGAACGCGGGCGCGTGGACAGCTGGGACACCGGCGCGTACGGCGTTCCGGATCTCTACGTCGAAGCTCTACGGCGGGCGGGAGCAAGGGCCGCGCTCGTCCCACCGGACGACGATGCGGGAGCGGAGGAGATCCTCGCGGCCTTCGACGGGCTCCTCCTGATCGGCGGCGGGGACGTGGATCCCGCGCGGTACCGAAAGCAGCTACACCCTGACCTGTACGGCGTCGACCCGGTGCGCGACGCGTTCGAGCTCGCTCTGCTGTCGGCCGCCGATCGGCTGGGAACGCCAACCCTGGCGATCTGCCGCGGTGCGCAGGTCATGAACGTGGCGTTCGGCGGGACCCTGCACCAGCATCTCCCCGACATCGCGGGCCTCATCGACCATCGGGGGGAGACCTATGGTGTTGGAACCGTCCACGACGTCGATGTCGTCCCGGAGACGAGGCTGCGCGCGACGGTGGCGGCCCCGACGATCCGGTGCCCCTCCCACCACCACCAGGGCATCGATCGCCTGGGCGATGCGCTCGCGCCGGCGGCCCGATCCGAGGACGGGCTGATCGAGGCAATCGAACGCACGGACGGATGGATGGTCGGTGTGCAATGGCATCCGGAGGAGACCGCGGCGGACGACGACGCCCAGCAGTCGCTGTTCGACGCCCTCGCGCTCCTCGCCCGGGAAGGGATCCCCGGGACGCCCACGAGGAAGGAGCGCCGCACGCGCGCGGTGGAGATCGTCGACTACGACTCCGCGTGGCCCAAGGAGTTCGAGCGCGAGCGGACCCGGATCGCGGAGGCGCTGGGGGACGTCGCGGTCCGGATCGAGCACGTAGGCTCGACCGCGGTTCCCGGTCTGGCGGCCAAGCCCGTGATCGACATCCAGGTCTCCACCCGCTCGATGGAGCCGCGTCGGACCTATGTGGAGCCGCTGTTGGCGCTCGGGTATCGGCACGCGCTCGATCCGATCGCGATCGACCACGAGTACTTCAGCCACGATGTCGACGGTGTCCGGGGCCACCACGTCCACGTCTGCCTCCTGGGCGGGGAGTGGGAGCGACGCCACCTCGAGTTCCGCGATGCGCTCCGGAGAGATCCCACGATCGTCTCCGAGTACGAGCGGCTGAAGCGCCGGCTCGCTGAGCTTTTCCCCACGGACGTATACGCGTACGTCGAGGGCAAGACCGAGTTCGTGCGCACGATCGAGGAGGCGGCCCTGCGGGACACCTCGTCGGCTTGACCCGCGGGCGCGCACGCAACCGCGGCGCCAGGTGGGCGGAGGCCGGGGGTACGATGACGCCTGCAAGAGCATGCCGGGAGGCAACGTGACGGAGCTTCGCGTCGTGAGGGCGGAGGGTGACGCCTTCTCCCGCGGGGAGAAGATCGGTAGGGAGCTCGAGGACCTGATCAAGGGCTCGGTGGACTTCTACCACCGGTACCTCGGTCGCCGCGGGGTGTCCTCCGAGAAGCTCGCCGACCTGCTAACCCCCTACCTGGTCGCAGCGGAGGGCCATTTCCCGGCCCTCATGGCGACCCTGAAGGGGATGTCGATCGGAGCGATGGTGCCGATCCTCGAGCTTTTCGCGATCAACGCGTTCGAGGAACTCGAGCCGCTCCTCGAGTCACCGGAGGGTCAGCTTCTGTTCCTCCAGAGGAAGGAGGGCTACCTCCAGGCGCCCAAGCTGCCGATCGTCGAGCGCTGCTCGAGTTTCTCGATAGTCACGCCCGAGAGGACTTTCCTCGCCCATAACGAGCACTGGCTAGCCGGGGACGCCGGAAACGTTGCCGTCGTCATCGACGTGCCCGACGAAAACCCCGTCCGCACGGCCTCCCCGACGATCGTCTGCTGCCTGCCGGCGGTCGGAATGAACAGCCGCGGGGGCGCGCAGGGCATAGGCTCGCTCACGGCCAGCGACGACGGGGTCGGAGTGCCGCGGGTACTCGTCTCGCGCCACTCGCTCAACGCTGCGAACCCCGACGACGCGACCGAAAGGGCTGCGTTCCCCGCGCGCGCCGGCGGGTACGGCCACGTCTTCGCGTTCGCCGGTGGAGGCGCGGTGATCGTCGAGACGACCGCCAAGCGCCACGCGGTCCATCCCGGCCCCGGCGTCCACACGAACCACTATCTCGCCCCGGATCTCGCGTCGATGGCACCGGAGGCCTCCGTGGGCAGCAACGGCCGCTTCGCCCGACTCCGCGAGCTGATAGAGGGGCGGCAGCCGACCTCGGTCGAGGACGTGATGGAGATCATGAAGGACCACGGGTCCTCGCCCCAGGAGATCTGCCTCCACCCGAACCCCGACGAGGGCGAGGAGGCCTCGGCCGTGATGTTCTCGATGGTGACCGAGCTCGAGACGCGCCGGATGTGGGTGGCTCCGGGGATCCCCTGCGAGAACGAATACCTGGAGATAGACCTCGAGGCGGTGACGCAGTCATGAGCCGCACGAACCCGCTCCTCTATGAGCGCCTGACCTGGCCGGAGGTCCGGCGGGCGGTCGAGGAGGATCGTGTGTGCCTGATCCCCGCGGGCACCCTCGAGGACCACGGCCCCCACCTGCCGATCGACGCCGACACGCGCATCGCGACCGAGATCTGCCGGCTCGCCGCCGAGCAGATCCCCGACGACGTGGTGCTCCTGCCGCCCGTCACCCACGGCTACACACCCCACCACATGGAATTCCCGGGCCCGATCACGATCGGCTGGGACACGTTCGTCCGCTACTGCGTCGACATAGGATCCTCCCTCGCGCGGCACGGGTTCAAGCGGATCCTCTTCCTGAACGGCCACGGCTCGAACATCCCGCTCATGGACATGGCGGCGCGTCTGATCGGGCTGGAGCATCCAGGCGTCCTCGCGGCCTCGGCCTTCTACCTTTCCAGCGACGAAGGTTTGAAGGTCGTGGAGGAGGTCCGCCAGTCCGAGCGCGGCGGCATGGGCCACGCGTGCGAGCTCGAGACGTCGATCTACCTCGCCATCGACGCCGACGCCGTCGACATGGACAGGGCCATCGACGAGAACTCGTTCCCGGAGGGACCGAACAGCTGGATGGACTGGACCGACGGGCCGCTCCGCTTGATGCCATGGTGGAACGCGATAAGCCACACTGGAGTGCACGGCGCTCCGACCAAGGCGACGGCGGAGAAGGGCAACGCGCTCCTCGACGCTGCCGTGGCCGAGTGCGTGGCGTTCGCTACCGAGCTTCGGGGAAAGCCGCTCCCCGTCCGCTGGGAACCCCGGGAGACGCTCGAGTGAGGGCGACCCTCTTCGGCGCCCCCATGCCGGACGGCGGAACGATCGGTGTCGTCGCGACCTCGACGCCCTGGTACAACCGCTCGGAGGTCTTCCGGAGTGTCGAGTGGTGGGAGTCGCGGGGCTACCGGGTGAAACTCGGCGAGGGGATCTGGGACCGGAAGGACCATCTGGCCGGCGATCCGAAGACGCGCGCTCGCGACCTCATGGCTATGTTCGAGGATCCGGAGGTCGACGTCGTCCAAGCTCTCCACGGCGGCTACGGGTCCGCGCAGATGCTCCCCCACATCGACTTCGGTCTGATCGGCGACCACCCCAAGCCGTTCGTGGGGTACTCCGACATCACGGCGCTCCACGTCGCGATGTTGAAGGAGACCGGGCTCGCAACCTTCTACGGCCCCGGGTTCTCCGGCTGGGGTTCCCCGGAGCGAGGGGACTGGTCGAAGGACCGCCTCCTTCGGACGCTCAAGGGCGAGACAACCGGGGGGATCCCCAACGACCCCGACGATCCCTACCGACGCCCGATCCGCGGAGGCAAGGTCACGGCGCCGATCGTCGGTGGCTGCCTGTGGCTGCTGCAGCACGCGATCGGCACTCCGTGGGAGCCCGAGTTCGAGGGCTCCATCCTGTTCTTCGAGGACGTGGATACCCCCACGACGCACCTGGAGGCGCACCTGGTGCATCTCGAGCAGACCGGAAAGCTGGACGGCGTCCTCGGGGTGGTCGTCGGGCACATGGAGAAGTGCGACTGGAGCGAGGACAAGCCCGAGTGGGCCAGGGTCCCCTCGCTGGAGGACATGCTGGAGGAGAGACTGGAGCCGCTCGGGGTGCCCGTGCTATACAAGCTCCCGCTTGGGCACGGAAAACACCACGCGACGTTGCCGCTCGGGGTAACGGCGACCCTGGACGCCGACGAGCGGCGCCTGGTCGTGGAAGAACCGGCCCTCCGACCGGTTCCGTAACACCATGCGGGGACATCGAGGGGAGAGGAGGAGGTCATGAGAGGGAGCAGACCGGGAAGCGCGATCGCGCTGGTCGTGCTCAGCCTGCTGGTCCTAGGTCCGGCGAGCTCGGCCCTCGCGCAGACCGACGCAGGGACGGACGAGAAGATCGTCTTCGACGTCGGCCTAACCGGGGACATCACGTCTCCGAATCCCTTCCGGGCGTGTTGCACGGCTGACTACGAGATGCTGTGGATGAACTACGATCTGCTATTCAACTTCGCGAACTCGGACCTGTCGCCCGAACCCGCCATCGCGATGTCCTCCGAGCACTCGAAGGACTACATGACCTGGACCTTCGAGATACGCGACGACGCGATGTGGCACGACGGCCAGCCGCTCACGGCCGAGGACATCGTGTTCACCTACCAGGCCATCGCCGACTACAGGCTCGCCTTCTTCAAGGACTACCTGCCGTTCAACCCGACCTTGTCGGCTCCCAACCCGACAACGCTCGTATGGGAGAGTCAGGAGCCGACGTTCGCGCCGACGATCCCCCCGTGGGTGCCGATCCTCCCCAAGCACGTGTGGGAGGAGTTCACGAAGGTGAGCGACGACCCCGCCGAGGTCAAGAAGGCCTTCAAGGAATACGAGAACTTCCCCGCGATCGGTTCGGGCCCGTTCCAGCTCACGGAGTGGGAGAAGGGCCAGTCCTTCACGATGGAGGCGCGCCGTCCCTACTGGGGCGGCGACCCAGTGATCGACGAGGTCGTCTTCCACATCTACGAGAACCAGGAGGCGATGGTCCAGGCCCTCAAGAACGGCGAGATCCAGTTCGCCGAGGCCCTGAAGCCGACCCTCTTCGACGCGCTGGAAGGCGAGGCGAACATCCAGACCCACGTCGCGCCGGCCGGCTGCTTCAGCAACCTCGCGTTCAACTTCGGCGGCCAGGGCAAGACCGACACGCACGACCCGGCCATCGAGGACCTGGCCGTCCGGGACGCGGTCGCCCAGGCGATCGACAAGCAGGCGATCGTGAGCTCGATCTGGCAGGGGTACGCGGTTCCGGGCGACTCGGTGGTCCGGCCACAGCAGGAGCTCTGGTACTACGACATCCCGGCCGAGGACGAGTTCACCTTCGATCTCGACCTCGCCGCTCAGACCCTCGAGGATGCCGGGTACGTGGATGGTGACAACGACGGAGTGCGCGAGGCGCCGGACGGGCACCCGCTCCAGTGGGAGATCGTCACGCTCACCGACGAGGCCGGCTCCAACGACACGGGCAAGCTGATCGAGGGCTGGCTGGAGCAGATCGGCATCGGAGTGGACCTGGTGCCGGTCAGCACGACCAAGGCCTACGTCCTGTGGGCCGATGGGGACTTCGACGCCTACGTCTGGGGCTGGTGCGGCGACCCGGACCCCGACTTCATCCTGTCGCTCCACACGACCGGCCAGTGCTTGGGGTGGTCGGACGGCTGCTACTCGAACGCCGAGTTCGACGCGATGTACGAGGAGCAGCGCACGATCTTCGACCGCGAGGAGCGCCGCGCCTTCATCGTCGAGATGCAAGAGTTCCTCTACCGAGAGAATCCGCAGATCGTGCTGGCGTACGAGAACGACTTACAGGCGTTCCGGACCGACCGTTTCGAGGGCTACGTGCCGGTGCCGGAGCCCGACGGGTTCTACCTGTTCGGGTGGGGGGCGGACTCGTACCTCTCGCTCCACCCGATCGAGGGAGCACCGACGACGGTAGAGAAGCCCGGTCTCTCCGCTGGGGTCTGGATCGCCATCGCGGCCGGGGTGGTCGTGATCGTGATCCTCGTGGCGCTCATGCGACGGCGCGGCGGCGAGGAGCAGGCCTAGCGGGATAAGGAGGACGGAGCGCCAGGGTGGGATCGCGGAAGTATCTCCTTAGGAAGACGCTTCACGCGATCGCCACCCTGGTGTTCGTCCTAACGTTCAACTTCTTCCTCTTCCGGGTGATGCCGAGCGACCCGGTCCAGCTATACGCGCGCAGCCTCCACCTGACAGAGGAGGACAAGCTCGAGCTCCAGCACGAGCTCGGGCTGGATCGGCCACTCCCCCAACAGTTCGTCATCTACATGGCCGACACGGTGACGGGCAACTTCGGAACCTCGATCAAGACAGGCCTTCCCGCCACCGAGATGATCACCGACAGGCTCTGGCCCACGGTCCTACTGGTCGGCCTCTCGACGATCCTCTCCACCGCGTTCGGGCTCTTCATAGGGATAAAGGGGGCCTGGAAACGCGGGAGCCTCTTCGATACCAGCAGCCTCTTCGGGTCTCTGGTGCTGTACTCGATGCCCGAGGGATGGCTCGGGATGATCCTCCTGATCTTCTTCGCTGGAACCCTGCACTGGTTCCCCGCCGGCCAGTACGAGAGCTCGGGAGCGGGCTTCACCGGCTTCGCCCACTTCTTCGACGTGCTCAACCACCTCTTCCTCCCGCTGCTGACGCTCACGTTGGGTTACATCGGCGAGTACGCGATCATCATGCGATCCTCGCTCCTCGAGACGATGGGAGAGGACTTCGTGCAGACGGCAAGAGCCAAGGGGCTGCAGGAGAAGCTCGTCAGGCGTCGCCACGCGGTCCCGAACGCGATCCTGCCGACCCTGACCCTCGTTTTCTACAGCTTCGGATACGTCCTCGGGGGTGCCATCATCGTCGAGACGGTGTTCTCGTGGCCGGGTATCGGACTCCTCGAGTACAAGTCGATCGCGGAGCTCGACTACCCCGTGATCCAGGGCGTGTTCCTCCTCTTCAGCCTGGCGGTGATCGTCTTCAACCTCGCTGCCGACGTCCTGTACAGCTACCTCGACCCGCGGATCCGGGAGGCGTAGTTTGCAGCCCCTCACTCCCCAGGAGCCGAGACCGGGCGCGCCGACTGTCGTGGAGCTACCCGAGCCGGCCGAGCCGCCCCGCAGCCCCCGGGCGATCGCGTGGGCGCGACGGCGTCGCGCGCTCGCAGGCTACTGGCGGACGTTCCGCAGGAGCCGCCAGGGCATGGCAGGGCTGGTCATCATGACCGCGTTCGTCCTGCTGGCCGTTTTCGCTCCTCTGCTGATCGACGAGCGGGAGCTCAACGTCTCGTACACGACTACGAACTCCTACCCGGCGTTCGAGGAGCCGAGCGTGGACAACCCCCTGGGAACCGACAAGTTCGGCCGGCCGGTGCTCTCGCTTGTGATCTACGGATCGAGGATCTCGCTGCTCGTCGGGTTCTCGGCGACCATCGTTACCATGCTGATCGGCACGGTGGTGGGGATCGCCGCCGGCTTCTTCGGCGGACGGATCGACACGCTACTGAACGCCTTCACGAACTGGTTCCTCGTGCTTCCCTGGATCGCGCTCGCGATCGTGATGGCGGCGATCCTCGGCCCGACTCTCGTCAACATCATCCTCGTGATCGGCATCACCTCGTGGGCCGGCACGGCGCGGCTCGTTCGCGCGCAGGCCCTTACCGTGAAGGAGCGTCCATACGTCGAGCGCGCCCGGGCGCTCGGCGCGGGCACGTGGCACCTCGTGACGCGCCACATCCTACCGAACGTCTTCCCGGTGATATTCGCCAACACGGTCCTCACGGTGGCCTTGTCTATCCTCTCCGAGACCACGCTCGCGCTCCTAGGTCTGGGGGACCCCAACAGCGTCTCGTGGGGGACCATCATCAACGAGGCGTTCGAGGAGGGGGCGCTCACTGCCGGATTCTGGTGGTGGTTGATACCCCCTGGGGTCATGATCGTCCTCGTCACGCTCGCGTTCACGATGTGCGGGTACGCGCTGGACGAGATCCTGAACCCGAGGCTCCGCGAGCGATGAGCCTCCTGTCAGTCAAGGACCTAACGGTCGTCTACAAGACGCAGGGCGGCGGCGTGCCGGCCGTCCGCGGAGTCGACCTCGACGTTCGGAAGGGCGAGGTACTGGGCCTCGCGGGCGAGTCGGGGTGCGGCAAGTCGACCATCGGCGGCGCCATCCTCCGGCTCCTGCCGAAGGGGACGGAGATCGCCGGGCAGGTTCTCCTCGACAACGAGGATGTGCTCGAGATGAGGCCCGGCCGGCTCCGGGCGGTGCGCTGGGCCGGCGCCTCGATCGTGTTCCAGGGGGCCATGCACGCGCTGAACCCCGTGCAACGGGTGGGCGACCAGATCGCGGAGGCGATCGTGATCCACCAGCAGGCGGGCCAGAAGGAGGCCCTGGTCCGGGTCGGCGCGCTCCTGGAGCAGGTCGGGCTCCCGACTCGCAGGATGAACGACTACGCGCACGAGCTGTCCGGCGGTCAGAAGCAGCGCGTGATGATCGCCATGGCGCTAGCGTGCGATCCCTCGTTGGTGATCGCCGACGAGCCGACGACCGCCCTGGACGTGATGGTGCAGGCGCAGGTGCTCCGGCTGCTTAAGGAGCTCCAGCGGGACCTCGGGCTCGCGATGCTCTTCATCACCCACGACCTGTCGGTGCTCGTGGAGGTATCCGATCGCCTCGCCATCATGTACGCCGGCAAGATCGTGGAGGACGGTCTCGCTCAACAGGTGTTCTACGAGCCGCAGCACCCTTACACGCGCGCGCTGTCCGCCGCCTTCCCCGCGATCGGCGACGTTCGGTTCCGCCGGGCGCCCTCCGGTCTCGGCGGCGACCCGCCGGACCCGCAGCAGATCCCACCCGGGTGCAGCTTCCACCCGCGCTGCCCGGTCGCCTTCGACGACTGCTCGCGAGTCGAGCCGTGGCTGTTCCCAGCGGGTGAGGGGCGCCGGGCCGCCTGCCTACTCGTCGAGGGCGCGCTCCAGCGAGCGAAGGGGGACGGCCCGTGAGCGGATCGGAGAAAGCGGTCGCCACCGACGAGCAGCCGGTCCTCGAGGTCAGAGACCTCTATGTGAACTTCGCGGGTCGCGTCGGCCTGATCGCCGGCCTTCTCGGGCAAGAAGCGACCATGGCGCGCGCCGTCGACGGCGTCAACCTAGTGCTTCATCGGGGGGAGGTGCTCGCGCTCGCCGGAGAGTCCGGCTGCGGGAAGACGACGCTCGCCCGCACGGTGATGGGGCTTCAGGAGCCCGAGCGCGGACAGATCCTCCACGAGGGCAATCCCCTCCGGAAGAAGGACCTTCACTCGTACCGCCGCCGCGTCCAGATGGTGTTCCAGGATCCGACGGCCGCCCTCAACCCGCGACAGACGATCTACGAGATAGTCGCCGAGGGCCTGCGGATCCACCACGTCGCCGGGAACGAGGAGGAGCTCGTCGCGAGCGCGCTCTCGCGGGCGGGGCTCCGGCCTCCACAACGGTTCTTCCTCCTCTACCCGCACGAGCTCTCGGGCGGTCAGCGACAGCGCGTCGTGATAGCCGGTGCGCTGGCGCTCGATCCGGAGGTCATCGTCGCCGACGAGCCGGTGTCCTCCCTGGACGCGTCGGTTCGCGGGGAGATCCTGAAGCTGCTCATGGAGCTCCGCGACACGCTCCAGATCTCGATCCTCGTCGTGACCCACGATCTCGGGCTGGCTTGGACCGTGGCCGATCGCGTCGCCGTGATGTACCTCGGCCGGATCGTCGAGATCGGGCCTGCGGAGGACGTGCTAACGAAACCGCTGCACCCTTACACGCAGGCGCTCCTCGACGTGGTGCCCGAAGCGGGTGGGATCGAACGACCCATCCTGGCCGGCGAGCCGCCGGATCCGACGCGGATCCCGCCCGGCTGCCGCTTCCATCCACGGTGCCCCGTGGTCGCCTCCGGCGTCGCAGCGCAGGTGAAGATCGAGGAGCGATGCAGGGGAGAGGATCTCGGCCTCGCGGAGCTCCGCCGCGGCCACTTCGCAGCGTGCCACCACGCGGCGATACAAGGCTCCCAGCCCTAGGAGTCCTGCGCCGCCTGGCCGCCCTTCAGGACTCCCAGGATCGCCTCCATCTCGGAGTCCGCTACCGGTGCGTCACGGCCGCTGCCTCGCGCAGCCGCGAGCAGCGTGCGCAGGTTGCTCTCGGCCATCTCGGCCCGTGCCTCTAGCTCGCGCAATCGCGCCGTGAGCGCCTGCGCTCGCCGCTCGGAGTCCTCGCGCGCCTCGCGCGCCTGCTTGACCTCATCGCGCGCCACGCGGAGGCTCGCTCGGAGCTGGGCGGCCTCCCGGCCCAGCTCGATGAGCCGCTCGATCGCCTCGTGCCCCACCTCGGAGTAGGTCGGCCGACCCGTCCGGGGCTCGCTCGGCTCGGCGACCCTCCGGCGGCGCGGCTTCCGCGGCACCGACTCCCGCTCGCCCGGTTCGACCGGTCGCGGGTCGAGCAGCCTGTACCGCCCCTCCGCCGCCTCGAGCCGGCGCCTGGCGATCAGTGCCCGGACCGCCCTAGCGGCCGCCAGCGCCTGAGTGAACCCGATCTGCCTGCCGATCTCCGCAGGCGTGGCATCCAGCAACTCGCCCGGCCTCACGCGCGCGGCTACGGCTGCTAGGAACGCGTTGGCTCGCTCGAGGCTCTCCTCGTTCACGGTCATATCGTGGCAAGTTCTGGCCCCGAGCGCCACCCGGTGTCCGGGCACGACGAAGAATGACAAATCCGAACCTGCCGGGCCGACCTCGCGCCCGCATGCCCGTATGCCTACGCTGGAGCCGCTGGACCCCTCGGGGTTCGGCGGCTCCGATTATCCTGTCCCCGCTTCCACCCGCCCGGAGGGTCGCATGGACGCCGAGGACAGGTCGCTCCCCCTACAGGGGATCCGCGTCGTGGACTTCTCCCGGGTGCTGGCCGGACCCCTGTGCACGATGATCCTGGCCGACCTCGGGGCGGACGTCGTGAAGGTGGAGCGCCCCGGCTCGGGAGACGACACCAGGGCCTGGGGGCCGCCCTTCCTCGGCGGGGACGCCGCATACTTCCTGGCCCTCAACCGCAACAAGCGTTCGATCGCGATCGACCTACAGACCGAGGACGGCTCGGCAGTCGCGCGGGCCCTCGCGCTGCGGGCCGACGTAGTCATCGAGAACTTCCGCCCCGGTCTGATGTCTCGCTTCGGGCTCGACCACGACGCCCTCGTAGCGGACAACCCGGGCCTGGTCTCGTGCTCGCTCACGGCGTTCGGCGAGGGCGAATCGGCCGACCGTCCCGGCTACGACATCATCGTTCAGGCTCTCTCGGGGCTCATGAGCGTGACCGGCGAGCCGAGCGGGCGGCCCGTCAAGGTCGGCGTCGCCCTTCTCGACGTCATCACGGGGCTCTACGCGGCGATAGGGATCCAGGCCGCGCTGATCGAGCGCTCGGAGACCGGACGCGGGCGGCGGATCTCGGTGTCCCTCTTCGATGCGAGCGTGGCGGCTCTGGTGAACCAGGCCGCGAACTACCTCATCGGGGGCATCGTCCCCGTCCCCATGGGAAACGCTCACCCGAACATCGTTCCCTACGAGCTGTTCGAGACCGCCGACCGCCCGTTCATCCTGGCGGCGGGCAACGACCGGCTGTTCGAGCGGACGTGCAGGGTCCTGGCGCGCGAGGATCTCGCCCGAGACCCGCGCTTCGCCACCAACGAGGCCCGGGTTCGCAACCGCGACGAGCTTGTGCCGCTTTTGCGGGAGCTCTTCGTGGCGCGGCCCGCCGACGAGTGGCTCCGCGCGCTGGAGGACGGGGGCGTGCCGTGCGCGCCGGTGCGCAGGCTCGACGAGGTCTTCGCCTCGCCCGAAGGGGCGGCCACCGTTCAGCAGGTGGACGACCCCCTCCGCGGCTTGCTCCGCCTCGTGGCGGACCCGATCCGCCTCTCAGGGCAAGTCCCTCCGGTCCGGATGGCTCCACCGGGGTTGGGCGAGCACACGGACGCCATCCTCGAGGAGATCGGCTGGGAGCCCGGGTGAGCGCGCTCGAGCGGTGGGCCGATGCCCTCCGTGCCTGGGCGATCCCCGAGGAGATCCTCGCGGCGGCCCCCGAGTCACCGTACGGCTTCCCCGCTGAGATCTTCAGGCGGCGCGCCGAGTCCTCGGTCGGGCGCGAAGCGTCGATCTCGACGCTTCGCGCGCTCGAGGCGCTACCCGAGGGCGGGCACGTGCTGGACGTCGGTGTCGGGGCCGGTGCCGCGTCGCTTCCCCTCGCCGCACGAGCGACGCTGATCGTAGGCATCGACTCGTCGCAGGACATGCTCGACGCCTTCCTCGAGGCGGCATCGACGTGGGGCGCACGCGCTGAGGCTCAAAAGGGCGCCTGGCCCGACATCGCCTCGCGAGTGGAGCCGGCCGACGTCGTCGTTTGTCACCACGTGCTCTACAACGTGCAGGATCTCGCGCCGTTCGCCGAGGCCCTGACGGCCCACGCGCGACGGCGCGTCGTCGTCGAGGTCACCGACCGACACCCCTGGGTGTGGATGAACGACCTCTGGCGAAGGTTCCACGGGCTCGAGCGGCCGGATGGGCCGACGGCCGCCGAAGCCAGGGCGGCCCTGCAGGAGGCGGGATCCGACGCCGGTCTCGAGGAGTGGGACGCGCCGCCGACGTCCGGCGGATTCAAGCGTCGCGAGGACGCGATCGCCCTCGTCCGCCGACGGCTCTGCCTCCCCTCGGAGCGCGACCCCGAGGTTGCCGGGGCGCTCGGCGATCGGCTCGCGCTGAGCGGCGGCCTCTGGTCGGCGGGGCCGAGCGAGCACCGGATCGCCACCCTCTGGTGGGAAGGTGGCGCCTAGGGGGGCCCGGCGAGCCGCTCGGCGGCGCGGCGCGCGCGATCCCGATGCAGCACCTTCTCCCGGCCCGCGACGTGCCGAGCGAGGTCGCCGAGAGGAACCACGGTGACGCCGCCCAGGGGGCGCGGGCCGCCTGCGACACCGCGCGAGAGGCACACGACCGGCTCCACGGGCGTGTAGACGGCGAAGGAGGAGATACGGTCCCTGAGCATCTTCGCCTCGCGCCGGAGGCCGCGCAGCCCTCCGATCCGCTTGCCGCCGACGTCCCCGCGCCGGCCCCGAACCTCGAGGTAACCCTCGTCCTCGTTCAGAGCGACGAGGAACGCGCCGGTCGTCCCGATCACGGCTACGCGATCGCCGACCAGGGGCACGCTCCAAAACGACCATGGATCGAGCTTCGACAGCTCCGCCGCCAAAGCTCGCGGCAGCGAGTCCGACGAACCCCGGAAGGGGGGTCGTTCATCCGACACGGCTCCGAGGCTACTAGCCGAGCCCGGTCCTTAGGGCCTGCAGCGCCAGTCCGAACGAAACGAAGGATGCCCAGGCGAACGGGACCCACGGAGCCACCGCCTTGCGCGGATCGAACCCGAGCATGCTCGCGTTCCCCGTCCGGGCGATCACGTGAGCGAAGACGAACATGAGGAGCGGGAGCAGTCCGTACACGTAGTGCCGGACCCCGCCCAGGAGGCCCGTGTCGACGACGCGCCGCCCGAGCACCAGCATCCAGATCCCGACCAGAGCTTGGACGCCGGCCACGAGCTGAGCCACCGTTAGCCAGCGCCAGAAGAGGTCCCCCGGGCCGCGACGGATGACCTTCGCTCCCAGACCCCACAGCCAGCCGACCGCGAACAGGGCGACGACGCCGAACCCGATCACCCCGTGGATCGCGGACACGGCCACCAATCCTACGGGCCTAGGCGCCGGGGGCGAACTCCAGACGCCGTTCGTAGCGCCACCGCCCAACCTCGGTCCCGACGACGAGGACAAGCGACAGGAACAGCACGATGACCGAGACGGCGATCATCTGCGGGAGCGCGGCCCGCGTCCGTAACGACGAGTAGAGGAAGATCGGGTACGTCGCCTCTCGACCGGCAACGAACGAGGCGATCGCGTACTCGTCGAACGAAAGGGTGAAAGCGATCAGGTACGCGGACACCACAGCAGGAGTGAGCAACGGAAGGGTGACCCGCCTGAAGGTGTGGAGCGAACTGGCGCCCAGATCTCGGGCCGCCTCCTCGAGCGATACGCTGACCCGTTCGAGGCGGGGCACGATCGTGAGGATCGCGTACGGCAGCGACACGACGACGTGCCCGATCACGATCGAGTGGACGCCGAGCCCGAAGTAGATGCCCAAGGCGTCCGTCAGGAGATCGTCCACGGCGCGGAACAGCACGAGCAGCGAGATCCCGAACACCAGGTAGGGGATCACGAGCGGCGCCAGCAGCAACCCCGTCACCGCCCCCTTCCCGCGGAACCGGCGCCGGACCACTACGTAGGACGCGACAACGCCGAGCGCCACCGCGAGAACACTGGAGATCGCGGCCACGATCGCGCTCGTCTTCAGGGCCTCGATGAGGTCGCTGTTCCCAAGGAACGCCTCGTACCAGCGAAGGGTGAACCCCTCGAACGGGAAGACGACGAATCTGTTGTCGTTGAAGGAGAACAGCGTGAGGATCGCAAGGGGCGCGTAAAGGAAAAGGACGAGCGCCGCGAAGAAGGCGACGAGCGCGCGCCGGCCCCCTCTGGACGCCGTGACTTCCATCAGGCTACCCGAACGTTCCTCAACTGCACGAAACGCCCCAGCACCAGGATGAGCAGCAGGACCGCGAACAGGAGGAACATCGACAGAACGGACCCCTTCTGCCAGTCGAGCCCCTGGGTGAACTGACCGGCGATAGCGTTCCCAAACATGAACCCGCCCGGGCCACCCACGAGCGAGGGTGTCACGAACTCCCCGATGGTCGGTATGAACACGAACACGAACGCGGCGCCGATCCCTCGAAGGCTCAAGGGGAAGGTCACGCGCCAGAACGCGCCCCACCTGCTGGCGCCAAGATCGGTGGCCGCCTCGAGGACCGAGCGGTCGAGGCTCTCCAGGACGACGAAGATCGGCAGCGCCACGAAAGGCACCCAGACGTAGATCAGCACCAGGATCACGGTGAACTGGCTGTAAAGGAGCCAGTGCAGGGGGTCGTCCAGGCTGCGCAGGCCGACGGTCACGAGGAACGAGTTGAGGATCCCCTGGTCACCTAGGATCACCTTCCAAGCGAACACGCGCAGCAGGTAGGAGGTGAGGAACGGCGCGATTATGAGCAGCAGCAGTACGTACCGCCGTTTGCCCGCGACCAGAGCCAGGAAGTACCCCACCGGGTAGGCCAGGAGGACGACGACGACCGAGACGGTGAGCGACATCCGTACGGACTTCCAGAACAGCGACATGTAGACCGACTCGCCGACCAGGAACTTCTCCCAGTCCGAGAGGTTGAACCCGAGGTCGGTCGGGAAGAGCGACAGCACCCCGACGCTGTACGCAGCGACTATCGCGATGGGGACGAGGAAGAAGAGCGCCATCCAGAGCACGGGCCCGGAAAGGAGCCCCAACGTTGCGGGCCAGGCCTTGGGCGCACGCGCAGTCAGCGGCTCGGCTGCCGCTCCGGCCACCCTCCTACCGCCGCGCCCAGGGACGTCGCATCACACCGCCGCGGCCTTCACCTCTTCCCACACGTCGTTGTACACGTCGCGGCGTGCGATCGGCCGCTCGACGTGGGAGCGGGGCTCCTCGAGCACAGAGGGATCGTCAAGAGCGAACGTCGAGACTATGCCCGGATCCACCTTGTCCAGGTCGACCGCCGTGTTGGTGTGACCGTAGCCATAGTTGTTCAGGAGCCACTCGGCCGCTCCTGCGCTCGCCCACGCGTTCACGTATTCGTGCGCGTGGTAGTAGTTCTCGGTGTCCGCGAACAGGGCGAACCCGCAGTACCATGACGTCCGGCCCTCCTTGGGCTCCATGTAGACGGTATCCTCCAAACCGTTCCAGATGGCCGCATTGACCCAGTGCGAGGGCCACGCGTAGGTGATCCAAACATCCTCGTTGATGAAGTCCTCGCTTGGGTCGATCGGCCAGAGGGTCCGTACCAACCCGATCTTGGAGATCAAGAACCCCTTCATCTGGTCGAGCTCCTCGTCGGTCATGGCCCACGGATCCGGTATCCCGCTGAAGTATGCGGCGACGACGAGCATGTTCAGGCTGTCCCACCAGGAGATCCGATCCGCGTACCGCTCGTCCCACAGGAGCGCCCAGGAGTCCTCCTCGGGCTCCACCAGGTCCGACCGGTACATGGGCGCCGCGAATCCCCAGTCGGTCGTGATGAAGTACTGCTTCCCGTCGAACTGCCCCGGCGCGGTCAGGGTCGGGTTGAGGTCCGCGAAGCTCGCGATGAGCGACGTGTCCCACGGCTGCAGCACGTCCAGCCCCACCCAGTCCCCCCAGCGGTAGCCGCACGGGTGGACGATGTCGTAGCGGTCGCCCTGCGCTACCTTCGCGTAGCCGGAGTCGTCGTCCTTGAACTTGGTGAACTCTGGCTCCAGCCCGGGGAAGGCCTTCGCGTACGCCTTCCAAAGCGCCTCGTCCCCGTAGCCGGCCTGGCCGTCTCCGTAGGCGTCCCAATCGAAGACCTGAAGGATGCCCGGCTCGTCTTCGATCGGCGGCCGCTGCACGCCCGTGCCCACCGGGCCGGTCGGCGTGGTCTCGGCCTTCTTGCAGGCGGCCAGCACACCGGCGCCCCCGAGCACGGCCGCATAACGCATGAAGTCTCGGCGCCCCAGCCGCCGCAACAGGAGCGAATTGAAGTCTCCGGCCATCACGTCCCTCCCCTTTCGTGATGCGGGCCCGACGGTCTTGACGGATTATGGTGCGCCGCAGGCCGGCGCGAAAGTTGCCTCTGCAGGGGATACGAGGAACGCCGGGTTTCCGGCCTGCGGTGGCGACCCCGGCCCGCGGCCCCTACGATGCCCGCATGCTCGAGCGCTTCGAGACGCTGGCGGACGGCCTCGACCACCCGGAAGGAATCACGATCGGGCCCGACGGCCGGGTCTACGCCGGCGGCGAGGCCGGCCAGATCTACCGGATAGGCCCGGGCGGCGAGGTCGAGCCGCTGGGTGATACGGGCGGCTTCCTCTACGGGGTCACCCTGGACGGGAACGGCCGGGTCTACGGCTGCGACATGGGCCGCCAGGAGATAGTCCGACTCGATCCTTCGACCGGGGACGTGGATAGCTACTCTCGGGGCACCTTCACCAACCACCTCCGGGTACCGAACTTCGCGGCCTTCGACGACGTCGGGAACCTATACGCGACGGACTCGGGCGAGTGGGGGGCCGACGACGGCCTCGTCTTCCGGATCGCACCCGGCGGCGAGACGAGCGTGTGGACGGACACTCCCAGACGCTTCCCCAACGGCTGCTGCCTGTCCGCAGAGGGTGACGCGCTCCTGGTCGTGGAGTCACGCGCGCGAAGGGTGGTTCGCATCCCGATCGCGGGGGACGGCTCCGCGCGTGGCGCGGAGACGCTGGCGGACCTGACGGGCTCTCAGCCAGACGGCATCGCGCTAGATGCCGAGGGAGCCATGTACGTGGGGTGCTACCGGCCGGACCGGATCTGGCGCATCGACCCGCTCG
>Ga0209619_10001015_pt1 | contig 20255 bp, 18 predicted proteins | sample Rifsed16ft3_FD_184011 | JGI IMG/M metagenome (GOLD analysis project Ga0209619, IMG submission 184011) | Soil microbial communities from Rifle, Colorado, USA - sediment 16ft 3 (version 2) | ecosystem: Environmental > Terrestrial > Deep subsurface > Rock core/Sediment | place: Rifle, Colorado... | reverse complement strand
TCTGCCAGAAACCTCCAATATTTTCTTTGGTCTGCTGGATCTCAATGGCGCGTCGTTCGCCTGCCGTTGCTCGTGCGCGAGAAACATTAACGAACGAGAGCATTGCCATCCTGGCTTCCTCTACCCGGCCAGTCTTTTGGAGAAGTTCGATGTATTCCTTTTGATCCTCCTTGAGAACAATGTTGAATCTGCGAAGCGTTGCGAAGCCGCGACTAGGATCCATAAGTGCTCGACCAAGTGAAGATGCTACGTCTTCCACTGAGAGATGTAGACTCTTAGATAGATCGGTCGCAACGTCGGTGGCTTTCTTCATTACTGCTTCGCTGAGTTCCCCGAATCGCAAGAGTTGCGTCATGGCAGCTGCGATCTGAGTTTTGCTAACTCCAGTGATATCCTGCAAACTCTTCGCGTATGCTTCAATCTGCCTCGTGGTAAAACTAGTCCGATTACCAATGTACTCGACAGCTTGAGCTAGTTCCCGGTGAACTCGGCCAGCTTCCTTGGCTAGACTTACGCTCTCTGTCAAGACTTCCTTGAGTTTTGAAAAACCGGCCAAGGCACTGAGTGGAAGCCCTATCAGTCCAGCCATCTTGGTAAAGGACGTGACGGTTCCGAGGAAATCGCCTTTGATTTTCTGCAATTGCTGGCTGAATTTCTGCTGTGCGATCTCAATGCTCACGAAGGCCGTTGCCAACTCGAATGCCATATCATTGAATTCCTGGTCAATTGTCTTCTATGTATTAGGTGGCCACAAACCCAGACGTCTTAGCTGGCTCGGCGTGCCTCGCACGATCTTGCGGCCTGTACGCAACCGCTCCAGATCGATCAGCATGATAGCAATCTGGTTGAGGTGGCATTGTTGGAAGACCAAAGGATTCATTCCGGGATATATCTCGCACAGCTCTCGCATAATCACGGGCCAGTTTGGGCCTGTCTCTGTTGCCTGGCCAGAATTCTCCGTTGCTTGGCCGTCAGTCCGTTCCCCGCCTCCTGCGGGGACGAGGAGTTTTTTAGTTTGGGATCGAGCTGACTCAGTCGGCCAACCTTCTGAGCCGCCTCCTCAATCTGATTTTCAGAATCTACTACGTGATAGAAAAGATCGGACAAATGCTTCTTCGTCCATGTCTCCTGTCCAGGCGCCTTGCGTGCCGAGAGCCATGTGCAGTGGAGCTTTCCTTCGAGCGTCTCGCTTGACCACCAGTTCCAATAATCAACCTCCTCCTCTTGCCACAATGGCTGTCCTATCTCGTCCTTCAAGTATTGGCCATCCTCGCCGACTTGAGGAAATTTCATCTTCTGGCGTGGCAGATCGTTGAGCGTGGTTCTTCCAGCATCCCGATATGCTCTCTTGATCTCCTCCTCCCGCATGGATTCCGGCAGCAAATCAGCGTTGTTTGTCCAGGTCTTGACGAGGTTCCGCTTGTAATAGTCCAGTGCCGCCTCCTGTACTGCAGTCCACTCAATCATTGAGAACCCATAAAGCACGATCTCTTTGCCATCTGGCAATTTGTGGCTCCCAACTTTCTGCGTCACTGTCGTCGTGTCATTCATTGGATTGACTGCTATTAGGCTGGCGTAGTCCCGACTGGTAGACCCTCGTTCAAAATAGTAGCCGCGGTGGCTGTTGGCATCGTACCAACCTGGCGTGGCCTGTAGAACAAGCTGTCAGCGCCGAAGTTAGCTGTCCAATCCATGGGGAGTTTCGTATCGTTATCGATGCCCCATGTTAATTGGCTGATCAATGCCCGAGGTAGATACCAGTAGTCTTCTGCAGTTAAACCTTCGTTAGCGTCTTCCCAAAGCAGTAAGGCCACAATGTTCTTGTCGTTCGGATTGCTACCACCGCCAAACAAGAAGTTGTTGTGTTGGGGATTGTCCATATCAGGCACGCCTGTGATCGTACCAGTCATGTCCTCTCTTCCGCCGACACGATTCGTCGCGCCACCAGAATCTGAATCTCCCCACGCAGCTTCGAGACAGCTGATCGTGGCATTCCATTGCTTAATTCTGGCAACAAGATAGGAGGCGCCTCCTATGATGCGCTGCGCAACAACCGCGCCTCCCGCACCAGCTAATACTGTCGCTCCGCTCATATTGGCTCCTTATGTTTGGTTTAGGTTGTGCTCGAGCACGAGCTGCTCGATGAAGATGAAGTCGTGCGGGCCGCTGTCGAAGACGACGATGTGCACGATGATGATGACGATGAACTCGAGGATGTTGAACTCGAAGAACTTGAAGTCGAGGACGTGGATTGCGATGAAGGCGTGCTTGTCGAACAACTGGAAGTGGAGGAAGAGGAAGAGGAGGACGTGGACGAGCTCGAGGAGCTTGATGCCTCATCGTCGTGCCGCCCTATCAGGTACAGATCATAAACTATATCTCCGCCATTGGCCCCGACACGCATCATGTGTGACGAGCCATCCTCAACGTCTAATGCATCCTCATCTGGCTGGTGGAGCAGGAAAGCTCCGCCTGTTTTCAATGCCGATCCAAGAGCGACCGTCATTGTTGGCACCCAGGTGCAATAGTTGGCTGGATTGGTGGGCATCAATTCGAGTCGCCCAGCACCCGATGTCTGCTTGATGCAGAACGTGACTACTTCCTCCAACGCCATCGGCAATCCAAGTCCGTCGTTTCCGAGCCCGGCCCCGATATCGATGTCGGAAAAGTCATAGAGGTCGATATCCTCCGTATTCCCAGACGTAAGCGTATGCCCCGTGCGCGCCCAAGCACGATTAGCCTGGTCCGCATCTACGCCGCTATGCAGTTTAATTGCGAACCCCTTGTCATCGCCGAGTGTCACTTGAGCAACTTGCCCATCGTCCAACGTGTTTTTGATCGTGGCAGAAAAGCTCAGTCTTACTTCGCTCTCGGCACTGCGTGTCGACATATGTTTCTCCTGTTAGGTCCCGTAGTGTCGAGATACAAGCCAGAGGTCGTACGTCACGGCGCCGCCAACCGCACCCAACCGCATCTGATGGCTCGAGGCGTCCACGACAGGCAGGGCCGAGGCCTTAGGCTGCACCAACATGGCCATGCCGCCAGTTTTCAGCGCATTGCCGTCAGCCACCGTAAGTGTCGGCACCCATGTGCAGTAGTTTGTCGGGTTGGTGGGCATTAACTCGAGTCGTCCCGCACCGCCAGTCTTTTCGACAATAAATACAACGACTTGCTTCTGGACCATGAGTTGGCCCAATGCATCACGCCCGTCTCCAGCCCCGATGTTTTCGCCAACCAGATCGTACAAGTCAATGTCCTTGGTGGATCCTGCTCCGATTACCCCATCCTTCAGTCGCCACGCCCGCGTGGCTTTGTTGTCCGCGATGCCCGTCGTCAGTACCAAGTCCAGTATGCGAGCCTTCATGGCCGATACGGTTGCAGATGAACCGTCGTCAATCACGTTCTTAATCGTCGATGACACGAACAACTTGATCGATGCCGAAAGTGTGCGGGTACCAATTGCCTGGTCAGTTCCGCTGCAAGAAGATGAAGACGTCGACGATGAAGACGACGAACTAGAAACAGATGACGAAGACGAAGTCGACAGCGATGACGATGAGGACGTCGACGATGAAGACGTGGATGACGTTGACGAAGATGACGAACTGCTGGCAGAAGAAGATGACGACGAAGTGACTTGCCCGGCCGTCGAAGAGGACGAGCTAGTAGAACTGCTGCTAGAAATTGAAGAGGACGTAGACAAAGTTGAGGACGAACTAGAAGACGAGGACGAGGAAGTTGAAGAAGACGAACTCGAGGACGAGCTGGTAGAGCTGCTGCTCGAGGACGAGGAAGACGTCGTCATCGCCGCCGTGCTGGAAGATGAGAACGAAGTCGTCGAGCTGCTTTCGGTACTGAGAGACGACTCAGACTCAGTTTGCGAGGACGAGCTACGAGCCACGGTACTGGATGTCGAGCGTGCCACTGTGCTGGAACTAGAGCGAGCCACCGTGCTGGACGTGCTCATCTCGCCAGACTGGAATGCCCCAAGGTCCCATACCTCTCCGGCAATCAAGTCATGTTTGATGTCGATGTTTTGTTCGTAGCCGCTGCCCAAGTCCTGGCCGGTTCCGATGGCGTCAGTTCCGAGCTGGAGTGTAAAATCGTCACTACCAGGAGCTGTCCAGATCGCTGTACTGACTTTATTAATGTAGACAGTCGTGCCCGGCGCTGTGGCATCCGATGACATGTTCCGATCTTTTGTGGCGGCCCACGCACCAGCGTAGTCCGTGGAGCCGTTATCCATCGATATGCAGTTGCGAACATCGTGGAAGATATTGTCACTGCCGATGCCGTTGCCAGCGCAATTATACACACAGCAGTTGTGAATCGTCACCGCATCGGCAATTCCAATCCCAAATCCGGTTGTTGGATTTCCGATGTCGAAGACCAGGCACCGCACTGCACGTGTTGTAGCCCCAGCCGAAATACCCTTGATTCCAATGGGCGTTCCTGTTGCTGCACCAAATTGATTAGTATGGACAATGCATCGCTTGACTATTAACTCAATGGAATTGGTGCACGCATTGTGTATCAGGCTAAAGTCGTTTGTCCCGCCAGACGACTGATTGCGGTAAATCTCCAGATCTCGAATTTCTACGTGATAATCTACGGCAGCAGCAAGGTATATCCCATAGTTATCTCCGTTAGTCTGGGTTAGAACTATGCCGCCTGCAACAATGCCATTATTTGCATTTCCAGATGATGGCTCCAGTATCGCCTTGGAGATCGGATTCGTGCCATTGGCTGCAGCAAATGATACATGGCTTCCGCTGGCTGTCGACAAGTCATTTAATACCTGGCCGATAGCGATATCACCAGAGATATAGAAGCCATTCGCATTTGTATTTATGTCATCAGCCCACGCCTGAACACTAGCAAATGTTCCACCAGAACCGATTGTTTTGATCACATTCGACATTTACGCGCTCCAGTCTCCATCAATACAGTGGGCCGTGCGATCGTAAACTGAGTTGTCGCAGCCTTGTGCGCTGTAATGCGCACTTGTTTCATGAAGTCGCCAATTGCCGTTTCTCCAGTCAACAAACCCAACACCATCCATGTTGTAGCCAGAGTCGCCAGGACCGGTTGCAAGATTATAGTTGTTTGGGAATTTTGTCGAATTGTTGAGGCTCGAATCTGCTAGGACCATTACGTTATTCTCAAAGGTCCAGCGATTATCTCCTATGACATATGACAATACAGTTATGTCATTCGCACCACCGTCTCTGCCGAGTAGTCCACATGTGATGTTGTTCTCGTAAATGAATTGCCCGACAAGCCCGAAGCCATCTTCCCAAAGCGCAACAGCATTGGTAGGTGAAAACCAAGGCGTCAGACCGGACAACTCGTCAGTTACCCAACTGTTGCGGCGGAAACAGATGTCCTCTAAACGATCCCATTCTGGCGAGGATGTATTAAACTCGTATTCTCGCTTGCCGAGCTGCGAAAGTTTACCAAAATCCTCGATCAAATTGTGCGATACTGTTAGTCGCTTTGTTGCAAAGCCATCATTCGGTGGCGAGTACAATCCATCGCTTCCTGAAATCCGGAATCCTCCGTCAATCGTGTCGAAGTGGTTGTATCGAATCTGCACGTCGTAAATGCCAGACCAGGAAATGTCAGCACGTGGCGTCAGAATCACGACATAAGAATCTGTGCAATAACCACGTTGGAAATAGTTGTCCTCAATCAGGAACCGCTGGCCATATTTGATTTCAAACATGTTTTTGCGGTTGCGGGATCGCCCGTCGTAGTCGGCCTCCGTCGGAATCCAATATGTAGGCCTGACGATGTGATTGCGGCGATAGCTGTGCAAGTCTGGCAACACGTCAGTTTCTGGATGGCTCGCACCGCCCCAGAACACTGGCATGCTCCCCTCAAGATGGCAGTTGTTTACTGCCCATTCCTTACCGCGCGTCCCACCAATCGATGGCGCATCTTGCGTTTCTGCAGACAGCTCCTTGCAATAAGTGTCTTTGATCACAACGCGATCTGCACCATAACTGTAAAATCCTGAATCGCATTCCGTAAATGTCGTCGCACCGAAAACTGTACCTGGCCTCGGGCTCTCGACCCAGCACCGATGAAACTCGATGTCATACGGATCGTTGTTAACATCTTGGAAAGCTTCGTTAAACACAACGATGTAATTCACGCGGTATTGCGTCGGTTGATCGGCTTCAAAACGAATACCCTCAAAAGAGAGATGGTGACTTCCTGGGCCAACATGCATTGCGCCGGCAACTTGCTGTCGTGTGCGAAACATCGGCATGTTGCCGATATCACTTGGTCCAATCCGCTGGTCAAAACCTGGCAGTAATGCCATGGCAGCGGATCGGATTGTGACGAACTTACCGGATCCAACTCGCCATGGCGGCGCCGTCTTCTCTGTCAGGACTGTTCCCGGCAGAATCTCTATAACGTCGCCAGCCTCTGCGTTGACATAGGCCGTGTTCCAAGATGTGTCGTCCGTGACGGTGAACGTGGGAGCCGCCTGATATGCACTGGTCGTAGGCGTCACCACAGCCGAGTAGTCGGTGTAGCTCCAGTCCGGCCAAGTATTCTCAACTCCTCGCACGCGAAAACTGTATGTCGTGGCCGCATCGAAGCCGGCCATATCCACCCCGTTGTCGTACACACTCCGCACGTGGTTCCACCGCCCGCCACCGTCCTGCACCTCCACGTCGTACCAGTTCACCCCGGTTGCGTCCCACGAGAGGCTGATCTGGTTGTAGGCCCACACGGTAGCCTGCAGATTCTCAATGGATCCTGTGATTGACGAGCTCGTGGACGTTGTTTCAACGATTGTCGAAGAGGTGGACGAACTGGAGGAGGTCAGTGAAGCAGCCGTGCTAGACGTAGTTTCGCCGATTGTGCTGGAAGTAGATCGCGCCACGGTACTTGATGTCGATCTCGCAACGGTACTTGAGGATGAGCTTTCGGAGCTTGAGCTCGACGACGTCGTCCTGGCGACAGTCGATGATGTCACGCTGGCTACCGTGCTGGAGCTCGAGGTAGTCCGCCCCACGCTGCTCGAGACAGACGTTGTCGACTGGCCGACTGTACTAGACGTAGTTCTCCCAGCCGTGCTGCTGGACGAGGACGTAACACCGGATTCCATCGAGCTCGATGTGGACATCGTTTGGCTCGAACAACTCTTCGATGTTGAAGAACTGGTCCTGGCAATCGTGCTGCAGGATGAATTCAGGCTCGAACTGAAACTGGACCAGCTGGATGAGCTTACGCTTTGCGAGGATGAAGTTATCGTCACAGACGAGATAGACTGCGAGCTCGACGAACTTGACGACACGGATAGACTGCTGCTCGAGGAACTAACGGATAGCGAGCTCGAGGATGAAGACATAGACAGAGAAGAGCACGATGATGAAACTGAGAGGGACGAACTCGAGGACGACACGGAGAGAGAGCTCGAGCTGCTGACAGAGCTACCAGAGACAGATGTCGTCATGGAACTGAGTGAAGATGTCGACAGCGTGCTGCTGGAGGACAACTGGTCGTCATGGCGGCCGATTAGGTAGACACGGTATGTCACGTCGCCGCCGTTGGCACCCAGACGCAAAACGTGACTCGAGCCATCCTCGACATCAAACGCATCTGTGTGCGACTGATGCATGAGCGCCACGCCGTCAGTCTTCAGGGCATTTCCATCCGCGACCGTGAGTGGCGGTACCCATGTCAGATAGTTGGCTGGCTGTGTAGGCATGACCTCCAATTGCCCGCTACCGGAAATCTTCGCGATCCCCAGAGATACGATCTCCTCCATGGCCAGAGCCTGGCCGAGCCCATCACGGCCAGCCCCGCCGCCGGTGTTCAGTCCAGCCATGTCGTAGAGGTCTAAGTCAACCACATTCCCGCTCGCTATCGTACCCTCGTACCCCCAACCTCGATTCGCCTGATCGGATTCCACTCCAGTCAGCAAATGCTGCTTCAACACCCAGCCGCCCACCTTTACGCTCGTCCGCCATCCATCGTCGACAGTGAGCATCATGGTCGACTTGACCAGAAGCTGGATATCGCTCTCCGCCGAACGGTTGGCCATTTGTCACGCCTGCAGATACTCCGCGTCAATCAGTACGTCATACTGCAGCACCCACACCCATTCATCGTCGTCTTCTCTCGCGTGGAAGTCAGGTCCTCGCTTCACGATCACTATCTTGTCGTCTGTCATCTCCCAAGGTGCCGTATTTGGATCAAATGCCTCGGCTACCTCTTTCGCAAGTCTGATGCAGATCGACTTGGCAGACTCGGCCGCAGTACTTTTGGCGTGAATCCGGAACGCCACGAGTATCTGCTGCAACTGGTCTTCCCGCTGCGCCGCAGTGTGGCCGCTCATGTGGGCCATCACGACCGGGATCGACTTTTCGTACACTACGTACGGGCCTGGAGGTGTAGGCCTCGCAAACCCGTCGTTCAACGCCTGGTACTTGTCAATCAATCTGTCCGCTGCAGGCCACTCCAGCTTGATCGTCGTGTCCAGGCCGGCGTCGTCCCACCGCTGGTTGATGGCTCCGTCAAGCGTCCAGCTTCCTCTGGTGTTTGGGATAGCCATGGTCACACAAACTTGTAAAGCCTCAGTTGGTAAATATCCACAATAATTTCGGTGTCTTGACTGGCGTCCCCGTCCAGATCTTGCATGCCGTTATCCCAAGCGGCAAATTGTGGCGAGATGTCAGACCGGATATCGTCCACCGTAAATGAACCGCTGAGCCAACGGCTGTGCGTGTCCCAAAGCGTCAGCCCCGTGATGGCCCCAGACACTGGTGCAATCGAGAAGCTGCCAAGCGAGTTCGTCTGGCGATTCGCCACCGATAAGCTTTCCCGAGATGCACAATATGTCCCTGCGACGGATGTCGTTGCCTTGATTTGAGCAGTGAAAAAATAGCTTCCAGGCGAGCTCAAGGCCACGGCCCAGAACGGTCTCCAGTAGGCTGTGTCTGTCCCACTCGTGGCGTCGAAGCAGCCGCCGGGCCAAGTGATCCGAATCCGCTCCGGGTCGCTCGCCGTCCCGCTCCCAACGATCGTCGCTGTCGGCCTGTCGCCGGGGTCTGTCCAAACCGTGTCCCAGTTCGTGCAACTCGCGTTGCCGAACCCAGCCGGCGGCAGCGTGATGTTCGCGACGTTGACTAGGTATTCGTCGCCGGCCCCGGCTGCACCTACCAAATACAAGTCAGGATCCACGCTCGGGTCTAGGTAGTAGTCCTCGACGAACTCATTCCGCAACCGAGATATTCTGTCGAGCCTCGCCTGATTGTCCCGCCAGCCGCTGTGGCCAGCCATCTTGATCCTCGTGCAGTTGGCCAGTTTAAACTGGGAGAACCTGTAGCCGCTGGCCCCGTGGCTCGTGCCTCGCCCGTTGTTGGCCTCAAACCATGCCCTCCAGTCATTCGGCGCCCCATCGTTCGCGACCTTGACACCTCCGCTCCGCCGGTCGCCGCCGCAGTCACGGGCCAGAAGCCCGTAGCCATTGCAGGATTCGGCCCAGAGGTGAGCACGATTGCCGTTGAACTGCTGCAGTTTGAATCCGGCACCCTCACACAACTGAATCCGGGCATCGACGTCCCCGGCATGCAGCCTGGTGGCCACGATCCCGTGGCCGCTACCCTGCTTGATCTGCAGGTTCTGGATCCGGGCCCCGTCGGCATCCTCCAGCCAGACGCCGTAGCTGCAGGTCTCGGCCTCCACGTCGGTCCAGTCCTCGTGGTCGATTGACCCAGCCCCAGTGAAGTCATCGATCTTGACATCCTCCAGCACGACACCCGATCCCCCGTAGACGAACTTGATCACGGACCCATCGGACTCGAAAGCCAGGCCTCGAATCACAACACGAGGCATCTGCCCCGACCCGCGCGTGATCTGGAAGATCGGCGTTGCCGGCGTGGCCGCATTCACGCCGAAGATCTTCGAGCCACCGAAGAACGTCAGGTGCGACATATTTCCGGCCCCGCCCACCGTGATCGCGATCGCCCCAGCTGACAGGTCCAGGTAGACATTGGCCGGCTGACGTTTGCTGTCGAGATAATCCACAGGTCCGCGGAACCCCAGCTCGACAGGCTCGTTGACACGGGTGGCAAGATATGCGATCAGTGCTGCCCTGTTGGCCACGGCCGCCGCCTGGCTGTCGTATACTCCGCCGATGTCGCCGAAATCCAGCACGTCGTCCTCCTCAGCAATAGGCTCCGTAACACTCGAACAACTTGAGGATGACGACATTGATGTGGTCGACGTCTCGGAGAAGCTGCTGCTCGAACTGAACTCGGCCTCGCCGCCAAAGGCCCCCACTGTCGCGTCCACCAGAATCGAGAACTGCAGCGTCCACGACGCCTCTTGTTCCCCCTCCTGGTCGTGCCAATCCGGGCCCCGCTCCGTCACGACATGCGCAACGCCATCGAATTGGATAGCATTGTGGGGGTCGAAGGCGGCAGCGATCTTCTTCGCCAGCCGTTGAGCAATGCTCTTCGCGCTCTCGCTGCTCGTATCCTGTGCGTGCACCTTGAATCGAAACGTCCACCGTTGCAACTCCCTATCGTCTCCGCTGTTGTCAATCCCTGTCATCCTCGCCAGTATCTCCGGCTCGTCTTTCTCGTACACGCAGTACGGACCTGGCGGCTCCGGTCTGGCCATCCCGTCGTGCAGCGGCTCGTACTCCATCGCAGTCGGATCGAGCCATTCGGCGCGGAAGTCGGTGTCGAGCCCTCTTGATTCCCAGTGTGCCGCGATCGCCTCGTCCAGTCGCCACGTACCTGCCTCCGTAGCCATCAGTCATCACCGAACAAGTCCCTTGCACAGGCGCGGCACAAGATGTTCTGCGTACTCGCTATGCCGATTACCGGCCTGCCACACCGAACACATGTGTTTTTGGCCATAGACTGCTCCTGCTCGTCTTTGCTCGCCTGCTCCATACTATGTTGCCATACTTTGACAACTGGGTGTATCATTTCAAAGTGAAACTGCCTTCACCAGTATCTGCCTGATCTTCGGCTGCATCTCAAGCAGCGTCCGACGTAGGTACGATCTATTCATCTGCGTCTCAAGCAACAAGCCATAACCATACGTTGTCCCTACAACACCCCAGTCGGGACGTGGCGTCTCGCCGAAGATATTCTTCTGCAAATCGCCAGTCTCTTTTCGCGGAAACTCGCCTGGTCTCGAGCGGCTTTCTGGCAATACTCGTATCTTCTTGCTTATAGGCCCCTTATACTTCAACACCGACCTGTTGAGATTCAGCTTTACTTGGTCCTTGACCAGCTGCGTAGCAAGCTTGATCCGCTTAGAGAATTCAAGTTCTAGGATTTTCTCGAGCTTCTCGCCGTTCCAGACGACAGTGGCTTCTGTTTTGCCAGTGCGTATCTTGGACATCCGCGACACAGCCGATTTCACGCTTCGGAATGTGCCTTTAGAAATTCCTCGCTCTGCTCCGAGTGTCACTCCTCCTACCAGGCGTGGCTCCAAATGGATGCCCAACGCTTCGGCCGAGTGCACTCCTCCGGCCTTCACTATCCCCTCGGTAACTGCTCCTCCGACGGTAAAACGCGGCATGGCCATTATCCTGCAAACGTAACTGGTACGTTATTCTCTTCGTTCACCATCACCTTGAATAACTTCCCTAAACCGGCAGATGCATCAGCAAGTGATTCAAAGTTGAAGTCTTTTCCGACATAGCTTGGCCCGGCCGTCACGCGAATCAGGTCTCCAGGACGCAATGTCGGCTGCGTTTTGTAGTACACCTTGTGCGTGATCAACTGGTCCGCCTTCTCATACTGCTGCACCTCCGACTGTCCGACTGTCTGGATCCAGCAACGCACGCTCGTGGCCAACTCCTCTGTGTCCGTCGTGTTGCCGATGTACTGGTCCCTCGCGTATGTCTTGCGCAGGTGGCTTACCGTGTGCGGAAGTTTTTCCAACAGGCTCATAGTCTCGCGAGCCCCCAGTGTCTATATGCCTCGAGTTGCTCCTTGGCCTCATCCGGCAGCGAGACGGCAAGACCTGCTGCCCCAAATGTCCCCCTGTCAACCTGATAGCTATAGTCGCCCAATCGCTCGCCAAGCAGTGCTCCAGGTGTGAAGCCGGCGATATCCTTCTTCTTCAATGCCATATTTTTTAGAAACTGCGAGATCACCGTGATATGGACAGCCCGCGTTATTCCCGATCCGTCCACACCGGCAGTCGTGATCACATCGCCTACCAGTGCATCCTCAGTCGCCGTGCCCAGCAATTCAGCCGGCGAGTAGCCCGCTCGGTACACGACCTTGACTGTTCCGGGCTCGCTCGGCCATGAGCCATATGAGTAAAGCTCACCGCTGTAGCCCACGTTCGTCTGATCCCAATCGCCCCAATAATCTATGCCTTGGGTGCGCACTGTGTCTAAGTCGAAGCTATTGGCAGCATCGCCATGCTTGGCTGCCGTATCAATTCGCACACTAGTGATGCGCCGCAATGGCAGATGTGTCAGCTGCAGCGTGTTGTCGCTATCTCGCGATTCCCATATCGCCAGGCCACTACGTGACGTCCAGCGCCCCTCGTAATCGTATCCTGGCCCGCCGCTCCGCAGGTGCCTCGGAAAGTATTCGGTGTGCGACTTCTGCTCCGGATCGTATTTGAGGTATTGCTTGACGAGTCCTTCAGCCAATGGATGCACCAACGACAGAAACCCCTGCTCCTCATCCGTAATGGACGAGGACAACCCCAGTAGCAACTTGATGTCGTCCTGGTTGGCTATCACTTTGTCAAATATCCTTTCGTTGCCTTACCAGTCCCACGACAGTAAGCACACACTTTTGTCTGCTTTGCACGATTGCTCCTACCGCGATCTCCCCCGGCAATCTTCATTCGTATTCGGCCAACGCCATTGCAGTAAACACAATCGCCACCTTCGCCAATTCGGGATGGTCTCTGTGCCTTGATTCTGCTATTGAGCATTGCTGCCTCCTCTATATCAAAAAGGGCCGGGTGTAGGTCACAACAAACCTGGCACGCCGGCCCCCGTCCGAGCATTTCGCCCAGTTATCCTACGTGCCGCTTCTTGTTCCTCACTCGTTAATTAGCTCCGGTCATCATTCGCAGCGCCCCGCTTTGCCGCATAGCCTCCAGAATCGCAACCCACGGCTCAGCGTCATCTTTGTATTTAGCCTTACGCTTGCTGTCGTTGCCGACGTCATTCAGTTCCCGCCCCGGAAGAGAATCAATCTGCTCCTCACTCGGGAACTGGCCAGACACAACCTCAAAGGTTGGCTGCGGCGAGTGCATGGCACCACGCAGCTCGTACAGCAGGGTCTTGAATCGATCCTCATCCAAGACCGTCGTTGTTGGATTCACGTGTGTTATTTCTCGATCGAATCCGACGATCTTTTGCGAAAGGATATGGCTGATCTGCCTGCATAGCTGAGGATTCTTCTCCAGCGGATCAGTCACGACAACCTTGGACTCCTTCTGGACGACTCGCATGTGCAAGCCAGGGACGTCCGGCATCATGGTCATGACACCACTGAGCGATACTTCATTGCCGTCAAGCTTGTATCTGGACCACTTTCCGCGGAAGCTCAACCCCAGCGTTGTCACTCTGATGGTATTGCTGCTGTCGTCGCCGAACTCAATCTCAAACTCTGGCACATTGACTTTCGTCTTGGTGGGTGCCGCCACCGCTGTTTGCTCGGACATCTTCTGGTCTCCACGATAAAGATTTCATTGCTCGGACAAATTCGCGGCAGGCCGGCCGAAGCGGGCCCGCCGCATAAGCTACGACAGGTGAGAAACTACACTTGCCCGTTGGCCGTATGGGCCACGTACATGCCAGTAGAAGGTGTTCCACCAATAGCAGGCTGTGCCAACTGGCCGCCGTACCTCGCACGTGCACACACGAGCATATGGTTGTTCCGTACGAGCGTCTGGCCCTCGGTAGTCGACTTGATCTGCAGCCCAAGCCTCTTGTACATGCGATAATGCGCAAAGTTGCAGAACACTGCCTGTGCATTACCAAAGTCACCCTGGATCAAAAATGGGTGGCCAAGAAGCGTGTAGGTCTCGACGTCGTTGCCAAACAGGAATCGATCGTCACCAGTGACGCCAGTGGCAATTTGCCGAATCCGGCGGTAAGTAGTCTCATTGGCGGCATAACAAATTCGGTTTCTGTCTCCTGTCCTGTACTCCTTGGGCACGCCAAACATCAGCTCCATCAGCTTGCCTGTCGTCCACGAACCTGCATCGACAGTGACATTCGTCGAGCCGCTGGCGTTGTACACGCCATCAGGCTCCGTCGTGCCGTTGCCAACCGCGATCACGCGGTCAAGGTCGTGCAGCAGCACTTCTCCGTAATTCCGTGTCAGCAAGTCGCCAAATGCGATCGGCGTGTCAGACAGGAAGTCCAATCCAAGCAGGATCGCACTTTGCACGACATGGATGTTGGTGTCGAACGCTCCCACGAACGCAGTCGTCGTCACGAGTGGAACCTGCGTTGCCTCGGTATCCGCCCAAGTGATCGTAGGATTCGCGACGACCCCACCTTCAATCCGGCGTCCCCGAGGAATGTTCACCACCTCGACACGAGGATAAAGTTCTGAGTGGAGCAATGGCTGAGTTAAGATCGAGTCGTCGAATACGATTGGCACGATCTCCAAACCTTGGCTGGCGCCGCTCTCGTCTAGCACCTGCTTAACTTCCCACTCGGTGAGTCGACGGTTGTAGACATCCTTGCCGCCGTAAAGCTCGTCATCGCCGACCTCGCGGATGCAGCCGATCCAATTCATGTTCCTCGCCGCATATTGGATCAACTCTTTGTCGTGATCAGTAATGATTGACTTCGGCATGATGCCTCTGGCAATGAGCGGTCCGAAGATCATCATCTTCCCATAGGCCCCATTCACGGCACGATCCAACTCGCTCGGTTCATCAATGTATCGGCCAATATCCATGACTCGCTGGTTGGCCTTCGGGTGACTTCGTCCGTTGGCTTCCTTGAGCGGAAACGTCAAAGCCGTCTTGGTCGTCGAGTACTGCTTGTCCGCCGTGATGTGGCGGATATTCGGCTCACCGCCAGTGACAGGGTCCGCACTCACGATCATGCTCGTCGTGACATTGCTTGTCGGTCTGGCCTTCTGATCCGCTGGCTTTGACAGCGTCGCAACTTGGTTGGCCATTGCCGCCATGGCATCCTGCATAGACGTCAACGTCTTGGTAAGTACACTGGCCTTGTCGGCGTCCGGGTCCTTGGTTAGCTCAGTGACCTGCTGAGGCGTGATGCTACCGTCGCAAATCCCTTCTGCCACAGCTTTGGTGTAACTAGCATCATCTGCATCCTCAGCTACGCCCTTGTTTTGACGAAGCCAAGACTTCAAATTGTCGGTCAGTTTCAACATATAAACTACTCCTATTGGTTACAAATCAATCGATCTTTCGAAGGCCCGGTACTCTTCCGCAGCGGCGTTGTACGCCGTGAGGTCGACCACCAAGTCCAACGTATGTTTAACGCGGGCCAGATCGTCTTGACTTGCACCAAGGACGAAGTTGACCACATCGGTTAGATCGGGTTGCTTAGCAGCAACCTCTTTCTTGATCACATCGGTAATGAGCGGCTCCATGTCGTCTACTGTCATGTGGACGTGGCCCATACAGACGCTCTTGCCTTCCGGCTCTTCCGCCGGCTTTGCCGATTCAATTACGCTCTGCACTTTGCTCGCGCATCGTTCACACAAAGCCTTGGCAGCTCTCGCCATTTCCATGCCAGAAAGCTCCTCCAAGTCAGCTCGCACTTCACCCAGCAGGTCCATGTTCTTCTGCGATATCACGCGGCCGGCTTTGATCCGCACAACGGCTGATTCGTGTTCCCCTGGGTATCCGAAACCGCACGTCTCATGCAGCCAATTGCAAAAGCCCTCTTTGCTCCCGATCTCCCCCTCGAACTCGCCGAAGTCGAATTCCATGCAGTTGCTGAAAAATCCAGGATCGCTACCAACTGCGTCACATAGCCCGGCAACCATCTCTGCACTCACAGCTTTGTCGAGCTTGACAGACTTGAACCCTTTGGCCCTGGCCCTCTTGGCACAGGCAGGACAAATCTTCTCCAATACTGACACAGCGATGTCCATTTTGGAATAGTCTCGCCGCATTCTTTGCTGCGACGACAGGCCTCTCACCAGACGTCGCTGCTCAGAGACTTTTCCGTAGGCCTTCTCGAGCGCTTCATCGATCTGCATGTCGTCGTCGCGCCTCAGCACGTCCGCGAACGAACAGAGGTCCTTGATGTGGGCGCCGCTGAACCCAGCTGTCCGCTTCACCATGTCCTCAATGAGATTGTTGGATGCAGAGGCAGACCACACACGGAACATGTCCCGTCTGCAATGCTCGTCCGGCAAGTCGAATTGCAGCACGTCGTGGAACCTGCCTGGCCTGTCGATCAAAGTCTCGGGAAGCATGGCTGGATAGTTCGTAGTGAGGAGCGTCAAAACACCGGTGCGTTTGTCGAGTCCATCAAGCTCCGTCTTCAGCAGATCGAAAGCATAATCACTGAAGAACGAATCAATGTCCTCGAAGCAGATAATCGACGGCGCGAGCTCACCTGCAATCTTGAACGCCATGCTGATGCTCGAGGCGCCATACATATCCTTAGCACTGACCCAGATGAATGTAGCATCCGTGTTGTTAAGCAATGCCCTGGCCGAGAGTGTCTTGCCAGTGCCTGGAGGCCCAAGAAAGATCATGCCTCGGCTGGCGAATTGGGTTCCGCTGCTGGCCAACTTGACAGCGCGTTTGAGTGCGATCTTGTTGCCGTCAACCAAAAAGATTTCGTCTAGCGACTGGCCTTTGCGTTCAATAAACCCGCCGCCCAGTCGGAATGCCTCGCCCTTGAGGTAATTGTTCTCGCGCACCCACTCCCAGCAATCCTCAAAGAACTTAACGCCGCGGTCGTCCACGTCGTAGCGTCTGATTTCCAATCCGTCGTGATATCTCTGCAAGTCGAGGCAACACTTATGATTGTCACAAGTCCAGAATTGAAAGCCATTCACAATGAAGGTGTCAGACTTCTTGGAGTTCAACTGCACTGTTTCTCGTTTGATCGGCCAATCGTGGCCGTAGTCATCCAGGTTCCTCGTGTCGCGAAGATTGGCCGAGTCCATCGCTATCTTCATGGCAGACAGGAAGTTTCCCATCGCGAAATATGGCGCGAACGTGCTGGTAATGTACAAGTCCTTGACTTCGCACTCCAACCATTGCGATGCCCAGTCGTGCACTGGTACAGCTGCATATGCTCGCTGGTGCTCAGGGTGAAACTCCGACTGTATCTTCTTCATGTTGAACGGCTGCACATGCTTCGTCCTGATGTCGATACCTCGCACCTGCACAGGCCGCTTGCTCGCGTAATGCTTGGCGTACGAGCGCACGACGTCTGACTCGAACTTGCCGCGGCTCCACAACTCCACCACAGCATCGGTATTGCTCGGCACGCTTACGCCAGAGACTTCAAGGCCCTCGGCTCTCTTGATCCGGAATGAGCCAGTCTCCGCGCCTTTCTCGTCCATCATGGCATCGTAGTCCAGGACGCGGAAACCATGGCTAAACCGCAGTGCGTCTGCCTCAAACAGCACTGCCGCATCATGTGTCAACTCGTTCATGTCCAGTAGTGCCGAGATCACCGTCAGCTTGTGTGCCGTGTGCTCCACCTCTCGCAGCACCTTGCCGATCGGCAGAAACGGCTGGTGCTGCCACAACAGCGGTGCCGCTGGGTCCAACTCGAACCCAGCAGTCTCCAGTACGTCGCCGTCTCGGTCCTGCTTGTCAGTCGTGACTACGTGGCGGAGCAGCATCAGCGTCTTGGGGGGAGGCTCAAGGCCAGAGACGCCGATGCCGTCCAGCCGCCCTAAAAAAAGGTCTTTGGCTGTCGCGATACTCTCTAGGGTCATATGGGGCGTTGAACAACAGAGACGTGATTGAGCCTCCTTGAGAAGTGATTCAACGGAGCAAGTGCGGCCCGTCGAGCAACCAGACTCTTCCATTTGCAGCAAAGCACGGACGTATGGCTCTGCCGTCGTGATACCGTATCCAAAACGAGATATGGAATTGCGACGGCCCTTTATCCTGGCGACAAATGATTCGTGCATTGAAGCTTCAGGCCTTTGCTCCGATTGGTTGCGGTGCTCCCATATCTTCTGGCAAGCAGCCCGAGCTTCGCTTTCGTCCATGCCGTCCTGTTTGGCGACGCATCGATCGATAAACTCAGACTGGCTCTCTCCTTCGTTGACATGCAATTCTTCTTTCCGGCTTGGAACCATGGCAGATCGTTCCTGATGGTGCTGCCACATCGTCTCGCAAGCAGACTGTGCCTCATCCTTGTCTTTGCCTTCGGACTCCATCTCCGATACACATCGCCCCATCCAGTCGGACTCAGATTCGTCGTCACCTGGCCCCATCGCATGAGCCTGCTTGCCGTGCTCTTCATACATTGAATTGCATATAGCCACGGCTTGGTCCTGGTCTTTTGCCGTACCTTCATCAAGCACCATCGGCACACACATGGCCACGAAGTCGTCTTGAGATTGACCTGGTTTTGGCTTCGGCATATCAGCCTCTCTTGCGTTTCAACCAATTAGCATGTCGGTATCGCAACCGCATAGCTGCGTATACTTTCTGCAACGCATCGATCTGATCGGCGTCGGCAGAAGAAATCCAAGCCCCCAAGGCACCTGTGTTGAACGATGGGGAACCGACAACCTCCGGAAGAGCCTTGAGTACACTCTTGTCCGGACGGAATCCCAGTTGCTTGATCCGTGCATTGACAAGTTCCCAATACCCATCGAAGCTGTAGCAATGTTCCGGCTTGTCAACCCACGCTATCCATTGCAGCGCATGCTCAACGTCAATGCTGAAATAGGATTTGCCAGGCGTCTTCTTGGGGATAACGACTGACTTACCGCCGTCAACACTCGGCGCTTTAGGCTTGCGCCTTTGCGGCAGTTTCGTGACTGGCTGTTGTGCTGTTGCCACGTTGTGTTCCTTAGTCGCTCTGAGTGCTTGAAGTCATCTCGGGCTGCGTACTGGACGATGTGCTGCTCGATGTCGTCAGCGATTCAACGGTAGACGAAGTCGATGAAGTAGATGAGGAGCTAGACGAACTCAGGGATTGCGAAGTCGTCTCTCCAGCAGTACTGCTCGTCGTCATACCAGCCGTGCTAGTAGACGATGTCGAGGAAGACGACGACGAACTCGAAGACTGGCTACTCGATGAGGAAGAACTCTGCGAGGAAGAGGACGAAGATGAAGTCGAAGAGGAAGATGAAGAACTCTGCGATGATGAGCTGCTAGTTTCTCCTGCCACCGTGGATGACGTGGAGCTCGAAGATGATGAAGATGAAGACTGCGACGACGAGCTGCTAGTAACGCTGGCCACCGTACTCGAAGAGGAAGTTGAAGACGATGAAGAGGAAGAAGACGACACCGAAGAAGTCGAGGATGAGGAAGAAGACGATTTACTGCTCTGCGAACTGCTGCTCAGAGAACTTGTCGACGATGATGAGGTACTCGAGGACGAACTTTGCGAACTGGCTGAAGGCTCGGTTTCGCAGCTCTCGGAACTTGTCGATACGCTGCTACTCGTGGAAGACGAAGACGTGGAAGATGAAGACGAAGAAGACGGTGTGGATACTGACGTAGACGATGTCGAAGTCGACGACGAACTCGAGAGGCTGCTCGACGAAGAAGATGAAAGCGACGAGCTGCTAGATTGTGATGTCTCGGCTGCGGCTGTCGAAGACGAGGATGTAGAACTGGACGCTGTTGAGCTTGTCGTCTCCTCGTCATACCAGAGCACACAGAGCCTGCCGGAGAAGACGTCGATCGCTGGCGCGATGGTGTCAGTATGGCATCTGCTTACATACTGGTTCTGCCCAGCAACATCTGTTAGCGTCACGAGGATAGGAATGTTGTCTGGCAGACGAATTGCAAATTCAGTCGCAGATACACTTATTGCCTGGGACGTGATGAGGTCAAATGGCTCAGTCGTCTTGTTCCAGATGGCGATCGTTCTGGACGTCGTCGCGGCAGGGGCCTGCCTGATGCCGAAAGTCATCAGCGTCGCCATATGATTCTTCGCTCCGCACCAACGAAAAAGCCCCGCCTCAAAAGACGACATGGATATGTCATCTCGAGACGGGGCTATTGGGACAATCGCCTTTTTACCCGCGTTCCTCTACTCTGCCATTCATTCTAGATTGCTTAGCCCGGCTCTGTCAACTGCTGGAACTGGATTC
>Ga0209619_10001005_pt1 | contig 20353 bp, 25 predicted proteins | sample Rifsed16ft3_FD_184011 | JGI IMG/M metagenome (GOLD analysis project Ga0209619, IMG submission 184011) | Soil microbial communities from Rifle, Colorado, USA - sediment 16ft 3 (version 2) | ecosystem: Environmental > Terrestrial > Deep subsurface > Rock core/Sediment | place: Rifle, Colorado... | reverse complement strand
CCGGAACAGGTCCGCCTCCTCACCGTGAACGAGAAGCACATCCCGCGCGCTCAGGAGGTCGCGACGATCCTGCGCCGCTCGAACATCCGGTGCGGGATTGACGACCGGAACGAGTCCGTCCCAAAGAAGGTCCGCGAGGCGAAGCAGGATTGGGTCGGGTACGTGATCGTGATCGGGGACAAGGAGACCGCGGCATCGGCAATTCATACGTGACGACGGCGCCGGAGTGGGACGGGAGCCTGTCCGGGGCGCGCGTGCGGGAGGCGGTCTCGTGGAACAAGGTGCGCGAGGAGGCGGAGCAGGTCACAATCGAGGGCGACGCGTCCGTCATCCTGCCGCTACTCGTCGCGCCGCTGTTCCGGAAGTAGTCACCTCGTCAGGTAGTAGCCCGCGGCCTTCTCGCGGGCCCTTCGCCTTGCGTACCCCTTCGACTCCAATTCCTGGAGGGCGGAGAGGACCATGCCCTTCGGGAGCTTCGACATTTTCGTGATCACCTCGGCATCCCGCATCTTCTCCTCGCCCGTCATCCCGGCCGCCTTCATCGCGTCGTAGACCTTGTTCGCCCGGTCCGACACGCCCTCCAATGACATCGTCCACCTCTTCGATTTCGGAGGAAGGCCGCTCCCCCCATAAAGGCTCTCCATCACGGACTTTAGGCGTCCCGCCATTCGCCCGCCGATGGACCTCCGACCGTTCCGCGATCGATACGGCGCGTTCCCGGGCGAGCAGAGGGATTGGCCGGTGTCGTCGGAGGAGTTTGCCCGCTTCTCCCGGCGCGGCCCACAGCCGGTGGGGGCCGCGGCGCTCGTCTGGAACAAACGGCGCGAAATCCTGCTCGTCCGCGAGGCGTCCGTGGAGGGTAAGAAAGCTCTCTGGGCGACGCCCGGCGGGTTCGCGGAGGCGGATGAGACCCCAGAGGAGTGCGCGCGGCGCGAGGCGCTCGAGGAGGCGGGGGTCGCCATCCGGATTACGGGACTCACCAAGGTCGTCGTCTGCCACGTCACCCACGGGGAGCGGACGGTCCGGTTCACGTTCTTCCAGTTCGAGGCGGATCACTCGGAGGGCGAACCGATGTCGGGTAAAGGGGTTCGCGCCGCCGCGTGGTTCGACCGTCTGCCGGATCCGATGCACTTCCGCGGGGACTACATCGAAGTTTGGCGGCGTGGTCGGCCGACGCTGTAGTCGCGATGCCGTCCATGGAGGGGAGGCGCCCGGCACACCTTTAAGTACGCCGGCGTGCATGCAGGTGTCAGACGAAATAGCCTGATTCGTCTGACGTCGAGGCAACGTGCGATGCCGCCCGAGTCCGACCGCGTGACGATCCGCATCCCTCCGGACAAGATCCACTCCCTCCAATCGCTCGTCAAGAAGGGGGAGTTCGACACGATCTCGGACGCGATCCGCGCCGCCATAGACCGGTTCATCGACCAGAAGTTCGCCCCGGATTACATCCGCAAGCTCACCGTCGAGCTGCCGAAGGGGAACGTCGTCGACCTCCAGCAACTGGTAAAGTCGGGCGACTCCGTCTCCATCGAGGACGCGATTCGCAACGCGGTGCGCGAGTACGTCCGACGCCGCGTAATGAAGGCGGCGGAGGGCGCGGATCGGTAGGCCCGGCGCGGACGCGTCCGGCGCGGAAGGGATGGGAACCACGGAAGTCGACCCCCAGGGGCCCCGCATTCGGGTGGTGGGGTGCGGTGGCGCCGGCACGAATGTCGTCCATCGGTTGGCGGCCTCGGAAGCCCGCGGGATTCGTACCGTCGCCGTGAACACGGACCGCGAGCACTTGGCACAGACGACTTGCGACACAAAGGTGCTGCTCGGGGACGGGGCCGTTCGGGGGACGGGAGGCCGACCGGAGATCGGCGCCCGTTTGGCGGCCGTGCACGAGAAGGAGGTCCGCGGCGCCGTCACCGGCGGGGACCTTACATTTGTCATCGCGGGACTGGGGGGCGGCGTGGGCACGGGGGTCGCGCCCCTCGTCGTGGAGTGGGCCCGCCGCTCCGGCGGCACGGTGGTCGGGCTCGCGACGATGCCCTTCCGGACGGAGGCCCACCGCCACGACGCGGCACGGAGGGGGCTCGCGGCATTGCGCGCCGCGTGCAACAGCCTCGTGGTCCTCGAGAACGACCGGCTATTGAGGCAGGTTCCGGACCTCCCGCTGGAGCAGGCGTTCGCAGTCATGGACCACGTGATCGGGGAAGCGATCCGCGGGCTCGCCGGCGCAATGCACGACCGACACCTGATTCAACTGGACTTCCCGGACGTGCGAGAGATCCTCCATGACGGCGGGCTGACCGCGCTGCTCTTCGGGGAGGGCGACCCCGATCGACCGAAAGCCATCCTGGAGAACGCCATGAAGAACTCTCTGCTGGACGCGGAAGTCGCCGTCGCGACGGGCGCCGTCTTGCACATGACGACGGGACCCAGCCTACCGATGCATGCGATCGACGATGTCGTCCAGGAACTGCGGCGACGAACGGATCGGAATACACGCATCGTATTCGGCGTCAGGACCGATCCTGAGTTCGAGGGCGCGATGCGCGTGATGACCCTGCTGACAGGCGTGCGTGCTCGGGCGCTTGCGGAGAAGGACCCCCTCGGCATCCCGGCGGTCTCTTAGGCGGCGGTCACACCGCCCCGGTGCGCAGGATCTCCGCGACGCGCTCGCCGCGCCTCGGCTGGCTCGATCGCCCCATGCCCGGGAATTCGATCGTCTTCACCGCCACGCCGGAGAGATGGTCCGCGTATCCCGTAATGGCCTCGCGGTATTCCTTGGACAGAAGGTCGACGACGGTCCTCGGCTTCGCAGCGCTCAGGTACGCCGCCAGAATCCCCGGAAGGCCGCGCCCGTGCCACCAGCGGTTCAGCTTCCCGAACGGCGGCACCGGCTCCGCCATCGAGTGCGGATACGCGAACACGGTGTCGCGGGATGCGAGGACCCCGTACAGACCGGATGCGATGAGGACCTCCACACCCCGCTCGCGGGACTCCCACGCATCGCGCGCGATTCGCCGGTACATGTTTCCCTGGAATCGCATGTATGCGGGCATCAGCCCGTCCTTCGCGGTGGTGTTCCTCCAGGTCGCCGCCACCTCTGTGCGGAGTCCGAGGAGCTGGTCCTGCGCCGCCTTCGGCAACGCATCCGCGAACCCGTCGACCGCCTCCAGGTAGGGATCGCCGCCCTTCGCCTTCCGCGTGCTCTCCGGGATCAGGACGACGAGGGAGGGCATTCAGCGGACCTCGGGGCCTGCGGTCGTCGTGCGTGCGGAAGGATGCCCCGTCGACGTCGCCGCTCCCTTGAGGTTCTTCGGGACGTTCACCACGCGGATGAGCGTCGTGTGAGAAACGTTGTAGACGGGGTTCCCCATCTGGTCGTGCTCCCCGTCGAGGCGGAACACGCCCGTGACCGTCGTCCGCACCTTCAGCGTCGTCCCGTCCGACAGCTTGTACGTGGACCACGGTTCGGACTCGCCGTCGAAGTCCACCTCGACCGCCTCGACCTCACGATGGGACAGCGGGGACACCACTTTCGTCATCGTGCTGCCAACCGGTACCCATGATAAATAGGTGCGCGGGCTAGGTGACCGGTCGTTTGCTCAGATCCGCGGGGAAGTACAGGGGCCGGTACGGCATCCCGCGACACTTCTCCCCGGTCTCTCGGATGATGTCGCCGATGGGGAGGTCGCGGTCCTGATCCGAGTTCCGGTCGTAAACCTTGTACGTCGTCTGAATTGCCGATACCGCGGTCTCCTTGTCCCCGATCACGATCACGAACCCGACCCAATCCTGCTTCGCCTCGCGGACCTTCTTTGGGACCGACTCGTTCCGGTCGTCGATCCCGCACCGGATGTTCGAGCGGCGCAGGATCGTCGCGACCTCCTGAGCGCGCGGGACGTGCTTCTCGTTCACGGTGAGGAGGCGGACCTGTTCCGGGTTCAGCCACAGGGGCAGGATGCCTTTGCCGCCCGCCTTCTCCCTCTGCACGGCGGTGTCGAGGACCAAGTACAGGTACCGCTCGATCGTGCCCAGGATCGCCGTGTGGAGGATCAGCGGGTGCCGCCGTTGCCCCTTGGCGTCCAGGTACGTGATCCCGAACCGATCCGCGTTCCCCGTGTCGATCTGCACGGTCGCGATCTCGCGTCCGTGCCCGTCCGCGTCGTGGACCATGTACTCGATGTTCACGGTCCAGTAGAAGTTGATGCCCTCCGGGTAGAAATGAATCAGGCCGGGCCGGTTCTCCCGTTTGAGCAGCCGGAGGATGAGATCCTTGTTCTCCTCGTACGCCGTCTGCGAGCTCACGTTGATCAGCAGTTCGTACTCGCGTCCGAGCTTCGCTGCCTCCTCGACGACCTTCGCGTGCAGCGCCTCGAACGCGGCGCTCGCTTGGGACATGTCCGCGCACAGCACGTGCAAGTCGGGCATGTTCAAGCGGCGGACGCGGAACAGGAGCATCGCTTCCCCGCTCTGTTCCAGCCGGTACGCGTCCGCGACCTCGAGTGCGCCGAGCGGGAGCTGCTTGTAGGAGATTGTCCAGTCCTTCATCATCGCGAACTGCTGGAAGCACGCGGCGTACCGCATCACGTACGCGCGCGTCTCCGTCTCCGTCGTGTATAGACGGTCTCCGAACAGGTCCGCGTGCTCGCGGATCGCCCTCTCTTTCAGGTCGAACAGGTTCGTACCGCGGACCATGAACAGGGGGATGCCCGTCGCCTCGACAACCGTCCTCGCATAGTCCGCGACGAGGTCGAACATCAACGCGGCCTTGGGGCCGTATCGCATGTGGCCCGCGTCGCTCATCGGCTCCCACTCGAAGCCGAACTTCTTGCAAAGCCTTTGGTACGCGGGCTCGCCGCGCGGCGGGAACGTCTCATGGAGCGCTTCCTTCTTCAGCACCGCCAAGAACGCGTCGGTCCCCGTCGCATAGGAAGCGGGATCATGTTCCTGTCCGTCCGGTGTGAGCACGAGGAACCGTTCTGCGCCCGCGGGTTTCGCCTTCGGGGCGGCTTCGAGGGTGACCTCCCGGGACAATTCGCCGAGCGGGTGGCCCTTCGCGCTGAGCCGGAAGGACTTGTACCAACCGAACGGAGAGGCGAGGACCTCGTATCCCGCCGCCCTCAACTGCGCCGCCAGGGTCGCAAGGATCCTCCGCGAAACATCCGGAGCACCGAGGGACGAACTCAGGTGCGCGTACGGGTACAGCACGACCCGCCTCGTGTCGACCTTCCCCGCGACATCCTTGATTTCCCTCGCCGCCAAGCCCGCGATGCCCTCAGGGTCCGCCTCGTCTCGCGCTTCCACGGTCGTGAAGCAGACGAGCACTTCGTCCGCGGCCGCGCTCCGGTGTTCCGGTGGGACCTCCTCCGGATCCTTGATCGCCGGCTCCCGGACCTCGTATTCGAGGCGGTCCGCGTGGATGAAGAGGATGCGCATGGGCCGTCCCTCATCCCGTCCACGTTATAAATATCCTTGACCGGTTGACGGACGCGTGCGGTATTTCGTGACGGGGGCGACGGGGTTCATTGGCGGCCGTCTCGCGCGACAGCTCCTGGCGGCGGGGCAAGAGGTCGTGGCGCTCGCCCGTGACCCCGGGAAGGCGTCTGATCTGGCGGCGAAGGGGGCCATGATTGCGAGGGGCGACGTCACGGACAAGGAGAGCCTTCGGCCCCCGATGAGGGGCGCGGACGGCGTCTTCCACGTCGCGGGTTGGTACAAGATCGGACGGAAGCACCGGGAGGCCTGCCGCGCAGTGAATGTGGAAGGCACGCGGAACGTCCTCGAACTCATGCAGGACCTCGGGATCCCGAAGGGCGTGTACACGAGCACGCTGGCGGTCTTCGGCGACACGCACGGGAAGATCGTCGACGAGACGTCCCGCCCAAACGGCCCATGGCTCACGGAGTACGACCGCACGAAATGGTCCGCGCACTACGAGGTTGCGGAGCCGATGATGCGTCGCGGCCTCCCCCTCGTAATCGTGCAACCCGGGGTGACGTACGGGCCGGGTGACGGGAGCGAGATCGGGAACGCGTTCCGCCAATACCTGCGACGCAGGCTGCGCGGCCTCCCCCGCACGGCCGCGTACTGCTGGGGCCACGTCGATGACACCGCTCGCGCGCACCTCCTCGCGATGGAGAGGGGTCGCGCCGGCGAGTCCTACGTGGTCGCGGGAGAGCCACGGACGCTCGTCGAGGCGTTCGAACTCGCGGAGCGAATCACGAGAATCCCGACGCCGAAGTTGCGCCTCTCCGCCAGCCTACTTAGGTTCTTGGCGGCGGTCAGCGGCTCCGAGGTCCTTCGCGCCGCACCGGCGACGTATCTCGCGAGCAACGCGAAGGCGAAGCGGGAGCTGGGACTCGCGCATCGCGCGCTCGAGGAAGGGTTCCGCGGGATGCTTGCCGACGAGATGCGCCGGCTCGGCTTGGCCCCGGTCACATGAGGCCGCATGCGGTCTCGGGGAAGGACAGCGTTAAGTATGCCCGCCCCCTCCGCGACGCGGTGCGTCCATGACGTGGGGTCCGGTACGAAGCGGTCTGGTGGCCGGGGTGGCGTTCGGCGTCCTGGTGCTCGCCGTCGGAGTCGTGTGGTTCCTCCAGAACCAACGGATCATTGTGATCCAGACGTTCGACCTCTGGACCGTGTGCTCCCTCGCCCTCGTCTTCGTCGGCATTCTGATCATCGGCGGCACAATCTGGGCACGCCGCATGATGCGCGGCGGATGGCGGAAGTGGGCCGAGCCGTGGGAGAAGGGGTGGGACGAGCCCCCGAAGCAGACGTAGGCCCGACGCCGCAACGTTGAGAACCCCCGGCTCCATCGGCCCCCATGGACCGGATCGAGGTCAAGCCGCGCGACGTCGAGGGCGCTCTGACCGTCGTGCGAGAGGTCGCGATCCATACCCCACTGCTCCCCGTCACGGATGGCGACGCGCGGGCGTTCCTCAAGCTCGAGAATCTGCAGCGCCTCGGCGCGTTCAAGATCCGCGGCGTGTGGAACCGGCTGACGCGCCTCCCGGAGGAGGACAGGAGACGCGGCGTCGCGACGATCAGCTCCGGGAACCACGGCCTTGCACTCGCTTGGGCCTCGAAGCGGCTCGGCTTCCCGTGCGTCGTCCACGTCCCCGTCGGGGGGAATCCGCGGAAGGTCGAGGGCATACGGGCGCACGGAGCCGAAGTCCGCACGCTGTCGCGTCCCGAGCTCGTTCGCACGTACGAGGACGAATCGTGGCGGTCCTGGCCGGAGACGTTCATCCACCCGTTTGCCCACGCGCACACGATCGCGGGACAGGGGACCGCCGGATGGGAGATCGTGGACGACCTGCCGGACGTGCGCACGGTGCTCGTACCGGTCGGCGGTGGAGGCCTCGCGACGGGCATCGCCCTCGGGATCCGGGGCCGCGTCCCCGGGGTGAAGGTGTTCGGGGTGCAGGCGGACGGGGCCGCGCCGCTGCCGGAGGCGCTGCGTACGGGCCGACCGTCGCGCATAGAAGCCCCGAGGACGATTGCCGACGGCATCGGCGTCGGAATGATCGTCGAGAGCATGGTCGACCTGTTGCGACGGAACCTCGACGGCTGCTTGCTCATCAGTGAGGAGGACCTTCTGGACGCGATGCGGACGCTCCTGCTCGAGGCGAAGGTCGTCGCGGAGCCCGCCGGGGCGGCGGCATTCGCGGCGTGGAAACGGTATCGGGACCGACTCGAGGCCCCCGTGGTCGCCGTGATCTCCGGTGGGAACGTCGATCCCGCGGTGCTTGCGCGGGTCACCGCCAGCCCTTGACGCCCGGACCGGCCTATCCCGCTGCCGCGAGGGCGAGCCGCTCGAACCGCTTCGTGTCCCCGCGCACGACGCCGTGCTCGATCTGGGACTTCCCGCCGTTCACTCCCTCAATCGCCTGCGTGTTCAGCGCAATCGCCGCCTCGATCGGGATGTCCGGCCGGTATCCGTTCTTGATCGTCTCCAGGGCGTCGTCCGCAGACTGCCCAATCGCGAAGCCCGATCCCTTGAAGGTCGTACCGCTGGGGTCGACCTGCGCGAGCTGGATGCCGAGTTCGTCCGCCCCGGCCAGGATCACGGACGCGCCGAACGGGCGAACCGTGTACATCGTAAACGTGTGCAGGTGCTGAGAGAGACCGCGCGACAAGGTCCCGACATCGATGGGCGTGTCGTACACGAGCCGGTGACGCTGCGCGGACAGCCGCAGCTCGTCGATGAGCGTGTTCACGTCTCCGATGTAACCGCTGCCGGTCGCACCGACGTGGTCGTCCACGACGAAGATCTTCTCCGCTGGCTCCAGCAGGGATCGGGTCGGTTTCACCTGGCTCGAGATGACCGCGAAGTCCTTCGTCTTCAACCCGATGGTGGTCGAGCCACGGCCCACCGCCTGGAGGGCGTAGTCCACTTGGATGAGCCGGCCCTCCGTGTTGTAGAAGAACGGCATGCGTCCGCCCATCTCCGGCGCTGCCATGTCAGTTCGCCTCCGCGTGCCAGCGCCCGTTGGGAATCGCGACCACATCCACGCCGTTCCCGCTGCCCGGATCCCGTTCCATTGCGGCCCTCACGGCGGCCTCGCCGAGCTTCTTTGCGTCCTCGATCGACAACTCGGGTCGGAAGCCCTGCTCGAGCACGCCGTAGGCGATCGGCGATCCAGATCCGGACGACATGAAGTCCTCCGAGGTGATCGCGCCGCTCATGTCGTTCGTGTACACGTGCGGGCCCTCCCGGTCCACGCCCGCGACGACGAGCTCCACGAAGAACGGGGAATACGACTTCATCCCGCTGTACGCGATGTTCGCGATCAGCTTGGCGCTCTCCTTCACGCTGAGCGGGTAGCCGCGTCGCAGCGCAAGAAGGCGGCGCTCCGCTTTCGCGAGGTTCACGAGGTACTCCGCGTCGCTCATCTGCCCGGCGATCGCCACGGCGATCGTGTCGTCGAGGGCGAAGATCTTCTGCACGACCTTCGAGCCTATGAAAAACCCCCTCGATGCTCGCTTGTCCGCGGCGAGAACGACGCCGTCCTTGCTCTTGATTCCGACGGTGGTGGTCATGTTCGACCTCGCGAGACCCATGGCGAGGGCGAGCTATGTTGACTGGCAGGAGGCCTCCCTCGTCACAACCGCAGCTGCCCTCAGGACGTCCGCTCAATCTCAGCCGATCAGGCCTGAATACAGGCCTTTCGAGACCTCGCGCGACAAGTGCTCGAACAGGAGGTACGCGTGCCGCGCGGCCTCGTCAATCCGGTTCCGCGAGGCCAGGTGCGCGACGATGCGGAGCTGCCCTTCGTGGAGCCTGACCTCCAACTGAATTGCATTGTCCTCCGTCGACCACCACAGGCGGAGCTCGCCCTCGTCCTCCGAGAACCCGAACCATCGGAGGGGCCCGAACCAGCGGCCTTGGAGGGCGTCCACGAGGCTCCGGACGACGACGTCTGCAGGCAGGTACGTCTCCAGGACGGTGAGGCCCTCCGGGGTGTGCGTGAGGGCGTCGGGGCTGAGGACGGTGAGCGCTTTCGCGGTGACACGGTACCCGTGTTCCGTTCGCTCTACGAAACCGTCCTCCGACAATCGGTGGAGCGCGCGGGACAATTGCTCGGGATGGATTCCGAGTCGCCGTCGGATGCCCTGGAACGCGACCTGGCTCGTAGGAGTTTTGGAGAGGAACTCGAGGACGTCGCGATCGTGCTCCCGCAGGTCGACACCCCCCTGGACGGTGGGGCCGGTATCCCCGGGAACCATGGGTCGCTCCACCGCAGCGCTCGTTCAAATATCTGTGTGTGCGAATGACGGGCGCGAGAATGAGAACCTCCTCGAGGGCGCAGCTACAAATAGCGTGGCACGGCTGAGCCGCCGTGGGCTGGGAAGCGCGCGTCCTGAGGTTCCGCGAGGGCGAGCTGACCCTCGACCACACGGTCCTCATGGGAATCGTGAACGTGACCCCCGACTCGTTCTCGGACGGCGGCCGTTTCGCGCAACCCACGTCGGCGGTGGAGCACGCCCTCCGCCTTGCGGACGAGGGGGCCGAAATCCTAGACATTGGCGGGGAGTCCACGCGACCCGGCGCGGACCCCGTCCCCGAGGATGAAGAGTGGCGGCGTGTGGGACCCGTTCTGACGGCGTTACGGCCGAAGACCGACGCACGGATCTCCATCGACACGTACAAGCCGAAGATCGCCGCCAAGGCCGTCGCCCTCGGGGTTGACATGGTGAACGACGTCTCTGGCCTGCGGGACGAGCGCATGATCGGTCTCGTCGCGCGAGAGAGCGTCCCTGCGATCGTGATGCACATGAAGGGAGAACCGAGGACGATGCAGCGCGCTGCCGGGTACCGCGACGTCGTACGCGAAGTGTATTCGTTTCTCGACGAGCGAACAACCGTGGCCATCGCGGCAGGGGTGCCTCGTGAAGCCCTCGTGATCGACCCGGGGCTCGGTTTTGGCAAACGCCCGGAGCACAACACAGAGCTCGTGCGGCGGCTCGGGGAATTGCGTCCGCTCGGATTTCCGATCCTCGTCGGCACGTCGCGAAAGTGGTTTCGCGGCGAGCGTGGCGGCGAGATCCCAGACGAGGGTCTCGAGGCGGGCATCGCTGCCGCGTCCTTGGCGGTCCGGAGCGGGGCGGACCTGTTGCGGGTCCATGACGTCGCAGCAACCGCCAAAGCCATAAGAGCCGCGGATGAGGTAATCCGCCGGGCGCGATGAGTTTCTTCGACGAGGCCTACGAGGGCACTCCGCCATGGGATATCGGTCGCCCGCAACCCGTGTTCGTCCGGCTTGTCGAGAGAGGGATTCTCAGGGCGAGTCCCGTGCTCGACGTTGGTTGCGGCACCGGGGAGAACTCGTTGTTCCTCGCAGCCAAGGGATTCAAGGTCACGGGGATCGACTCGGCCCCTCGGGCCATCGAGAAGGCGAAGAGGAAAGCGAAAGAACGGCGATTGAAGGCCGCGTTCGTCGTGCACGACGCGTTTGACTTGACGGCGCTGAATCGGACGTTCGCTTCCGTGGTCGATTCCGGGTTGTTCCACGTGTTCGGAAACCGGGAACGGATCCGGTTTCGAAACCAGCTCCATGCGGTCATGCGGCCAGCCGCAACGTATTTCATGATGTGCTTCAGCGAGAAGGAGCCCGCGGACTGGGACGGCCCGCGCCGGGTGAGCCAGCCCGAGATTCGAGCGGCCTTTGCGCCGCCGAGGTTCCGCGTGCGATCCATCGAGGAAACGCGTTTCGAGTCGACCTTCCACAACAACGGAGGGTACGCGTACTTGGCCACGATCGACCGCCCCTGAGGGAAGGCTCTTTAACCGGCGCCCCCATTTGCCGATAATGGTAGCACGGGGAGAGGTCAGGTCGATCCTGGAGGACTATCGCGACCTGGCCGTCGTGACCGTGTGCTCCCACTCCTCCCTGCAACTCTTCCACGGGGCGCGCCAGGAAGGGTTCCACACGATCGGGATCGCAATCGGCAAGAAGCCGCCGAAGTTCTACGACGCGTTCCCACGCGCGAAGCCGGACGAGTTCTTCCTCGTCGGCTCATACGAGGATATCTTGGATCGAGCGGACGAGCTCGCCGCGAAAAGCGCCGTCGCCGTCCCGCACGGATCCTTCGTCGAGTACATGGGCGCGAAGAACTTCCTCAAGCTCCGCCTCCCGACGTTCGGGAACCGCAAGGTGCTCCAGTGGGAGTCAGACCGGGAGAGGCAGCGGCAGTGGCTCCTCGCCGCGGGCGTGGACATGCCGCGCCGGTTCGGTCGCCCGTCGGAGATCGACCGGCCCGTGTTCGTGAAGTACCACGGGGCGAAGGGCGGGAAGGGCGCGTTCATCGCGAAGACGGAGGCGGAGTTTCGGGAGGCGATCAGGCCAGGGCAGAAGTACACGATCCAGGAGTACGTGGTCGGGACCCGGTACTACATCCATTACTTCTACTCCCCGCTCGTCGAGGACGGGTACCGGCTGAGCCGCGGGTCCCTAGAGATGCTCGGAATCGACCGGCGCGACGAGGCGAACATCGACGAGATGTACAAGCTCGGGGCGCAGGATGCGCTGCGGGAGTACGGACTGTACCCGACGTTCGTGGTCACGGGGAATTTCCCCGTCGTGCTCCGGGAGTCGCTGCTCCCCAAGGCGTTCGAGATGGGGGAGCGGGTCGTCGAGGAGTCGATCGGCTTGTTCGGCGGCATGATCGGGCCCTTCTGCCTCGAGACGATTGTGACGGACGGACTCCAGTTCAAGGTATTCGAGATCAGCACTCGGATTGTAGCGGGGACGAACCTGTTCATCGCGGGTTCCCCCTATTCGGACCTCGTGGAGCCCGGGATGAGCACGGGCCGGCGGATCGCGCGGGAGCTCCGCTTCGCGCAGAAGCAGGGCCGCCTCACCGACGTCCTCTCGTAGGCGGTGCCCTCGTCCCCGAACTGAAAATCGCGCGCAAACCATTTTATCCGGGGGCCGGGCTCGCACACCCGTGGCGGACACGACCACGTGGGTCATCGCCGCGATGCTCTTGACGCTCGCCGGCGTCGGTCTGCTCGAGCTTCGGTACCTCCGGAGGCGGCGCACCCGCCGCGAATCCGAAGTGGAAGGCCCGGACAAGGCGCATAACGCGCTCATCACGACGAAAGCGATCCGGGACGCCCTCGCGCGCGGAGGCGTGCGGAGCCCGGAGGCCGAGGGCCTCATCCAGGAAGCGGACGACTCCTACCGCCAGCGGCACTTCCGGGTGGCCGTTGAACTTTCGGGGAAGGCGAAGTCCGTCCTCCGCGCGGTCAAGTTGCGACACCAGCAGCAGGGCGACATCGCGAAGCTCGACGAGATCCCCGCCGCGAAGGAGGCCGCGGGCGCAGAGATCACCGACAAGGAGCGTCTGATGAAGGAACTCCCGCCGAACTACGCGCAGTCGAAGTTCTCGATGGGCGTCGCCCGCGCCGACATCGACGCCGCCAAAGCGCGTGGCGTGGCCACGGCAGACGCCGAACGGTTCCTCGCGGACGCCCAGGTGTCCTTCGAGGCGCAGGACTTCGACATTGCGCTCAAGCACGCGGTTCGGGCTCGAAGGTCCCTCGAGAACAACGGGACCGAGGCCGGTCCGCCCGCGGCTCAGCCCGCTGCCCCGACATCGCGGACATGTGCAAGCTGCGGGGCGTCGCTGACGGCGGACGATGCGTTCTGCCGGAAGTGCGGGACCAAGGCGGGGGGCCCGCGGACGTGTCCCTCCTGCGGCGCCGAGGTCCCGGGCGACGATGCGTTCTGCCGGAAGTGCGGGACGAAGATCCTAGCGGTTTTGTAACCTTTGCGGGTGTTGGCAGTGCGCCACCTCCGCCAGGGACTCCGGAGGCATCGCGAATGAGGAGTCGGGGCACTTGGCCCCGCACGAGGCGTTTCTCCAAGGAAGTCATTCTGGGATACGACAAGAACCGCTAGTAGCGAAGCCTTAAGTCCGACCCGGGGAATCCTTCCGGCCTATGGTCGCGCCGAACCGCGATATCGACGATGCTCTGTCCATGCTGTACGGGGCGGACTCCGTCGCGGCGATCATCACGCTGAAGGTGGACACGAAAGAGGCGGACCGGATTGCCGTCCAGGTCGCGAAGTTCGACGCCGTCCAAGACGTGTTCCTCGTAACGGGGGACACGGACATCGTCGCGAAGGCCCGGTTCGCGAACTACAAGGGGCTGAAAGACTTCGTGATGAAGTCCCTCGGGCCGATCACGGGCGTGAAGGACACGAAAACCTTAATGGTCGTCACCACGTACAAGGAGAGCGGGGCGGCGAAGGAGACCGGTTGAGGGGAGTGAGTCGGAGGCGGCATCATGGACATCGACGGCAAGCTCAAACAAGTCATGGATGTCCTCGACCAGTTGGCGGAGGACACCTCCGTCCCGAGGAACATTCGCAGGGGCGCGACGGACGCTAAGGCGCGGCTCGTGAAGAAGGAGGACGCGCTCGACGTGCGCGTCGCGGGCGCCGTGAACCTGCTCGATGAGCTCGCCAACGACCCGAACATCCCGCTCCATGGGCGCACGCAGATCTGGAACATCATCTCCCAGCTGGAGACGGTGAAGACGGCGTAGGGCGCAACGGTTAAGTCGCCCACACTTCTCCCCAGAAGCGCGCGGATGTAGTCTAATGGTAGGACAGGAGCTTCCCAAGCTCCTAACGCGGGTTCGATTCCCGCCATCCGCATGGGGGCGCTACGCGGTCTGACCCGCCTTCTCGGGCACCATCTTCAGGTCGACGACCCACACTGTGCGGCATCCCGGGCAGTGGATGCGCTTCTTCAGACCGTCCTTCGTCTCCACGACGCGGAACGTGAAGAACAGCGGGTTTCCGCAATTCGGGCAGACGTAGTTCAGGCCGCCCGTCCCCATGGGGGACGCAACGCGGCCGCCTACATGTCCCTTTGCGCCGCGGGACTTGCACGCCGGCGGACCCAGGGAACCTTTATTTCGCGCCCGTCTTGTCCCGCGGCCGTGGAAGTCGAACCTTTCGTCGTCCCCCCGCTCGAGAACAACGTCTACCTCGTGTATGACGCGGACGCGAAGGAGGCGGTGCTCGTCGACACGTCTCTCTCCGCCGCCACGGTGCTCCCACGAATCCTGGAGCTCGGGCTCAAGCTCAAGTTCATCCTGAACACGCATGGGCACCACGACCACGTGGCGGACAACGCGCCAATCGCGACGGAAATGGGGGCGAAGATTGGCATCCACGAGGCCGACGCACACCGCCTCGCCAGAGTGGCGAAGGAGACCCGGCCGTACATGCCGACGCCACCGCCGCCGTCGAAGGCGGACATCCTCCTCAAGGAGAACACGGTCGTGAAGGTCGGGGCCTCCGAACTCCGGGTGATGCACACCCCGGGACACACCGAGGGCTCCGTGTGCTTTCACGCGCCCGAGCTCGGGTGCGTCTTCACCGGCGACACGCTCCTGTCGGGCACGTTCGGCGACGCGAATGGGCCGGGCGGCAGCCCCGCGATGCTGTGGCGGTCCCTGCGCCGCCTGTACGACATGCCGCCGGAGACCCGGGCGTTCCCGGGGCACGGGCTGCCCACCCGAATCGGCGACGAGGCGTGGATCGCGAACCTCCGGTATGCCGCCCCGCACTAGCGAGGGCGTCCTCCATGGGGATTCCCGGCGTCCCCACGCATCCGTTATATAGAGCCCGTCGATAGGCGACGACGCATTGAGCGAGACGTGGCACGCCCTCCGGGCGGAGGAGGCGCTCGACCGCCTGGACGCGAGCCCGCTCGGACTCGAACCCGAGGAGGCGCGGCGTCGTCTCGCGCGGTACGGCCCGAACGAGCTCGTCCAGCTCCGCCGAATCTCGCCCCTCCGCATCCTCCTGGGACAGTTCGTCGAGCCGCTCGTCGTCGTCCTCATCATCGCCGCGATCGTCAGCGCCGTGATCGGGGGGCTCCGGGGAACGGTCGAGGAGTGGTACGACGCGATCGTGATCTTCGTGATCGTCGTCTTCAACGCGACGTTCGGCTTCTTCCAGGAGTACCGTGCGGAGAAGGCGATCCAGGCGCTCAAGGCGCTCGCGGCGCCGCAGGCCCAGGTCGTTCGCGAGGGGCAGATCTCCCTCATCCCGTCCCGGAACCTCGTCCCCGGTGACGTCGTCGTCATCGACGCCGGGGCGAAGGTGCCCGCGGACGTGCGCCTTTTCGAGGTCGCAAGCCTGCGGGTGAACGAGGCCCCCCTCACGGGGGAGAGCGTCGCGGTGGGGAAACGGACGGACCCCGTGCCCGCGTCGACGGTCCTCCCGGACCGGAGGAACATGTGCTACGCGGGGTGCGTCGTCGAAGCCGGGCGCGCACGCGCCGTGGTCGTCGCGACGGGCATGCAGACGGAGCTCGGGAAGATCGCGGGGCTCGTGCAGGAACAGGAGGTCGAAGAGACGCCGCTCCAGCGGCAGCTCGCCCGCCTCGGCAAGCAGCTCGGCGCGGTCATCCTCGGCATCGTGGGGGTCATCTTCCTCATCGAGATCTTGCGCAGCAGGGGGGACATCGTGGAGATCTTCTTGACGTCCGTGTCCTTGGCGGTCGCCGCGATTCCCGAGAGCCTCCCTGCGGTCGTGACGATCACCCTCGCCCTCGGCCTCCAGCGGATGGCGACGCGGAAGGCCCTGATTCGTCGGCTGCCCGCCGTGGAGTCGCTTGGCGCAGCGACCGTCATATGTTCCGACAAGACCGGCACGTTGACCCTCGGGGCGATGAACGTCCGGACCGTGCACGTCGACGGGAAGCACCTGGTCGTCGAGGGGGAGGGCTTCTCGCCAGAGGGGCGCATCCTGCTCGACGGCGATCGGGTGGACACCGCCTCCCGACCGTCGCTGGACCGCTTGCTCCGCGCGGCGGCGCTGAACAACGATGCGTCCCTGCACAAAGGCGACGCGGGTTGGAAGGTGCGGGGGGACGGGACGGAGGGAGCGCTCCTCGCCCTCGCGCACCGCGGGGGCGTCGACAAGCTGGCGGCCGAGCGCGACTCGCCTCGAATCGCCGAGATCCCGTTCACGTCCGAGCGCAAGATGATGACGACGATCCACGCCTCCCTGGGGGTCGAGGCCGTCGAGCGGCTTCGAACGATGTCGGACTCCGAGCGGGCGGAATTCATTGGGGGACTGCCCGACCGGATCGCGTTCGTCAAGGGGGCGCCGGAGCGGGTCCTCGAGCAATGCACCCGAATCCTCGATGAGGGGAAGATCCGCCGCCTGGCCCCGCCGGAGCGGGACGAGCTCATCGAGGAGAACCAGGACATGGCGCTCCGTGGGCTTCGCGTGCTCGCGTTCGCGTACCGGGAGCTTCCGCCCGGGATGCGCAACCTCTCCGAGAATTCCGTGGAATCGGAACTCACGTTTCTCGGGTTGGTGGGCATGATGGACGCGCCGCGCGCCGACGCGATCCGGGCGATCGACGAGTGCCGCCACGCGGGAATCGACGTCGTCATGATCACCGGGGACCAGAAGCTCACGGCGGTCGCCGTCGCACGGGAGATGAAAATCCTCGGGGCGGACGATGCGGCGCTCACCGGCGAGGAACTTGAGGCCATGGACCCCGCGAAGTTTCACGAAAGTGTGGAGCGAGTCCGCGTGTACGCGCGCGTGAACCCAGAGCACAAGCTGCGGATCGTGGAGGCATTCCGCAAGAAGGGGCACGTCGTCGCGATGACCGGCGATGGGGTCAACGACGCCCCCGCGCTGAAACGGGCTGACCTGGGCATCGCGATGGGGATCACCGGGACGGACGTCGCGAAGGAGGCGTCGGACATGGTCCTCACGGACGACAACTTCGCGTCCATCGTGCGCGCCGTCGAGGAGGGGCGCGTCGTGTATGACAACATCCGGAAGTTCGTGCGGTACATGCTCAGCACGAACGGCGGCGAGGTCCTGATCATCTTCGTCGCCGCCCTGCTCGGCTGGCCGATCCCCCTCATCCCGATCCAAATCCTGTGGGTGAACCTGATCACGGACGGGTTCCCCGCGCTCGCGCTCGGGGTGGAACCGCAGGAGGAGGGCGTGATGTCGCGCAAGCCCCGGCCGCGGAAGGAATCGATTCTCTCCGGAGGGATGGCGTTCCACATCCTGTGGGTCGGCGTCCTGATGGTCGTGGGTACCCTCGGCCTGTACGCGAAGTACATGCCGCGAGACCTCTCGCCGGACGACCACGCGCGGACGATCGCGTTCCTGACGATCTCTCTGTTCCAGGTGTTCCACGTCCTCGCGATCCGCGTGTGGAACTCATCCGTCTTCACCGCCGGGTTCTTCCGAAACCGGTTCCTCATCGCCGCGGTCCTCCTGACCGTCGCGCTACAGTTCATCGTCATCTACGCCCCGCCGCTCGCGGCGGTGTTCAAGACGACCCCGCTCCCGCTCGATGAGGTCCTCCTCTGCGCAGCCGTCGCAAGTTCCGTGTTCTTCCTTGTGGAAATCGAGAAGGCCTTTCGGCGTCGTCGCCTCGCTGCCAAGTCGGGGGCCTCGAGAAGCGGCGCGGCCCCCGGGGCGGGCGCTTGATCGAGATCGATGGCTCCACCGGCGAGGGAGGCGGACAGCTCCTCCGGAACGCCGCAGCGTTGGCGGCGGTGACGGGGAACTCCGTGCGGGTCACGAACATTCGTACAGGGAGGCCGAATCCGGGGCTGGCGGCTCAGCACGTAACGGGTCTGCACGCGATCGCCGCGGTAGCGAACGCGGACATCGAGGGCCTTGAAATCGGCTCCCGCAAGGTCACCGTGAAGCCCGGCACGTCTTCCGGCGGGAAGTTCCGCTTTGATGTGGGCACGGCAGGGAGTGTCACCCTCGTCCTCCAGGCGTGCCTTCCGCCTGCCCTTCGGGCCCCGAATCCGACGGAACTCACCGTGATCGGGGGGACCGACGTGAAGTGGTCGCCCCCCCTTGACTACGTTCGGTTCGTCTTCCTCCCGCTGTTGGAGCGGATGGGCGGGCACGTGGAGTTGGACGCGATCCGGCGGGGATACTATCCGCGCGGCGGCGGCGAGGTCCGCGTCAGGGTCGAACCTGCGCCGGAGTTTCGCCCCTTGACCGTGGACCCACCCGGCCCGCTCCACGGCATTCGGGGGATCGCCCACGCGGCCAATCTGCCGGAGCGCGTGCCTCAGCGAATGATGCATGCCGCCGCGAGCCAGTTCGTCGGGGTTGCGGATGCGAAGATCGAGAGCCGGATCGTGCCGCCAGATCAGGCCGTGGGACCCGGAGGGGCCATCGTCCTGTGGACGGAACACGAGAACACGGTCCTCGGGGCCTCGGCGCTCGCAGAGAGGGGAACGCCTGCGGAACGGCTGGGGGAGTCCGCCGCGAACGAACTCCTCGCGGACCTGAGAGCACACGCGTCTCTCGACGTTCATGCGTCGGATCAAGTCCTGATCTATGGCGCGCTTGCGAGCGGGGAGTCCCGATTCAGCGCACGACAGGTGACGGAACACGCGCGCACGACCATGTGGCTCCTCCATGCGTTCTTTGGCGTGAACTTCGAGACCGTCCAAGCCGGCGCGCGCGTTCAGTTCCGGATAATTCCCTGAAGCCGGCCGGGCGTGGGCCGTGAGCATCCTGATAATGCTATCCGTACATCGACGGGCGTTCCTTGACCGGGGGCTTCTTGAGGCCCTCCGTCTGCTGGTGGATCGACTTGAGCTGCATCTCGATGCGCTCCGCTTCCTCGTAGAGCGGCTTCGCGTCGAGCTCCGTGCGGTGCAGCAGCTTGTCGATCGTCTCGATGACCCGCGCGGCGGCGCGCGCGTCCGGATAGTCCGGGTGGGCCTCGGAGAGGAGCGTGATCACGTCGAAGTCCCGCTTCCGCCCCTCGTTGAGCAGCACGCCCGCCACGCCCGTAATCACGCCCTCCTCGAAGATCGCGACCGAGTTCTTCTTCAGGATCTCGTTCGCACGGTCCGTGCTCCCGATCCCGTACACCTCGACGTCGCGCGTCTCGCCGCCTTCCTTGTCGACGATCAGGCCCTCCGGGCACACGAGTTGCGTGCACTTCTGGTCCTGTGCCCAGTCGAGGACCGCGGACGCAATGCCCTTGATCAGGTTCGGCGGCGGCTGGAACTCGGAGATGAACACGACAAGCTGATCGGAGTCCACACCATCCGGATTCGCTTTCGAGCCCGCGTAGATCCGCACGGGATTCATCGGCTTCCCGTCCCGCACGAGCGCGACCGTGGGGAAGAACGGGGAGTCCATGATCCCAATCTGGACGAGCCCGAGGGCATTGATCAGGTAGTTCGCGACAATCGAGGACACGAGGCCGACGGAGGGGAAGCCGTCGATTACCGTAGCCCCACGCAGGTCCATGCGCCGAAGTTCGTAAATCTGGATGCCGTCCGCCATCGGCGGGCCGCCAACTTGCGGTGCGCTTTTAAAGCTATCCGTGGGAGTGACAGAATTGATTTCGAATCAGGTCAGCGGGCCTTCGGACGCTCGATTTCGTAGCTCGTCGTGACGTCCACGCCCGCGCGTTTCAGCATGATCGACACGGAGCAGTACTTCGCTTGCGACAGCTCGATCGCGCGCTTCACATGCTTGTCCTGGATGTCCCCGCGCACAATGTACTTCAGTCGCACGCGGGTCAGCACTGCGGGCGGTCCTTTTGCACGTTCCGATTCGACCTCGACGCGAAAGGCAAGGATCGCCTCGCGTTGTTTCTTCAGGACGTCCACAACGTCGCTCATCGTGCACCCGCCAGCACCGAGCACGACCATCTCCATTGGGCCGGGACCAACGCGAGGCTCTCCCTCCGAGGGAACGTGGATCGGGACGACCGCTCCCGAGTACCCCGTCGCGCGGAACAGCTCCGGCGTCACCATCTCGATCGTCGACTTGCGGACCGCCATGCGGGCCCATCCCCGCGCCGG
>Ga0209619_10001003_pt1 | contig 20367 bp, 17 predicted proteins | sample Rifsed16ft3_FD_184011 | JGI IMG/M metagenome (GOLD analysis project Ga0209619, IMG submission 184011) | Soil microbial communities from Rifle, Colorado, USA - sediment 16ft 3 (version 2) | ecosystem: Environmental > Terrestrial > Deep subsurface > Rock core/Sediment | place: Rifle, Colorado... | reverse complement strand
ACGGATGGGAGTCCCCGAAACATCGACGACTCTTCCCCTACGCCGCCCTTGGACGGGGAAATCGAGGAGGAAAACCGTCGGCGGCGCCGGGAAGAACCGACGACGGAGACAGTCACCTCAAGTTCATCAGAGCCGGTGAGAAATCCGGGTTAGGATGCGGTTCCTCTCCGCGCGGACCGACGGGAGCGAAAGGATTTACTCGTTCGCCCGGTTCGTGATCGGCATGCGGCGGTCCTTTCCGAGGGCCCGCGGGGTGATCTTGACCCCCGGAGGCGCCTGGCGCCGCTTGTACTCGCTCCTGTCGACGAGGGACACGACGCGGCGAACGACTTCTTCGGGGAACCCCGCCGTGACCATCCCGGGGACGCTTTGATCCTCCTCCACGTACATCCGGAGGATCGGGTCGAGGACCTCGTAGGCGGGCAGCGCGTCCGAATCCTTCTGGTCGGGCGCCAGCTCCGCCGACGGGGGACGGGTGAGCACCCGCTCCGGAATGACGGCGCGGCCGCATGTGCGGTTGTAGTAGCGCGAGAGACCGTAGACGCTCGTCTTGAACAGGTCCTTGATCACGGCGAACCCGCCGGCCATGTCCCCGTACAGGGTCGCATATCCGACGCTCATCTCGCTCTTGTTCCCCGTGGTGAGCACCAGGTGGCCGAACTTGTTGGAGAGGGCCATGAGGATCATGCCGCGAATCCGGGCCTGGATGTTCTCCTCCGTCGTGTCGGCGGGATAACCCCGGAAGGGCTCCGCGAGTTCGGACCCGATCGTGCGGAAGATCTCGCCGATCGAGAGGTCGATGACCCGGATCCCCAGGTTCCTCGCCAGCGCGTGGGCGTCCTCGACGCTCATCTTTGCCGTGTAGGGCGACGACAGCGTCACCCCGAGCACACGCGAAGGACCGAGAGCCTCCGCCGCGATCACGGCGACCAGCGAGGAGTCGATCCCTCCGGAGAGCCCGATGATCGCGCCGGGGAACCGGTTCTTCTCGACGTAGTCGCGCGTGCCCAGGACCAGCGCACGAAAGATCTCCTCGTCGTCTTTCGGGGCGGGCGAGATGCGCCCCCCCTCTTCCTCCCCGTCCACGTCGCAGAGCAGGAGGTCCTCCTCGAACATCTTCGCCCGCGCCAGGAGCCTGCCTTTCGCGGAGACGACCATGCTCCCCCCGTCGAAGACGAGCTCGTCCTGCCCACCCACGAGGTTGCAGTAGGCGACCGGGCACCGGGAGGCCGTCGCGTGCCCCGCCACCAGCTCCCTCCGGGTCTCCCACTTCCCCGCATGGTACGGGGAGGACGACAGGTTGAGGATCAGCCGCGCCCCCGCCTTCGCCTCCCGGGGGAGAGGGCCGCGGCGGACCCAGATGTCCTCGCACACCGTGACGCCGATGGCGGACCGTCCCGCGGCGAAGAGCATCGGCTCCTTGCCCGGCGAAAAATACCGGACCTCGTCGAACACTCCGTAATTGGGGAGATGCATCTTGCGGTAGACCCCGCGAATGCGGCCTCCCGACGCGATCCCGGCGGCATTGTAGTTCCTTCCCTTCGCGTCGCGGTCCACGAAGCCGACCAACGCGGTGATCCCTTTCACCCGGCGGGCGACCTCCCGCCACGCCGAAAGGTTCTCCTCGATGAAGGAAAGGCGCAGGAGCAGATCCTCGGGGGGATACCCGGAAATCGCCAGCTCGGGGAAGACGACGATCGCAGCCCCCGCCTCCCTTGCCCGGGCGACGCAGTCGAGGATCTTCCGTGCGTTTCCCGCGATGTCCCCCACGGTCGTGTTGATCTGCGCAAGGGCGATGCGGAGCGGTTTCATGGCATCATTCTCCCGGAAACGGGGCCCGGGGGGAAGAGCGAGTGGGAAGGATGGAAAAAAACCGTCCCCCGGGTATAGTACCCTGTATGCCGCACGCCCTCTATGACCGGGACTATTACCTCCTGAACGGATCGAACTTCCTCTACTCCCTCTACGGGACGATGTTCATCTTTCTTCCGGCGTTCCTCTACACGCTTCACATCCGGGAGGGGCAGATCGGCCTGATCATGGCCACGGGGACGCTCGTCTCCGTGTCGCTCAAGCCGGTCAACGGCCTGTTCGTGGACCGGCGCGGGCGCACGGCGTTCCTGGTCTCCGGCGCCCTGCTCGCCTCCGCCTCCACCATCCCGTGGATCTTCGTGCGGGAAGGAGGCGCGCACCTCTACGCCATCCGCATCTTCCAGGGGGCGGCGTACTCCTTTTTCGCCACCGCCTCCTACGCCTACATCGCCGCGGCCGCCCCCGCGGACCGTCGGGGCGAGGCCCTGGGTGTCTTCGGCCTCTCCTTCTTCATCCCCACGGCGCTCGGGGGATGGCTCGGGGAGTGGGTGATCGGGAAAGCGGGGTTTTCCGGGCTGTTCCTGTCCGCCTCCGTCATCGCCTTCCTGGCGGGGCTTTTCCCGCTGGGGATGGAGGAGCCGGATCGATCGTCCCAGCTCCCGGTCCGATCGCTCCTCGATTTTCTTTCCCGGGCGTATTTCATCCCGAACACGGCATCGTTTCTCTTCGGCACGGCGTACGGGTCGATCTTCACCTTTCTTCCCGTCTTCCTGCTGATCCGGAAGATCTCCTCGATCGGGGTCTTCGTGGTGGTCTACGCCCTGACCGTCGTCAGTACCCGGACGCTGGGACGCAAGCTCTCCGACCGGCTGCCGCGCGAGCGGCTGAGTCTTCTGTCCCTGCTGCTCCTGGGGATCGGCATTTTCTCCATCCCGTTCATCGGGGGACACTTGGGCCTCGCCCTGGTCGCGGCCGTCTCGGGGACGGGACACGGCTTTCTCTTTCCCTCCCTCTCCGCGCTCATCCTCGACCGGGCGGGGAGCGAGAAGGGGGGAATGGCGATGGCGATGTTCACGGGGGCCTTCGACATGGGGCTGGTCATCGGGGCGGGGGCCTTCGGTTTCGTGGCCGAACACCTGGGGTACCGGGCGATGTTCTTCTCCGCTGCCGGCTTCACCGCGGCGGGGGCGCTCTTTTTCTTTACCCAGGATCCGTCGTTCCGGAGAGCATCGCCTCCCGGACCCGGTTCATAAGGTCCGGGATGTCCGACGGGGTCTTGCCCCGGGTCTCGATCGGCGGAAACACCTCGACCGTGATGGTGCCGGGCCGGACCCGCAGCATGTCGGCGGCCACGATGCCGCGCGACCCCGACACCCGGACCGGGACGATCGGCAGTCCCACCTGAAGGGCCATCCGGAACCCCCCCTTCTTGAACGGCTGGAGGTTCCCGTCGCGGCTGCGCGTTCCTTCCGGGTAGATCATCACCGAGTTGTTCCCCGACAGACCCGAAAGCGCTTCCTCCAGTGCCGCCTTCGACTTATCGGGTGCGGACCGGTCGACCATGACCTGCCCGCAGGCGAGCAGGACCCACCCGAAGACGGGGATCTTTGCCAGTTCCTTCTTGAACACCCAGTGGAGCGGATGAGGGATGACAATGGCGAGGGCAGGCGAGTCGGCGTGGCTTGCGTGGTTGGCCATGAAGACGTACGGCTTCCCGGAGTCGATATTGGCAAGACCACGCCCCACTACCTGGATCCGGAAGAACCACAGGGCGATCCGGGCATAGGTCCTCGAGACCACCAGAAAAAGCTTCCCTTTCCACGTATTTCCCGGCATCAGCAGGGCCAGGAGGATCGCCGGTACGCCCATCACGAGAGTGAGAAGACCAAGGAGAAAAAACTGCACGGCGTTGAGAAACGTCATCGGGAGGCCGGCCTTCGTTTCCCATGGGTTCGCTTCCCCTCCGGGCATACGGGCAGAAGCGGGCACTCCGCGTGGAGCGGATTCCTCGGGCGGCAGATCTCCCGCCCGAGCCGGATCATGTTGAGGTGCAGCGGCACGTGCTCCCCCTTCGGGACATACGGCTCAAGGGTAAGCGCCGCCCGGGTGAGATCGGCCGCGGCCGGGACCAAACGAAGCCTTTTTGCCACCCGCAGGATATGCGTATCCACGGGAAACGCTTCCCGCCCGAAGGAGAACAACAGGAGGACGTTCGCCGTCTTCACCCCGACGCCGGGAAGGGAGGTAAGCCAGGCGCGCGCTTCGGGAAGCGACATCTCCCGGAGAAAATCGAGCGTGAATTCTCCCTGTTCCCGCTTCAGCCGGGCGAGCGCCGAAAGGATCGCCTTCGCTTTCCCCTTCGCCAGCCCTCCGACCCGGATCGCTTCCTCCACCTCCGCAGGCTTCGCCGAGGCAAGATGGGAAATCCCGGGGAACCGCCGCATCAGGGACGAATACGCGCGGTCGCGGTTCGCATCCGTCGTGTTCTGGGAAAGGATCGTGAGGATCAGGTTCCGCACCGGCTCCTGCCCGTGGGCGCACCGGAACGGGCGACCGAACCTCGCACAGAGGCGGCGGGAGACGTCGGCAAGCCTTGGCCCCAGGGCCTTGTCTCCCCCCCCGCTCCGGCCCGACACGCCGTCCCGCCGTTGCCGTGCCTTCGGGGATTTTCCTCCCACGGCGGTCAGCCCCCTTCTTCGCCGGACAGGCGCCGCGCGAGGAGAAGACCTTCGCGGGTCAGGCGAACGGCGGGCTGCAGCGCCCAGTACTCGATCAGTCCCTTCTCCCGAAGCCCCTTGATGGCCTCATCGAGCTCGTGCCGCGCAAGCCCCGCCTCCTCGTCCAGCCCTTTCATCCCGGGCGTCGCCGCCGGGCCGATCTCGCGGTAAAAGACAAGGAGGCAGGAGAGGAGCTTCGATTCGTGACCGGAGAGCCTGTGAACGGTCAAGGCGTGACGGGCGGGGAAGGGGGCTGCGACTTCCGGAGGCCCGCCAGGTCGGACTCGAGCTCCCGGATCCGGCGCTTCCGCCGGAGGGCGGCCGGAATCCCGGGGAGAAGCCCGACGAGAACACCGACCCCGAAGGAAGCGACGATGACCACAAGGATGGAGGTGTCTCCGGAATAGTTAAGGAACCTGACCGTAACGATACCCGGGTTCTGGATCGCGAACATCGCGACGACCCCCAAAAGGACGACGAGAACGATCAGGACCGTTCGCATGGCGGAGGATTATATCACACGGAATCGATGCAACCGACCAGAAAAGTTACGGATGCGGCGACGGATCCTTTCCGGGAACCGGGAGATTCCGGATTTCGGCGAGAACCCGCTCGCAATGGTCCTTCCCGGGGCACTCGATTTCGCACGGGTCGATGTGGGTCACCACGTGGGCGTTGCCCAGCGCCTGGGAAAGCTCCCTCTCGAGGTGGTCCGCCACCCGGTGGGCGTCCTCCAGGAGGTACTGGCGGCAGACGACGACGTGGAAGTCCACGTGCTTCTCCGCGCCGGAGCGGCGCGTGCGCAGTTTGTGATAGTCGACCACGAGGGGCCGGTGGCTGTCGATGATGTGCCGGATCTCCTCCACCGTTTCATGCGGAAGGCTGCGGTCCATCAGGTCGTCCAGCGCCTCCCGGAGGATGGGAAAAGCCGCGGTGATGATGTAGCCGCCCACGATCAGGGCCGCCCCGGGGTCCAGCCACCTCCACCCGGTCACGCGGTACGCGAGAAGGGAGGCCAGGATCCCCCCTCCCGACCAGACGTCGGTCCGGAAGTGGAGAGAGTCAGCCGCCAGAGCGGGCGAGCCGGTCTCCTCCCCCGCCTTCCGGATTCGCTCGGAGATGTACCAGGAGGCGGCTACCGACAGGGCCATCACGACGAGCCCCGTGTCCACCGAGCGCGGGACGATCCCGGCGCGCAGCCGGCGGATCCCTTCCCAGACGATCCATATCCCCGTCAGGGCGACGACCACCGACATGAAGACCGTGCCGAGCGTTTCCATTTTCCCGTGGCCGTACGGGTGGGAAGAGTCGGCGGGCTCCATCGACTTCCGGATGGAGAGGTAGTTCACCCCCGACATGAGGATGTCCGCGAGGTTGTCGAACGCGGAGGAGAGGACGCCCAAGGAGCCGCTTGCGACCCCGACGAATAGCTTGGTCGCGGCTAAGGTAGCCGCGCTCCCCACGGAGAATCGGGCCGTCCCGATCCGCTTCCGGTCCCTCTCCTCCTTGCGGCGCGCATCCGCCATGAAGGTCCTCTGCCGCCTCCTGCAAGGGCTGGATTCCCGGTCTTTCCGAGCACGGCGGGACACCCGGATTGACAGTCTCCGAACACCTTTGCAAGAATAGCACATCAAGTCCCGCAGGAGGGCTGCCGTGGTCCCCAAGACAAAGAAGATCTGGCTGGACGGGAAATTCGTCGACTGGGACGCCGCGCAGGTCCATGTCCTTTCGCACACGCTGCATTACGGCGTCGGTGCCTTCGAGGGGATCCGCTGCTACAGGACCGAGGACGGCGGCTCCGCCATCTTCCGGCTCAAGGAGCATGTGGACCGGCTCTTCGCCTCGGCCCACATCGTGCTTCTTGCCATCCCCTACTCCCACGAGGAGATCTGCCAGGCCATCCGGAAGACGCTCGCCGTCAACGGCCTCACGGAAGGGTACGTCCGTCCGATCGTCTTCATCGGGGACGGCGAGATGGGCCTATTCGTGAAGACCAACCCGATCCGCGTGGCGGTTGCCGCCTGGGCGTGGGGGGCCTACCTCGGCGAGGAGGGGATCAAGAAGGGGATCCGGGCGAAGGTCTCCTCCTTCAACCGCCACCACGTCAACGCGGCCATGACGAAGGGGAAGATCAACGGGAACTACGTCAACTCCGTCCTGGCGAAGTGGGAGGTGGTGAAGGCAGGGTATGACGAGGCGGTGATGCTCGACACGGAAGGGTACGTCGCGGAGGGTTCGGGGGAGAACATCTTCATCGTCCGGAACGGCTTTCTCCAGACCTCGCCGCTGACGTCGATCCTGCCGGGGATCACCCGGGACTCGGTCCTGACCATCGCCCGCAAGCTCGACATCCCGTTCAAGGAGTCACGCTTCACCCGTGACGAGATGTACATCGCCGACGAGATGTTCTTCACCGGCACCGCCGCCGAGATCACCCCCGTTCGGGAGGTGGACGACCGCCGCGTGGGCACGGGAAAGCCGGGACCGATCACGAAAAGGATCCAGGAGGCGTTCTTCGACATCGTGCGCGGCAAGGACGCCCTCTTCGCGCACTGGCTCGATGTCCTCAAGTAGATCCCCTTCCGGAAAATCGGCCGGAGGGCGCAGGGGCACCGTGGTACCATAGGATGATGCTCCGCGTCTCCGAGATCTTCGCCAGCATCCAGGGGGAGACCTCGTACGTAGGCCTCCCGTTCGCCTTCGTTCGCCTGACCGGCTGCAACCTCCGGTGCCGGTACTGCGACACGACGTACGCCTACGACGACGGGGAGGAGTTCCCTCTCGGGGAAGTCGTCTCCCGAGTCACCTTTTTCGGGATTCCGCGGGTGACGGTGACCGGCGGCGAGCCGCTTCTCCAGGAGGAGGCGCCCGCGCTCGTTGCTGCGCTTCTCGACCTCGGTCACACGGTCCTTGTGGAGACGAACGGTACGGTGCCGCTTTCCCGCCTCGATCCCAGAGCGGTCAAGATCATGGACGTCAAGTGCCCCGCTTCCGGCGAGGCCGAAAAGACGGACTGGGGGAACTTCGCGCTCCTTACCCCCCGCGACGAGGTCAAGTTCGTCGTTTCCTCCGAGGAGGACTACCGGTTCGCCCGGGAGGTGATCCGGAAGTACGGGAAGGAGCGCCCGTTCACGGCGCTTCTGTCCCCGGCCTTCGGCCTTCTGCCCCCCGAGAAGCTCGCGGGGTGGATGATCGGGGACGCCCTCGACGCGAGGTTCCAGCTGCAGATCCACAAGCTGGTGTGGGGACCGGACCGGAGAGGCGTGTGACGCCCCCCCCGAAGCCGAAGGGGATCGTCCTCGCGAGCGGGGGGATGGACAGCCTCGTCCTGGCCGCCTTCGCCACCCGGGAGTCGGACATCGCCCTTTTGCACGTGAATTACGGGCAGCGCACCGAAAAGAAGGAGCTTGCCTGCTTCCGCGCGATCGCCGACCACCTGAAGGTAGAGGAGCGGATGGTGGCCGACATCGGGTATCTGAGGACGATCGGGGGGTCCGCCCTGACCGATCCGTCCCTCGACGTACCCCCCGCGGACCTTCGTCGCCCCGGGATCCCCGTCACGTACGTTCCGTTCCGCAACGCGCACTTCCTCTGCATCGCGGTATCGTGGGCGGAGGTGATCGGCGCGAAGAACGTCTACATCGGCGCGGTGTGGGCCGACTCGTCCGGCTACCCCGACTGCCGGCCCGCTTTCTACAAGGCGATGAACGAGGCGATCCGCATCGGGACGAAGGACGAAAGCGGGATCCGGATCAAGGCCCCCTTCGTCAACCTGAAGAAGAAGGATATCGTCCTGATGGGGAAGTCGCTCGGCGTCCCCTTCGAGCTTACGTGGTCGTGCTATCGGAACAGAGAGAAGGCGTGCGGGTGCTGCGACTCGTGCGCTCTCCGGCACAAGGCCTTCGACGAGGCCGGCGTCCCGGACCCCCTTTCGTACGAGGTCCAGCCGACCGGATGACGGCGCCACGGCAACCCATGCGCACCCCCGTCGACACCAAGCAGCTCGCAAGGCGCCTCTCCCAGGGGGCGTTCCTCCTCCTCTTCTTCGTCCTCCTGGTCAAGACGGACTACGACGGGCGGAACGAGCTCTCCTACCCCGTCAAGATCTTCCTCGACGCCGACCTCCTCATCTTCCTGACGTCGCTCCTCTCCGCGCACCGGATTCCCGCCGCCCTCTTTCTGGCGCTTTTGTTCGTCCCCGTGACCCTGCTGTTCGGCCGGGCCTTCTGCGGTTGGGTCTGCCCCCTCGGGACGCTGAACCACGCGGTGAGCTTCTACGACAGGAAATACGCGGAAGAGCGTGGGATAAAAACCCGGGGGAGCCGCTGGAAGTTCGCGACGCTTCTGTTCTTTGCCGGGGCGGCGCTCTTCGGGATCCAGACGGCGGGCCTGCTGGACCCGATCTCCCTCCTCATCCGCTCGCTCTCGCTCTCCGTGATGCCGGGGATCAACCACGTCCTGCGCCTGTTCCTGGACTGGGGATACCGCCTCCCGTGGCGGCCGGCCTCGGACCTGTTCGACGGGGCGTACACATTCCTGCGGGCCCATTTCCTGTCCTTCTTCCCGGCGCGGTACGAGCAGGCGCTGTTCCTTTTCGCACTCTTTTTCCTCGTGCTCGTCCTGAACCGGTACCGGACACGGTTCTTCTGCCGGTTCGTCTGCCCCCTCGGGGGGTTGCTGGGATTCTTCTCCCGGGCCGGGCTGCTCAGGCTCTCCATGAACGAGAAGTGCACCCGATGCATGCGGTGCCGCGACGTCTGCGGGGGGGGGGCGAACCCCCACACGGAAGCGCACTGGTCTCCCTCGGAGTGCGTGGCCTGCTTCAACTGCAGCGCCGAGTGCCCGGAAGGGGCCCTTGCGTGGACATTCTCGCTGGCCCGGGGGACGAGGGACCGGCTCGACGTCGACCGGCGGGCGGCTCTCTCCGCCCTGTTCTCCGGCGCGGCCGCCACCTGGGTGATGAAGACCTCCCCCGCCCAGGCAAGGCCTGCGCCCGAACTCGTGCGGCCCCCGGGCTCGCGATCCGAGGCCGATTTTCTCGCCCGGTGCGTCCGGTGCGGGGAGTGTATGAAGGTGTGCATCACCGGCGGCCTGCAGCCCACGCTTCTCTCCGCGGGAATCGAGGGGATCTGGACGCCGAAGCTCGTCTCCCGCGTCGGCTACTGCGAATACAGCTGCACGCTGTGCGGGCAGGTCTGCCCCACCCAGGCGATCGAGAATCTGGCATTGCCGAAAAAGCGGAAGATCGTCATCGGCCTGGCGTTCGTCGACCCCTCCCGGTGCATCCCCTTCGCGCAGGGGACCCCCTGCATCGTCTGCGAGGAGCATTGCCCGACCCCCAAAAAAGCGATCGTGTTCGAAGAGCGCCCCGGGAAGGGGGGAAAACCGGTGAAGGTCCCCGTGGTGGTCACCGACCTGTGCATCGGGTGCGGCATCTGCGAGTTCAAGTGCCCGGTGGTCGACCTGGCGGGGATCCGGGTGACCTCCATCGGCGAGACTCGCAACCCGGAAAACCGGCTCCGGCTTCCCGTCGGGCCGTATGCGGCGAACGGCCCCCGACTTTTTCTTTGACAACACCCCCGTTGCCCGATAGATTCATCGAAAAATTTAAGGGGGGTAAATTTTTCATTGAATCTTTCCCCCCGGTCTGCCGTTCTAATTGGGTAGGAGAGAACGACGTGGCGAATTTCTACGAAAACGACAAAAACCAGGCTTCCCGCTGGGAGGAGATCGGCGGGTTCAATATCTACCTGCTGATGGAAATCCGTAACGCCATGATGGACGTCAAGTCCGACTACCACCCCCGATCCGACCTGCAGGTGGTCGTGGCGGAATGGATCAAGCGGCACCCGTTGTTCGATTTCCCCGACGACGAAATCGGGTGACCCGCACGCCTTACCGGGCCTTCTCCTCCTCCTCCAGCCCGAGAATTTTCAAATAGATCCTGCGGATGGTTTCCGTCTCCCGTCGATACCGTTCCTGCTGGTCCGGGGGAAGACGGGCGGGGTCGAACTGCTCGATGGAGGCGTCGTGGGACAGGCGCAGGGAGACCTCGAGGGCGCGCAGGAAACGGTACCCCTCGTCCATCGCCTGGAAATCGTCCCCGGACAGGATGTTCGCCCGACGGAACTCGTAGAGGGCCGAAAGCGTGGGCCGCACGCGGAAGGAGCGGTTGCCCGGCCCGTGCACAAGCTGCAGGTACTGCACAGCGAACTCGACGTCGACGATTCCCCCCCGGCCCACCTTGAGGTTTCGCCGGTCCTGACGCTCTTTCCCGAGCTCCATCTCCATGCGCTTCCGGAGCCGGTTGATCTCGGCCGGCGTTTCGGGGGGGAGGGGACGTTCGAAAATGAAGCGGGCGACCTTCTCCTCCACCCGCTTTCCGAACTGCCGGTCCCCTGCCACGAACCGGCACCGGAGGAGCGCCTGACGCTCCCAGAGATGGGCGGACTGCTCATGGTACCGTTCGAACGCCGCCAAGGAGGAGACGAGGGGGCCCGCGTTCCCCGAGGGGCGCAACCGCGTGTCCAGGTGGTAGACGTACCCCTCCCGCGTCACCGTGGTCAGGACGGAGATCAGCCGCTGGGCCACCTTGGCAAAGTACTCGTGGTTCGACACCTTGCGGAACTCCGCCGGGTCCAGGCCGGGCGACGGGACGGTCTCCCCCGCGCCGGAGTAGAGGAAGATGATGTCGAGGTCGCTATGGTAGGAAAGCTCCTCGGCGCCCAGCTTCCCCATCCCCAGGACGCAGAACTCCGCCTCCCCGGCTTTTCCCCCGTCTCCCGCCACCATCGGCACGCCGAATCTGCGCATCGTCGCCTTCCGGGCCAGGACGAGGGCGTACAAGAGGAGGACCTCCGCCAGGGCGGACAGCTGGAACATCCCCTCCTCCAGGGAAAGGTTGCCGGCCAGGTCGTTCATGCCGACCCGCAGCATCTCCATGTTCTTGAAGCGGCGCAGCTCGTCCAGCTCCTGCTCGTAATCGGCGCACGCCGCGAGTGTTTCCCCCAGTTCCCTCCTTAGGTCGGACTTCGTCTTGACCAGGGGGGGAAGGTCCTTTCGCAGGAAGGTATCCAGCAGTTCGGGGTACCGCAAAAGGTACCCGGAAAGGAACCGGCTGCTTCCGAAGAGCCGGACCAGCACGTCGATCACCGGCCGGTTCTCGAACAGGAGGGCGTAGAACATCGTCCGCGCGCCGATCGCGGAGAGGAACCGCTCCGTGTGGTGGAGGGCCATGTCGGGGTCCGGGGACCGGACCACGCGGGAAAGGATCAGCGGGGCGATCTTCCCCAGGTACCGACGCGCCCGGGCCGGCATCCGGGTGAACGGAGGGCCGTCCCGAAGCATGGCAACGTTCCTTCGCGCGGCTTCCCGGTCGGCAAACCCCAGCGCCGAGAGTCGATCCCCGATATCCTCCTCCTCCGATTCCGGGTACAGGACGGCCTGCACGTCCGGGGAAACTTCCGGGCCGGCCTCCTCGGGGGCCGCCCGGAAGAGACTGTCGTAGATCGCCCGGACGTTTCCCGTGTGCCGGTCCATCGCCGCGGTCAGCGCCCGGACGTCGGGCAGGCCCATGGTGCGCGCCAGGCGAAGCAAATCCGCTTCCCGCTCAGGGAGAGCGTGAGTCTGCCGGTCCTGGTAGACCTGGATCCTGTGCTCGAGGGACCGCAGGAACGTGTATGCCTCCTCCAGCATGTCGCATTCCCTCCGGGAAACGATGTCCGCCCCGACGAGCGCCCGCAGCGTCTCCACCGTCCCCCGCCGTCGCAGGTCCGGGTTCTTCCCCCCGTAGATCAGCTGGTGCGCCTGGGCGAAGAACTCGATCTCCCGGATCCCCCCCACGCCCAGCTTCAGGTCCCTCGCATGCCTCCGTGCGCGCGCGGAGGCCAGGTCGACCCGGTCCTTCATTTCCTTGATCTCCTCGATGGAGGTGAAGTCCAGGTACTTCCGGTACACGAAGGGGGTGATGGTCTGGAGGAACTGCTCCCCGACCCAGGCGTCCCCCGCCACGGGACGGGCCTTGATCATGACCGCACGCTCCCACGTCTGTCCCCACGACTCGTAGTAGATCTCGGCGGACCGGAGGGAGTTGGCGAGGTCCCCTTTCGTTCCATCCGGACGGAGGCGCAGGTCGACGCGAAAGACGAACCCGTCCTCCGTTACCTCGGAGAGAATCCGGGTGACGACTTCGCTGAGCCGGACGAAATACTCGTGGAGGGTCACCGGTTCCCTCCTCTTGCCGCCCTCCGTCATCCCGCGTTCGGTTTCGTACAGGTAGATCAGATCGATGTCCGAGCTGAAGTTGAGCTCGTATCCCCCGAGCTTCCCCATCCCGAGAACGACGAAACCGCACTCCCGCCGGGTCCCTGCGTCCGTCTCGATCACGGGGGCGCCGTATCGTTCGGTAAGCTGCCGCCGGGCGAACCGGATGGCACCCGTCAGGGCGGCGGACGCCAGCGCGGAAAGGTCCCCCGTCACCTCGGAAAGCATGGCCAGTCCGGCGAGGTCGCGGGCGGCGATCCGGGCCATCTCGCGAAGCTTCTGCAGGCGCAGGGCCGCCTTGATCTCCTCCTCGTCCCCGCACCGGTCGGCCAGGCGAACCGCCTCGGTCAAGAGGTCGCCGTGCGCTCCCGCTCCGGTAAACCCCCCTTCGAGGAAGAGGAAGGAGAACACCTCCTGCCGTCCTGCGATCTGCTCGGCCAGGGATTCCGACCCGCCAAGCAGGGCGCCGAGCACGCGCAGGTTGTCCGGCCGCGTATAGGCCCGCGCCAGGTCGTCGGGAGGGAGGGAGTCGCACAGCTTGGACAGGTTCAGAAAATACAACGTCGGATCGGGCGCCGCCCGGGCGCCCTCGAACATCGCCTCCCAGGAGGAATCCGTCCACCGGATCCGCTTCCGGATCTCCTCGACGAGGGGGAGCGCCCGGGAGGTGTCCACGACGCCTACCTCCCCCAGCCGGTCGCACAAGGGGTCCGGGCGGGGAGGCGTCGTCACCGAACGAGCTTCCGGATGGCCGCGGGAAAGGGCGGCCGGAGCACGCCCCTTTCCGTGACGATGGCGGTCACGTATTTCGCCGGGGTCACGTCGAAGGCGGGGTTGTACACCGGAATCCCGTCCGGTGCGATCCGCGTTCCCAGAAAGTGGGTCACCTCCCTGCCGTCCCGCTCCTCGATGGGGATCGCCTTTCCGGTGCGCACGGCGGGATCGATGGTACACACGGGGGCCGCCACGTAGAACGGGACCCTGTGCACCCGGCACAGGACGGCCAGCCCGTAGGTGCCGATCTTGTTCGCCACGTCGCCGTTGGCGGCGATCCGGTCCGCTCCGACAATCGCCGCCTGGACCTTTCCCGCCTGGAAAATCACGGCGGCCATGGAATCCGTGATGAGGGTGCAGGGGATGCCGTCCTTGACAAGCTCCCACGCGGTAAGCCTTGCCCCCTGGAGGAACGGCCGTGTCTCGCCCACGAAGACGTGAATCTTCTTTCCCGCCGTAACCGCCGCCCGGATCACCCCCAGCGCCGTGCCGTACCCCGCCGTCGCGAGAGCCCCGGCGTTGCAGTGGGTGATCACGGAGCCGGACTTGAGAAGCTTCGCGCCGTGGGCTCCCATCCGCCGGTTGGCGGCGACGTCCTCGTCGCGGATCGCCATCGCCTCCCTCTCGAGATGGTAGGCGGCCCCCTCGGGTTCATCGGGCAGCCGCATCACCTCCTTGCGCATCCGCTCGATCGCCCAGAAGAGGTTCACGGCCGTAGGCCGGGTAGACCTAAGCTCCTCCGCGGCTTTGCGGAACTCCTCGCGCCAGGGAAGCCTCTTGCGGTTGGCGTTCTGCACGGCCATTACCAGACCGAACGCGGCCGCCACACCGATGGCGGGAGCGCCCCGCACTACCATCGTCTTGATGGCGTGGGCCACCCCCGACGAATCGGTGATGCGCGTTACCGACTCCCGCAGCGGAAGGACGCGCTGATTGAGCAGAAGCAGCGTGTCCCCGGTCCATTCCAGGGCGTTGATCGACCGGCCGCCACTGCCGGGGACAAGCGTCATCGGCTTTCTCCCCGCTCGTGAAATTGCGCCACCTGCTCCATCACCCTGCTTCGCAACTCGCGCGGGGAGAGGGAGGGAGCCACCACGTTTCCTCCCTTCATGGCCGGGAGGAGAAGGGGTTCCGCCGGGGAGCCGCAGCGGCACAAAGCCTGAGCCTTCGCCTCCGGGACGACGCACCGGTGGCCGCACGACCGACACCGGACGACCTGCTTGCCGCCGGAGAGCTTTCCCCGCTTGGCGAACGGCCGCCCCTCCACCTCCACGATGTCCAGGGCGAAGTCGATGGTGGGGGCGTTGCTGATGCAGGTCCCCACGCCGAACCCGTCCACCACGTCCCGCAGGGATGCGATGTCCTCCTCGCCCAGCCCCCCCGAGACGAGGATCCGCACGTGGGAAAATCCCCTCAGGTCGAGCTCCCATCGGACCTCCCGGACGATCTTACGGAAGTTCCCCCGCCGCGAGGAGGGCGTGTCGAGGCGGACCGCGGCCAGCGACTTCCCCAGGGCCTCCGCTGCGCGGATCGCCTCGAACTTCTCGTCCTGGAGGGTATCGATCAGGCAGACACGGGGAACGTCCGCAGCCACTGCGCCGTCGAACCCCCGGAGCGCCTCGACGGTGTCCCCCAGCACCAGGATGAGCGCGTGCGGCATCGTCCCCTGGGGGGTCTCGCCGAGGAACGATGCGCTGCGCACGACCGATACGCCGTCGGCCCCCCCGACGAAGGCGTGGCGGTCGATGAGGGTTGAAAGCGCGGGGTGCATGCGTCGCGCCCCGAAGCTCAACACCGTCCGGTCCCCGGCCAGCCGCTTGATCCGGGAGGCCTTCGTGGCGATCCCGGAGGCCTGGCAGAGGATGCCGAGCATCGCCGTCTCCATCTCGCAGAACTCGCCGTACGGCCCCTCGACGACAAGGACCGGCTCCTCGAGCAGAAAGAGAGCCCCTTCCTCCATCGCCAGCACGTCCACGTTCCTCCCCTCGAGGAGCGAAAGCATCTCGTCCCTCCCGGCCAGGATGGCGTGCTCGTACACGTCGGGGAACCGCTTGACGTACACCTCCGCCTTCACCCGCACGGCTTCCTTCCCGAGGCTCTTCAACACCTCCCTCGTGCGGACGAAGTAGACGTCCGTCGTGTCCCCGCGGCGGATCTCTTCCTGGCTGGGGATCGGGTTCATCTCTCCCGCTCCTTTCTGAGTGCTGCGCATCCTAATTACGGTCTCCTGTCGGAACGATGCCCTGAGGCGTTTCCCCCCCGGTGCCCTCGGGCGGCGATCGCTCCGCAGCCTCGGAGGGGGGCTCCGTTCGTGGCTCGCCGTGCGGGGAACCTGCACGGCTGCGCTCCGGTCTCCCGGGGGCCGGCCTCACTGCGCCCCCACTCCTTCGGCTTGCTGCGCTATTTCGGCACCTGCGAAACGGCGCCCGCTCGCTGCCAATTCCGCTCGACGCAATTCACCGGGGACACTCCTCAAGCTGTGCGGGGACACTCCTCTCCCGTATCCCGGAGATCAATCAGGAATGTCCCCGGTGAGAGTGTCCCCGCCCAGTCCGCGGACGGACCACGCGCACGCCCAGCACGTTCTTCATCTGGTCGAGCGCGAACCGGTGCGTCCTCCTGTCCAGCCCCGCCACGAGCGACTCGTCCACGGTGACGTCGTAGCCGCGCATCGCGGCGTCCGCCGCGGTGTACAGGATGCAGATATGGGTGACGCAACCGGAGAGCGACACCGACCGGATGCCGTGCCGGCGGAGGACGGTTTGAAGGGTGGTACGGTAGAATCCCGAGTAGGTCTTCTTCTCCACGACCACGTCTCCGGGTTCCGGCGCGATCTCGCTTATGACGGCGGCCCCCTTCGTCCCGGCCACGGCGTGGGGGGGCCACCCCATCCGTGCGAATTCCGGATCGTTTTTCATGTGGGAATCGCACACGTACACCACGAGACCCCCCTCCCGGCGCGTGCGGGCAACGCGGCGTGCAATCGCCGGAAGGATCTTCCTCGTCTGCGGGACCTCGAGCGGCGCCCCGGGCCGCACGAAATCCTCGAGCATGTCGATCACCAGAAGCGCGCTCCCTTCTCTTGCCATCTCTCTCCCCCCTACTTTCCCGGAAGGATCTTCCTGAAGAGCTCCTCCACCTCCCTTCGCGGTTCCTCCTTTTGCGGTTTCTTCGCGGGCGTTGCGTTGTCCGTCCCGGAGGCGGCCCCGATCCCCGGAATCCTGTCGGTCAGGCCCCGGAGGACCTTGCGCCCCGCTCCCGCCGCAAGCACCGCGGGGTCGATCGCCACCCCCGGCGACGCAAGCGGGCCCGTCATCACCAGCGGGATCTCCACGCGACCGTCCTCCCCGACCAGGAACTTCCCCGCTCCGCCCCGAACACGCTCCGACATCTCGCGGGAAAGACGGAGCACCCCCCGGAAGTCGATCGTCCGGTCGAACCCGATGACGGCCGATCCTTTGAGTCCCATCTTCTCGGAGAGGATCTGCAGCGCCTCCGTCTTGATCTTGCCGTTCTCCACCCGGAAGTCCGCCGAGAGGTCGGAAAACTTCGTCTCTCCCTTCCCTGCGGCCCCGGACGGGGCCCCGGTCGCAACGGCCCCGAGGCCGGCCAGGCCCGCTGCCGTCGCGAGGAGATCCACCCCCTTGATTCTACCACCGGCGATCTTCACGGACCCCGTCCCCGCCCCCGTGCGCGCGAAATCGTCGAAATCCTTCATCCCGCCCCCGATATCGGCCGAGAGGGAGACCGGCCCGGTAAGAAAGTCCGCAAGCGATGTCTTGCGGGAGAGAATCTCCTCCGCGGCCAGGTCCTTCACCGCGACCTTCATCCGGAAATCCGGAGAGGGTGCGCCAAGCCCGAGGCGTCCGGACAACACGACCTCTCCGCCGTACATCCGGGCGCTCACGGATTCGAGAACCAGGGTCCCCCCCTCGTACCGGACCTTTCCCTTGAGATGTTGAAACTCCACCCCCCTCGCCTTCCCCGCGTCGATGGCCAGGTTGGCGCGGGCGGACACCGCACGGCGTGTTTCCGCTTTCGTCCCTTCCTTCTTCGGCGTCGGTTCCTTCCCCTCCTTTTTCCCGCCCGCTTCTTCCGGCGGGAAAAGCGCGTCCACGTCCAGGTAGGCCATCCGGAAATCGACTTCCCCCGCGGGCTTCCCCTCCCATGCAGCATCCCCCTGCAAGGAAAACCGCTGGCCGTTGAGAAGCCCCGCAAGGGGGCGAACCCTCACCGCCCCGTCCGCAAGCTCCACGCGGCCGTCCACCGATCGAAGTTCGATCCGCCTCCCCGGCACCTGGAACCCCACGTCCCCGAGATCGACCGTGATCTCGTACCTCTCCTTTTCTCCGGTCCGGTTGAGCCTTCCCTTCCCCGTGGCCGTCAGACGCCCCGCCGGGGACCACTGCGAAAGCGTCCCCGCCCCGGGGATCTTCCCGAAGTCCGCGAGGGAGGAGATCTTCGCGGAGATCGCCCATTCCCGTCCCCCCGTTCCGGGATTCACGACGGCGTTCCCGGTCACGGAGAGCGGGGGAAAACGCAGGTCCATGTTCGAGAGGAGCAGCCGGTCCGGAGCATAGCGCCCTGTAGCGGCGATCGTGCACGGAGCATCGACGGCCTTGCGCAGTTCCGGGTCCTCACTGAGCGTCGCGCCCATGCGGGTCAGGTCGGCCTTGACGGTGAATCCCGGTGACGCAAGGGTTCCCGCGACGTTCACGGAAAGGGGAACGACCCCCTCGAGACGCGCCTTCGCGAGGCCCTCCGGCGGATCCTGGAACATCGCCGGGATCTTCCCCATTTCCACGCCGGGGAAGGAGAACGCAAGGTCGACCGCGACGGGCTCCTGCGAGGCGAAGATCTTCCCGTCCACCGCCACCTTCTGCCCGAAAAGAGTTCCCTCCCCGCGGATGGCGGAGGGGGGCCGGTCGGTCCCGGCTCCCTGCTCCCTGGCCAGGCGTCCGGTGAACGAAACCTCCCCCCGTACCATCCCCTCGATCCGGGTCCTGAGTTCGAAGTCGTTCTGCCTCTCCCCGATCCCGGACAAACGGAGGGTGAACGGGAAGATCTCCCACGGTTGTTCCTTGCCGCCTTTTTCCTCGAGGAGAAACGTGAGTTTCGCCTCCTCGACGCTCACCTCCCGCACCGCCACGGCCACCTTATCCTTCGCCTTTTCCGCCGGCGGCACGGCGGCGGCTTCCTCCCCCCCCGCCAGCCGGGTGACGATATCCGTCACCGAGTGGGTCCCGTCGAGGTATCTGCGAAACCGGATCTCCGGCCGGCGAAGGATGAACTTCGTGAACTCCGCCCTCCCGGAAAGAAGCGGCGCGATCGCCAGCCGGATTTCGGCCTCCGGTACCGACAGGAGCCGTTCCCCGGGATGGCGCGGGTCCCCGGATACCGTCAGCCGCTCCACCTTCACTCCGATTCCGGGAAACAACGACAGGGAAAGGCCGGACAGGCCTACCGTGCGGCCGGTCTTCTCTTCGAGGGCCGCCACGATGCGGGGCCTCAAGGAATCGAGCGACACCAGCCGGGGGAGCAACAAAACGAGGATCACGAGGATGGGGACGACGACTGCCGCGGCAACCCCTGCTTTCCGCATTCTTCCCCCCTATCCGAGCCTGGCCTTCAATACCTCCTGGGCCACCCTCGGGTTCGCCTTTCCCCTCGTCTCCTTCATGATCTGCCCCACGAAGAAGGAGAGCAGGCCGGTTTTGCCGGCGCGGTAGCTCGCAACCTCCTTCGGGTTCGACGCGATGATCCTGTCCACGATCGCCTCGAGCGCCCCTGCGTCGGAGACCTGGGTCAGCCCTTTCTCTTCCCGGATCTGCCGGACCGGCTTCCCGGTCTCGATCGCGATCTCCACCAGCGTCTTGGAGGCTGTGGCGGAGATCGTTCCGGTCTCGCGGTCCTCCACGACATGCGCGATCGTTTCGGGCATAAGGTTCCCGGCGACGATGGCCTCCTTCCATTGGATGCACTCGTTCGCGGTCACCTTCGGGTTCCCCCCGAAAGCGGCGACCGACGCCTCGAAGAAATCGGCCAGCAGGCGGGAGGAGGAAAGGAGCTCCGCGTCGTAGCGTGGGATTCCGTAGCGGGAGGAAATCCGGGCGATCTTCTCCCCGGGAAGCTCGGGGATCGTTTTCCGCAGCTCCTCGATCCACACCTCGTCGACATGGAGGGGGAGAAGGTCGGGATCGGGGAAGTACCGGTAGTCGTGCGCCTCCTCCTTGCCGCGCATGGAGACGGTCACTCCTTTGTCCGCATCCCACAGGCGGGTCTCCTGCACCACCTTGCCGCCGCCCTCGATCTGCTCCACCTGCCGCCGGATCTCGTACTCGAGGGCCTTCTCCACGTTCCGGAAGGAATTCATGTTCTTGAGCTCCGCCCTGGTCCCGAATCCTGTCTGCCCCTTCGGCCGCACGGAGACGTTCGCGTCGCACCGGAACGACCCCTCCTCCATGTTCCCGTCGCAGACCTCGAGGTAGACGAGGATGTCCCGAAGACGGCGCAAATACGCCCCGCCCTCCTCCGGCGTCCGGATGTCGGGTTCGGAGACGATCTCCATGAGGGGGACCGAGCAGCGGTTGAGATCCGCTAGCGACGTCTGCGCCCCGGAAAAGGCCCCGGCGTGGACGAGTTTCCCGGCGTCCTCCTCCAGGTGGATGCGGGTGATCCCGATCCGCCGGGTCGCGCCGTCCCCCTCGATGTCGAGGTGTCCGGAGACCGCCAGGGGCAGCTCGTACTGCGAGATCTGGTATGCCTTCGGCAGGTCCGGGTAGAAGTAGTTCTTCCGCGCAAA
>Ga0209619_10001001_pt1 | contig 20409 bp, 17 predicted proteins | sample Rifsed16ft3_FD_184011 | JGI IMG/M metagenome (GOLD analysis project Ga0209619, IMG submission 184011) | Soil microbial communities from Rifle, Colorado, USA - sediment 16ft 3 (version 2) | ecosystem: Environmental > Terrestrial > Deep subsurface > Rock core/Sediment | place: Rifle, Colorado... | reverse complement strand
CCCGCCACTGCCGCCTTTGATCTTCATTGGCAAAGCGATGACCGTGAACCCTTTCTCGGGTAACCGCTCCAGGTTGGCCACATTCTCAAATGCCGGAACACTCCGTTCGAAAAGTGCGACGTGTGTCTCGAAGCGCGACGATTGGCCATAGTCAATACTCGGAGTATCCAATCCTACCGCCTTGACCTTCCGTTCATCAGCCAGCCATTTTGCCGTTTCCGGATGAAGCCCCGGGAAGTGAAGTTTTGCAACACCGTCGGCTCCTCGTTGATCTGTCCCCATGTACTGTACCCGATCCGGCCAATATTTTCCGAATCCGGTTCTCAACAGAACGATTGCCCCCTCGGGAATTCTGCCGTTGGATCTTTCCCATTCCTCACAATCCGATTTCTGAATCAGGTAATCGCTGTTCTCCGAACAATGTTGGGAGACATCGATAACGATCCCCGTGCCTACGAGCCTTTCCAGAGGAATCTGATCGACCGTCCAGCCTCCCTCGTAGAAGTGAATCGGCGCATCGATGTGCGTACCGCCGTGCTCGGGAGTCCAGAATCTGTTCGCCGTATAGAAATATCCTCCCGGAGTTATTCCTTCCGTCCCCTTTTCGAACGCGAATCCTTTCTCCGTCGGCCAATAAATAGTGGTGGAATCGTACGCATAGGAAAGATCAACAATATTTTCCGCTGTGAATGAGAAGGGTTCGCGGCGTTCACATCCCGCCATCAGCACAAACATCATTGCAAGAATCATTGTCTTCATGATATCTCCTCCTACCTCATGACTGAGACTTTGATATGTGAGGGATACTGTCGGGAGCGATAGACTCTCTGTGTTGCTTTCTGGAAATCCGATTCCTTCGCTTTGAAGATATTCTCAACGTATTTTTGCGGATTCCGGTCAATGATGGGAAACCACGTACTCTGAACCTGCACCATGATCTTGTGTCCCTTCAAAAAGCGATAATCCTGTTGATGCAGATCAATGGTGAATTCCGTCGCCTGATCAGGGACAAGCGGCTCGGGATGCTCATAGCTCTTTCGATATCGTGCGCGAAAGACCTCATTGGCAACCATGAACTGATATCCACCCATGGAATGTTTCTTCGGGTAAGATTCGGGATACACATCGATCAACTTGACGATCCAATCGCAATCTGTTCCGGACGTTGAAGCAAAGAGCTTTGCGACGATATCTCCTGTGATGACGACATCCTCGTTCAGCGCCTCTGTTTCCCAGCTAAGGACATCCGGCCGAAGATGGACGAAACGCTGGTCCTGGGTGAGCCAGGTATACCACCGCGAGCCGCGGCCGTAGGTCGGCTCAATGGGCCTTGGCCTGTAGGGGACAGGGTGCGCCGGATCCGACACATACTCGTCGTACACCTCCTCGCTACGCTCCGGAGGCGGATCAAACGAAAGCCGTCCATCCCCATGGAAATAGAGGTTCATTTGGGTGAAATGGGTGCGCGGCGGCCACATGTCGTACGACATCCAACGGTTCATGCCTGTCTGGAATGTGTGTGCTTCCGGCATTGTAAAAGAGCCTTTATCCTTAAGGAAATAGGCAAACCAAGGGGCCTGAATGTTTGCACGGAAGTACAGACTCGGAGCGGTGCTGTCGAATTCGACGTTTCCCAGATTGTCTCCTCTTCTTCCAGACCACCCACCATGATTCCATGGACCGACGACAAGAAAATTCTTGTTCTCCGCGTCGTGTTTCTCAAGTTCTGCATAGATTTTCAGCGGGCCGTAGAAATCCTCCTGATCCCACCACCCCGCAACATTGAGAGTGGGAACCGTGACCCTGTTGAGGTGCGGAACTGCCGTCTGGTCCTTCCAGAACTGATCATAGTCGGGGTGATTGACGTAATCGTTCCAGGTTGGAATCTTGTCGTGGAAGTATTTTGCGTTGACGTTGGACAAAGCACCCAGATTCAAATACCATTCGTATGTGTCGTACTTGTCAAAAACGAAAGCCGTATCTCCCCTGGATGCTTCGAGGGAAAACGCATACTCGAAGCCGTAGCTCAGCCGAAACGCCCCGTTGTGGTGAAAATCGTCGCCGATCCACATATCGACCGGTGAAGCCTGAGGAGAAACCGCCTTCAGCGCGGGATGCGGATCAAGCATCGACATGACGGTCAACCATCCGTCGTAGGAAATACCCAGCTGGCCTACTCGTCCGTTGTTTCGAGGGACGTTCTTCAAGAGCCATTCAATGCTGTCATAGGTGTCGGTGCTCTCGTCAATTCCTTTGGGGTTCTTTCTTGGGTTTCTTTGCATGACAAACGTCCCCTCCGATTTGTATCGGCCCCGTATGTCCTGGAATACAAAGATGTATCTCTCTTCTGCCAGCTCACGGAGGTAACCATCGAGCCGCCTTGCAGAATTGGTGACGTTATAGGGGGTGCGCAGGAGTATGAAGGGGAGCCGATCTGTTACGTCCTTTGGGGAGTAGATTTCGGTAAAGAGTCGGAACCCGTCTCTCGCTGTGATCCAGGCCTCGGTCCGGACGTACGAGTCGGAAGGATTGACCTGAGCTTGCGCGGGAAGGATGGGTGAAAAGAGAACCAGGAAAGCAGGAACAAAGACTGATCGTTTATTCATGAAAACTCCATCGGTTATGAGGATCAGAAGCCAGAGATCAGAGATCAGAAGTCACTGATCAGAGGTCAGATGTCAGAGATCAGAGGTCAGAGGTCAGAGATCAGAGGTCAGATGTCAGAGATCAGAGATCAGAGGTCAAAGGCCAAATCAAAAAATCAATAAATCAATGAATCATTAAATCAGAAATCCGGCTAGAGGCCTTCGAACGTGTTCTTTCCATTCTCCTCCTTTGGAGAAGGTGAAGGTGGCGCTTGAGACCTTTGTTGGACCACGGTGGTGGATCGATTGAATGACGGGACAATCCGGGACTCTTCTTTATCGTCAGGAATTTTGTAAGCGACCGGATGCAGAAAACGATGAATGGCAAAATAAATGCCGCCGCCAATGGCAACAATACTTACGAGCAATCCAAGAAAGTAGAAGATATCAGCAACTGTGCCGGCAGAGTCAAGCATCTCCCACTTCCGAAAGAGATTCCACCAATCGTGCCGCGATTTGTGGCCGCCGAGCAAAGGAAGGAGACGTAAAGGGGCGTCGCGCATGTACAGACTCACATCCATCATGTTTGTCCCGACCCAGAAGAGGGCGAACGGCGCGATAAAGTGAGAGCGCTTTCGGATCGCGATAATGCAAGAGATGAGAGGGAAGGCGATCTGCCAGAAGGACCCCCCCAGAATGTTTAACGTCTCCCCAAAGAACATGAAAAGAAAATGGCCCCCCTCATGAATGAAAAGAAAGATGGTGCGGAGGGCGAAGAGGAGAAACGGCCATGGTCTTGCAGGCAATGCCACTTCATAGAAGACGTCCGCGGCCTGGATCAGATAGACTGTCAGAATGAGGTAAACGAAGGACTTGAGACCCAGTGGTATCCAACGTTCAAGCGGATCCATCCGATGAGCCGGCCGCAGTGGAGAACGGACAGGTGAGGTAGTCATTTGTTGAGAACGTACTCCACCTTGCAGAGAAAGTCAATCTTTCCTGCCGAGGCTCGGGCGGTCAGTCAGGAATGTGGTTGAGCACAATTGAGGCTAACCGGCGGGAGTGGACAACGATAAACACGCTGCTGAGGACCATAGCAGCGGCGGCAAGGATCGGCTGAAGGAGGCCCGAAACCGCGAGCGCAATTCCCACTGCATTGTAGCCAAATGCCCAGAGAAGATTCCACCGAATCACGCCGAGCGTCCGGCGGGCATAGCGAATCAGCCACGGAATCTTTTCCAAATGATCTCCCAGGATCGTGACGTCGGCGCTCTCTTTGGCGATGTCGGTTCCAGATCCGAGCGTGATCCCGACATCCGCAGCTGAAAGGGCCGGGGCGTCGTTGATTCCGTCACCCACCATCACAGTGACCCCCCCAAGCTTCAACTGATGAATAATTTCAAGTTTGTCCTGGGGCAGGAGTTTCCCGTATACATGCTCAATCGAGAGCGCCTCTGCAATGGACCGGGTGATCGTTCGGGAATCGCCCGAGAGGATATGTGTTTCAATCCCTTTATCCCTTAACTCCCCGATGGTCTCTTTCGCGTATCGCCTCAACGTATCATTGAAGATTATCGATCCCTGCACCGTGCCGTCCCATCCTGCATACATGACCGTTGCCGACCGTTCGTCGCTTTGTTTCAGATTGTCGGGATTGACGTCAAAAAGCTCCGCACTTCCCGCTTGCACCATCACCCATCGTCCTCGAATATTGACCTCACCTTTGATGCCGAGTCCCGGCAGGACAGAGACGTTTCGGACGTCGTACGCAGGTACTTGATCGCTCTTTGCGCTCGCAGTAACGGCCCTTCCCAGCGGGTGCTCCGAATTCCGTTCGAGAGATGCCACGATACCGAGGAATTCCTTTTCCGGCAATCGGGTGTGCAGCTCCCAGAGACGCGGCTCTCCTTTTGTGAGAGTCCCGGTTTTGTCGAACACAACATGTCTGCTGTCGGCGAGCTTCTCGAATATGGCCGATGAGCGGATAAGGAGTCCTTCTTCCGCCGCGCGGCCGAGTGCAATAGCACTTGCGAGCGGAGTCCCTATTCCCAATGCGCACGGACAGGCAACGACCAGAACGGTCAACGCATGCAGCAATGCCGTGTCCGCATTTGAGGCAGGCAGCCATCCGATGAACGTCAAAACAGAAAGAACCATGACCACCGGAATGAAAATCCCCGCAATTCTGTCAACAGATTGTTGGATCGGAGATCGGGACCGTTGGGCCTCTTCCATGAGCCGGACAATATGAGCATGAACGGTTTCGGCGGCCGGAGCGGTCACCTGAGCCACGATCACCCCCTCCTGATTCATGGTCGCGGCATAAACCGAATCTCCGGGTCTTTTTGTGAGAGGCGTCGATTCACCCGTCAAAGTTGCCTCATCGACGCTCGTTGTCCCTTCGAGAACGATACCATCGAGCGGAATTCGTTCTCCGGCCAGAACCTTGATGTGGTCGCCCGGCTGAACATCCTTTGATCCGACAAACTGCTCATCCTTCCCGACGAGCTTTCTGACCCTATCGGGCTGGAGATCGATGAGCTTTCTGATTGCAGCCGATGTGCGGATCTTCGCGTTCGCCTCCAGGTAGCGCCCGGCGGTCACCAGGACGAGTGTCATGGTGGCAGTGTCAAAATAAATCGCATGGCCGCCGGAAAAAACCTGGTAAGTTGAGAAGACAAATGCGGCAAACGATCCGAGAGCAATGAGACTGTCCATCGAGAGCCGCCATGAACGGAATTCGCGTGCAGCGGCCTGCAGGTAGGGCCATCCTACAATGAAGAGAACGGGAAGGGAAAGAACGAAAATCAGTTTCTCGATCCATGGGAGTGCTTCCGGCTCCATCCCGATCGCAATCCATTGCTGATCGTACAGGGCCCAGCTCAGGGCCATGACGTTCATGGAAAGAAACGCGGAAAACCCAAGCCGGGCGAGGAAGAGTCCGGCCGTTCCGGTCTCTCCCGGTTGCCCGAGCACCGAATGCGTGAACGAACAACCGTAGCAGCAGAAATGGAGTTTTACATCATCCCGAATGGAAACAACGCCGCCGCGGCCGTACGGGAGGCCGCACTGGTCGCAGGTCTGGAGAGTCGTGTTCCTGGATTGCCGGGAGGGTGCCATCCAAGCGGGGAATTAGTGACGCTGAGATTGTGAGGGAACGGAAGGAGGAACCAACGGTACGACTCGTGCGTACCACAGCCAGCTAAGCCCGATCAGACCCAGGAATCCAAAGGTGACTCCGAGTTCCGCGATGCCGAGGGGCACGCCGTGTTGGCTCCAGACCGATGGTGCAATCTCAATGAACTGATACATCCAATTTGCTGCAAGGATGATCGACGCGATGACCAACAGGGCACGAGGTTTCTCTTTGATGCTTCTGCTCAAAAAGACCGCTATAGGGAAGAAGTAAAGAAGCAGAATAACCGTCCACTGGAAGACGGGCCACGGGGAATGATCGAACCGAAGAATGAGCCGTTCGATCTCCTCGCCGAGATTCCCGTACCAGATGGTGATGTACTGGCCCCAATAGAATCCCCCGGCAAGCATGCACAGCCCCATGAGAAGACGGCTGACGTCATAGAACTGCTTCGTCGATACATGCTCCTGGAGGTTGAAATACTTTCGGGCAAGGATTGCCACGATGATCGTGGCGGCGACGCCCGTATCGAATGCGTGAACCATGTACAGCCAGCCATAGAGACTGCTGTACCAGTGCGGATCGAGAGACATGACCACATCGAACCCGACAAACGTGTAGACCACGCCATATGAAATAAGAACAACCGGGACAAACGTTGAGAGCTTCGAGTTTCTCTTTTCCACCTCTGCATCATATCCCCGCCAGTCGCTTGTTAAACGATCGACCAATCCCGACACCCGCGCCTTGCCCAGTTCCTTCAGAAGCCCCAGGTCGGGACGGATAGAGACAGCAACGTACCAGAGGCTCAGAGCCGACAATACAACGTAATAAGCCGTCACACGCGCAAAGAAGAAGGGCTCGTTCAGCCATGCCGCCTTCGCTTCGATCGGTTCCGTAATCCATGGCCAGAGAAATGTCCGGCCGAAATAGGTGACAAGGAAGAGAAGGATCGTGAGCGGAATGAAAAGGACAAATCCCTCCGCCACTTTTCGTATCGTTTCACCCCAGCGTCCGTTCGTCAATCTGTAGGCCGCAGAAAAGACTATCCCCGCTTGTGCAAGCCCGCTCCAGAAACAGAAGTTGATGAGATACGAGATCCAGATTCTCTCGGTGGCGTAGCCGAGCAATCCGGCGACGACCGCGGCAACGCCGATTATGACGGCAATCCAGAGGCCCATGACAAGGGACCGGGGATTCTCTGCGGGAGGAGCGACAACGGACATTTGGGCAGGGGGCTGCGTTTTCATCGATGAGATTTCATTTCTGGAGCGTTCGAAGATGGTTCACGACGAGCCATCGTTCATGGGACTTCAGGGCCTCGGAATATGAAGGCATGATCAAACGGCCATGGCGGACCACATAGTAAATATATCCGTCGGGAACGCGACGATATTTTTGGCTTGTCAGATCCGGCGGAACCTGAAACTTGGCGGCGACAAGTCCATCTCCTCTTGCTCCCAGGCCGTGACACGGAGAGCAGTAGGTTTCAAAGAGAAACTTGGCAGAATCGGCATTCAAAGCAGTGGGCCGGACGGGATTCACAAGTCGTGTTGCGGAAACAGAGTCGCGTATCGGCAGTTCGTAGCCGCTCACCGGAACGGTCCCCGCAACCGGTGGCATCGGGTCTTCCTGCTTTTTGAATGAGGGCTGCATGTGCATGTCGCTGCGGTAGCGGTAGCCCCCGATTTCGCCATTGTCTGGCCCACACGACCACAGCAGCGGCAACAGAAAAAGCGATCCCAGCAAAGCACATAGATTTCGTGCAGGGGAGCGGAGGTGCAAAGGAGCAGAGGAGATATGCAATCTGGTTGAACTCATATCCTATGATCTCTGAGTAGCAGCCACGGTTCGGGGCGAATAATCATCATCACGATTTTCCCAAGGATCTGATTGTACTTCTTTTTTTGTGCGACATGTCTTTCTGCGTCGAGGTACCCACAACGAGCAGCAAAATCAAGCCATGTCTGAGTTTCTGCTGCTTCAGTTTCAGCATCATTGAGTTTGCTCAAGAAGGCATCTTCATATCGACGTTTTCTCCAAGCCTCTGTCAGATTTGCACATACCGACCTCGAGGATCGGCGGATCTGGTCTGTCAACGAATACGTTTCCTCTTTCGGAAAACGCCTTGTCATTTCAAAGATCTCCATTGCAGCCTCAAAGGCAATCTGATAAACTTCGAGCTGCTCATGGCTTTGAATATGTTTCCTTTCCATTTTGTCCCCCCAAAAGTTAAGTTTTCTTTCCCCCTTCTCCTCAGCGCCTCTGCTCCTCTTCTCTGGAGTCCTCCTTGATCTCCACCGCTCCCACCCTTTTCATCTTCTTTCCCCAATCCTTCAATATTTCCTCGCTTCCAAAAACCTGAATCCCATAATGATCGCTCGAGAGACGCTCGTCATATGCGGCTGCCAGACGCAACCGAGGAAGCCGTGCATTGATGAGAAAGCCGATCATCGTTGCGATGGAGCCGAAGAGAATGGTGAGAATGTAGGCGATAACGCCGAACGGCGGAATGGAGATTAACGGCTTCCCGCCGACGATCAAAGGATAGTTCAGCACGGAGCCGATTGTCAGTGCCCAGCCGGTGCAGAATCCGAGTATCGCGCCGGTCAACGTGAACACTCTCACGGGGCTCTTTGGCCGATGGAGAGCATACTCGATGTCGTGGTGAGGGACTGGAGCGTACACGAGGAAATTCTCGAACTTTGCTCCTTTAAGCTCGCTGATTCCCTTTAAAAGAAGATCCATCGCTGGAAAGACAGCAAGGATATTTGGGCCGGTGTGCTTGGACATTTGGAGAACCGAGAAGCTAGAAGTTAGAATTTAGAATCAAGAATACAGAATCCAGAAGTCAGAAACCAATACCCCCCGATGCACCGTTGCGCCGTCGCCCCGATGCTATCCCTTCCCGCTCTTCGGCGGCTCAAGTTGCTCCTTCACTTCCCACATTGAGACGACGGGAAGCGTTTTCGAAAAGATCGCGAACAAGAAAAAGAACCATGAGAAACTTCCAACCACAATCCCCATTTCCGAGAACGTCAACTCCGGAAGTCCCCACATGAAGGGGATGTACTCGTGAGCAAGAGACGTTGTGATAATGACGAATCGCTCAAAGAACATTCCGATGGTCACTGCAACCGAAACGAATACCAGGAGCGGAATGCTTCGGCGAAATCGCTTTACCCAGAACAGCTGCGGGATGACGAGGTTGCAGACGAACAGTGACCAGAATGCCCACCAGTAATCGCCGAACGCTCGATACGACATGATTGCCTGCTCCCACGGGTTGTGGCTGTACCAGGCGACAAAGACCTCAATCAGGTAGGCAAACCCGACGATACTTGCGGTAAACAACAGGAACTTTGCAAGGCTTTCCAGATGATGATCGGTGATATAGGCCTGCAGCCGGAACGCATTGCGCATCGGTATGAGAAGAAGGATGACCATAGCGAGGCCGGAATGAATAGCTCCGGCGACAAAATACGGCGCAAAGATCGTGCTGTGCCATCCGGGCACAAGGCTCATGGCGAAATCCCACGAAACAATGCTATGAACCGAAATGACCAGCGGCGTTGCAAGGGCAGCCAGAAACACATATGCCGCGGTATAATGACGCCATTGGTTATCAGTACCCTGCCATCCTTGGGCGATAAAACCGTAGAGTTTTTTTCTCCAGCCTCGTGCTTTGTCGCGAATGATCGCCACGTCGGGTACCATCCCTGTAAGAAAGAAAATTGAACTTGCCGTCAAGTAGGTCGAGATGGCGAAGACGTCCCAAATGAGGGGGGACCGGAAATTCGGGAACAGATCACCCATTTGCGGATAGGGGAGGGTCCAATAGAAAACCCAGACGCGGCCGAGATGAATAAGAGGGAAGAGGCCGGCGGTGGCGAGGCCAAACACCGTTACGGCTTCCGCGCTGCGATACACCGACGAACGCCATTTCACGCGGAAAAGAAACAGAATTGCCGAAATCAGTGTCCCGGAGTGTGCAATACCGACCCAGAAGACAAAGGTTGTAATATAGAGATACCATCCGACGGGATTATTCTTCCCCGCCACTCCGATGCCGGTCATGATCTGATGCAGCCACGAGCCCGCCCCCCACGCAACTCCCAATCCCAGGACCCCCACGAGCACGTAATACCACTTCTTGGGCCTGTTCAGCGTCTGGGTCAGATCGAGATCTGTTTTGGTATATGACAGTTCGTAAGGCATGGTCGTTCAGGGTTTTCTGAGCGGGGTTGCGTCCTGATGCTTCTCGGCCGGCTTATCGTGCAGCTCGGCGCCAATGAGATGACGTGCCCGTGTGAGGGCCTCATCAATGCTGCCGCAGACATTCTCTTCGCCGATGCGATCGATCAACCCGGATGAATTCAACAAATAGAGCGGCTGTTTGTGAATTCCGGAGATCACAAGGACAGTCCCTTCTTTCCTTGTTCGCTCGTAAAGGTCTTCCAGCGCCTGAAGCCCCGAGGCATCGACGGCGAGAAGATTTCTTGTCCGAAGGATAAGGACTTTTGCCGGCTTTTCAATCAACCGCAGCGAATCCTTGAATTGATCCACGGCCGCATAGAAAAGCGAGCCGTAAATCTCAAAAACCTCGACTCCATCAGGAACGACACGTTTGGCAATTGCATTTGCATCATCTTTGTCTTCTTCAACCTCTTCTATGTCCTTTGTGATCAATTGTGTTTGTGTCACACCCGCCATCTGGCGCAGGAAGAGGAAAGCGGCGAGGACCACACCGACCTCGATTGCGATGGTAAGGTCAACCAACAGTGTCAGAAGGAACGTTGTCAAGAGGATGGCGATATCGCTTCGTGGACCGTGGAAAGTCTTGACGAACGCGTGCCACTCGCTCATGTTGTACGCGACGATAATGAGAATGGCTGCAAGGGTCGTCATGGGGATATACTCTGCCCATGACCCGAAAAACACCATCAGGAGAATAATGGTCAATGAATGCACGAGCCCGGCAACGGGCGTTCGTCCCCCGTTCTTGATGTTCGTGGCTGTGCGTGCGATTGCTCCGGTGGCTGGAATTCCCCCAAAAAGCGACGAGAGGATATTCCCCACGCCCTGGGCTACGAGCTCCATGTTCGAGCGGTGGCGCGTTCCGAGCATACCGTCGGCAACAACCGCCGAGAGAAGCGATTCAATACCCGCCAGCAGGGCAATGGTGACAGCAGGTGCAAACATGGTCTTGATTAGCTCCCAGTCGGCCTCCGGAAGCGAAGGTGACGGAAGAGAGTTGGGAACGCTGCCAAACCGGCTGCCGATCGTTGCAACAGGAATCTGAAAAACCTGTACAGCCACAGTCGCAAGAATGATGGCCACGAGGGGGGCGGGTATCTTGTGCGTAATTCGCGGCCATAGCAGAAGAATCAGAAGAGAACCCAAACCCGTGGCGACCGTGGGAAGATGAGTTGTCAGAATACTTTCTCCGTAGCTGATCCATTTTTCTACAAAATCCGCGGAGAGCGATGTAATGTCGAGACCAAGAAAATCCTTCACCTGCGACGAAAGGATGATCAGCGCAATCCCGCTCGTAAAACCGACCGTCACAGGGTAGGGGATGAGGCGCAGCAGCACGCCCATGCGCGCAATTCCCATCGCAACCAGCAAAACCCCGGCGATCAACGTCGCGATGACAAGCCCCTGATACCCGTACTGTTGGACAACGCTGTAGATAACGACGATGAACGCGCCGGTCGGTCCGGAGATCTGCACTCGGCTCCCGCCGAGTACGGCAACAGCGATTCCCGCAATGATTGCCGTGTAGAGCCCCTGCTCCGGCTTCACTCCGGATGCTATGGCAAATGCGATAGCCAGCGGCAGGGCGACGATTCCCACAATGACGCCCGCAACAGCGTCACGCGAGAATTGCTTGGCCGAATACCCCTCCTTGAGCAGGCTTACAAACTTCGGTTCGAGCCTTGACGGCATTCGTTATTCCCTGATATTATCCAACCGACGGATGGTTAACGGTAACTCGTCTTCCTGTCCAACAATCGACAGGTTCGGAATCTTCTTCAGCTGCGGGGAGACTTCTGCAAGACTGCCCGGAACCGTGATCTTCTTCTTCCTGTCGACTAAGTGTTTTAGCTGAAATCCGTTTACCGCCGAATGTGCATTCGGATCGTTGTGAAAGACAACGAAGGTCTTCCTCACTGAGCGTTGCACGGATTCAATCCGTTTGACAAAATCTTCAAGCTCTTCCGGTGAATAATTGTAATGATACCGCTCCTGGACTCCGCCCCTGTCCCACGAGGCGCTGTTTCTCCCCATCAGCCGGAAGTACGCCACGTCATCCCATGCCTCGTTCGTCATCGGCATATGGTTCTTGATTGCGGGAAGATCGACATTGATCAGGTGAAGGTTCTGATCCCGCAGGAACTGAAACGCCTCCGCATGGTTCCATGAATCGTGCCGCAGCTCGATGAACATGACGAATGATCCAAATGTTACACCGAGTTTCTTCAGGTACTCTTCGTTTGGCTTTGTGCGCTGGAAGGAATGAGGGAACTGAAGAACCAGTCCTCCCATCACTCCTGCCTTGAGCAGCGGTTCAAGCATGGCGTGAACCGTTTTCGCATCTTCGGCCGTCCCGTTCCTCTTGTGCGTAAAAGCCTGAAAGAGCTTCGCCGTAAAAACGAAATTCTTGTTGCCCGAAACGTCCGCTATCCAACGGCGGATCTGATCCGGGCTCAAAGCCAGCGTGTAGAACGTGGCGTTGACCTCCACCATGTCAAAGAACCGGCTGTAGTACTGGAGCTTCCGGAATCCTTTTCCTGCGTCGGCAGGATAGAACGTTCCCTCAAACGAGGGCAGCATCCAACCTCCCATCCCGATCAAAATTTCCGGCTTCATACGATCCTAGGATCGAATCTCTTTGAGGTACACAACCGCGGGCTGTGTATTCAGTTCCTCCAGCACGCGATATCCACGAACCTTTTGGGCGTCGCGGATCCTGTTAACCTGACTCTGAGGATCTTTTAAGTCGCCGAAGACGATTGCCTGTGCAGGGCATGACTGCTGGCATGCAGTCGTGATCTCTCCGTCGCGAACCGGCCTTCCTTCAGCTTTGGCATTCGCCTTTGCCTCGACAACACGTTGAACGCAGAAGGTGCATTTCTCCATCACACCTTTCGTTCGAACAGTTACGTCCGGGTTCAATTGCCAATTCAGCGGTTCTGGAAATTCGTAGTCGAACCAGTTGAACCTGCGAACCTTGTATGGACAGTTGTTGGCGCAATATCTCGTCCCGATGCATCGATTGTAGACCTGAGCGTTCAAACCCTCGGGGGAGTGGTACGATGCGTAGACGGGGCAGACAGGTTCACAAGGGGCGTTATCACATTGCTGACACATCATCGGAAGGAATTCTGCCTTGGGTGAATACGGTTCCGACGGATTAGAGGGGGGATCATCGAAGTACCTCTCGACGCGGATCCAGGTAAGCTCACGCCCGATTTCCACCTGATGTTTTCCGACAACAGGGACGTTGTTCTCCGCATAGCACGCAGTCACGCATGCGCTGCATCCCGTACACTTGTCGAGATCGATTGCCATTCCCCAACGATGGTCCGGATGCTCGTGCGCCGGATAGAGGGAGGGAGATTCTTTTTCCTCATGCTCTTTGCCGGCAAGCTCCCTTGTTTGCCGAAGCAGCTCCTCGACGGTAACAACCTGAACGATGTTTCTTCCATGGAGATAATCGCTTCCGGCCACATCGGCAAGAGGAACACTCGCATCCCGTTTGACGATTCGAACCTGTGCACCCGACCATTTCAAGGACCCCGAGCGCCCTGCAGGCAGGGAATGCAGCAAGCTGATGACGTTTGCTCCCTGGCCTTTTGCGTATCGGCCGTATTCGGTGTGGCCCTGTCCGATGGGAACAGCCACCGCACCTGGTCGAACACCGTGATAGACATACACGGGGAGTTCAATGGCACCATGCTCGCTTGTGAGCTGTACGATGTCCCCGCGCTTTACATTGAGCTTTTCCGCATCACTGGGATGAATCTCCACCCAGTTCTCCCAGGTTATCTGAGTCATCGGATCGGGCAGTTCCTGGAGCCACGGTCTGTTCGCTCCGCGACCATCATAAAGAGCGAGTGAGGGGTAGGTAATGAGTGAGAAATCACTGGCCGGAGGTTGTGGCAAAGAGAACGAGAACGATCGCGTCACGGCACGGATCGGCGAAGATGCCTTTCGACCGGCATCAAAAACTCCTCCGTTTGCCAGTGCCTCTGTCCACCAGAGGTCGAAGTCCTTACCTCCTCCGGATTGACGGTGAACCGCACGCCATCTCGTTTTGAGATACTCATAAAAGGGCTGACGAGCGGAGGAGAAGAGGGCCTTCTTCAAGATCTTCTCCTTGAGGCCGACGACGATATCCCCGAACATGCGTGTTGTCGGAAACACCGGCTGCATGACCGGTTGCATAAGTCCCCGCCCATGATCTCCCCAGCTCTCAAGCGGCGTATGAACGGGGAGAACCATCGTGGCCTGGGTTGTCGTCTCATCCATGTAACTTGAGAATGCAACCGACAGCGGCACCTTGCTCATTGCATGCAGAACGTTCAATCCGGGAGGGGCGGAGAAGACAGGATTCACGTCGGTAAAGAAGAGGGCGTTGATTTCGCCCTGTTCCATTGAAAGAATAAAGCGGGCGAAGTCGGCATAGGAATTTGTGTCAGACAGTTGTTCGAGGGAGTCGAAAAGAACCGTCTTACCGATATTTCCGAGCGAGTAGTTCAGCAGATTCACTGCAAGACAGGTCTGAAGCTCCCCGTCACCGCCAACGGGAGTCCCACCGGCGACGATGAGGCTCGGTCTTGAGGCAAGCAATAATTCGGCGAGATCTTCTAACACCTCTTGCCGAACGCCGGTGACTTCAGAAACCCTTGCCGGAGAGAATCCACGGGTTGACCGCAAGAGTTCCGCGGCTTCGGACCGCGGGATGGAAGCATTTCCGCTTTCGAGAACAAGATTGAGGATACCAAGTGCGAGGACGTGCTCCGTTCCGGGCACCGGGGCAATCCACTGGTCGGTGTTGGCCGCCGTCATTGAGAGTCGGGGGCCGACATAGACGGACCGTCGAACGGACTTGCCGTTGAACGCACGCGCTGTTGTGTACTCTCGTGTCTGTTTCAGTGGGGAAAGCCAGGTCTCGAGGAAATCGGCTCCGAACGAGACGATCATCTTCGCTGCGGCAAAATCATGAGAGGGGATAACGGGCCGTCCGAATATCTGCCGATTTGCCTCTTTCACAGCATCGTACGAAAACGGCTCATACTTCAATCGCCGCCTTGAACCGACGGCCGCGAGTAACTCACCCACGAGGGCATCAGCTGATCCGTTCATCGACCCGGTCAGCCATGCGATGCTGTTGCCTTTTCCACTCTTTGCCAGTTTCTTGATCTCTGCAACGATTGTCTCTTCGGCCTGCTGCCATGAAACCTGCTCCCACGAACCGTCAGGTCGTTTGCGAAGAGGGTGTTGAATCCGATCCGGATTGTAGAGACCGTGCAGGGATGCCTGACCTCGTGCACAGAGGGTTCCCTCGTTGACGGGATGAAGCGGGTTCCCTTCAACCTTGACGGCCCTTCCTTCTCTCACGCGTACGCGGATTCCGCAGCCCGCGGGACATTCGCGGCATACGCTTGCGTACCACACTGCCTTTCCCGGAATGATCTCTTCATGGGGAATGACGTACGGTATCAACGATTGCGGCTTCTTCGGGGTGCATCCCGGAAGTGCCGTCGCAACGCTTGCGCCGATGATTTTGAGGAAATCTCTACGTTGGAGGTCCATGAAAAACAGTTGTCGGTGATCAGTTATCAGTAAACAGTTGAAGCTCAGCGTTTCTTCGCGGACTTCAGAATTGACTCAATTTGCTTCAAATGGTTCACGTCGTGGCCGGCGTAAAGTTCGGTCATGCGCGTAACGGTTTCTTTACCGCGTTCAACATGCATGCCAAAGCATTCCCACTGCTCCTTCGTCAACGATTTCAGAAAAGCCACATTGTTTTCGCGGAGCGTCGTGAAAAGATCAAGTGCGAGCTTTGCGTTTTTGCGAAGGTATCCTGCATTTTGCTGCCAAATATTCTGGTCGTATGCCTGAATAGGTGTGCCGTTCGCACCAACGACGAGCCTGAGCCGATAAGCCATGACAATCTCACCTTCGGCCAAATGAGCAAGGATTTGCACAATGGACCATTTTCCGGAATCCTCCACCTTGGAGAGGGCAGAGGGCGGTTTTCCTTTTATCAGCCGTGCAATGGTCTTTGGCGTGGATTCAAGGACTTTCAGGTGGTTCTGGCCCTGGACGTAAGAGGTGATGCGGGCGCTGTACTGTTGCGGAGTTTCTTCCACCGGTCACCTTGGTTAAGGAGTTAGGAGCTAGCTAGAACCTAGAATCTAGAATTTAGAATCTAGAATGGCTCGAGAGTAAGAACGCAATAGTTTGCTTACTTCCGTGAGAGAGTCCATGAGAGCTGATGGATCTCCGTATTTTAGGTCGCGACTGAGTATCAAATAATAGAGAGATTCATCGCTTGAACCCTCGCTGATATTCATGTATCGAACCTTATCAGCAGGGCCGCGTTTTCGAAATCCCTCAGCAATGTTGGCAGCGATTGAAACTGCCGCCCGCCGAAGCTGCGAACTGAGGCCGAACATTTCGTGCTTCGGGAAGCTCTTCGTGTACTTATAGACCCCTAGAACAAAGCTATGAGCCTTCTGCCAAACGATGAGATCCTCAAACCTCTGTGCGGGACTCCTTTTCATTTTTCCCCCCAAAAGATAGTTTGTTGAAAGAATTCTAGCTACTAGTTTCTAACTCCTCTGTTCTGCTTCTACCGATGACACGTATAGCAATCAATACTCGCCTTGTTTTCCCGATGGCAATCTACGCAAAACGTCATATTGTTCAACCCTACGAACGGTTTCACCTCTGACATCGACGCGACGTCACCGTGGCATTTTGCGCAATCGATACCTTTGGCGATATGGGGAGCGTGATTGAAGAACACGAAATCGGCAACGCGGTTCACTTTCATCCAGCGGATCGGCTGACGGGATTCCCACGCCTGCCGGATCTTGATCACTTCCGGTTTCGTTGCGGCCACGAGCTGGTGGCAACCCATGCAGGCCTGGACCGAAGGGACGTAGGCGTTGGCCCCACGCCGCGCTCCGCTGTGGCAATACTGACAGTTGATCTGATACGTACCCGCGTGGATCGCATGGCTGAATGCAATCGGCTGACGAGGGCCTGTCTCCTGACGTTCACAGCCCGCAAGCGTGATTGCCCCAACAATGAGGAGAAAGGTCAGCCCATACGCAATGCGAATTGACGTTCCCATGCCTGTGATTCTCATTTCGCTCTTAACGCGACAAGCTCTGCAGAATTCCACGGTGTCCGCACCCCATGCTGGGAACGCAAGGCAGCTACATCCTCCGGTTTGGCCGGGGGTTCGTTGTTTCCCCATGTCGACCGAATGTGACTCACCACGGCTGCAATCTCTTCATCGCTGAGTTTATCATGGAAGGGAGGCATTTTGTTGTTGAACGAAGCCCCATTGACCGCTATAGGTCCTTCAAGCCCGTAGAGAACAACGCGAATCGGAGTCGTGACATCGCGCGTCACCCACTCTGATCCGACAAGCGGAGGATACTGTCCGGCAACCCCTTGCCCGTTTGCCTGATGACATGTTTGACACACACCGATAAAGATCTGATCACCCTTGACGACCTTGGCCGCCGGGGTCGCGGTTCCGACAGACGGCTGTTCGACCTCGTGCGCCACGGTGCTCCACGATCCTCCGTAACGGCCCAAATAGTACCCCATTGCGAAGAGGAGGAGCACGCTGATGGTCCATACCCACCACGGTGGCGGCTCAAAGCCCTCTTCCGGTTCCAGCTGCTCACGCGAAACGATGCGGTGATGGATCTCGTTCACATGAACCGAGTCGGAATCGCGGAATTCTTCGGGAGATTGAGGTTTTTGTGATTTTTTTGCCATTTGTCTTTTAATTGATCAGCACGGGAGCGGGGGAGCAGGGAGCAAGGGGGATGTTATCCTCGTCTTATCGCTGTCCATGGTTCCGGATTGTTGATCATTGTAACGAGTTTGCCTATCACCTGATCATAGATAGCATGAAGTTTCTTGCGTCGGTTTTCGTCAAGATACTTGCATTCCAATGAAAACCTCAGCCAAACTTGGCTTTCTGCTGCTTCAGCCTCTGCATCATTCAGCTTGCTGATAAATGCCGCCACGTACCGTCGCTTACGCCAAGCCTCTGAGATTTGTGCGCAAACAGATCGTGATGATCTCCTTATCTGATCGGTAAGCGAGTATCTCTCTTCTTTCGGAAATGACTTTGTGACTTCAAATATCTCCATCGCAGCGTTGAATGCGATTTGATATACTTCCAGCTCTTCATGGCTTCTTATCGGCTGTCTCATATTCCCCCCAAAGTTGTGAGTGATCTGAATCAGTTCCCCCATCACCGATGCCCCGTTGCTCCGTCGCCCCGATGCACCCTTGCCCCCCACGCTCCCCAGCCCCATGGCTCGGCTACTATTTTACCTTCGTCGTATCCACCTTCCCCTGAATCACCGCGTACGATCGGTCAAGGCTCAGCAAATACGTCGTCAGTGCCAATCCCTCGCGCGTAGCAACTACAACCTTTCCCTTGGGTGCAATGGAGTCCGGCAGAGAGAGAATCCGGTCCTGTGGCCCCGGGGTCACTTTCTCCTGAAACAACCACGGGAAGGGCGGCATCACCGAGCCCGGAACGACAATGCGGGGATTGTACAGGTGCGTGAGGTGCCAGTCCTCACTGGGTTGACGGACCGCGATGTTTATCAGATCCGGTCCCGTTCGCATCGTTCCCAACAAATGAGGCTTGTCGAAAACAAAATCGCCCGGAACCGAGGGACGCCCCCAAAATCGATCCTGGTCAGATCCGAATCCTTCGGGACGAACCTGTTGACTGTGGCAATACATGCATCCCTCACGAATGTAGATCGACCGTCCGAACAGCTGTTCTTCCGTGTAGCGCTGGAGGCCCGGAGGGGGCTTGACTTCCGAGATCATTGCGTCCGGCACGGCAACAAGCGCGGCCCATCCGAGGAAAACCGTCGCCAGCACTCCAAGGAAGAACACGAATGTGCGGACGAACATCATGCCGATATCCCTCCCTCCATCGGCGCGGGCTCACGGAACAGCGCGGGGGCAAATCGCCGCGGTCCTGCGCGCTTGATAACCAGGAAAAACTGATACGCGAAAACGCAGTGGCCGAGCAGCATCAGGGTACCGCCGATCGATCGTGCCCAGAGATACGGCTTGGTGAGGTTCACCACTTCTATGAATGGAGTTGCCGGATCATTCATGGCAAGGCCTTGCAGCCATCCGCCGATCGTGAGCGCAACAACGTAGAGGAGAATCCCCATTGAAGCCGACCAAAAATGGAGCTTTATCATGCGCGGGGAGGGCCATTCCCATTTCGCAAGCCTCGGGACGATGTAATACATCGCACCGAAAAGAATCATGGAGAGAAATCCGTACACGCCGAGGTGCGCATGTCCTATCGTGTAATGCGTGAAGTGAGCGACTTCCTGAAAGGACCGGATCGATTCCAGCGATCCCTGAAAACTCACTGCCGTGTAGCACATGGAACCGACAACAACAAACCGAAGCGTCGGGCTGTAGCGGAGCATCCTGAAGTGATTGACGGTCGTCAGGTGATGATTGACGGCGACGGCCATGACGGGGACCACCATCATGACACTGGCCACAATGGAGACCGTGACGAGCCATGTAGGAAGAGGCCCGCCGACAAGATGATGAATCCCGTTCCAGTTATAAAAGAGAGCGAAGGCCCAGAACCCGATGAGCCCCAAATAGTAGCTGTAGATTGGCCGGCCGATAACCTTTGGGATAAAGTAATATGCACCTGCCAGGCCGATGGGTGTGAACCAGGTGGCAAGCGCGTTATGTCCGTACCACCAATTCATGGCGGCCTCTACGACGCCCTGATAAATCCCGAGATTTGCCACGACATAGAGAAGGGGAAACCAGAGGAGAGAGGCCATGATATACCAAAGGCTGACGTACAGATGATCCACATTTCGCTTGCGGAAAGTCTGAGCGATGGATGCAGCGAACATGAGGAACCCGGCGGCAATAAGAGCGCCGGCGAAGGTGGGGAATTCAAGCCATTCCAATCCCTGGCTGTATCCGGCAAGGATCGCAATGGTACCGGCAAGAACTCCAATATTCCACAAAATTGCGGCCAGGTAGTGCAGCCAGCCGAGCTGCAACGGGGTTCGACACAACCGTGCAGTGAGCCAGACAATCATTCCCGCTCCCGCCAGGGAGGCCCATCCGTACATGATGGTGTTGAGGTGTGCCGGCCGGATCCTTCCAAACGTCCACACGGCGTCCCCGCCCAACCAGTCGGGGAAGTTGAATTTCAAAGAGGTCATGACGCCGAAGAGCGATCCGACCAGGAGCCAAAAAACCGCGGAGGCGAAGTACAGCATCGTGGGAGTTCGGGCCGAATCGTCTAGGGAAATTCGAAGTTGCTTGTCGGCGCGGGCTGCGTCGGTTTCCTTGTGCCTGAATTCCTGATTTGGAGCCGCTATGTCGTTCTTCTTATGACGCGGCATGACTCTT
>Ga0209619_10001000_pt1 | contig 20434 bp, 21 predicted proteins | sample Rifsed16ft3_FD_184011 | JGI IMG/M metagenome (GOLD analysis project Ga0209619, IMG submission 184011) | Soil microbial communities from Rifle, Colorado, USA - sediment 16ft 3 (version 2) | ecosystem: Environmental > Terrestrial > Deep subsurface > Rock core/Sediment | place: Rifle, Colorado... | reverse complement strand
TCTTCACCATATTGTCCGTAAATATTTGTGAGATCTGGACCGAGTGCACCACCGCCAAAAGCGCCTATGTTTGCCATATTGTGACACGCAATACAAGCTGGTCCGCCGTTACGGAATTTTTCTGCCCCGGCAAATAGCCTTCTGCCTGATTCCGGACCGACTGCCGGAACTGCCGCAAAAGCGGGCATCATTACACTATATGTTATCTGGAACCCCAACATGCAAATTAAAATTATTTTGGCCTTCATGAATTTTCCTTCCCTCCGTAATTAACTTTTTTTAATCATTCTATAATCGGGACAATCAAGTTTAAGTTCATAATCGGCAACAGGAGAATCGGTAAGCGTACAATAATGCGGCTTGTCTTTGGTAATATAAACATTCTTCCTGAAATTATTGCACGTAATACACATCCTTACTACCGGGATAATTCCGACATTATGCAATTCTTTGATAAACTTCATCAAAAACAGCATAATTAATTCCTTCTCTGCAGAGTCAAAGCTTTTAAATTGATTTTTTATAATATCAGCCCAGTTTGACAATCGTTTACCGAGCCTCTTCCCTGATGGGGTTAAATTAAGCACTGCCACCCTGGCATCGCGTTTAAGCGCTTTTTTTAAAACAAGATTCTTTCTGCAAAGAGATTTAACAGCATCACTAACTGTCGCCTGGGTAAGTCCAAACTCCAGAGCTATATTGCTTACAATTCGCTGGCTGAAGGGATGACTTTGCAAATAAAGAAGAAATTGAAATTGAATTGGACTCAGATTCTCCTTTTTCGCAATCTCCCATAATTGGGTTTTAAAAACACGGGAAAGCCGCTCCAGTAGAACCAGCATCTTATTATCTACATCCGCGAATCTTCTTCTTGACATTAAATAGTGAGCAGCCATAATTTAATTTTATTAGGACTCCTAAATATTTTACGAAAAAAAACGCTTGTGTCAACTATTTTCTAAAAAAATCCGAAATATCTGATTAAAAAATTGCCGGGAGAGGGAGTTGAACCCTCATGGGGTTGCCCCCGGGGGATTTTGAGTCCCCTGCGTCTTCCATTCCGCCATCCCGGCAAAATTATTTATATTATACAAAAGTTTTTGCGGATAGCAACGGAACATTAAACCACACCCGCACTTCTCAAGCCCTCATATGTCTGGGTTTGGTTTCTGCCTGACTCTTTAGCATAATAAAGGCTCTGATCCGCCCTATCAATGAGATCCTGCTTGGTTTTTGCATCTGAAGGAAAGGACGCAATCCCGATGCTTACAGTAATGAAAAGTTCATCCCTGCTGTTGAATATAAAAGTGCTTTTTTCCACACCCTTTCTGATCCTTTCCGCAATCACAATGGTATCTTTTGTAGTAGCATTTGGAAGGATAACAGCAAATTCTTCTCCCCCATATCTGCATGTATAATCAATTTCCCGGACAAATTTCTTCATAATGTTCGCCACCCTTTTCAATACCTCGTCTCCTACAGGATGCCCTCTCGTATCATTCACATTTTTGAAGTAATCAATATCAAGCAGCAATAATGAAAAACCGGTATTGTAGCGCAATACCCTTTTGATTTCCATATCAAGGATCTCCTGAAACCTCCGGTGATTATAAAGTTTTGTCAATCCGTCTGTCACAGCCATTGCCTCCATCTGCTTATAGATCCTTGCATTTTCAATTGCAACTGTGACCTGGTTGCCAAGCACTTCAAATATTTCCGATTCATAGGTAGTGAAAAAATGGCTCTTCACGCTGCCGAATATCATTGCCCCAATGCTGTTGTTTTTCATATTCAGAGGGATAAGCAATAGTGAAAGAAATTCAGGCGACTGGAGTTTACCGCCGAACAGCGGTTGAAGCGTTTTTTTTTGGCTTGAATCTCCGATAAGGTAGGTCTTGTTGTGATTCTGAAGAATGTATCCAGTAAGGCTGCCTTCCGATGTAAATTCTTTTTGAATCATGTTCTCCCTGTTCTTGCCAACGAACGAACTTATAGTAAGTGATTTCTGCGCCTGTTCCCAGAACACAATGGCGCCGAAGTCAAAACTGACAATCCGCAGAGCAGAATCAAGGGTAACAGAAAGAACATCAGAAAGGTTAAGGCTTGAAGCAAGTTTTTTGCTCACCTCATAAAATGAAGCGAATTCCACCATTTCCGATAATATCTGGTTCTGGATTTCCGTATTTTCAATGGTTTCCAGTATCTGGTTGCCCATAACAATAAGAAGTTTTTTATGCTCCTCATTGAAAGCCTGCACATCAATGCTGTCACCGCAGAGAATTCCAGATACAGCGTCTTCTCCGTCTTTCATAATTGGAACAGCGAGGAATGTCCTTATTCCTGGATTACGCGAGTAATAAGGAATGCCGCGAACACCGTTAAATTCAGAAAGATATATTGATTTTTTTTTGTTAAACACCCACCCAAGCACTCCCTGGCGGACATCAATATTGTCCACAGCAATATCATCTGTGTCGGATATCACATCCCGCACATGAAACCTCTCCGTTTTGTTATCTTTCAAAAAGAGAACGCATGAATGCGAATGTAGGCTTTGTTTTACAACCTCCATTGCCCTGTGGATCTTTTCATCCAGAGCTAACGAGGACCGCAGGAACCTCTTTTGCCGTTCTTCCCTGGAAATAAGTCCGGGATCCGAAAAATTCATCTGTGGATGGGACGGATTCTGGAGGGATTCCGCTTTCTGTATAATATTTTTATATTTGATTTCAACCCGGTCTTTTTCGCGTGATTCAGCAAAGAGATATAATCCTATAGCAGATGAAAAAAGAATATTTATAAAAAAATTAATCGCGGGTGTTTTTAACACAAAAGGTCCCGGCTCCTGAAATGTCATGGAAAGATCGAGAAAAAGAATTATGGACGAGGAAAACATTCCGTATAACCAGCCGGATAACGCCGTAATAAGCGAAACAGAGATATAATTCATTGTATAAATCTGAGGAAAATGATAATGGAACTGCTGAATTGCAATGTTCGTGCCTGCAAGAAGGAGAAGGGAAAACCCATTTCTATGATTGTCATCCTGTTTAAAAAAAACAATATAGAACGAGATTGAAAGCGTAAACAAAAGGAGGCAAATCAACACAATATGCAGTATGTCGTAAAGTTTGTGGGGTGTAAAATATCCGAGAGAAAGAGTTACAAGTATTATGCCCGCAATACCTGCCGAAAAATTTTCTCTGAAAAAGCTGAAATATTTTTTCCCGAAGAATTCACGGACAAGCTTCAATTTTATCGCTTCTTAAATTGAATTACAATCTCGTCCTTTTTTATCATTCCGAGTTCTTCACGGGCAACCCGTTCCACGGTCTTTCTGTCAGATTTCAAAAAAGTAACCAGTTCCCGCATTGCCTGATTCTTAGCGTCTATCTCCCGCACTTCGTTTTCAATTTGTTCCACTTGTGACCGGAGTCTCTTTATCTGAAGAGCGCCATTTTTTCCAAAAAAACTGTATATCAAAGAAGAACCTATGAATATGGAAAGAATTATATAATAAAATCTTCTCATAACTGTCAATTCTCTGCCATCTTTTTATAAGACATATATATTATAGTTATTATACTAAAAATATTATTATTTATAAACTTAATTTCTAAAATTCCGCTATTATGTCTATTCGCCGCTTTCATCCCGCAGCAGCGGAGAAGCCTTGCCCCCGGAATCGAATCTTTGCCTTGTAGCAATGGCAATTCTTTTAAGACCGCTGTTTCTTGCAATATCCATAATCTCCACCACCAAACCATGCACGACATTCCTGTCCGCCTGAATAATCAAAAGGGCATCCGGGTTTTTTAATGATGCATTATAAAAGTAATCCGGCAGACTGGCAAGAGATGCAGATTTACTGTCAACCATAATACCCCCCTCCGGGGTAACGGATACAATTATCTCCTTTTCTTTTTGGACTATTTCCTGGGCTGAGGATTCAGGAAGATCAACTTTTATCCCCGGAGTAAGCATAAAATTCATTGAAAGGGCAAAAAAGATCATCAGGTTAAACACTACATCAACAATAGGCGTAATGTCAATCTGAACGCCGCCTGAATTTTCATTAGTCGTAAATTTCATTTCCTGTCATCAATCCGCTGTAAGAGCGCAAATGCCCCCTCTTCCATGAACGAAGCATAAGCACGGGCACGGCCAAGGAGATACTTATACGCAACAACGGTTGGAATTGCAACTGTAAGCCCGGCAGCGGTAGTGTAAAGCGCTTCGGATATTCCTCCCGCAAGACTCCCGGGGTTAACAACCGTTTCAAGGGAGATTACTGCAAATATTTTAATCATACCTGAAATTGTCCCAAGAAGACCAAGAAGAGTACTCACGCTTGCTATTGTGTTCATTGCTTCAAGACGCTTTTCTAAGTTTTTAACTTCCTTCTTCCCGGTCTCCTCCATTGACTCTTTTAAAACCTCTTTGCCAGCCATTATATTCCTCAACGCAGTCAGAACAATCCTGGCCATTGATGAAGATTCCTTGTAGCAGAAAGCTGATGCTTCTGAAATTTTATTTTCCCTTACAAGTTCAAAAATACTATCCAAAAATCCCTCGGGGATAACCCCGTTTTTCCTGAAAACCCATACTCTTTCCATAAATATTGCAAGGGAAACTACGGAACAGAGAATTATAGGATACATAAAAAATCCGCCTTTCTGAATAAAATCCCACAGTGTATTCATGCTACTCTCCTTAATTTTACGGATTATACAATAAAATTTATACGAAGCAAATCAAAAACACAATTCAGACAAATCATGCGCTCAATATTGAGTTACTCATTGAAGATACTCCGATTTTATTCTATTCCACATGACAAAATCCACATAAAACGAATGTTTCTCTGCTGACCCGGTTATAATCCTGTCATATTCCTGGGAAGCAAAATAAACCTTCATTTTTTTGCTGATAGGAGCGATCATTTCCTCTGCCTTCCATCGGAATCTTCTTTTTGTCCGGCAATCTCTCAGACAACCGGTAAAGACAATCCATGCAGCCTCAACAAGCGGAATTTTATCTGTCGCTTTCTTAATTGCAAATAAGTTTCCATGAAACTCGGGATTAAAAAATTTGAATATTTCGGAATACAAAGCAGCGTTATGATAATACTGAGGATAGTTAAGAACTCCGTCCTTTTTGAGGCTTCTTGCCACCCGCTGTATCAAATTAAGCGCAAGCCTGCCTATTCCAAGTCCGGGATAGTCCTGTCCAGGCAACCGGGGCTTTTCCGGCAAAAATTTTTCCAGCGGATTCTGCAAACAAAGCCATTCAATTATCAACATGTCAAGCCGCTCCATCTCAACAGACTGTACAAAAGACTGATTAGGCTTAAACATTCCTTCGCTCAGAATAATTTGCGCAATCAGATTTGACGGGCATTCCTGATTAAAGTATATATATAATTGCTGGTGGAACGGATCGGACGTATTCATTTTGAAAATCAGCGAACCAAGATTCAGAGATCTTATCTTCTCCAAAATACCTTCTTCTTCAAGAGCATTTTTAATATAACTTTCTGGATAGCGATTGAGATATAATTCCGTACCGCCCTTTGATTCCAATTGGGAGAGTATATCCTCGGAGGATACCCTAATACCAGATTTTACGAAAGACAGATCGTCAAAATGGACAAGCCTATCCAGCCTTCTTCTCAGGCTTGATAGTGGTTTGGTCATAAAAATTGAAGCAGGAAGCGCTACAGCGCTTCCTGCTTCGCAAACTTATTGCATGAACTGACCGAGTTTCATTGCGATGGACATGTCGCCCTTTATCTTCAGTTTTCCGGACATGAAAGCCATCTGCGGATTCAATTTGCCAAGAGTAAGATCCTTCCAGTTTTTTACATCCATAGTTAGTGTTGTTTTTGCCTGTGGATCTTCCGCTTCCGTTGTTGCAATTCCTGCTGGAGAGAGACTAAGAGAAAACTTCCCTCCGCCCTCGCCGGTAATATCAAACTGCACAACAGCATTGATGGCCTTTGCCTTTTCGGCATCCTGCGGATTTTGCTTAATCTGCTCCGGCAGCCATTCAAGATAAAACTTCTTTGGGGTAATGTCCTCTGGTGGTTTCGGTCTTGCCATAAAACACCTCCTTATAATTTTTTTTATTATTCTAATTTAATGATTAATTCTGTCAAGATAAATCGCTTTTATTTCAACCCTTTGTTAATGGAGGGCTCTGAACCAACAATTTCCCGCCATAGCCGTTTACGCGGAGTTCAAAATCCGGGGAATAAAATTATCTTGCTATAAAAATTATTCCTTATTAAAATCAATAAGGATTATGGATCCCCGGAGAGGCAATTTTCATTTTTATGGATATTAATCTAAAACTTAAGCAGTTGGGAATAAGTCTTCCGGCATCATCAAAGCCGATTGCATCTTACATTAATGCTAAAGCGCACGGCGGATTGTTATTCATATCGGGGAAATTGCCGGTGGAATCCGGAGCGGTAAAATACAGGGGAAAGGTCGGGCGCGATATTACTCCGGAGGAAGGGTACTCGGCTGCAAGACTCGCTGCGTTACATGCCCTTGCTGCAGCAGGAGAGGTTGTTGGCGATTTTAATCTAATCAAGGGTGTTGTTAAAGTTACAGGCTATGTAAATGCAGCGCAAGGATTTACTGACATTCCAAAGGTCATAAACGGCGCATCGGACATCTTAGGTCAGATATTTGGCGAAAGAGGCAAACATGCGAGGAGTGCTGTGGGAGTAGCAGAACTGCCATTGAATTCTTCTGTGGAGATAGAGGTAATTTTTGAAATCAAAAAAAGAAATAAATAAACTCATAAAAGGGCTGATTTCGGGTAATCACCTTGCCCTCTCAAAAGTAATTTCAATTGTTGAAAATCACCCGGAGGAAATCCCATTCATAATGGATGCAATTTATCATAGTATCGGAAAATCACACCGCATAGGCTTCACTGGTCCTCCTGGATCCGGGAAGAGCACAATTATTGACGGACTTACCAGGATACTCCGGGAGAAAAACTTTTCCGTGGGGATCCTTGCGGTTGATCCCTCAAGCCCTTTCACTGGCGGCGCTGTTCTGGGGGACAGAATCAGAATGCAGAAACATTCCACGGATAAGCATGTCTTCATTAGAAGCATTGGAAGCAGAGGAAGCCATGGCGGGCTTTCAAGGTCAACCGGCAGAATACTTGACCTCTTTGATGCCGCAGGATTTGATTACACGATAATAGAAACTGTCGGCGTAGGGCAAACGGAACTTGACATCATGAAATTTGCGGATACAACGATTGTCATTCTCGTTCCCGAATCCGGAGATTCAATTCAGACAATGAAAGCAGGACTGATGGAGATCGCTGATATATTCGTTGTGAACAAATCTGACAGAACAGGCGCAGACGACACATTAAGATACATTCAGAACATGGTGGAGATGAAAGGCAAACCGTCAGGATGGAGACAGCCGGCAGTGCTAACAAATGCGCTGAATGATTCTGGCATTGATAAACTGTTAACAGTGATTGAAAAGCACAATAAATATTTAAGCCAAACAAGGGGAAAAAGGGCGGAATTGAGGGAAGCAGAACTAAAAGACATCCTGGTCTCTGAATTTGCGTTTAAAGTTGAGGCCTTGTTAAAAACAGAAAAGTTTAAAAAATATATTAAACTCACAGAATCAGGGAAAGAAAGTCCTTATTCAATTGCAAGAAAGATACTTTCCCGGCTTTTAAAGATCTCCTGAAAAGTTATACAGATTTTATTTTTTCTTTAATGAACCGAACAATTTCTTCTATTGGCGTGCCTGGACCAAAAACCGCCTTTATACCGCATCTCTTCAGGTATTTAATATCATGATCAGGGACAATACCTCCGCCAAAAACCATAATATGCGGCAGTTTCTTTTTCTTAAGAAGTTTAACAACTTCAGGAAACAATGTCTTATGCGCCCCTGAAAGTATGCTAATGCCTATAGCATCGACATCCTCCTGCAGGGCTGTATTTACTATCATTTCCGGTGTCTGGTGTAAACCAGTATAAATAACCTCAAATCCTGAATCTCTAAGCCCCCTTGCAACAACCTTTGCTCCGCGGTCGTGTCCATCAAGACCTGCCTTTGCTATGAGAATACGGGAGATTTTCTTTGTCATAATAGAGATTATAATTTAAAAAAACAAAAAAGGTCAAATAAATTATTAAGTTATCAAGTGCCAGAGCAAAATTAAGATTAAATAATCGGCAATAAATTTGCTAAAATCCCGATAAATTTTTAAGGAATTAAAAATTCCAACAGCGCTTTCTGTGTATGCAGCCTGTTCTCTGCCTGATCCCATACAACAGATTGCGGGCCGTCAAGCACATCGGAAGATATTTCTTCTCCCCTGTGAGCAGGCAAACAGTGCATAACTATTGCGTCACTCTTAGCTGCGGAAAGCAGATCTGAATCTATACGGAACGGCTCAAACGCCTTTATACGGTCCTGCGTAGATTTCTCCTGTCCCATGCTTACCCATACATCCGTATAAAGAACATCAGCCCCCTGCGCTGCCGTTTGGGGGTCATTTACAACCCTGATATCCGCGCCTGCTTTTAATGCGCGATCAAGAACCATTCTGTCAGGCTCAAAACCTGGCGGGCATGCAATTGTAAGAGCAAAACCAAAAACTTGCGATGACTCAATTAACGAATTGGCTACATTATTGCCATCCCCAATATATGCTACCCGGCATGAATTGATTCTGCCTTTTTTTTCAATAATGGTCATTACATCTGCAAGCGCCTGACAGGGGTGAAGCAGATCAGATAGCGCATTTACTACAGGAATATCGGCGTACTCGGCCATTATATTTAATGTATCGTGCGAAAATGTCCTCATAACAATGCCACTTACATACCGTGAAAGTGTCCTCGCTGTATCAGCAACTGTTTCGCCCCGCGCCAGTTGGGAATCATTGGTTGTTATAAATAACGGATACCCGCCTAATTCGTGGATCGCGCATTCAAAAGAGATCCTTGTCCGTGTTGAAGGTTTTTCAAAAATGAGGGCAATGGTCTTTTTTTTAAGCGCGGATTTTTGTCTCCTGTTTTTTTTAAGAAAAAACGCGTTTTTGATTATTTTGCGGGCGGATTCAGGAGATATATCCATCAACGATAGAAAATCCTGTTTTTTAATTTTATTTTTGGAATTAGATTTCTTCAATTATAATTTAGGCTCACCTTCTGAAATATTTCAGACAGAATTTCAATGGCTGCATCAATTTCATACTCCTTTACAATAAGAGGGGGAGAAAATCTCAGGACATTTTCGGAGGTACAGTTTATAAGCAACCCCTTTTTGCGTGCTTCGTCAACAATCGCCTTTCCAGGAAAATTCAGCTCAATTCCCTGGATAAGGCCCATTCCCCGTGAATCTTTAATAAAATCAAACTTGCTTTTTAACCATGATAGCCTCTTTCCTAAGTAATCGCCCATACGTTTACAGTTTTTCAAGACATCCGTCTCCAGGAGGGTATTGAGTACAGCCATACCCGCGGAAGCTGCAAGCGGATTCCCTCCGAAGGTTGATGCATGCGACCCTGGATTAAAAACGCTGGCAATATCCTCCCTTGCAATCATGGCGCCTATAGGTACGCCATTGCCCAGTCCTTTGGCGAGTGTCATTATATCCGGCTTCACGCCATAATGCTCATAGCAAAATAATTTTCCTGTTCTTCCAATACCGGTCTGAACTTCGTCAAATATAAGCAAAAGATTCCTGTCATCGCATATTTTTCTCACGGATTTAAGATACTCCTGCGTAGCCGCATAAATGCCGCCCTCGCACTGAATCGGTTCAAGAAGGACAGCGCAAGTACTGTTGTCTATCCTTGCGGTTAAGGAATTTATATCGTTAAATTCTGCAAAATAAAAGCCCTCCAGCATTGGACCAAAACCCTTGCGAAACTTCTCCTGCCCTGTAGCGGAAAGAGCCGCTATTGTCCGCCCGTGAAAGGAATTTTTCATGGCAATAATTCCAAACCTTTCCTCGCCGTGTTTTTCAATGCTGTATCTCCTTGCCAGTTTTATCGCTGCCTCATTTGCCTCTGCGCCGCTGTTGCAGAAAAAAATCCTCCCGGCAAAAGAATTCTTGACAAGGAGTTCTGCCAGGTTAATCTGCTGTTCTATATAATAAAGGTTGGATACATGCAATAACTTCTTTGCCTGTGCAGAAATTGCCTTTGCTACGGCAGGGTGGGAATGACCGAGAACGCAGACAGCTATTCCACCGACAAAATCAAGATACTTATTCCCATCTGAATCCCAGACCCAGCTGCCCTTTCCGCGCACTAACACAACAGGCTGACGCGCGTAGGTACCGGCAATATATTTGTCCGATATTTCCCTTAAATTTCGCCTTATTTTTAAAGAAGACTTTGCTACCTTTACGGATTTTTTCTGCAAACCGGATTACCTGTCAAAAAGTGTTCCGCTGACCTCTTTCATTTCTTTTGGATCCTTTGAAAGATGTATTTCCGTCCCCACGCCCTTCTGCGTAAATATTTCAAGTAGAATAGAATGCATTATCCTTCCATCTATTATATGTGTTTTTTTAACCCCTGTCTTTAACGCTGCAATGCAACATTTTATTTTGGGTATCATTCCTCCTGTAACAACCTGATTTGAAATTTTTGCAGTTATCTCATCCTCATCCATTGATGTGATAAGGGAACCGTCCCTGTCCTTAACCCCTTCAACATCTGTCAGGAGGATGAGTTTTTCTGCCCTCAGTGACGAAGCGATTGCCCCCGCAACAGTATCTGCGTTAAGATTATATGATTTGCCGTTTTCATCAACACCCACAGGTGCTATAACAGGAATAAATTTTCCATAACAGAGATTTTTCAGCATCTTGCTGTTTATTGTGGTTACCTCCCCCACGCTGCCATAATTAATATCAGATCCCTTTTCCGGCTCCTTCTGTTTCGCAATGATCAGATTTGCATCCTTTCCGCAGAGGCCAATAGCCTTACCCCCCATCTGGTTTATATCCACAACTATTTTTTTGTTAATTTTCCCGACAAGCACCATTTCAACTATTTCCATTGTTTCTTCATCGGTCACCCTTAACCCGTTAACGAATTTAGGGGTCTTTCCAAGTTTTTGAAGATATTCATCAATCTGCGGACCCCCACCATGGACAACAATGGGATTTATCCCTATGAACTTGAACATTACCACATCTTTAATGAAGGCTTTACGCAACTCTCCGTCAATCATTACATGCCCGCCGAATTTAACAACAAATATCTTTTCATTAAACTTTTTTATGTAAGGCAATGCTTCAAGCAATATGTTTGCTTTCTCAATATAATGCTTCATTCTATCTTCTCTATGTTCTCCTTCATTACATCTATTTCAGTTTCAGCCAGCGCAAGTTTATCTATACTTTTTACAAGATTATTATGCAACCATGCAATTTTTGAAGCAATAGTTATAGCAAAACCTATTGATTCTGTAATTTCAATATCCTCCGGAGAAAATTTTAATTCTCCGCGTTTATTCACAACCTTTAAAATTCCCACAACATATTTTTTCATTTTTATGGGAAGGAGTATCAGCGAATTAACGTTAATCCCGGTCATCCCATCAATTTCTTTATTAAATCTTGGTTCCTCAACCACAGTTTCTGTATAAAATATATTTCCTTCCTTCCTGACAATCTCGCAGATACTGTCCGCTTGGCTGAGTATCTCCTTGTTTTCCGTAATATTATCATCTGTTATAGATACTTCTAACAAAAAGTTTTCTCCGTCGTCCTCCTTTAAATAAAGAGCGATGCCTTCGGCCCCAAGCACATTATACGCCAGATTTAACAATTCAACAAATGTTGAATGAGGATCAACCTCTGAAATCAACACCCTCAAAGAATCATTTACAAGTGATAACCGGCCTGTATATTTTTTAAGTTCTGACCCAATATGCGAACGTTCCAGCGATAACGAAATCTGGTTGGAAAACATATTCAGTACGGCAAGATCGTGTTCATCAAAATGCGCACCGTTCTTTTTATCATTGAGGCTTATCACACCGATAGTCATATCAAATAGTTTGAGCGGAACAGATATAAAAGAATTGCTTTTGTATTTGCTGGAAAAGTCTGATTCTTTAAATCTTCGATCCTTTGAAAAATCTTTTACAAGCAGTGGTTCCTCTTTTTCTGCTACCCATCCTGAAATTCCCTCTCCGACCTTTTTAATATCCTTTTTTGCTTCGGACGCGTTATACCCATAAGCAACAGCGACTCTCATTTCATTTGTTGCCCTATTAATCCACATAAGCGAGACTTTTTCCACCCCCATTACTTCAGCAATCAGATTTACCATGTGTTGCAACATTTCCGTATTCTCAAACAGTGAATCAATGGAAATAGTCCCCTTTGTTATCTCGGCAAATTGCTTGGCTCCATATTCAAGCGCTATAATTCTGCCAAAGGATTCATCTTTTGCCTTATTTTTCAGTTCAAATATCTTATTAAGAACTTTCTGAACTTCCAATTCATCTAATGGCTTTTTCAAAAAATCAAGCGCTCCCAGAGTAAACGCTTTGCTGGACAAAAATCTCTCTTTTTCGGAGACCAGCATAATTACAGGAAGGTTGCGGTTCTGCTCTCTTATCCTCCGCAGGACATCAATTCCATGAAGGTTGGGCATAACAATGTCAAGGAGGATAATATCAAAATGATTTGATTTTAATATCTCAAGCGCCTCTATTCCCGACTGTGCGGTAATTGATGAGTGATCCATAGAGCCAATAATCTCACTCAGTTTACTGCAAATTAACTCATCATCATCAACCACAAGTATATTTGCCATCTGCCTGCCTATAGAATATATTTACTCAGATCATCTCTTCTAAGAATATCTGAAAGTTTTTCACGAACATATTTTGCATCTATTGTAATTGACTGACCGGGGATGTCGGAAGCGTAAAATGAAATATCCTCAATAACCTTCTCAACAATAGTATGTAATCTCCTTGCGCCAATGTTTTCGGTTTTTTCATTTACATCCTGAGCAATCTCCGATATTACCTCAATCGCATCATCTGTAAAGACAACCGTTACGTTTTCTGTATTCAAAAGCGCAACATACTGCTTGAGCAGGGCGTTTTCCGGTTCTTTCAGAATACGGATAAAATCCTGTTTCGTCAGCGGAGAGAGTTCCACCCTGATCGGAAACCGACCCTGAAGTTCCGGAATCAAATCGGAGGGCTTGGATACATGGAATGCTCCAGCCGCAATAAAAAGAATATGATCGGTTCGAACTATCCCGTGTTTTGTCATGACGGTTGTACCTTCAACTATGGGAAGAATATCCCTCTGTACTCCCTCCCTTGAAACATCGGGTCCATGCCCCCCCTCCCTACCTGCAATCTTATCAATTTCATCAATAAAAACAATCCCGCTCTCCTCTATTTTCTTTATTGCAAACTTTGAAACTTTATCCATGTCAATTATTTTCCGAACTTCTTCTTCAAAAAGAAACTCAAGGGCTTCAGGCACTTTAACCTTTTTCTTCTTCGGCTTCTTCGGAATAAAATTGCTTATCATATCGCGAAGAGAATACTCCATTTCCTCCATTCCTATACCAAGAACCTCAATTCCTACAGGAAAAGCGGGCGCAGTTGTTTCAATATCAACCATTTTATTATCAAATTTTTTATCTAATATTGACTGTTTTATCCCTTCCTTTTTCTCCTGATCAAACTCCTGTTCCGGAGCAATCCCCGAACGATCCTTTTTTTTATTATTATTCATAAGAAGATCCGCCAATTTTTCTAATGTTATATCCATTGCTTTCTTCTCAATTTTTTTCTTTTCCTCTTCCTTTACCATATTTATGGTAATTTCTGTCAGATCCCGGATAATAGCGTCCACATCCCTTCCGACATATCCGACCTCTGTAAACTTAGATGCCTCCACCTTTATAAACGGAGCGTTAACCATTTTTGCAAGCCTTCTTGCTATCTCAGTCTTTCCCACACCGGTGGGACCTATCATTATAATATTCTTGGGAATTATATCATCCCTGAGTTTCGGGGGCACGTGAAGCCGCCTCCACCTGTTTCTAAGCGCAATTGCCATACATTTCTTTGCGTCTTTCTGCCCTATTATATACCTGTCAAGCTCTTCAACGATTTCGCGGGGGCATGGACATTTTAACGTTTCTTCCGTTTCGGCTGAAACGCTGACAGGCACCCTTTCTAAAACGCTCATTTCCATAACCTACAATTCTTCAACAATAATATTCCCATTGGTATAAATGCATATATCCGCAGTAATTTTCATAGCCTCTTCAACAATTTTTCTTGGTTCCAGTTCACTGAACTGAATCATTGCTCTGGCAGCAGACTGGGCATATCCGCCGCCAGAGCCAATTGCAACAACACCATCATCCGGTTCAATAACATCTCCGGTCCCGGAGATAATTAAAGAAATTTCCATGTCTGCAACAAGCAGAAGCGCTTCCAGCCTTCTCAATACTTTATCGGTTCTCCAGTCTTTTGCCAGTTCAACCGCCGCTCTTTTCAGATTACCTCTGTATTCCTCCAGTTTGGTCTCAAATTTTCCAAACAGGGTAAAAGCATCCGCAGTTGAACCAGCGAAGCCAGCCAGTATCTTGTCTCCATAAAGCCTGCGAACCTTCCTGGCCTTATGCTTCATGACTATGTCCCCGAAGCTCACCTGGCCATCGCCCGCCATAACTATCTTGTCCCTGTGCCTGATGCAGAGAATGGTTGTGCCCTTAAACACCCTCACCTCCGCCGCCTGAACGGGGATGGCTCTTCTTGTAAATCTCCATGAGCCTGTCTACCGAAACATGCGTATAATTTTGAGTTGTGGAAAGACTTGAATGCCCCAGCATCTCCTGAATCGCCCTCAAATCTGCGCCGCCTTCAAGCAGATGCGTAGCAAAGGTATGCCGAAGGACATGCGGGGTAACCTTTTTTATCAAACCGGCCAGAACCTTGTATTTCTTAACCAACCGTGCAATACCCCTTGTTGTCAATCTGCCTCCACTATAATTCAAAAATAGGGCATTATTATCAATCAGCCGGCCCTTTTCTTCAAGGAATTTCCGCTCCTTTAACAAATACACCACCAGCGCTTCCTTCGCCCTTGCCCCCAACGGAACAATCCTTTCTTTGCCACCCTTACCCAGAACCCTTATCAGTTCTGCGTTCAGATCCACGCTATCCAAATTAAGCCCTGACAACTCCGCAACCCTGAGGCCGCAACCGTAAAGCACCTCAAGGATTGCCCTGTCGCGAACAGACAGCGGAATATTTTCCTTTGGCGATTCCACAAATTTTTCTGCCTCGCTAATGGTTAGAAAATTCGGTATCCGCTTCTCTTTTTTGGGGAACAAAATCCCCTCGCTCGGATCAACGTCAATTAATCCTTCTCTTTCAAGAAACCTGAAAAATGTCCTGACAGAAGCCAGTTTCCTTGAAACTGAACTGCGCCTTCTACCCTTCATCAGAACCGCTATAAATTCTCTGACATGTGCGGGTAAAATATTTTTTGCATCCATTCCGGAACCTATAAAATTCATAAATTCTTTCAGATCGTTCATGTAAGCCCGCAGGGTATTTTTTGATACGGCCTTTTCTACCCTCAGATATTCTTCATATTTATAAAAAATTGGTACCATATCAAATATGATAATACCATAATGGGAAAAATTCAATACAACTCTTAAAGTTGCCAAATATTTTTTATCTGGCGCTAAAAATCAACGGAATTTGTCAGAAAATTTGTTTCACTCAAATAATTTCTGTGCTTTTACCTTGAGTATTCTGGTAATCTTTTCAAGCGTATCAAACGAGGGGGCTCTATTTCCGGTCTCGAGCAAGGCAATAAAGTTAGATGAGCAGCCCATTTTTTTTGCTAATTCCACCTGGGTTATGTTAAATTTCTTTCTGAACTTAGCTACATTTTTACCAACAATACCTCTTAAGTTGCCACTGGCCATTTACCCTCCTTTAAAAACTTACCGTTACTATATATAATAGTATAACATAACCGTGAAAACTTTCAAATATATGAGCCATGCAGGACTCGAACCTGCGACCCGCTGATTAAGAGTCAGCTGCTCTACCAACTGAGCTAATGGCCCATCTTCTTAACATTCTCAATAACATCAGGAGCAATGTCAAGAATTTTATTATTAATTATTTTATAGTAGCAAATCTGAGAAAGGTCTTTTTCGCTCTCGTTACCCTAACGCTGTTAATAGTCTTTTCTAAAACAATGCTGCCATGGCTGTCGTAAAATCTTAGAGTAACATTATGGTCGCCGGGCGGCAATTTCAGGCGCGCAATTCTGAACTGCGCAGGCAGGAGTTGCCAGCTTCTTCTGTCAGCCATTTCCGTCAAAGAAGCTGTGGAGGTAAGGGCTTTCTTCGCCAGCCAGCCTGCAACCTCTCCCCCCTCCCCAAGTTTTTTCTTTGCCGTTTTCTCCAGAGCGCGACCACCACTATCTGCCAGCACATATTTTACAACCGCCCTTGCAATGGTTTTGGACATTATCAGCCCCATTCTATCGTTCAGATCCTTTATCGCGATTTCCTCTACATCCTCGGCTATGTATGAATCTGCTCTCACTGATTGTTCATTTTCAAAAATTGACGATCCATATATTGAATATTGTTTTTTCCTGAACTCAGGAAATGCTACTGAAATATTTGCGTCTCCGGACAAGGATCCTGCTAAGTCCATGGCTTTATTTACATCTGACTGTTCGTCCGTCCCAATCTCTGCGCTTCTCACATAGAAAAGCCCGTTTGAGAGTAATATCTGGACCCTATTTTCAGCCTTGGATGGAGCAAGCCCGTTAAGATGAATAAACACAACTTCACCATAATCTTTTTCATCGGCACCGGAAGAAACATTTTTTGCAAGGTCGGGAAAATCTTTTTTGATCTCTTCTATCTCCTCTCCAAAACCAAGCGTCTTTGCCGTTTTTATGCAATCATGGACCAAATCAGCCGGAATGCCTGTTCCATAGACAGCCCTGTAATACCGGTAATCATAAAGCGCCTTTCTGTAAGAGATGAAGGCATCGTTTAATTCACCGCCGCTCTCATAAAGCATTCCCATTATGTACCGTATGAATGCATCATCCCTGTAAGAGACATTTTTTTTGTACTGCTGGTTATATACACCGAGTTTATGGTTTACTTTCCTTGCCTCAACGAGTGCATCATCAATCCTGTCAAGCAACACATAGTTCAGCGCCATAAAAAGATTAATCAAAACCCTTTCAAATTTTTCGCCTTCATATGGTTTTGCATTGTCGCTGGTAAGCAACGAGACAGCCTCTTTGCTTACGCTTTTTGTATACAGTTCATCACATTTTGCCTCGGCTTTTTCAAAATATCCGTTGCTATTCCCAAAATCACCCATAAGATGATAGAGCACCCCAAGATCAAGAAAGTAAAGGAGGGAATTTTTTTCACCGTATTCGGACTTAAAAGCATCTTCTACTTTTTTAACAGCAGCAGAATAATCCTCCCTGGACACGGACTCCAGAATCTTCCTGTAATGGACAAACGACATAGCACACATGGAGAACATTAGGGGGAAAAATGAAATTAAAAAAAGAACAATAGTTATTCTGAAAACTCTGGGACTTGAAATATTCATTTCCGCAGGATCTTAATCAGACAGCGCACGAAAACACTGTCTTTCCGCAAAACATCTGTATTACCAGGTAGCGGGGGATCTTTCTACCACTTTCTTGATTTTCTTCTGTCCTATCCAAACCTTCTCATTTGTTTCTATATTGATGAGCTCCAATTCAATCTGATAGTATTTTACCTTTGTTCCTTTTGCTTCATCCAGAATGGAGTTAATCTGCCCTTTAAGCATATAGTCAGCACCGTATTCCCTTCCTATAGCTTTTACTGTTTCAGGAGAAGCATATTCGGCTTGTTCCATCCTCTCCTGTCTTATCTCCTCTCTCTGCTCACTGGAAGCAACAAAGACCACGCGGCCGGAGTTAGTAACCTCGCGCTCAAGGTCTGCCACAAATGTAGATGTATTAATATGCTCGTGGCTGCGATTTTTTACATTGCCCACAATAACCCTTGGTTTTTTGTCTGTCTTGGAAATAAATTCCTGCAGCCATGGTCTTGACAGACAATCCTTTATCATTTCCTCCGAAACAAGACGCGAGTCTGTATCATTCCAATCTCCTGAGAGATCAATTGTTTGTTCAGTAGAAACCCTTGTAACTTTTGGCCCGGGGGCACAGAATGTGATAAAAAAAAGAATCAACACACTTATAAATATTTTCATCTTTTCCCTCCATCTGGGTCTATAAGTTAACTCTGATTATATTAAGAATAATTGCCTGTGTCAATATGAAATCAGCCACTGTTAACAGCCGGTTGAATAGCGGCTTTAATTCTCCCTCATATAAACTGTCCTGACTGGAAACGGAATCTCTATTCCTTCCTTTTTATACCTTTCGTGTAACTTTTTTATAAATTCATGTTTTATAAGATACTGGTCAACAAACTCCTTCCCCCGAAGAATTACCGTAAAGTTTACACTGAAATCACCAAAGGTGTGATATCTGGTGAAGGGTTGAAACTCAGGAACTCCACCTAACACACTTTTCATCACTTCTTTTGCAACTTCTATTGTAACCTGTTCAACCTTCAGCAGATCGCTACCATAACTCACCCCAACCTGCACAAGAACCGCTAGTTCTTTTTCCGGCATATAATAGTTGGTTATCAGAGCGCCGGCAAGATTTGAATTGGGAATAATTACCATATTGTTTGCAAGCGCCCTTATCACAGTATTTCTCCAGTTTACATCTACAACATATCCCTCTTCTCCCGAACTCAATTTTATGTAATCCCCCTGTCTTACCTGCCGTGAGGCAATTATATGTATTCCCGCAAACAGATTGGACAGGGTATCCTGAAGGGCTAATGCAACAGCCAGCCCGCCAACACCCAGAGCTGTCAGTATCGGCGTGATTGAGATTCCAAGCGATTGCAATATGATAAGCCCGCCGACAATGAATATAATAACCTTAGTGAGGTTCGTAAATATTGAGGTTAATGGAAAGTCTCTCCCTTTATCCCTGGAATACAGGCTTACAAAACCAACCAAGATCTTTGAGAGCGCTATTGTTGCTGATAATATAAAAATTATAACAATGCCTTTCTGAACAAATTCTGCATTAGCATGACTTATGTGGATATTTTTTACAGCAAAATGAATTCCTCCCATGAGAAACCATATAATTATCACCTTTCTCAGGGGAGATATTATAAACTCGTTGCCTTTCCATTTGGTCATTAGTGCGGATTTCATAATCCTTGACAGGATAATTTTTTCAACAACTATACCTGCCAACAGGCTCCCCGCAATCAACGACAATGGCAGAATAAATTCTGATATTGCGTGGATAATATTATTCACTATTTCCCTTCCTTAGAAATCCAATTGAATTATCTTCTTACAGCCCCATCTGCCTGCCTATAATTTCCTTCATTATCTCTGTTGTTCCCGCAAAAATTGTCTGGACTCGGACATCCAGGTATGCCTGGGCAATCGGGTATTCAAGCATGTATCCGTAACCGCCGAAGAACTGCAGGCACTGATCCACAACCCTTTTCAGCATCTCTGTGGTCCACCATTTTGCCATGCATGTTTCCTTGATAATATTCGCCCCGTTCATATGTTCAATAATAAGTCTGTCCGTGAACGCCCTGGATACCTCTATCTCGGTAGCCATCTCAACAAGTTTAAACTTAGTGTTCTGGAATTTTGCGATGGGCTTGCCAAAAGCCGTTCTCGTCTGACAATAATTTATAGTCTCCTCCAACGCAAATTCTGCGCCAGCCTGTGCGGCAATTGCACAAACAAGCCTCTCCTGCTGCAGTTTTTGCATCAGAAACACAAATCCCTGCCCCTCTTCGCCAAGGAGATTTTTAGCGGGAACCCGGCAATCTGTAAATGCCAACTCCGCTGTATCCTGGGACAACATTCCTATTTTATCAAGCTTTCTGCCCCGTTCAAATCCGGGCATACCGTCCTCCACAACAATAAGACTGATTCCGGTATAGGGCGGGTCGGCTTTCTGGTCCGTTTTGCATGCAACTATCACAAGATCGCAGAGGAGACCATTTGAGATAAAAGTCTTCTGTCCATTAAGGATGTAATGGCTGCCATCTTTTACCGCAGTTGTTTTAATTGCCTGCAGGTCGCTTCCTGCTCCAGGCTCTGTCATAGCAACCGCAGTAATTTTGTCACCGCTGACACACCTCGGAAGCCAACGCTGTTTTTGTTCTTCATTACCGAAAGCAGCAAGGTACGGCACCACAATATCGCTATGAAGGCTCAGGGCGAATCCAGATTCCCTTGCCCTGGCGAGTTCTTCCATCA
>Ga0209619_10000999_pt1 | contig 20435 bp, 14 predicted proteins | sample Rifsed16ft3_FD_184011 | JGI IMG/M metagenome (GOLD analysis project Ga0209619, IMG submission 184011) | Soil microbial communities from Rifle, Colorado, USA - sediment 16ft 3 (version 2) | ecosystem: Environmental > Terrestrial > Deep subsurface > Rock core/Sediment | place: Rifle, Colorado... | reverse complement strand
GGAAAAGTTCCAGCAGAAGAAACTGCAATGGCCGCATTTCACGGAAACGGAGATGAACGACCTGATGGTGTTCCTCTACTCGCTCAATTATGAGGACAAGCCCGGGGATCCCGCGAAAGGGGAACAGGTGTTCGCCCAGAAAAAATGCGTCGACTGCCATTTCAAAACCGACGCGGGAAAACAGAAGATCGTCCGGGACATCAAGACGGCCGACGCCCTTCTGTTCGCCACCCAGATGTGGAACCACATCCCCGCCATGGAGGCCGCCATGGTGACCCAGGCCGTCCCCTGGCCGGAGATGACCGGCCAGCAACTGCGGGACGTCCTGGCGTTCCTGCACAGTCAATAAACGGGAAGGCCGGTACCCCCGCGATGGGCACCGGCCGGGTTTTCGTCCGAATTTTTAGGGCCTGCCGCCTATCGAATCGATTCCCTTATTGCGCCAGAAGATCCGGTTCTTTGTCCTGCTCCGGCTCTCCCGGGCTGCGGACGAGGAACAGCTCGTCGCCGATGTGCGGGTGGATCCCGTCTTCGCTCACGTGGAAGTCGCCGTTCATGATCGGGATGGCGATTCGCAGGAGCATGGTGTAGATCAGCAATCCCGTCCCCCAGATCCCGATGGTGACCAGCACCTCGGTGCTGGTCGGGGAGTATTCGTAGAAATCCCCGAGCACGTCGGGGACGAACCCCGGAATCACCAGCCCCATCCCCTTCTCGATATACACGCCGACGAAGATGAGGACGCAGCCGATGTTGAGGGTGATGTGGTTCTCCCGCGTCTGCGGGATCAGAAAGAGCAGGAACGCCGTCATGTTGAACAGGGTCGCGGTCCAGATGTAGGAAACCAGGTCCGAGTGCCCGTGGAGCCCCTGGTAGAGGTATTGCATCGGCGCCAGGTGGGCGGTGTCGGAGTAGTACTCCTTGAACACCTCGGCGCCGAGCAGGAACAGGTTGAGGAACATCGCGTAGGCGATGAGTTCGGCGATCTTGAAGATCGCCTCGTCCGTGATCCGGAACTTCGTCCACTTCCGGATGACCTGGAACATGAGGACCATGCCGGCCGGCCCGGAGCAGAACGCCGAGGCGAGGAACCGCGGGGCGAGGATCGACGCGTTCCAGAAGGGCCGCGCCGCCAGGCCGTTGTAGAGGAAGGCGGTCACCGTGTGGATGGAGATCGCCGCCGGAATGGAGAACAGCAGCAGGGGAGTGACGTACTTCATGTTCGGCTGGCGCCGGTAGTAATAGCTGTACAACATGTATCCCGCGATGGAGAAGTTCAGGACAAGGTACGTGTTCAGCACGACGACGTCCCATGCGAGAAGGGACTGAGGGAAGTTCAGGATCCCGATCTTCGGGATCAGGTGCCAGAACCGGTCCGGCCGTCCGAGGTCGACCGTGACGAACAGCAGGCACATCACCATCGCGGAGACGGCCACGAGTTCGCCGAGGATCGCGATCTCCTTGATCGGCTTCCACTGGTAGACGTACGCCGGGATGATGAGCAGAACGGCGGCGGCCGCCACGCCGACCATGAAGGTGAAGTTGGAGATGTAGAACCCCCAGGACACCTGGTCCCGCATGGCGCTGGTGATCAGTCCGCTGTACAGCTGGTTTGCGTACGCGAGAACCCCGATCGCCATAAGGGCCAGGAGGAGATAGACCCAGGCGTAATAAAGCTTGCTCCCCCGCCTCAGGAGGATGAAACACCCCTTGATGAATGCCCAGACTTTCTTCATCGGTTGCCTCCCCCGCCGGTCACACGGAGTAGAAGTAGTAGAACTTCGGCTGGGTGTTTAAATCCTCCTTGAGGATGAACACCCGCTTGTTCTCGATGACGAAGCGGATCTCGCTCGCCGGGTCGAGCAGGTTCCCGAACTTGCGGGCCCCGACGGGGCAAACCTCGACGCACGCCGGGTACCTCCCGTCCGCCTCCCGGGTGCGCTGCATGCAGAAGGTGCACTTTTCGACCACTCCGACGGACCTCGGCCGGTTCCCCAGGTAATGCGTGTCGGGATTCATCTCGCCCGCCGGCAGGCCGGGCTTCTTCCAGTTGAAGTGCCTCGCCCCGTACGGACACGCCGCCATGCAGTACCGGCAACCGATGCACCAGTTGTAATCCACGACCACGATGCCGTCGTTTTCCTTCCAGGTCGCCTGGATCGGGCACACCTTGGTGCACGGCGGGTTTTCGCACTGGTGGCACTGGACGGGCATGTAGAAATGCCCTTCCTCGGGAACATTCGCCGGGTTGTAGTAATGCTCGGCATGCTCCAGGTCGACCCCTCTCTCCTTTTCCAGCCTGAGCACCCGGATCCAATGGATCTGCGGGTCGCGGGACTGGTTGTTTTCCCCCACGCACCCGTACACGCACCTGCGGCACCCGATGCACCGGGACAGGTCGAGGCCGTACCCGTACAGCACGCCCTCCATGGGAGGGGTCGTCTTGACTTTCACCGGTTTGCCGTAGGTGGCACCGTATTCTTTTTCGAGCCGTGATACGACATCCCGGATCTCGGCCCTGCCGAGTTCCCGGAAATGCTTCTGGAAAAACGATTCCCAGATGGCGGCGGAAGCATCCTTCCGGGGAAGAGCCAGCGCGCCCAGCCCCGCCGCCAGTCCCTTCAACGCTTTCCGGCGCGAGAGCCGGAAGATGCGATTCCCGCGCGTTTCCCTATCCGACATGGCGTTCTCTCCTCATGGGGTCGGTGAGCAACCTATAGCCTTACCGTATGTTTTCCGCCCGCTCGGGGGGCGCCTTCGGCGGGAGCGGCTTGAACCTGGGGTTGTGCGGATTATGGCAATGAGCGCACAGCAGGTACTCCTTCCTCCCGTTCCACTGTCCCGTGCGCTTTCCGTGGATACCCATCTTCCAGTCCCGGTACTTGTCTCCGTGGCACTGGCCGCAGAGCCGGTAGCTGTGGCTGAAGTCGATCTGCTCCCCGGACACCAGCCGCAGTTTGTCGCGGTTTTTCATGTCATGGCAATCCAGGCACCACCGCTCGTTCTCGGCGTGGTTCTTCAGCTGGATATCGGTGTGCTCCTCCTTGAGCTCCCTGCGCTTCGGGTTCGGAGTCATGCCGGAGTGGCATTCGGAACAGGGGAAAATACCCTCCGTGAACGGAGGCGGCGGAACCATGTAATCCTCGGTCTCCGATTTCGGGGGCGTGAGCCAGAACTCCCGGCGCCCGGCATGCCCCGCAACCGCGATGAAAATCGTGACCGCCGCCAGCGCAAACGTAACAAGGAAGTACAACGTGCGGTTTTTCATTTCACGCCTCACTCGCTTTGAGGAAATGGGACCGGTGGTAAACGCAAGTTATTCCTATTATACACCGAAACCGCGCCCCCCTCTTTTTCCCCTTCCCCGGCTTCCGGCCCGCCACGCGCAGGGGGCCCCGCGGGATCTCCCTGCCGCGGGACGTCCCCCTTTACCCGTCCTGCATCCGGAGACCCTTGTTCTCCAGAAAATCGAGATACTCGTAGATGATGTTGAAGTGGCTGTCTTCCTCGGTCGAAAGGAGCTTGAAGAACTTCTTCTCCTGGGGATGGGTCGCGGCCTTCGACATCCGCAGGTACATCTCCCGCCCTTCCGCCTCGAACGCGAGGGCTTTGCGCATCCCGTCCGCGGCGTCCCCGGAGATGATCTTCTCCTTCCGGATCCGGCTGTGCTCCCGGCGGAACTGCCTCATCCGGGCGTCGTGGGGCGCCGAGGGCGCTTTGGGGAATTTCCCCCCCTCCTCGAGCTCCCTGGCGATCTCCTGGATGTCCTCCATGTGCTTCGTCTCCATCTGCGCCAAGAGGGCGAACACCTGCTTGGCGAACGGGTCCGCGCTCTTGGACGCAGCCGCGGTGAAAAACCGCTTCCCCTCCTTCTCGAATCGCAGCGCCCGCATCAGCGAGCTCGCGGGACTCTTTTTTCCCTTTGCAAGACCGGCTTTCGGCATCTCCTACCCCCCTGTAACGGAAACTGGTTTAGCGTACTATTATGCCTCCCGAACCGCCGTCTTTCCAGCGCTTTTCGCAGGCCGGCGGCGGGAATTTCTCTTCCGCTTCGTGCTGTGTCCCGTAAATTACGGTCTCCTGTCGGGCCGATGCCCTGGGGTGTTTCCCCTCCCGGTGCCAAAGGGCGCAGCGGGGGGTTCCGCGGACTGGGCGGGGACACTCCTCTCCCTCATCCCGGAGATGAATCAGGAGTGTCCCCGGTGAATTGGGTCGAGCGGAATGGCAGCGAGCGGGCGCAAGGTCGCGAGCGTAGCGGAGGGGAAGCCGCCCGCGAGCACCTGGCACCGGGTGGCATGCACGTCATGCACGTATGGATACGTTGCCGTATTTATGAAATGAACCGCTTGGCGCCCGGGCCGCTATTCCTTCCTCCGCGGGCGGCGGCCTGCCGCGAGGATCTTCTTCCGGAGCCGGACCGACCCAGGCGTCACCTCGACCAGCTCGTCCTCGTTGATGAATTCGATCGCCTTCTCCAGCGACATGACCCGGGGGGGAATCAGGCGCAGCGCCTCGTCGGCCCCCGCCGCGCGGATGTTGGTAAGCTTCTTCTCCTTGGTCGCGTTGACGTCCATGTCCACGGGGCGCGAGTTCTCCCCGATGACCATCCCCTCGTACACGCGCTCCCCCTCCCCGATGAACAGGGTGCCCCGCGGCTGGAGGTGGTAGAGGGCGTACGCGGTGGACCGCCCGGCGCGGTCGGCGACCAGCACCCCCGCAACCCGGTCCCGGATGACGCCCTGCCAGGGCTCGTGGCCGTCGAACAGGTGGTTCATGAGCCCCGTGCCCCGCGTCCCGGTCAGAAACTCCGAGCGGAAGCCGATGAGCCCCCGGGAGGAAATGCGGTACTCGAGCCGCACCCTCCCCTGTCCCGGGTTGACCATCTTCACCATCTTTCCCCTCCGGCCCCCAACGCTCTGCGTCACCGCCCCGAGGTACGGTTCGGGGACGTCGAGGAAGAGCAACTCGACCGGCTCCAGAAGGACGCCGTTCTGCGTCCTCGTGACGACCTCCGGGCGGGAGACGGAGAGCTCGAACCCCTCGCGGCGCATCATCTCGATGAGGATCGCCAGCTGCAGCTCGCCCCGCCCCATCACCGTGAAGGAGTCGGTCCCCGAGAAATCGACCCGCAGCGCCACATTGCCCAGGAGTTCCCTCTCCAGGCGCTCGCGCAGCTTGCGCGACGTGACGAGGGTTCCCTCCTGGCCGGCGAAGGGCGACGTGTTGATCGAGAACACCATGGAGACCGTGGGCTCGTCGACCGCGATCCGGGGAAGCGGACGCGGGTTCTCCGCGTCGGACACCGTGTCGCCGATGGTAGCCCCTTCCGCGCCGGCCAGCGCGACGATGTCCCCGGCGGAGGCCTCCCCGACCTCGTTCCTCGACAGCCCGTCGTAGGAATACAGCACCGTGACCTTGACCTTCTCTGCGGATCCTTCCTTCCCGCACACCGAAACCGTCTCCCCTGCGCGGACGGTCCCGTGGAAGATCCGCCCGACCGCCAGCCGGCCCACGTAATCGCTGTAGTCGAGGTGCGTGACAAGGAGTTGGAGGATCCCCGACGGGTCCCCGGAAGGAGGCGGAATGTGGGAGAGGATCCGGTCGAACAGCGGGCGAAGGTCGGAAGATTCCCCACCGTCGCGCTCCCGGGCCGTACCCGCCCGGGCGTTCGTGAGAAGGATCGGGAACTCCAGCTGCCCCTCGGTCGCATCCAGGTCGATAAGCAGGTCGTACACCTCGCTGATCACCTCGCCGATCCTGGCGTCCGGGCGATCGACCTTGTTCACGGCCAGGACGACGGGGAGCTCCCTCTCCAGCGCCTTCTTGAGAACGAAGCGCGTCTGCGGGAGCGGCCCCTCGGAGGCGTCGACGAGGAGCAGGGCCCCGTCGACCATCTTGAGCGTCCGCTCCACCTCGCCGCCGAAGTCGGCGTGCCCCGGGGTGTCCACGATGTTGATCTTCACGCCTCGGTAGATCACGGAGGCGTTCTTCGCCATGATCGTGATCCCCTTCTCCCGCTCCAGGTCGATGGAGTCCATCACGCGGTCGGGGACGGCCTGGTTCTCCCGGAAGATGCCGCTCTGCCAGAGCATCGCGTCGACCAGCGTGGTCTTGCCGTGGTCCACGTGGGCGATGATCGCCACGTTCCGGATGGCGGGAGGAGGCATGTGCGGCGATTCCTTACGCGAAAGAGCGCTCGAAGAGCTCCCGGATCGCCCGGCGGCCGTTCTCCCCGAGGAACCGGGTGCCGGTCCCGGTAAACCGCGGGCTGCGGATCCTGGGCTCCCCCGCGTCCGTCACCTCGACCCACCGGTCCTCGGCCCACCGGAACCATCGGTCGGCATCCTGGTCGAAGACGAAGATCGGCTTGTTGCAGAGCTTCGCGAACTCGGCACCCCACCCCGTCCCGCCCCGGACGGTCCCGTCCCCGAGGATCTTCCCGATCACGTAGATCTCCTGCCCCGCGTTGACCTGGTACCAGATCGTCTGGAGGACCTTGCGGATCCGGGGGGCGTCCGTGTAGGTCCGGTTCATCAGCCGGGAGACGTAGGAAAGACTGACGTCCCCGTTGCGGAGTTCCTCGCGGCTCAGAACCCGGACCCCCCGGGTCCGGGTGATATCGCTCCCCTCGTAGGTGAAATGGATCTCCCCGATTCCCAACCGCTCGGCCTGGACGCCGAACTCGTACTCGGCCCCGTTGGCGCCGCCACTGTATAGAATGCACTCTTCCCGTTTGGGCATCGTCCCCTCCTTGCCGTGTCGAGACCGGACAAGCTGCTTACTATAGCACGGCCGTGGGCGGGGACACTCCTCTCCCGCATCCCGGAGATGAATCAGGGGTGTCCCCGGTGGACTGTGACCGGGGGCCCGGGGCGATGCGGGGGGGTCGACGAGGCGGCCTGTGGAGCGAGGTACGGATTCCAGCGAGCGGAACGGCAGCGAGCGGTCGCAGGTCACGAGCGTAGCCGAGGGGACCCTTCCGCAAGCCAGGGTCCCCGGTCCCTACCCCGGAAGGAGGATCGTGGACAATGCGGGGACGTAGGTGATGGCGAGAACGCCCAGGAGCAGGATCAGGAGGAAGGGGATCACCGACCGGGTCACCTCCCCGAGGGAGCGGTCGAATCGGTAGGCGGAGAGGAAGAGGTTCATCCCCACCGGGGGCATCAGGAACCCGAGCTCGAGGTTCGCGAGGAAGATGATCCCGAGGTGGACGGGATGGATGTCGAAGGCCGCGGCGAGGGGGGCGATGATCGGAACGACGACGACGATCGCCGAGAAAATGTGCATAAGGCACCCGACGACCAGCAGGAAGCCGTTCAGGATCAGGAGGAACGCGTATTTCGAATGGATCGTCGCCCGGACCCACTCGAAGATCGCCTGCGGCACCCCGGCATCGACCAGGTAGCCGGTGAGCCCCGTGGCCGCCGCGAGGAGGATGAGGAATCCCCCCACGAGCCGCGCCGATTCCGCGCCCGCCTCGGGGAACTGTCTCCGCAGGTCGATGTCCCGTTGGACGAACACCTCGACGCAGAAGGCGTACAGGACGGTGATCGAGGCCGCCTCGACCATCGTCGCGAACCCCCCGAAGATCCCGAGGAGGACGATCACCGGGAGGAGGAGGTCCCATTTCGCCTCCCACGCCGCGGCGCCGAGCTCCCCGAGGGAGAACGGCGTCCGCCGCGTCCCCGCCCTCTTCCCTCCCCGGACGGCCCACGCCGCCACGATCGTTACGAGGAGAACCCCCGGGAGCAGCCCCCCGAGGAACATCTGGTCCACCGCGATCCCCGCCACGACGGCGTAAAGGATCACCGGCAGGCACGGCGGGAACAGGAGCCCGAGCGACCCGGAGGCCGTGAGGAGCCCGAGGGTGAACCTCTCGGGATACCGCTCGGCGAGCAACGCGGGGAGGAGAATGCCGCCGAGCGCGATGATGGTCACGCCCGAAGCGCCGGTGAAGGTCGTGAAGAAGGAGCACACGAGCACGGTGACCACGGCGATCGCTCCGGGCATCCAGCCCACCAGCGCCCGGAAGAATCGCACCAGCCGGCGGGATACGTTCCCGGTCGTCAGGAGATACCCCGCGAAGGTGAACAGGGGGATGGTGGGGAGCGTCGGGGAGGTCACCAGCCGGTAGATCTCCACCGGGATGGAGGCGATGGGCACGTCGGCGTGCAGGAAGAAGATCACCGCCAGCCCCCCCAGCCCGACGAAAAGCGGCCCGCCAAGAACGACGGCCGAAAGGAGCAGAATCAGCGAGACCGCGAAGGGAGCCGGGCGCAAAAGAAGGCCGGAGGAGAGGAAGACGACCGCGGCGGCCGTCCCGGCCCCCGTCGCCGCGCGCCCCGACCACGACGGGGAGGAGTGGCGAATGAGCCTCCAGGCGATGAGCCCGAATCCGGCGGGGATGACGCTCTGCGACACCCAACCCGGCAGGTACGGCATCAGGAGGCTTCCGCCGGCCCGCTCCAGCAGGACCATCCGGACTCCGGCCCAGGCAAGGATCAGCGTGATCGCGGCGGAGACCGCCGAGAAGAAGCAGGTGCCCGCCCCCCGGAAGCGCGCCGGCAGCCGGTCGGAAAGACGCCCCAGCGAGAGGTGCCGCCCATCCCGCGCCGCGAGCGCGCCGCCGAGAAACCCGATCCAGAGGGTGGCGTGCTGCACGAACGTCGTGGAGCCGGGGATGCCGGTCCGCCAGAGCTTGCGGCCCACGACCTCGGCGAGGGGAAGAGCCGCCATACCGCACAGGAGAAAGATCGAGACCGCGTTCTCGATCTTGTCGAGGAAAGACCTCGCGCCTCCGCCCGGGACGGAACCGGCCGGCGCGTCCATCGCCTCCCCGGCGGCCGTCAACGCGCGGAGGCCTTTGCCCCGCCGTGGGTCGCCCGGTACTCGTCCCGGAATTTCCGCACCTCGTCGAAGACGTCGGCGGGGATGATCTTCCCCCGGATCTGCGGGTGGATGTCCTCGACCATTTTCCGCCACTCCGCTTCGGCGGAAGGGGAAACGTGGGTTACCTTCAGTCCGTTTTTGACCATCGCCTTCATCGCTTCCTCGTTCAGGTTGCGGATCTCGCGCTGGAGCCGCCTGCTGGCGTCCCGGGAGACCTCCAGGATCTTCGGCCTCATCTCCTTCGGGATCCTTTCCCAGGCCTTCTTGTCGATGACCGTGGCGCCGGTGAGCGGCGCCCACCTGAGGTCGGCCATGTTCGGGGCGAGGGCGAACCACTGGAAGGCCAGCGCGACCAGGGGCGTCGCGTTGAATGCGTCGATCAGGCCCGTCTGCAGGCCGGGAAGAATGTCCACGACCGAAATAGGCACGGGCTTGAATCCCGCCTCCTTGTAAAGCTGCGTGAGGGGGACGTCCCCGGCGCCGATGTACAGCTTCATGGCCTTCATCTCCGAGGGATGCGTGAAGGCCTCCCTCGCGAAGAAGTGGACCCAGCCCGCGTCCCCCCAGTTGAGGACGACGAACCCCTTCTCCTCGAGGCGCTGCTCCAACAGGGGGGAGAGGCGGTCGCGGACGTAGTCGAACTCCTCGTCGGAGGCGTACATCATCGGCACGTGAAGCCCGTAGAAGGAACGGTCGAGGAAGGCAAGGCCCATGCCCGTGATCGCCGCGGCCTGCAGCTGCCCTACCCGCATTTTCCTGAGCATCGCGTCCTCGTCTCCCGCCACCCCGCCGGGGTAGATGCGCAGGACGACCGTTCCCCCGGAGACCTTCTTCCAGTCCTCTCCCATTTCCAGCAGGACGCGGTGCCACGACGATCCCTCCGGGGCGAGGGTCGCCATCTTGATGACCGTGGGCCCGGCGTACGCCGCGACACGGAAGGAGAAAAGGAAAAGAAGGGCCGCGGCGCCTGCCGCCGCCCTATTCCAGAAAGAGTTCATCCACCCTCCCCATCAGCCATCTCGCCTTGCGCTGCGCCAGAAGATTGGCAAGGCGGAACTCCGGGGCCTCCCCCCGCGCGTCGAAGGCGAGTGCCCGGGAAAGAAGCCCCAGGAACTCCTGCCTGTCCTGCGTGCGCACGGAGACCGTCTCGGCGAACGTCACCAGGGGGGAAATCTTCCTCCCGCCTCCGAGTTCCATCGCGCGCTCGAAGTGGCGTTTCGCCTCGTCCAGGGATCCCCCCATCGCCTCGGGGCGCCCCCCCTCGAACGCGACGAAGTACTCGTGAATCGCGCCGTGGTCGTAGTTCTCCTGCAGCGCAAGGGCTCTGCGCATGAGCGATTCGCACCGGGGCAGGTCGGCGAGCATGTGGGGGTCGACCCCCGAGAGGGAGATCGAAAGGCTCCAGGAAGCGGCGGTCCAGAACAGCAGGGGGACATCCTCCTTCCCCGTCATCGCTGCCGCCGCCTTCGGGTCGGCCGGAAGCCGGTTCCCGAAACCGGGATGTGCGGCCTCGAGACCCCTCATGCCATACTCCTTCGCCCGCAGGAGGAGGCGTTTCGCCCTGTCCGTGCCGGCGTCCGCCCGCTCCCTGTCCCTCTCCTCCAGCGCGTCCTGCAGGACGAACGCGGAAGCGTATTGCGTGAACCCCCGGCTCAGGGAGGCGAGCAAACCCCGGTGGGCGGGCTCCTGCGAGAGAACATACTCCTCCGCCTTGAGCGCGAAAGGAGCTGCCTCCCGCACAAGATCCGGGTCGTCGTCGGTGCTGAAGATCTCCCCCCCGGACGACAAGACATTCGCCACCCGCTGTGCGATATAGGTCCGGGGGGAACATCCCCCGGTCGCCCCCAAAAGGAGCAGGGCGAACATTGTCGAGAACGCACAGAACCTATTTCCCGTTGGATGCCTCCTCCCGGGGAGCGTTTCCCATCGCCTCGCTTACCTTCTGGCCCAGTTCCCGGCGCCGGAACGGTTTCTGGAGAAACCCCGAAAATCCCGAAGCCACGACTTCCGCGATCCTCCCTCGATCGTCGTAGCCGCTGGCCAGGACCGCCCTGGCGGAGGGGGAGATCCGGCGAATCTCCGCGAACGCCTCTTCCCCCGTCATCCGGGGCATCATCATGTCGAGCAGGACGAGGTCGATCTCCCCGCCCCGCTTCCGGTAGAGGTCGACCGCCTCCCTCCCGTCGCAGGCCTCCAGGACCCGGTATCCGAAGGACTCCAGCATGGCGCGGAGCATGGCCCTCACGTCGTCCTCGTCTTCGGCGACCAGGATGGTCTCCGTCCCGCACAGGGAAAACGTCTCCTTCCCCTCCTCCGCGGTAGGCTCCCCGGCCGCAGCGGGGAACGAGACGACGAACGTCGTCCCCTTGCCCGCTTCCGAGGTCACCCGGATCGATCCGCCGTGGCCCTCCACGATGCCGCGAACCGCCGCCAGCCCCATGCCGCGCCCGGGGAACTTTGTCGAGAAGAACGGCTCGAAAATCCTCGATACCGTTTCCGCATCCATGCCGCACCCCGTGTCCGACACCTCGAGCACCGCCTTCGTCCCCGGGGAAAATCTCCCGGAGCCGGTCGTCCGTTCCGCCCTGCTTCCGCCGGACGCCCCGGGGAGGGCCCCGCCGGGGGAATCCTCTTCCGCCCCCCGGGTCCGAAGGGTGAGAACCCCGCCATCGGGCATCGCCTCCGCCGCGTTCAGGCACAGACTCATGACCACCTGCTTCAGCTGGATGACATCCGCCAGGACCGCGGGGGACTCCCGGGCAAGGTCGAGGGTCACCTCCACCGACGGGGGAAGGGCCGTCCTGAGCGCCGGGATCTGCTCCTGGACGATCCGGTTGATCGACAGGACCTCCGGGCTGTGTTTCCCCTGGCCGGCGTATGCCAGCAGCTGCCGCGTGAGTTCGGCCGCACGGGTTCCCATCCGGTCGATGATGGCGAGATACCCGGCCGCCTCGTCGTTCCCCGCGAGCAGCAGGGTGAGCATCTCCGCCGTCCCGGTGATGCCCAGGAGCAGATTGTTGAATTCGTGGGCCACCCCCCCCGCCAGCATTCCGATCGTCTCCAGCTTCTGGCTCTCGAAGAGGCGGCTCTCCATCACCTTCCTCTCCGTAATGTCCCTCGTGATCCGGAGGATCCGGGGCGCCTCCCCGCGGCTCCCCGGCACAACCGAGGAGACCGTCTCCACCTCCGCGTATTCCCCGCCCTTCTTCCGGAGGCGGTGCTGCATCGTCATCGCAGGGGTTTCCCCGGCGACAAGGCGGCGGATCGCTTCGCTCATTCTTTCCCGATCCTCCGGGGGCAGGAACACCTCGCTCCCGCAGCCGACCATCTCTTCGGGACGGTATCCGAGCATCCGGTGCGCTGCGGGGCTCGCGTAGAGATACTTCCCGGACGCATCGTGCAGGGAGATGAAGTCGAGGGCGTTGTCGGCGAGGAACCGGTAGCGCGCTTCGGAGGCCCTAAGCCTCTCCTCCATCCTCCGGCGCTCGAGGGCCGCGGAGAGGATGGAGGCCACGGCTCCCGCGATGCGAACATCCTCCCGCCCCCATTTCCGGGGGGAGCCGTACCCGTGGAGGGCAAGCAGGCCCACCAGGCCGCTGCCGAACTTCAGCGGGGCGAGAAGGAGGGACCGCACGGAGTGCGGTTCATGGAGGGCCCGGACCGGGTCGTCCGGCGGCAGGGCCAGGACATCGTCCACCGCCAGGATTCCGTGGGCGCGCAGATTCCCGAGCGCGGCGTCCCAGAGGGAGCCCGGCCCGTACACCGCCCGGAGGTCCGGCCAATTCCCGGAACCGGTGAAGTGGCGGACCTCCGCAGCGCCGCCCCTCTCCCGGTACGACACGAGGTAGCACGCGTCGACACCGCACAGGGCCACGATTTCCCGGCAGGTTTCCCCGAGAAGTTCGTCCAGGCCAAGCCCCAGCGCACAGATCCGCGCGATTCCCGGTACGACCGCGGCCGGAATCTCGAACACCGACGGTTCGGCGTCGTTCCGGGTCCTCCCGCGAAACGGGATCGGGTCTCCCACTGGCAATCCCTCCGATGCCGGATCATCCCCAATTTCCCTATTATGTATGAAAGGCGGGGGAATGTTGTCAACAAACCGGCCGCAGGAAATCGAAGGGGAAACCCGACCCGCCACACGGCGAGGGATCCGTTTTTAGTTGCCGCGGGAAAAATCCCTGCTTCAATATAGAGAGATCATGAGCCCTTTCCCCCGCCACGACCTCCTGGGTGCCCTGCTGTCCGGTATCCCGGCGTTCGTCTTCACCCTGCGGCCCGGAAAGTTCGGGCTGCTTTCCGTCACGAACGGGGTGAAGGTCCTCACCGGGTTCGAGGCCCGGGACCTCCTGGCCAACCCGGGGCTCTTCGCCTCCCGCCTGTTCCCCGACGGGCGGGAGAACCTGGAACGCCTTTGTGCGGATCTCGCGGAAGGCGAAGTGCCGATGTGGGAATTCCGTTTCCGGTGCGCCGACAGCCGGGCACGGTGGTTCCGGGCACACCTCACGAAAGCGCAAGGCCCCCCGGGAGACCCGGAAGCCGTCACGGGAATCGCCTTCGCCACCGAGGAGGAACGAAGGGCCCGCAGGAAAGCGCACGAAGGGATCTCCATCCTGCAGGCCGCCGGCGCCGTGATCTTCTTTGCCGACCTTAAGGGAACGATCCGGCTGTGGAACGACGCCTCCGAACTCTTCTTCGGCTGGACCCGGACGGAGATGGTCGGGTCCACCGTCCACCGGCTCTTTCCCGTTCCTCCGGAAGCTGTCGACGCGATGGTTCGCACGGTGCGCAGCGGGAATGCGGTCTCCCAGGAAACGCGGCTGAACACGAAACCGGGGGGCGAGGCCGACTGCCGGGTGACGGTCTCCCGCGTGACCGGGGAGGGGGGCGTCCCGGCGGGAATGGTCGTCACCGTGCAGGGCACGGGAGAGCGGAAGGGCCTGGAGAACCAGCTCCAGCAGCTGATCACCCGGCTTCGCACGATCGAGCGGGTGAACCGGTTCATCGCGTCGGACTGGGATATCGGGAAGGTCCACGAGCGGATCGCGAAGGAGATGGAAAAACTGATCGACTTCGACCGGACCTCCGTGGCCGTCTTCGAGGAAGGGAAGGACCCCATCCTCATCCGTGCCTACTCGAAGGGACATACCGATCTCGGGACAGGAATCCGCGTCCCGCTCGACCGGTCGGCCCCCGGATGGGTTCTCTCCCACCGCATGACGCGGCTGGACGCGGACATGGCGGCCTCCCCGGACCAGTTCGCGGAGAACGAGGTCCTCGTGAGGGAAGGGATAAGGTCCCGGCTCATGATCCCCCTCTTCGTCGGGGAGAGGATCGTGGGAACGCTGAACTTCAACAGCCGCCGGAAGGGAGCGTACTCCCTTGCGACGGTGGAGAGGCTGGGGAGCATCCCGGACCAGATGGCGATGGCGATCGAAAAGTACCGCATGGTCACGCGTCTTCGCGCCTCCGAGGAGAAGTACCGCCTCCTGTTCGAGCAGGGCCCTCCTGCAGTCACGGTGGGGAAGGACGGGCGATTCCACGACGTGAACGAGGGCTGCCTGCGGCTCTACGGATACCCGAGAGAGGAATTCCTGCGCCTTGCCGTTTCCGATCACGCCGTTTCTCCGGGAGAGGATGACCCCTACGAAAACGTTCTGCGCACCGGTCGGCCGGTGGAGACGGAAGTTCTCCGGAAACGGAAGGACGGGACGCATTTCTGGGGTCTGCTCGACGTCTTCCCGGTTTCGGAGGACCTCGCGCTGGGACAGATCACCGACATCACCCGGCGGAAGGACGCCGAGGAGGCCCTCCGGAGGGAAAAGGACTTCTCCTCCAGGATCCTGGCCGTCGCGAACGTCCTGATCGTGGTGATGGACCGGGAGGGAAGGATCCTGCTCTTCAACCGGAAATGCGAGGAGGTGACCGGGTGGCGGGAGAGCGAGGTCCGGGGAAAGCGCATCTGGGACCTCCTTCTCCCCGAGCGGGTTGTCGCCCCGATCCGGGAGGCGTTCTCCCAGCTTGGCGAAAAGGACATCTTCCCGTACTACGAAAACCCGTGGCGCATGCGCAACGGAGGGGAACGGAACATCCGCTGGAACAACTCCGTCACGAGAGATGAACGGGGCGAGGTGGTCTGGGTAATCGGGACCGGAATCGACATCACCGAGCAGAGACACCTCGAAGAGCAGCTGCGGAACATCCAGAAGATGGAGGCGGTGGGGACGCTCGCGGGCGGGATCGCCCACGACTTCAACAACATCATCCAGGCGATCATGGGATACACCTCGCTGCTCAAGGCCCGGATCGGGGACGCGGGGGCGGAGGAGATCGAAGCCATCGAACGGGCGGGGCTGCGCGCGTCCGACCTCACCACCCAGCTCCTCGGGTTCGCGCGGGGCGGCAAGTACGAGGTACGGCCGGTCGACCTCAACCAGGTCGTGGGGAAGGTCGTTTCCATGATTCGCCATACCTTCGACCGGTCGATCGAGATCCGGACGGAGTTGGCCGATGGCCTTTCGGCCGTCGAGGGGGACGCCGGCCAGCTGGAGCAGACGGTCCTCAACCTGTGCATCAACGCCCGCGACGCCATGCCCGATGGCGGAATCCTCACGCTCGGGACGCGCCACGAGACGTTTTCGGGAGACGAGGAGGGAGCCCCCGAGGGGGCGCCGCGCGGGAAGTACGTCTTGCTCCTCCTCTCCGATACCGGCATGGGAATCCCTCCGGAAAACATCCCGCGCATCTTCGAGCCGTTCTTCACCACCAAGGAACCGGGGAAAGGAAGCGGGATGGGACTGGCGATGGCCTACGGCATCGTGAAAAACCACGGAGGGTACCTGGTCGTCCGGAGCACCCCAGGGGAGGGGACGACGTTCCGGGTGCTGCTGCCCGCCTCCCCGAAGAAGATATCGCCTTCGCCTTCCCCCGTCCCGGAGGAACCGGTCGGCGGAACGGAGACGGTCCTTTTCGTCGACGACGAGGAGTCGCTGCGCCAGCTCGCGGTGGAGATGCTCGGCAGGCTCGGCTACCGGGTCCTCACGGCCGGGAACGGCCTCGAGGCCGTGAAGACCTTCTCGGAGAAATGCGGGGAGATCGCGGCGGTCATCCTCGACATGATCATGCCCGGGATGGGCGGGGAGGAGACGTTCCACCGGCTGAAGGAGATCGACCCCTCCGCCCGGATCCTTCTCTCCTCGGGGTACGCCGTGGAAGGAGGGCCCCAGAGCCTCCTGTCGGCCGGGGCCGCGGGGTTTCTCCCGAAACCGTACCGGGTCGGAACCCTCGCGGCGGCCTTGCGCAGGGTCATCGGGGGCGGGGACCCGTAAACCCTGACGGGAGACGCTTTCCCCCTCACTCCTTCCAGTGGGCCTTCTCGTAGCGCCGGATCTTCTCCACCCGGCGGCGATGGCGCCCCCCGTCGAAGGGGGTCGCAAGCCACGTCGTCACGATGCTGCGTGCCCGGCGGGGCGGGACCTCGAGGGCGCCCAGGACGAGCACGTTGGCGTCGTTGTGACGCCGGGACAGCAAGGCGTCCGGCACGGTCGACACCAGCGCCGCCCGCACGCCCTTCGCCTTGTTCGCCGCGATCGCCATCCCGATGCCCGACTTGCAGAGGAGGATGGCCCGGTCGGCCTCCCCCCGCCGGATCCACGCGGCGGCGGCGAATCCGTAGTCGGGGTAATCCACCGGGTCGGGAGTGTCCGTCCCCAGGTCCCGGACGACGTAGCCCTTGCCCGACAGGAACCGGAGAAGGTCCGCCTTCATCGCCACCCCCCCGTGGTCGGAGGCCAGCACGATCCTTGGGAGCCTGCGGGTCTTCGTCAACCGGCCACCCCCTCCCCCGCGAAGGCGAAGTGCGCCGCTCCGAGCAGCGCGGCCTTGTCGTCCAGGATCACCTTGACCGGCACTCTCGAGAGGAACTGCCGGAATCTCCCCTTGGAGAGGAACGATTCGAGAAACGTACCTTCCGAGAGGATCGGGAGGATCGAGGGGGCGATCCCTCCTCCCAGGGACACCCCTCCCGTCGCCATCATCTGAAGGGTGAGGTTTCCCGCCTGCGCCCCGTAGAGGGACGAGAAGATCCGCAGGGCCTCGCGGCAGGCACCCGACCGCCCGGAAAGCCCCTCCTGCGAGATGACGTGCGGCGGGTCCTCCGCGGCGAGGAGCGCCTCGATCTCCGGGGATTCCGCCATTCCCTCGGACTCGCGCAGAAACCGGTAGATCGCGTGCAGCCCCGGGCCCGACACCGCCCGCTCCACGCTGACGCGACCGTGCCGCCCTTTCAGGTAATGGAACAGCCGCACCTCACGCTCGTCCCTTGGAGCGAAATCGGCGTGCCCTGCCTCCGAAGCGACCGGCAGGTACCGCGTTCCTGCCCACACGAGGAACGACGCGCCGAGGCCGGTTCCCGCGGCGATTACCGCGACGTTCCCCCGCGGGTCGGCCTTCCCCCCCTGGAGGACGGCCAGGCTCTCGCCCGGGAGATACGCAACGGAAAAGGCGGTCGCCTGCAGGTCGTTGATGAGGAAGGCGCGCGGCGCCCCGATGGCGGTTTTCACCGAATCCTCGTCCACGACCCACGGGAGGTTGGTCACCCGGCTCCGCCCGGACACCACCGGCCCCGCCACGCCGATGCAGGCCGCGTCGACCCCGGGTTTCCCGGCGAGAAACTCCGTGAGGATCGATTCCAGGTCCGGGTACCCGCCGCTCGGGAACGACCGGAGTTCCTTCCGGCGCAACGTGCTTCCTTCCCGGAGAAAGAGCGCGAGGTTCGTTTTCGTGCCCCCCACGTCTCCCGCAAGGATCCTCATCCGGTGCCGTCCTCCTTCCCTCGTCCATTCCCGCCTGCCCTGCGGGCCGGCGGGGACTTCCCGCCAAGGAGCGACGCGGCGGCGGCATCGGCAAGGAAGGTGACCTTTCCCCTGCGCGGGGAAACCCGGGAGGCGGGCAGTTCCCCTCCCCTTCCCGACAGGACCTCCCCCAGAACCCGGGCCTTCTCCTTCCCGCTCACCAGGAAGATCACCTGGGAGGCCGCGTTCAGCACGGGGAGCGTCAGGGTGACGCGGGGAGCGGGTGGATCCCCCCCCTCGGTCTGCACCACCCAGGCGGTTTCCTCCTCCAGAGCGACGGAACCGGGGAACAGCGATGCGGTGTGCCCGTCGGCCCCCAGCCCCAGCAAGATCGCGTCGAACCGGGGGAAGTCACCGGGGGTCCCCCGGAAAGCGCGCCGGAGCGTCTCTTCATACCTGCGCGCTCCCTCCCGCGGGTCAGGCAGGGAGGTGTCGACCGGGTGGAAGTGATCCGGGGGGACGGGGGCGCAGGACATGAGCGACTCCCGCAGCATCCGCTGGTTGCTCGCCGGGTCGCCGGGGGAAACCCAACGCTCGTCGACCTGGTAGAAATGGACGAGATCCCACGGGAACCGGTCCCGGTACGGCTCGGAGGAAAGGGCCGCAAGCGTGAGGCGGGGGGTTCTCCCTCCGGAGAGGGCCAGGGAAACCCTTTTCGTCCCTTTCCCGGTCCGGCCCAAGACTGTCGCCCGCTCCCGCGCGATCCCCCAAAGCCGCCCCGCCGCCGCCCGGGCCAGCTCCTCCGGCGAGGAAAGCACGAAGAGCCTGCCGGACGGGTCGTCCCCTGCATGCGTCACGGGATCCGCCACTGCCTCCCCTCCCGGCCCAGGATCTTGTCGGCCTCCCGGGGGCCCAAGCTCCCCGCCGGGTAGAAGAACAGGTCGCGCCCCGGGTTCTCCTCCCACCGGGAGAGGAGGGGGCCAAGGAGCGACCAGGAGATCCTCACCGTGTCGTCCCTGGGGAAGAGCGTCGCATCGCCGAGCATCGCGTCGAGCAGGAGCCTCCCGTAGGCGGGCTGGCTCTTGGCCCCGAAGGCGCGCTCGTAGGTAAACTGGAACTCCACCGGCTTCACGCAGATCGAAGGACCCGGGGACTTCGCCCCCACCTTGAGAAAGATCCCCTCCTCGGGCTGGATGTTGAGGACCAGGACGTTCGACTCCAGCTGGCCGCACGCCGTATCACCGAACAGGAGATAGGGAACGGGGCGGAACCGGATCGCGATCTCGGAGACCCCCCGGGCCAGGCGCTTCCCCGTGCGGAGGTAGAACGGGACCCCGCCCCACCGCCAGTTGTCGATCGAGAGTTTCAGGGCGGTGTACGTCTCGGTCAGGGACCCGGGGGAGACGTTCTTCTCCTGGCGGTAAGATGCGACCCTCTGCCCGCCGACCTCCCCGGTGGTGTACTGTCCCCGCACGCACACCTCGCCCACGGCCTCGTCGGGGATCGGATCGAGCGAGCGGAGGAGCTTCACCTTCTCGTCCCGCACGTCCTCGGCGGAAAGCGAGATCGGGGGCTCCATCGCCACGAGCGCGAGGAGCTGCAGCAGGTGGTTCTGGATCATGTCCCGCACGGCCCCCGCCTCCTCGTAGTAGTCCCCCCTGCTTTCCACCCCGAGCGTCTCGGCCACCGTGATCTGGACGTGGTCGATGTAGTTCCGGTTCCAGATCGGCTCGAAGATCTCGTTGCCGAACCGGAAAACGAGGATGTTCTGGACCGTCTCCTTCCCGAGGTAGTGGTCGATCCGGTAGACCTGGTCCTCCCGGAAGACTCCCGAGACCACTTTCGTGAGCTCCCGGGCACTCGCCAGGTCGCGGCCGAACGGTTTCTCGATCACCACGCGCCGGTAGCCGGGCAGGTCCTCCGAGGCGGCGGCAAGCCCCGCCTCCCCGATCCGTCGGATAAGGGGGTCGTAGAACTTCGGCGCGACGGAGGCGTAGAAGATGAGGTTCCCCGGGATCCCCCGGTCTTTCGCAACGGCGCGGATCCGCGCGGCCAAAGCCTTTGTGCTCTCCGGGTCCCCGATGTCCCCTGGCTGGTAGTAGAGCCTTTTCGCGAAGGCGTCCCAGGAGGCGGGGTCGAACTTCTCCGGTTGGAGATCCCGGATCCCGTCCCGCAGGTGGTCGCGGAACGCGTCGTCCGGGTACGGGGTGCGCGACACCCCCAGGACGGCGAACCCCTCGGGAAGGAGTTTCTCCCGGAATAGCCCGAACAGGGCCGGGACGAGCTTCCGCTTCGTCAGATCCCCCGAAGCCCCGAAAATGACGAGAAGGCACGGGGGGGGGATCGCGGCGGCTGATGCCTCCTGGGGAAGGGGGGCCGCGGCCGGTCTTTTCCCATCCTCAGTCATTCCGCTTCCCCTTCTTCGGCCGGGCAGACGCCGTCTTCACCGCGTGGCCCCCGAACTCGTTGCGCAGCGCGGCCAGCATCCGCATCGCGAAGGAATTGTCCTGCCGGGAGAAGAACCTCATGTAGAGGGAAAGGGCGATGGAAGGGAGAGGAACACCCGCCTCGATGGACTGCTCGACCGTCCAGCGCCCTTCCCCCGAATCTTCCACGTACGGGGAAAGCCCAGAGAGGGCAGGGTCTTTTTCCAATGCCCGTTCGGCAAGTTCCAGAAGCCAGGACCGGACGACGCTCCCCTGGTTCCACAGGGAGGCGATCGCCCGCAGGTCGAGCGAAAAGGGGGCGGATGAC